>Ga0194131_10012169_pt1 | contig 10090 bp, 8 predicted proteins | sample TA2KigO120mmetaG_FD_148631 | JGI IMG/M metagenome (GOLD analysis project Ga0194131, IMG submission 148631) | Freshwater microbial communities from Lake Tanganyika, Tanzania - TA2015053 Kigoma Offshore 120m | ecosystem: Environmental > Aquatic > Freshwater > Lake | place: Tanzania: Lake... | reverse complement strand
GGGCATTTTTCCACAACAACCCGAACGTCGGGTTCGAGTCGAGCATCGCGGCCATCGCCGACAGCGAGGTCGGCGCGGCCACCAAGGGCAAGGGCACCCTCGAAGCGCGCGTCGGCCTCGAGGACGTCGACAACAAAGAGGCCAAGAAATTCGCCGAGATCGCCGGCGAGGTCATGGTCAGTAACGGCAACAACATCGCCAAGGTCCGCGTCGCGAATCGCCGCCGCGAAGGCGGGCAGGACATCGTGAAACTCGACCTCTCGGGACAGTTCTCGGTGCCGCGCGCGCTCGCGAAGGACTCGGGTTCGCGCCTCAGCAAGTCCGCGGCTCTGTTTCAGTCGGTGAAGAGCCTCTTCATCGCCGTTCGCGGCGCAAAGGAAGGCCGCGAAATTCCGCAGATTTCCGGCGTCGCCGGTGCCCTGCTCACCGGCTTCGGCATGCTCGGCATCGCCGGCAAGCAGGCCGACTTCCTGCAGGCGCTCGAGGCGAACTTCACCTGGACGAACGGCACGCTCTCGTCGTGCAGCGCCCGCCTGAAGAACATCACTCAGTTCGGCACGGGCACCGGTCAGGCGGTCGGACCCGTCGAGGCGAACGTGCAGCTCGGCACGTTCACGGACATCTCCAAAGACTTCGCGGCCGCCGCCGCGGGCTGAGAAAGGTCGGATGGCCAATGACTGGCACCTACGCCCACAAGCTCGTGGGTGAACCGCTGGAGTTTGGCGCCGTGAACGGGGGCGAGCCCTTCCCCGTCGTGCTCGCGCGCCTCGACGTGTACCGCCCCGCCGACCGCAAGGCCCTCCCCGCCGTGCACGCGCTGCTCGACGTCGACTACGAAACGTACGTCCGGATGGACGAGGCGGGCGCCTTCGGCTTCTCCCTCTTCTCCGTCGATCCGGCGACGGCGAACGCACGGTTCACCGGCGCTCGGGACCTCGAGCTCACCCTGCGGGCCGACGCGGAGCTCCTCCCCGCCGACGCGGCGAGCATGGGCGACGGTGTGCTCCTCGAGGCGATGCTCGCCGGAATGACCGAAGACTCCGACCGTTTCCTCGACCCCAACGCGTGGCAATGGCTCAGCGTGCTGCAGTCGGCCACCCCAGGTGGACCGGCCCTCTCGGGTATCCGCTCGAAGTTTCGGCCCCGCTGACCCCCCGAAAGACACGAACGCATCCATGAGCGCCCAAGCGACCGACACACAGCTCCCGATCCTCGATTTCATCCTGACGAACTATCAGAACTTCAACGCCCGGGCCACGCGCGACGCCCTGCTCGCATACTGGCGACACATCCAGAACGACGGGAAAATGTTTTGGGCGGTGGCCGGGGCGATGTCTTCCGCGCAGCTCGGCATCACGCTCGCACCGGCCATTCGGGCCGGTCTGATTCACGGACTCAGCGTCACGGGGGCCAACCTCGAGGAGTCGCTGTTCCGCCTCGTCGCCCACCACGGTTACAAGGACTTTCCCGACTACCGCTACTTCACCAAGGACGATGACACTCGCATCCTCGAGGACCGGATGCGCCGCGTGACGGATACGAGCATCCCGGAGGACGAGGCGTTCCGGGCTGTCGAACAGATCATCGTGCCCATGTGGACGCGGGCGTCGGAGACGGGCGAGCGGCGTTTCTGGCACGAGTACTTTTATGATCTCATCCAGCAGCTCGGGCCCGAGAAGCACGAGGGCAATCCCGAGGAGTGCTGGCTGCTCGCAGCGGCCAAGGCCGGCCTGCCCATCGTCGTGCCGGGCTGTGAAGACTCCACGTTCGGCAACATCTTCGCGAGTCACGTCAAGCTCGGGGAGTGTTCGGCGTCGATCGTGAAGTCTGGCATCGAATACATGGCGGCCTTCTACGATCAGTATGAGGTCCTCTCGGAGGGGGCGGGGGTCGGATTCTTCCAGATTGGCGGCGGCATCGCGGGGGACTTCCCCATCTGCGTCGTGCCATCCATCAAGTACGACCTCGCCCGGCCCGTGAAGCCCTGGGCATACTTCTGTCAGATCTCGGACAGCACGACGTCCTACGGCTCGTACTCGGGCGCGACGCCCAACGAGAAGATCACCTGGGACAAGCTGACGCGCGATACGCCGATGTTCGTCGTCGAGTCGGACGCGACCATCGTCGCGCCGTTGTTGCTGCGGGCGCTGCTCGAGTGCAAGGCGCACCCCGAGGCCGCCAACGCCCTCATCGCCCGCCGCCTCGGCTGATTTACATCCCGCAGCGCAGGGGAACGACGGTCGAGTCGACGACGGTGTCGTCGACGTTCACGAAGGCGAACGTCGCGTCGGTCGCCGTGACCGTCACCCGCATTGCGCCGGCGCGGTCGCGATAGAGGAACTGCGACTCGGGCCGCGGCGTCTCGGCGAACGTGTGCGCGCGCGCACCGCCGCTGACGCCGATGATGAAGTAGGGGATGCCCTCGACGAGCAGGCGCTCGTAGATGCGGTCGTGACCGCTGACGACCGCGTCGATGCCGGCTTGCGCGAACGGCCACCGCAGGGGGACACCGCCGCCTTCCTCCCCTCGCCACGAGCTCGAGTAGGGCGGGTGGTGGAAGACCGCGACCTTGAGGCACGCGGTGCTGCGCGCCACCGCCGCCTGAAACCACTGCCCCTGCACGCCCTCCCAGGTGTTGCCGTCGGGTTCACGGTCGTCGCTGCTGAGCACGAAGAGGTGCAAGACGCCGAGGTTCACGTCGTAGTAGCGCTCGTTGCCCGGCAGCGTGAAGAACTGCTGGTAGGGCTGCGCGTTCTCGGTGAGCCAGTCGGCGTCGCCGAGCGCTGGCCAGAAGCGATTGTCGTCGGCTCCCCGCCCGAAGCTGCCATCATACTCACCGATGAACGCGCCGAAATACTGTCCGACGTTGCGGTCGATGGTGTCGGCCGCGCCGGCGGGCATGTTGTTGTCTCCGGCGGTCACGACGAACATCGGCTCGAAGGTGCGGACGAGATCCGCGAGGACGCCCTCGCCGCGGGTGTTGCCGCCGTAGTCGCTGATCATGGCGAAGACGAGCGGGCTCTCACGGCAAGTCAAGGTCTCCACGTCCGGGCAATACGGCGCCGCCTCAGCATCGCAGATCCGGCTGCTGTCGACGAGGCAGTCCGCGCGATGGGCGACGCAGCCGTTGCCAATGATGCGCCCCTCGTCGACCCGGTGGTCGCAGTCGTCATCGAGGCCGTTGCACACCTCAGGCACGGGGTCATCGCACGCAGGCCCGAGGGCCGCGTCCGGTATCGGGAGCGGCGGGCCGGAGTCGAGCACCGTCAACGGCGGGCCGGTGTCGAGAAACGCCAGTAAAGCGTCCGCGCGCAGGGCATCGGGCTCGAGGACGGCGTCCGGGAGTGCGTCGAAGTCGATGAGGGGTCCGCGATCGGTGTCACCGCTGAGGTCGACCGCCTGCGGGTTGCAGGCGGCGCCGAACAGCAAGAACGCGAGCGGCGGGGCGGCGGTAGAGGGGCGTTTGTGGGGCATGACACGCCAAAATTGCAGTCCTCGTGCCAAAGGATGCAAGCCTTTGCGCAAGCTCAGACGGAGAGACCGAGGAGCGAGCCACCGAGCCAGGCGCCAAGCATGCCTGCCACCGGTACCGTCAGGTTGTCATCGACCCGATGGCTGAAGAGCTCGGCGAGACACGCGACGAAGGCGGCACACGCCCCGACGACCGCGGCCGCCCCAAGACCGAGCCCCCCCATCGTGCCGACGACCGCAGCGGCCAGCGTACCCACCGCGAGGAAGGTAGTGCTCCCCTCGAGGGAACGCCCGTGCACGAGCTTCGTTCGCCCCCACCGCCGACCGATCAGCGCGGCGGCCGGATCGGCGAAAGTGAGAATCGAGACGGCGATGCCGCACACCAAAGACGAGGCCGAGAGCGCCAGAATGACCAACGCCGTGGCGTACCAAGTGCCGGAGTTGACCCGATTCCACTCATGGGGGTGGGCCACCTTGCCATAGAGGCGCATCACCCGCTCGTTGAAGGTCGGGCTGAACTTCCGGATCACTTCGAGCGTCCAGGCGTAGGCGGCGAACAGCAGGGCCGCGAGGGCCAACGCGTCGTGCGGCAGCAGCACCAGAATCAGGAACAGCGCGAACAGACCCCAGCAGACGTGGAAGATGTTGCGCGCGTAGTTCGTCGGCCGCAGGCTCGGAACGTGAATGCGGTACTCGCGCAGGGCATCCGCGAGGGCCTCGTAGCGGTGCTGCAGTGAGCGGTGAATCTGCCGCCGGTGCTCGAGGCCCGCGCGCCAACGCTCGGCGTGATGCAAAAGGACCGAGCGCATCTCCGCGACCCGCTCGCGAAGCCTGGCGTGCGGCGCCTCCTCGAGGGCGGGCACCGAGGTCAAAAGGCGTTCGGCGCGCCCCGCGAGGGCGGCGAGGCGCTCGGCGGCGGCGGTCGTGTTCTTCGAGCGCCTTCGGGCCGGGTCGAACTCCTTGAGGATGGCGTGAAGCTCGATGGCGAGGGCTTCGGTTCCGGCGGTCAGCGGAGCTGTGGACATCAGGCTCTCATTCGGGGTGGCGGACGCGGCCGCGTCCGATGCGCCGAAGTGTATAGCGGAAAGGGATCACAATGAACATGCGCCTCAAGTCACGTTGCCGGATCCGTTCTCGGGCCGCAGGCGGCTCTTGATGGCGCGCAGGATGTCGAAACGCGTGATGGCGCCGACGAGCATGTCTCCCTCGACGACGGGCAGGCGACGGAACTGACCGCGCAGAAAGATGCCGGCCGCGAAGTACACGTCCATGTCCGGCTTGACCGTCTCGACGGTGCGGGTCATGTAGTCGGCGACGGTCCCGTGCGGGGCATGGTGGTCGAAGCCCTGCGCAAGCAAGCGCAGGCAGTCTTTCTCCGAGAGGATGCCGACCAACCGTCCGGCCGCGTCCACCACCGGCGCGCCGGTGACGCGTCGGTCGAGCAGGAACTCCACCGCGTCGAAGATGTCCGTCTCCGGGCGCAGCGTATTGACGAAGGTATCCATGTATTCGCGGACCAGGGGCAGTGCGGGCATGACGGTCTCCTCGAGACAACCTCTCGGCATCATACGCCATTCCGGATCAAGCCGTGCGCGCTTCACCTAGGGGCAGGCCGATGAGAATCCAAACGTGGTACGACGCGAGCTGCGCCGCCCCCCACCACGTCAACGCGATGCACTGCCGCGCGTCCGGCAGGCGACCGCCCCCGGCGAAGTGCCGGACGAGCAAGGCCTGCTGCAGGACGCCCGCGAAAACGATCCATTCGCGCAGCACGAGCAGCCCCGTCAGAGCGCCGAGGACCGGGAAGACGCCCGAGAACACGAGCAGCCCGGTGATGATGCGTTTCGCTCCGTCCGCGCCGTGGACGACCGGAAACGTGGGCACGTTGAAGCGCCGGTCTCCGTCGATGTCACGCAGGTCGTACATGACCTCGTAGGTCAGCTCGAGCGGAATGAAGAAGAGGATCGAGAGCAGGAGGGGCAAGACGGGGTACGCTTCCGCGAGCCCGAGGCCGAAGAGCGGGTACAGGAAGACACTGTGCGTGAACAGAATCGACGAACCGAAGTTCTTGAAGAAGTAGCGCTCCTTGAGCCGCCTGAAGCCCAATACATTGTAATTGTAGACGATGCCGACGGCGGTGAAGCTCAGGCGCAACGGCAAAAGCTCCGGGTGTAGCCAGGGACCGGCGGCGAGGCCCGCGAACATCATGCCCCAGCCGAGCCCCTCCACGGCGCGCTTGTGGGCCGCAACCGCCTCGGCGCCGGCGATCCCGTTGGCGAGATCCTCCTCGAGATCCGTCGCCTTGTTCATCCAGTTGACGATGAACCAATCCCAGACGGCGACGACGCCGATGAACAGCAGCGCCGCCGTGTGCGCCCCCTGGAAGATCCACCCGTAGGTGATCGTCGAGGCGAAGATGATGGCCAGAATGTGCGGGCGGGCGACGCTCGCCCAGAGGCGCAGGGGCGTCACGGGACGGCGCTCTCGTCGGCCTCGTGCGAGATCACCCGGAGGTCCGTGACACCGGGCAGCGCGGCCATCTTTGCGTGCACCTCGTCGGCGGTACAGACCATGACGACCAACAGATCGGCGGGCGTCAGGCGGCGCCGGACGGCGTCTCGCACCTCGTCGGGCGTCAGGGACTTCAGTCGCGGGACGTACCCGGCGACGTAGTCGTCCGGGCGGCCGAGCAAGCGGCTCTGCACGATCTGCGAGGCCCGCAGCCCCGGGGTCTCGATGCGGAAGGGATAGGCGTTGACGAGGTAGTTGCGGGCGAACTCGATCTCGTCGTCCCGGAGGCCGTCGTCGACGAACTTCTCGAACTCCGAGAGCAGGAGCGCCACCGTCTCGGGTGCGTACGTGCTCGTCGGCGCGGCATTGAGCAGGTAGTACCCGCCCGCGCGCTCGACGGCGATGCGGGCGTGCGCGCCGTACGACCAGCCGCGCTTGACCCGGACCTCCTCCATGAGGCGGGAAGTGAAGGTGCCCCCGAAGGCCGTCGTCGCCAACTCGATGGCCTGATAGTCGGGATCCGCCGCATGGAACGCCGGATGCCCCAGGAGAATCTGCGCCTGCGTGCGTTCCGGCTTGTCGATGAGCGCGATGCGGCGCCCCGCCGGTCGGGGCGGCTCGGGAAACGCCCAGGTGTTGGCGCCCGCGGGCAGGGCGTCGAGGGGAGCGAGAAGACGCGAGGCCGTCACCGGATCGAGATCGCCGCTCGCCCCGACGAGCAGGTTGTCGCGGGTATACGTCCGCGCCGCGTGCGCCAGGACGTCATCGTGCGTGATGGCGGACACGCCGCTCAGCGTGCCTTGCCCGCCATGCCCGAACGGGTGGCCGGCGTAGAGCAGGCGCCGGAACCAGACGGCCGCCAGCGTGCCGTCGTCGTCGCGATCGGCGAGCAGCTCGGAGGCGACCTCGCGCTTGACTTTGTCGAGCTCGTCCTGTGTGAACGCCGGCTCCGTCAGGACTTCCATCAGCAGCGACGCGAACGCTTCGAGGTTGCGCGTCAGGACCGAGCCTCCGACCGTCACCGCGTCGCGCTGCGTGCTCGTCACGAGCTCGCTGCCGAGCGCCTCGACGGCCTCCTCGAGCGCGTTGCGGCCGCGCCTGCGCGTGCCCCGCGCCAACATGCGGTTGGTGATGCCGGTCAGTCCGGCGCGGCCGGGGGGATCGAACGGCGGCCCCGCCTGAAAGTTGCAGAAAAGGTTGGCGAAGGGCAGGCCGTGGTGCTCGACGAGCAGCAGGCGTTCGTGGGCGATGGTCATGGGGTTCTCGGCTCGGCTCGGTTCGGGCTCGGCGGTTTCAGCGGGTCAGCTCGGCCAACCGTCGGACGGTCGTGGTGAAGTCGGAGAGTTCGTCGGGCCGCTGCCGCAGGAACGCCTCGAGGGCGTCGCGGCGAGCGATGAACGCGTCGGTGTCGGGATCGCTGCCCCGCTGGTAGGCCCCGATCGCGACGAAGTCGGCGCGGGCCTCGCCGGCGGCGATGAGGCGGCGCAGGCGTCGTGCCGCCTCGCCGTGGGCGGCGCTCGTCACCTGAGCCATGCAGCGGCTCACGCTGCGCGAGACGGACACCGCCGGGAAACGCCCCGCCCCCGCGAGCCCCGCGTCGAGGGCGAGGTGCCCATCGAGCAGGGCGCGGGCCTCCTCGGCCACCGGGTCGTCGAGATCGTCCCCCTCGACCAAGACAGTGTAGAGCGCCGTCAGCGTGCCTCGCTCGTCGTTGCCCGCCCGCTCGATCAGCGTCGACAGCGCCGTCGTCAGGCAGGGCGGGTAGCCGCGGCGGGTCGCCGGCTCGCCCCGAGACACGCCGACCACTCGCACCGCCCGCGCGACCCGGGTCAGGGAGTCGAGCAGCAGGAGCACGTCTTGGCCCTCGCCTCGGAAGAACTCGGCGAGCGCGGTGGCCGTCTCCGCGGCGCGCCACTGCAACAACGGTGGATCGTCGGCGCGGCTCAGCACCACGACCGTCCGCGCCCGGGCGGCGGGCGACAGGCGGGCGAGCAACTCGGCGGCCTCGCGGCCTCGCTCGCCGATGAGCGCGAGCACGACGACGTCCGCCGCCGACGTGGTCGCCACCTGCGCGAGCAGCGTCGTCTTGCCTGCCCCGGGACCGGCCTGCAATGCGAGACGCTGCCCGCGCCCGAGGGTGCAAAGCGCGTCGATCACCCGCACGCCGAGCGGCAACGCGGTGTCCACCGGCCGGCGCATCAGCGGATCGGGCCCCGGGCGGTACAGGGGCCAGCTCTGATCCGCCGGAAGGGACGGACCACCATCGACCGGCACCCCGAGGCCGTCGAGGACACGCCCGAGCACGGCCTCCGAAGCGTGCAGGGCGGGCGCATCGACCTCGACCGTCACCGGGGCGCCGGCGGTCAGGCCTCGAATCGGCCCGAGGGGCATCACCGTCGCCTCGAGACCGTCGAACGCCACGACCTCGGCCAGGGTCTCGGCCCCGAGCCGGATCCGGGCGCCGAGGCGCGCACCCGACCACGCGATCCGGACAGCGTGGCCGACGACCGCCAGGACGCTGCCCGGTGCCGGACTCGCCCCCGCCTCTAGGGCGGCGGTCAGGCTACGCACGTCTCGCAGCGTGGAAGAGTTGGGGCGGCTCTGCATGGGAGGCGCATGCTGCCGCGCCCCCACGCGCAATGCCAGCGGTTCGCGCGGGTGGCGGCGCGCTTCGACCCGCGAGGCACCCTCGAAGACACGGGGCACGGGGCTCAGGGCTCAATACGCCGTCGTCCGATACACCGGCTGAAACAGCGCCGTGTGTCGGCCACAGACCGGCGACAGCTCGCAGGTTTCACACGCCGGCGGCTGCTCCTCCCCACACCCCCGCCGCCCGAGGGTGAAGAAGTACCCGTCGATGGCCGCGACGCCGAGCCCGGTCGCGGCGTCGAGCGCCCGCAGCGCGTGCCAGCAGGCCTCGCGCACGTCGTCTTCCTCGGCGGCGCTCACCCATGCCCGCGCCTCGAGCCGCGCGCGCAAGGCCGGATCGTCGATGGCGACACAACCCGTGCGCAGACAGCCGCGCATCAGATGGTAATCGACCACCGGCGACAGGGTCTCCGGGTCGTGCAGGGCGAGAAACCGCTCGGGCCGCCGACTCAGGATCATCACGAGCAGGACGGCCTTCTTCTGATAGGGGTCCTCGGCGTACCCGGGCAGCGTCGCGAGACGCCGCAGCAGGGCCCGCGCCGGCCGAGGCTCCTCCGGTGCGACGGCGGTCGCGAGCACCTCCGCGAAGCCACCGCCCGGCAAGGACGCGCCATAGGCCCTGTGCAAGGCGATGTGACCGGCCAGCGCCGGCAGAGGACAGCGGCCCTCGTCGTCGACCAGGATGCGCGCCAGGAGATCGGGCTCGGTGGCCATCCGCGCCGGGCGCAAGACACTGGAATCCGCAGCCGCGGCGCGGGTGAACGCCTGCCAGACGAAGTCCGAGCCCTTGAAGCGACGTCCGCCGGCGGTCGCCCACATCGGCCCGCGGTAGCCCCGGTCGTCGGACAGCCAGAAGCCATACTGATGCAGCGTCGCGGCGGCGAAGATCTCCAGCGCGCGGGGGTCGTCCCGCTCGGGGAACGGCGACCCCGTGAAGTCCAGCGCGGCGGCGGCCCCGATGGCGCGCAGCCCCGACGCGAGCTGCGCGATGCGGGCGGCGTCGGGGCGGGCACGGCGCGAAAGCAGGGGGGCCGCACCGGGCCCCCGCAGCACGGTGCGCGCCTGCACGAGGCCGCGGGCGAGGGGATCGACGCCGAGCGCGAGGCCCGCCAGAAAACCGCCACACAGCGCATCGCCCGCGCCCGTCGGATCGACGAGCTCACCGGCATCGAGCGGCGGCACGGGGCGCACCTCCGCGGTGTCGAAGAGGCGCCCCGGCGTCAGACGGACGGGCGCGTCGGCGTCGGTGATACACACCGCCGTGCCGGCCGGGGGGCCCGCTTCGCCGAAGACCCCGAGGGCCTCCAGCCGGTTGCAGAAGAAGAGGTCCACGTCGGCGGCCAGGGCGGCGACGGCCGCCGGCTCGCTCACCGCGGCGCCCGGAAAGGTGCCCGCGCTGATCCGGCCCGCGTATCCCCGTGCGCGCAGGGCGCGGACGATTGCATGGGTGAGCGCGGTG
>Ga0194131_10012162_pt1 | contig 10096 bp, 9 predicted proteins | sample TA2KigO120mmetaG_FD_148631 | JGI IMG/M metagenome (GOLD analysis project Ga0194131, IMG submission 148631) | Freshwater microbial communities from Lake Tanganyika, Tanzania - TA2015053 Kigoma Offshore 120m | ecosystem: Environmental > Aquatic > Freshwater > Lake | place: Tanzania: Lake... | reverse complement strand
CGATCATTTGATTTAAGGACAAACTCATGTTCCTCTGATTTAGTAAAGACATTTGCAGTTTCTTTCTTGTATATTGATTCGTAGATTGTTTTAAGATCCTTGTTAGTATTTGTAGGCATGTTTCTTAGTATTTTGTAGGAAAGATAAACATTATTTATTTTGATTTGTTTGGATATGTTCCACTCCATCCAGTTTTTTCAGAGTATTGTTCTAATGTGATCTGAAGCGCGCGCCTTTCTACATCCTTGGCTATGTAACGTGTACCATGTGCTGCTTTTGGGCCATCATGAAAAAGGGCCAGAGAGTTATCAAGATTATATGGTTCAAATATTATTTTTGATTCATCCGGATCACTTGCCATATATGTTCCACCCGGATCACCTTGTTGCCATCCTTTTGAAAAATAAAACATGAGTATAAGTGTGCTTGGCCCAACATTATGAATGTGTGGTAATTGGAAACCTCCCTTTCTATACGATAGGAAAAGAAAATGTTTCACATTTGTGACCGGAACACCTGAGAATTTGCTTAAGTTCTCAGAAAACTCCTTTGTGTGAGCATATTTGAATAACGTGTTCCATTCTTTACTGAATCTTGGATCTTCCTCCTTACCTACAGTTTTTCCACGTCCAGAATCTCCCCAAAATTTTGCTAATTGAGACTTTGAAATATCTGAGCCATCCTCAAATTCTGAAAGTTTTGGATATGTGTTGTAAAGTTTGTCATAGAAACCTCTGACAAAAAACTCTTCGATAAATGCAAATTTGAAAGGTTTTTGTTTCTTAAAGTCGTTTGATTTTTTAAACAAATTGTCCCAGTTGACCAAGTCAGAAAAATCTTTCACGATGTTATGCACTCTCCATTATTTATTATCATTTTTAACTTCCCAGAGCTCTTGCATTCATTTTATACAATATACCTCTAAGTATCATTCCATACCATTTTTTTATTAATGGTTGTAAAATCTTGTATTTAAGAGAGATTTTCAGGTTTACCTCAATCGTTACTTTTGTCCCGCTATCCGCCTTTTCAAATATGATTTTTGCAATCGTACCTTTTGCCGGACCAGAAACTATCTCGGTCTCAAGCACATTAGGTTTTATCTTACGATGAATTGACTGTTGAATTATCTGTTGTTTGAGAACCGTAGCAAAGAAAAGAGTCTCCTCAGTAATTATTTGATTATCATTCTTCTCTACAATTTTTACACTTTTTAGCTGATCTGGCAGATATGTCGGAAATTTTTCATAATCATACTCATAGCAATTAATTTGTCAGATGGTGCAGGCAAACTAATTGAAAAATCCAATTTTGGCATGATTTGCGTTCACATGGTCATATTTTATAGTATAGCTAAAAAATCAGGATTGATTGTAGGATAATATATTAAAATCAATTTAAGAATATAAATAATGTCGAAGCTGGAATTTTCTATAAGATGTTCCATTCCACAAGACAAACTAATTGAGATGACAACAGATTATGAAAATATCGACAAGTTTTTTCCACCACAAATGAAATGTAAAATAATAAAAAAGCATGACAATACTGCTCTTCTTGAACAAGAATTATCGGTTTCTGTACTTAAACAGAAGATAATTCAACAATCCATACATCGCGTGATATCACCAGATTTGCTTGAGACCGAGATAGTTTCTGGTCCGGCAAAAGGTACGATTGCAAAAATATCATTTAAGAATCTAGATGCAAAGACACAGATAACGATAAGAGTTGATCTTAAACTCGGTTTGAGGTACAAATTACTTGCATCATTCATAAAAAGAAAATATCAAGTAATTCTAAACTCACTTTTGAATAAAATCATTGGTATTGCAATGCTAACTGAAAACAAATCTTGGACTGAAAGTAAGCTAGACGGTGGAAATGGGATTATTTTATCAATAAATGGCGTCCCTCCACTCAAATTTTATGGTTGGTGGTATAGTGAGCTAAAACAGATGTTTGTAGATGAATTGTACAGGGATCTACCAGTCCAAGGAAAAACAGTAGTTGATGTAGGAGCAAACATAGGAGATTCGTCCATATACTTTGTTACAAAAGGTGCGGCAAAAGTTGTTGCAATTGAACCCTTTCCAACCAATTTTGAATTGGGAAAGAAAAACATAGAGGACAATAATTTATCTGAAAGAATAACATTCATGCATGTTGGCATTGCTGATCAAATCAAAGAAATCCCCATATCCGCTGAAATTGAAAATGGCTATACCAGTTTTCATTTAAAAGCGCACAAGAACGGTCTGAAAATATCTACTCTAACTTTACAAAGCCTAGTAGAAAAATTTGATCTAAAGTCAGCTGTTTTGAAATTGGATTGTGAGGGTTGTGAATATGATGCGATTTTGACATCCTCCAAAGAAGTATTATCCAGATTCGATCACATATTAGTAGAGTATCACAATGGACATAAGACTTTGACAAAGAAGCTAGAAGATTCAGGATTTATTGTAAGGCTAGATAAAGAAAATTCAAACGAGATTTCAGGATACATTTATGCGCAAAGGATTTATTGAATACGAAGAATTCAGATCGGTTTATCCTTCTCATGTCTACAACAAACATTATGCACCGATTTATTGAAGACATGAATAACGATAAAGTTTGATAGTCCATGAAGCGATTTGGAAGATTAACTGGGTTAGCATCAGTTGGATCGGCAGACATTGTAGGTAACGCAATAGCGGCCGTCTTTTGGTTTTACCTAGCCAGTCTCATAGATCCTGCAAAATATGGTGAGATTTCTTATTTCTTAGGGATTGCAGGTGTAGCTTCCTATATTGCAACAATTGGCACACAGAATACTATCACGGTATACATAGCAAAAGACGTAAAGCTTCAGTCAACACTGTATTTTATTTCGTTAATAGTAGGAATTATTTCATCGATTGTTTTAGCATTAATTTTTTACAGAATTGATGTTAGTTTGTTACTTTTAGCATACATTGTTAACGCACTAGCATTGGGAGACTTGCTTGGTAGAAAATTATTTCAAAATTATTTAAAATACACATTGATTCAGAAAAGTCTCACGTTAATTTTGGGGGTAGGAAGCTATTTTGCCTTCGGGCCAAATGGAATACTTTATGCATTAGCTCTCTCTTATGTTTCGTTTAGTATTATTGTTTACAGGGGATTAAAGAGCTCAAATCTGGATTTTAAGCTATTAAAATCGAAATTTGGATTTATTTTTAATAATTATCTAGTATATGTGATAGGTGGATTTACAGGTCAAATCGACAAATTATTGATAGCTCCGTTGTTTGGTTTCGCAATATTGGGAAACTTAAGTTTGGCATTACAAGTATCATCTGTTTTGATGATTCTGAGTCGTGTTGTATTCAGGTATACATTACCGCAGGATGCCGGAGGACATAAAACTGATCTAATAAAAAAACTGACATTTCTTTCAGCTATTGTTTTGGCAATTACTGGAGTAATCATCGCACCCATGATAATTTCACTCGCTTTTCCAAAATATAGTGAGGCAACACAAGTTATTCAGATAATGAGTTTAGATGTTATTCCATCTACTTTATCTATGATTTACTGGTCAAAATTTTTGGGTATGGAAAGGAGTCGCTATATCTTAATCAGTACCATGATTGGACTTGTTGTAAGTGTTGTAGGCATCGTGACTCTAGGTCATTTGTATGGAATTGTAGGACTGGCTGCCTCATTAGTTTTATCATCTGCATCACAAGCAGGATATCTCTCCTGTGTTAGTTACTGTCTTAAAAGGTAAAGATTTGTCACCAGATAACACAAAAACGGTCAGAATGATTTCAAATACAAAATTAGACAGAATCGTGTCTAGTTTATTGAGTAAACCGATCTACTCACTTGCTGCAATTATTGCAGTTGGGTTTCTAATTAGAGCGTATTATGTTCCACATGATTTACCCATTTCACTTGATGGGATAACTTATTTTGTCTATGCAGTAGAGACCAGTAGAATCTATCAATTACCTACTGGTTATATTTTACCAAATAATGGTTGGCCAGTTTTTGTATCGTTTTTTTTCTCATTATTTAGTTTTAATGATTTTCTTGATTATGTTTTACTACAACGATACCTAGCGATCATTATTTCAGTTCTGACAACAATACCGATTTATTTATTATGTAAGAAATTTGTCGACAAAAATTTTGCGTTGATAGCAGTCATGATATTTGCGTTTGAACCAAGATTAATTTTGAATTCGGTAGGAGGATTAAGTGAATCTCTATTCATTTTATTAGGCACAATAACACTATTGTTATTCTTTAGTAACAACATAAAATCAACATATGTTGCATTTGCAATTGCCGCATTATTTGCACTAGTCCGATATGAAGGACTCCTTGCCATCATCCCTCTTTCAATTATGTTTTTTAAAAAGTATCGAGGCGAGCAGAAGATCCCTGTTAAATTTGCAATTGCTATTGCGATATTTTTGTTGACACTCACCCCCATGGCATATTTGAGAATCGAATCTACTGGACAAGACGGGCTGATCAGCCATTTTCTAGGTGGCGCCGAGCATATTTCACGATTCGTGATTCAGGAATTGCCTGAAACCGATGATCCATATCCAATAGAATGGCAAGGCAACACGGCATTTTATTTTCTAGGCAGAGCAGTTACAAATTTAATAAAGTTTTTTGGTTTGGCATTAATTCCCAGCTTTATTTTCTTTATGTCAGTTAGCATAATTCTAATTGCTAAAAACCAAATGATGAGGCTAAGGGACTATCGAATTTTAACCATGATACTTTTTGCCATATTTTTGCTGATTCCAGCTATTTACGCTTATGGAAGGGGCATACAAGAAGTCAGATACATCTTTGTTCTCATTCCTATTTTTGTTGTTATTTCATCCTATGCAATTAAAAAAATATCAAACAAAAATCTAGGTTTAACCTTTGTGTGTATTGTTACATTTCTTTTGATATCTTCTTTTGTTTTCCTAGAGATGAACAAAAAAGATCACAAACACGAAAAGGAGTCATTTTTGATTTCTATGGATATTGTAAACAATACAGGAATAATTAATGCAGATCCTATTGATGGAAATTATCTCAAAATCGCAAGAATTCTTCAAAAATGGCCAAACCTAAATTCAGAGGTGGTGTATAAAACCGACAAGATCTCCCCAGCAACCTTCCATTCACTTGAAGAATTTATTGAAAAAAATGAAAGTAATGGCCTTACTCATCTAGTAACAGATGGTAAGAATCATGGATCGGAATTCATTAAAAATATGCATTATGATGATTCTAAATATCCATATTTGATAAAAATTTATGATTCCTCAAAAGAGGGTTATGAATATCATGTTAAGATCTACAAGATTGACTATACTAGCTTTCATACAATACATAATGCAGGATGATATACTGGGGCTTGACGATAAAGAATTAGAATGAAATATTTGAGAAAAAATTCAATTCTATATGATATCTACAAAGCTACACATTATATTTTATTCAAACGTCACATATACGGTCTAACATCATCACTCAGAGTTCTTCCTGATTTTATCGTAATAGGTGTAGTAAGGGGAGGAACTACATCTATTTATCATTATTTAGGCCAACATAACTGTATAAGAAAATCTGCCTATGATGAACTTGGCTTTTTTGATGACAACTATCATCTAGGCTTGAACTGGTATCGCTCAATGTTTCCAACCAGATTCATTAAAAATAGAATCATCAAAAAATATGGAAAATTTATGACATATGAAGTAACACCATTCTACATTTACAATCCAAAAGTAGTACAAAGAATCTATGATATACTTCCAAAGATAAAGGTGATTGCAGTACTAAGAAATCCAGTGGATCGCGCTTATTCAAATTACTATCTTGGAGTAAGAAGCAATGATGAAAAACGCACATTTGAAGATGCTATAGACTCTGATCTAAAAAAAATACAAGACACATCAAACGACGATTATTTTGGACAGATGATTGATAAATCATACATCGCAAGAGGATTCTACTCAGAACAGCTTCAAATCTGGATGGACAAATTTCCAAAAGAGCAGCTACTAGTAATCTCATCTGAAGATCTAGCCAGAAAAACAGACGACACCCTTGCAATAATTTTTGATTTTCTAAAGCTGCCAAATTACAAAATAAGAGATCTGACAAAAAGAAATGAAGCAAAATACCCCCCTATGAACCAAGATACTAGAAAAATGCTAGTTGATTATTTCAGACCACATAATGAAAAATTATATTCTCTACTTGGGCGCAGGTTTGATTGGGATAGGTGAGTCTTGGACTTTATTTTATGTATTGAGACACTCGTTTTTCTTCATCACTGAAGATTACTCCGATTGTTCTAAGCAAGACAATATTATTTTCGTTACAAAATTTTACTAGTTTATTAAAATAGTCTTTAAATGACGAAGGAGGTTCACCTATTTTTGTTAATGAAGAATAAAGATCATCATGATCTAACATGACTAGTTTTTTTGCATATTGAAGTGCATTGGCGATCTTGTCTATATTTTGAACTCCTTCCGGACTTTCTATTTTTGGAACAATTGTTATGTGTTTTGGAAGCATATCTATAAAACCAATAATGTCATTTGGTGAATTCACGTTTGATATTGCAAAGTATCTAACATTTTGGTGCATATTGAGAATTGGAATTAATTGATTCATATCATAACTATTGTTTGGCGGTTTAGTTCTATTGATTGGTAGATCAAGAAACACATCATGCTGATCATGTTTCTTTAGCAAGGATTCAAGTTCTGTCAGATTATTTACCCATGCAAGATTGATTCTAAAAATAGCATCAGTTGGTATAGGAAAGTTGTAATTTGTTAAATTTTGCGAAATAATTTTCAATTTATTAATTACAATCGAGTGATCTCATTATTAAATGATGCATAGAGTTGGTAATCGAAAAATTATTTTAGAGCCATAATAACCTGATTTAAAGATGGACAAAATTAGAGTTGCATTCATTTACAAAAGCTCAAATAAATTTATGACTGGAAAGCATTTCGATAATGTTTACTATAATTTTTTCATAAAAGCTTTACAGAGAAATGATGAGATCGATGTAACTTATTTTGCTGAAGAAAATAAATTCGATACTTCGAAACTCAAAAATAAATTTGACATAATTTTATTATGGCAAAATAATGAATTCGGAACCCCAGATCTGATAGGAATAAGAGATCTTAACTTACCGGTCATTACAAGATGTGCTGATCCTAAAGAAGCAAAAACTACTATTGAATATCATAGAAAATGGAAAATTGACTATTACTTTCATTTTTGGCCCGAGTCATTTTTCCATAGCATTCTTCCAAAGACTTTCAAATACAAGAGCATCGTTTATGGGTTAGAACCATCATTATATCAAAACCTAAGGCCTTTCAGTGAACGTATAAAAAATAAAATTTTGAATTCTGGTGCTGTTGGAAATTCAAAATTTCATTCTCGTATAATTAACTCGATAAGAACTCCAAAATGGAATGCATATAGCGTTTATCATCTAAGAACAATCTGCAACAGACTTCCATTTGTAGACTTTTTCCCAACCCTTCAAAGCCAATTTGTGAATGACAAATATCCCGAACTGCTTCAAAAATATCAAGCTGCAATAGCTGCGTGTACATACACGACAGTTGCCAAGATGTGGGAGATCCCTGCTGCTGGGTGTTTGACTTTTTTGGAAGTAAATAAGAAAAACGAAGCAGATTATGTAGGCTTTAGAGATGGAGAGACGGCGGTATTTATAAATGAAAAAAATTACAAGCAGAAATTTCAAGAATTTCTAAGTAGTACTGAAGATCCAAAATGGCAAAAGATAGCAGAACGTGGAAGAAAATTTGTGATGGAGAAATTGAATAACGATAAGGCTGTTTCTGCACTTGTTGATTTAATGAGAGATATTTTGGAAAAACAAGCTCTGAAAAGATCTTAGTGCATGTAAAACATTCTAAGATTTTAATACAAAAAAATATCAGGTAAGAATATTGAAAAAAGTATTGATTACAGGGGGAAGTGGTTTACTTGGAACAGCACTAATTGAACAGTACAAAAATAACAGTAATCTTTACGCAACATTTCTTCGTCATCAGCCCAGAGATGCAATTGCAATTCATTTAGACTTGCTAAATGTCAAATCAATTTCCGAGTTCATCAAGAAGATTTCTCCTGACCTGATAGTTCATACTGCTGCAGCGAAAGACATTACTTGGTGTCAACATAATGGAAAAATTGCGCATGCCATCAATGTGATAGGCACAAGACACTTGGTCAAGGCAGCACAATCCAATGATGCAAAACTGATCTATATATCAACAGACGCAGTTTTTGATGGGGTAAAAGGACTTTACAGTGAATCAGATGAAGCAATTCCTGTTAACACATACGGCAGAACAAAATTAGATGGGGAGATTGAATGTTTACGTTATGAAAAATCATTGGTGATTCGATCTTCTTTTTATGGTTTTTCCAATTACAGAGAAAAGGAATCATTCATTCCAGCTTCAGTAAGAAGACTAGCCAAAGGTGAAACTGTGTATGCTGCGATAGATAGAGTAAGCAACCCCTTGGAAGTATCATTATTGTCTAAAATCATATGTGAAATTGGGGATGACGTAAATGGATTGTTACATTTAGGCTGTATGGACTCCATGAATAATTTTGAAATTGGAAGAGAAATTGCAAAAGTGTTTGGATACGATACATCGTTGATTAAAGAAATAAAATTTGCAGATGTTAAAAATGAGTCTGATTTAGACTATCCACTAAATACTTCACTTAATACAGATAAAGCAAGTAAATTTGTGTCGATTCCAAGTATTTTAAAATCGCTTACAACATTAAAGAGTAAATTCTAGATCTGACACTCAGGGTTGCAGGTGTAGATCTGGGAAAGGAATTATGAATTTGCCACCATTTTTAACAAAATCATTTTCCTTTTTGATTATATCATCTGAAAATATCCAAGCTAAAAGTAGAATGTAATCTATACCATCCAGTGATCTGGGTGGATAAATTGGAATATGCATACCCGGTACGAATCTACCATATCTTTCTGGGGAGGCGTCTATGCCATAATCTAAAATATCAACACCCACCTTCCAATAATTCAGCATTGTATTTCCCCGTCCAGACATTCCATAACCAATAATCTTTTTGCCTTCTTTTTTGAGGCTACTTAGAAGATTCAGGGTTTTTTTCTTATGTTCCTCACAGCATTTTGCAAATTCCTGATATGTTTTGAGATCCTGGTATCCTTTTTGCTTTTCAGTATCAAGTATTTTTTGTACTTGAGGCAACACTTGAAAGTGTGCACTTTCTTTACATGAATAGATTCGTATGGTTCCTCCTCTGATTGGCAAATGTTTTACATCAAATATCTTCATTTTGTGGTTTTCCAAGAATTTTTTTAGAGCATAAACGGAATGATATAAGGTGTGTTCGTGGTAAATTACATCATATTGTAATTCATCAATCATATCACCAATATAGTTTACTTCAAATACAAAGACACCATTTTCATCCAACAGATTCCAAACTCCCTTGAGGATATCATCCATGTCATCAATATGTGCAAACACTGCATTTCCCACAATAACATTTGCCCTACCGTATTTTTCAAATAATTTTTGCGATAGAGTAAATCCAAAATAGTCGTTTATGACCTCAAGTCCTCTATCTCTAGCTATTTTGACCACATTAACAGCAGGGTCAATACCTATTGCGTGCACTTCTAGATCCTGTAGGGGTTTTAAGAGTATACCGTCATTACACGCCACCTCAAAAACGATACCGCCATTTGGAACAAATCTATCTTTAATCTCCTTAGCATACTGTTCAAAATGATTAAGAACACTCTTGGCTGCAACTGACGAGAGATATCTATAATCTTTGAAGAATGTATCTCTTGGAATCATCTCAACAACTTGAACGGATGTACAGTTTTTACAGAAACAGACGTCTAGGGGATATGACTCTTCTTTTCCTATTTCCTCTTTGTTCAAAAAATTACCAGCTAGGGGCATCGTACCTAGACTAAGAAAAACTATCCAGTCTTTAGAGTTACACAGTCTACATGTCTGTA
>Ga0194131_10012160_pt1 | contig 10097 bp, 8 predicted proteins | sample TA2KigO120mmetaG_FD_148631 | JGI IMG/M metagenome (GOLD analysis project Ga0194131, IMG submission 148631) | Freshwater microbial communities from Lake Tanganyika, Tanzania - TA2015053 Kigoma Offshore 120m | ecosystem: Environmental > Aquatic > Freshwater > Lake | place: Tanzania: Lake... | reverse complement strand
AGTAGTTGTTGTCCTTCCTTCACCCTCCCAGCCTGGAGGTTGTCAAGGGGACATTTCTACTTTGCTCAAAGGGGACATTTTCACCTTGCTGTTACAGAGAATACATTGTGGAGTTTCCATGGACCACACTATTACTCGTAGGGGATTCGTAGCCGCAGGGGGTATGACGGCCACCGCGTACCTCCAGAAGCGGGGCGTGAACGACCGCATCCGCGTGGCCATCGTAGGGGTAGGGGCGCGGGGCAGCTTTCTGCTCGCCGAGTGCCTGCGATTCGCGGCCGATCAGAACGTCGAAATCGCCATGGTCTGCGACCTGTGGACCAAACAGCAGGACCGGGCCGCGGCGATGATCAAGGACGCCACCGGTACCGAGCCGGTCAAAGTGCGGTACATCGATCAGGTGCTGAGCCGGTCCGACATCGACGGCGTCATCATCGCAACGCCGGACTTCGCCCACGCCCGCCTCATGACCCAAGCCCTGAAAGCGGGCAAGGACGTTTTCTGCGAAAAGCCGATGGGCAACGTGCTCAGTGAGGTCAAGGAGGCCTACGCCACCGCCAAGTCGCTGCCGCGCGTGGTCCAGATCGGGACGCAGGATTTCAGCTCCGGCAACTACCAGGCCGCCCGCGATTTCCTCCGGTCCGGCAAGCTGGGCAAGGTGACCCGGATCGTTCTGGAGAGCAGTTGCAATGCGCCCCGCTGGCGCGGCGTCCCCGCCGTGAAGGAGATCAAAGAGCATGAGACGGACTGGAACGCCTGGCTGCTCGGCCACAAGGACCGTCCGTTCGATCCCCAGCTCTACTTTGAGTTCCGGCTCTACAGGGAGTTTTCGAGCGGCATTCCAGACCAGTGGATGAGCCACTTCATCGCTGGTGCGGCGTACGTGATGGATGATCCGTTCCCGGAAAGCGTCACGGCTTCAGGGGGGGTGTTCCTGCACAAGGATGGGCGCGAGACCTCGGACACCTTCCAAACCCTGCTCACCTATCCGAAGGGATTCCTCGTCAGCTATGCCATGATGTTCGGCAACGACGCCGGCCAGGTCGTGCGCTACTACGCGCAGAACGGAACGGTGGAAGAAGTCAAGTCGCGGTACGTGGTGTCGGGAGCCGGCGCCGCGGGCAGGCCACAGCGGATCAGGGAACCCTTCACCCTGGCGCCGCTGGAGCCAACCGATCACATGCGCAACTGGTTCGAATGCATGCGCACCCGGCAGAAGCCGCGGGCCGATGTGCTGTCCGGATACTCCCACTCGGTCGCGGTGATCATGGCGGCCCAGGCCGAGTCATCGGGCAAGCGGCTCTACTGGGACCGTGTCAACGAGGAGATCACCGACACTCCCCCTCAGCGCACCTCAACGGCCTCGTAGACTTCCCGCGCCTCGGCGAGCGTCGCAAACTGGAGTCCCGGCAGCTTGGCAGAAGCCGTCCCCGCCGCCACACCCCAGCGCACAGCTTCGGCGAAGCCATGGCCCTGGTTGAGCGACCATGCGAGCGCGGCGTTCAGCGCGTCCCCGGCGCCGATTGGACACACGGCCTGGACCCGCGGCGCGGTCACCTCGAACACGGCCTCACCTTGGGCCGCCACCGCTCCGCGCGCCCTGAGCGAGAGCACCACCGACTCAGCACCCATGGCCAACACACGCTGCGCCGCCGCGCGCAAGTGTTGGCGCGTAATGAGCGCTTTGTTGAGCAGGGCCGAGGTCTCCTGAAGGTTGGGCGTAACCGCGGTGGGCCGCTCCCGCAGTCCTTGCTCTAACGCCTCACCGTCGGTATCGAGCAGGGTCTTGACGCCTTGTTCGCGCGCCATGCGGATCAGCCGGCGGTAGAAATCCGGCGGAACGCCGGGAGGCAGGCTGCCGCACAACAAGAGCCAGGTGGCGCCCCAGAGGCGGCCCTGAACAGCGGACTCGAACCTCGCGGGCTCTTCCCCTGCCAGCACGGGACCGCGTTCGTTCAACTTGACCGTGAGCCCCTGTTGATCGGTGATGATCAAGTTCGTCCGGATACTCGCGCTCACCGGCACCACATCACAGGGAAAGCCGAATCCCGCGATCAGCTCCTCGAACCGCGGCCCTGAATCGCCGCCCGACGGCACAATCGCGATGGTCGGCGTTCCCCAGGAATGCAACACCAGGGACGCGAGCAGGCCACGGCCGCCCGCCGAGGCGCTATGGTCGAGGATGTAGCCCCGGTCCTCGAAAGCCAGCCGGTCGACGGAGACCGTGCGGTCGATCGCCGGATTGATGGTGACCGTTACAATCAAGCTACGCTATTGTACGATTTCGACAGGGGCGTCCGCCGCGGTTCCTTCGGGCCGGCGGATATTAATCTGATACAGTGCCGGGATCCCGGGAACGAGCCCCGAGAACAGCACCTCCGCCGAAACGCCTCCCACAGTGACCCGGTGCGCCGACACCGTGCGCGATAGCGGCTCAGCCGGCGCCGGAGTGCCTGCCGCCACCGGTGGCGACACCTCGCCCAGACCCGTCGCGTAGAGCACCAGCACATCGCCCGCCGCCTGCCTCCCCACGAGCACCGGAGCTGCCGCCTGCACCGGCGCGGGCCACACCAGCGTCGACCCGGCCGATTGAATCGCCAGGTTCGCGGGTCCGGTGAGGCGGAGTCCGTACGGGATCTGGACGGTCAAACGCTGCGGCGCCGCGCGGAAAATCGCCGCGGCGGCTCCATTGACAGTCACTTGCGACCCGCCGGACTCCGTGGGCCAGGGAGCAGCGTGCTCGACCGCGGGGGCGTTCGCCAATCCCGATCCCGGTATATCGATCAGGGCGCCGGGAGCGAGGACCGGGATGTCGGCGATCTTCCCCTGCGCGAGCCACACCAGCGCACCCTGGATCATCCGCTGGAACCGCGGATCGAGCCACGTCTCATCGAAATGTCCGAGGGCGTTGTAGTAGACACGGCCAGCGCCGAACTGCCGGGTCCAGGCAAGCGCGAAGTCGCGATCCGTCCGGTTCACACCGGGCCGGCTCAGGTCGACCGAGTCCGGATCAAGCGACAGCACCACGCGGACCTTCGACCGGTCCCAGGCCCGGAACTGGTAGATCTCCTCGAGGATCCGGAAGCTGGACGCCGCCAAGTGGAAGTTGGTGACATGGGCCGGAGCGTCGACGCGGACCGTGACCGGCTCGGTCCAGGGATGGCCGTCAAAGTAGCCCCCAATCAGCTCGCCGTAGTCTTCCCACAGGTACAACGTGTCGGTGGCGCTATGGACCCCGCCGAATCCCTTGCCAGCCCGCACGAATTCGATCAGGTCCCGCTTTTGTTCAGCGTCGAGGGCCAGCTCTCCGGAAGTGAAAAAGAAAACCGCGTCGAACCCGGCCAGCCGTGGCGCGCGAATAAAGGAGAGGTCCTCGGTCGCCGTAACCTGGAGGCCCTGCATCCCGGCCAGCACCCGCCGCGCGGTTTCGATGCTGCCGTGCCGGAATCCCGCCGAGTGGGTAACGAACAGGATCCGGCTGTCCTGCGCCTGCATGCAGAAGGCTCCGGCAAGCAGCAATGCGGTCCATGCGGGCACGTACCCATGATACGCTACCCGTTAGGTGGCCACCGTTCCCTTTGACGCCAGTTCCGACGAGCAAACCACTGGCGGAAGCTATTTCGTCTCCAACTATCCCCCATACTCGTTTTGGAACGCCGGCAGCGCAAAGACCGCACTCGACGTCCTGGCGCAGCCGCCCGCCGCGGACACGGCGCTCGGCTTCTACCTCCACATTCCGTTCTGCCGCAAGCGATGCCACTTTTGCTACTTCAAGGTCTACACCGATAAGAACGCGAGCGAGGTCGACACCTACCTCGACGCGCTGATCGCCGAGATCCGATTGTACGCCGGCCTGCCCGTTCTCGGTGGCAGGAAGCCCCGGTTTATTTACTTCGGCGGCGGGACGCCTTCCTATATCTCCACCCGACAGCTCGGCAAGCTGGCTGAAGCGATGCAGCAGGCGATCCCATGGGACGCTGCCAAAGAGATCGCGTTCGAGTGCGAACCGGGTACGCTCACCGAAGGGAAGCTCCGCGCGATCCGCGACCTCGGCGTCACCCGCCTGAGCCTCGGAATCGAGAACTTTGACGACGCGATCCTCAAAGCCAACGGACGGGCGCATCTGTCCAAGGAAATCGGCCGCGCCTACGACTACGCGCGGTCCATTGGATTCCCGCAAATCAATATCGATCTGATCGCCGGGATGATGGGCGAGACCGAGGAGAACTGGAAGGAATGCGTCCGGCGCACCATCGAACTCGACCCGGACAGCGTCACCATCTACCAGATGGAGATCCCGTTCAACACGACGATCTTTAAAGAGATGAAGGCGAGCGGGCAGTCCGTGGCGCCCGTGGCGACCTGGGGTACGAAGCGCCGCTGGGTGCAGTACGCGTTCGAGGAGTTCGAGAAGGCCGGCTACACGATCGGAAGCGCCTACACCGCCGTCAAGGATCCCGCCAAAGCGAAGTTCCTCTATCGCGACCTGCTGTGGCGCGGCGCAGACATGATCGGCCTGGGCGTCGCCTCGTTCTCCCACGTGCAAGGCGTGAACTACCAGAACGAACATGAGTTCGGCGCCTACTGTGCGCGAACCAGCCGTGGCGAGCTGCCGGTCTACCGCGCCATCGCACCAACGCCCGACGAGCGGTTCCTGCGGGAATTCATCCTGCAGATGAAGCTCGGCCGGGTCTCGCGGCGATACTTCGAAGACAAGTTTGGCCAGGACATCCACCGGCGGTTCGAAGAGCCACTGCGGACCTTCGAAAAACAGGGGCTGGCTGTCCTCGATCCGGAAGGGATCCGCTTGCAGCGCGCTGGTCTGATGCAGGTGGACAAGCTCCTGCACCAGTTCTTCCTGCCGCAACACCAACCTCAAAATGGCCCGCTCCCCCCAATCCTCTCCGCTTGACGTGGTCATCGCTGGGGGCGGACCCGCCGGAGCGACGGCGGCTGCCGTTCTCGCCGCCAAGGGACGCCGCGTTGCCGTTCTGGAACGCGAGAAGTTCCCGCGCTACCACGTTGGCGAGTCGCTCCTGCCCTACTGCTACTTCACGCTGGAACGGATCGGAGTGCTCGACCGGCTGCGGGCGTCCGCGTTCCCGAAGAAGTACAGCGTGCAATTCGTCAGCACTTCAGGCAAGGTTTCGGTCCCGGTCTACTTCTTTCAGAACTTCGACCATCCCGCCGCGCAGACGTGGCAGGTGCTGCGCAGCGATTTCGATCAACTGCTGCTCGACAACGCGCGCGAAAAGGGAGCCTTGGTCTACGAGGAGACCACGGCGCGTGAGCTGATCCGGAATAATGGCGCGGTGCAGGGAATCCGGGCGGTGGCCAAGTCCGGCGAACCGGTCGAGTTCCGCGCGCCGGTGACGATCGACGCCACGGGCCGTGACTCATTCGCGATCGGACGGCATGGGTGGCAGGTCCGCGATCCGTACCTGAACAAGATCGCGATCTGGACCTACTACCGCGGCGCCAAGCGGGATCCGGGTCTGGACGAGGGCGCCACCACGGTCGCCTACGTTCCGGAGAAGGGATGGTTCTGGTACATCCCGCTGCCGGACGACGTGGTCAGCGTCGGCATCGTGGCCGAGAAGGATTACTTGTACCGCGAATCCCGCAATCTCGAAACGATCTTCGAGCGCGAGCTGAACAGCAATCCCTGGGTGGCGGATCATGTCGCGCCCGGAACTGTATGTGCGCCCTACCGGGTGACGGGCGAGTTCTCCTACCGGTCCCGCCACTGCGCGGCGGACGGACTGGTTCTGATCGGAGACGCGTTCGCATTTCTCGACCCGGTGTTTTCCTCGGGCGTGTTCCTGGCGCTGCGAAGTGGCGAAGAGGCCGCCGACGCCGTGGACGAGGCGCTTGCCGGCGGCGACGTATCCGCCGCGCGTTTTGAAGCCTACGGCGACCGCATGCGCCAGGGGATCGAAGCCATGCGGCGGCTCGTGTATGCCTTCTACGACCAGCAGTTCAACTTCCGGGAGTTTCTCACCGCGTTTCCGGACATGAAGTTCGACCTGAACGAGTGCCTGATCGGCAATCTGTTCCGCGATTTTGATCCGTTGTTCCGCGCGGTGGAGACGTTCGCCAAAGTTCCCGAGCCCCTGCCACACGGCCGTCCCTTCTTCCGGGAGCAGCCGGTGCAATGCCGCTAGAGCTGATCCGGGCCATCGTTCCCGCGAACCGTTTCCAGACAGCCCGGTTGGGAGAGGCCGCCCAGGCGATCCGGAGCATCGAGGACTTTCAACGGCTCGTCCCGTTCACAACCAAAGAAGAGCTGATCGCCGACCAGGAGCAGAATCCGCCCTACGGCACGAATCTCACGTACCCGCTGGACCGCTACAATCGCTTCTGCCAAACCAGCGGGACAACAGGCGAGCCGCTCCGGTGGCTCGACACACCGGAGAGTTGGGAGTGGATGCTCGGCAATTGGCACACCGTGTTCGACAAGGCCGGAGTGAGGCCGGCCGACCGGATTCTGTTCGCGTTTTCCTTCGGTCCCTTCCTGGGATTCTGGACCGCGTTCGAAGCAGCGGCGCGGATGGGCTGCCTCTGCATCCCCGGAGGCGGCCTTCGAAGCTCAGCGCGGATGCACATGCTGCTCGACAACCAGGTCACGGTGCTGTGCTGCACGCCGACGTACGCGATTCACCTCGCCGAGGAAGCAGCCGGCTTCAAGGACTCGAAGGTCCGGCTGCTGATCGTGGCGGGCGAACCGGGCGGCGCGATCCCGGCCACGCGGCGTCACATCGAGCAGCTCTGGCCCGGCGCGCGCGTGTTCGATCACCATGGGATGACGGAAGTTGGGCCGGTGAGCTACGAGTGTCCCAGACAGCCCGGAGTGCTGCACGTGATCGAGCGCTCCTATTTCGCCGAAGTGGTGGACCCCGTGACGCTGCAGCCTACGGCCCCAGGCGGCCTGGGCGAGCTCGTGTTGACCCCGTTCGGACGCGTGGGATCGCCGCTCCTCCGCTACCGGACCCGCGACCTCGTCCGGCACCGGAGTGGACGATGCGCCTGCGGGACCAGCGATCTGGCGCTCGACGGTGGAATCCTCGGACGCTCGGACGACATGGTGATTGTGCGCGGGGTCAACGTTTATCCGAGTGCCGTTGAGAACATTCTCCGCGCCACGGGACTGGTTGCGGAATACCGCGTGACCGTTCGCGAGGTGAAGTCGCTGTGCGCCCTCGAAGTCGAGGTCGAGCCGGCGCCCGGATGCACGAGTGAGGTAGAGTTGGCCGCCTCCGTGCAGGGTGCCCTGTACGACGCTTTCGCCCTCCGGATCGACACGCGTGCCGTGCCGCCGCGCTCCCTCCCAAGGTTCGAAATGAAGGCGCAGCGTTGGATCCGGGCTGATAAAATGGCTTCGTGACGCTTCCCAAGCAAAACCTCGCCGCCCGCCGCGACGTTCTGGCGGGCGGGGCTCTTGCGGTCCCAGCGATTCTCCGCGGTGCGCCGGATTCGAAGCCAATTCGCGTGGGCTTGGTGGGTTGCGGAGGCCGCGGAACAGGCGCCGCCGCACAGGCTCTCAAGGCCGACGACTACTCCGAGCTGGTCGCGATGGCCGACATCGACATCGACCGGATCAATGACTCGATCGAGCGTCTGAAGAAGGCCGCGGGACCGAAAGTGAAGGTCGAGGATTCCGGCAAGTTCTTCGGACTCGACGCCTACCGCAAAGTCATCGAATCCGGAGTCGACGTGGTCCTGCTGGCAACGCCGCCCGGATTCCGGCCGCTGCACCTTCGGGCCGCGATCGAAGCCGGAAAGCACGTGTTCTGCGAGAAGCCGGTGGCGGTGGACGCGCCGGGCGTCCGGTCGGTGCTCGAATCCGCGAAGTTGGCGCGCGAAAAGAAGGTATCGCTGGTGTCGGGATTCTGCTGGCGTTATGCCAACCAGATCAAGGAGACGATGTCGCGCGTGCGGGGCGGCGGAATCGGGAACATGGTCGCCTACTATGCCACCTACTACACGAGCCCGGTCAAGCCCATGCCGCCCGCCTCGGAACGGCCCGAGGGCATGAGCGACGTCGAATGGCAGATCCGCAATTGGTACAACTTCACATGGCTGTCGGGCGACGGACTCGTTGAACAGGCGGTCCACTCGGTGGACAAGATCGGGTGGGCGATGGGCGATGCGCCGCCCGAGAGCTGCGTCGCCACTGGCGGACGCCAGATCCCGGCCCACGGCGGGAATATTTTCGATCATTTCCAGATCAACTACCTGTACCCGGACGGAGTCCGCGCGTTCCTCGGCTGCCGCCAGATCGCCGGGTGCCACAATGAGAACTCCGACTACATCCTGGGAACCAAGGGAGTGTGCCTCATCGGGCGTGGACCCAACCCCCGGATCACCGGCGACAACAAGTGGGCATTCGAAGGCCAGAAGTACGATATGTACCAGGCCGAACACGATGCCCTTTTCGCTTCGATCCGCAAGGGCGGGCCGCTCAACGACGGCGTGTGGATGGCTACTTCGTCCATGCTCGCGATCATGGGCCGGATGGCGGCCTATACGGGCCAGCAAATCACCTGGGAACAGGCTCTCAACTCGCAGCAGAGGCTCGGTCCCGACCCCGTCGAGTGGACTGGGAGCTTCGTGCATGAGCCGCTGGCGCTGCCCGGCGTGACCAAGTTCATCTAGTGGTCCTGCTCTTCGCCCTGGCCGCGGTGGACTTCCAGACACAGGTCCGCCCGGTCCTTGAGTCGGCGTGCCTTTCCTGCCATGGGCCGGAGAAGGCGTACGGCGGGCTTCGCGTGGACTCGGCGCGCGCCATCGCGAAGTCAGTGGTTGCCGGTGACGCGGATCGCAGCCCGCTGCTGCGACGTGCGCTGCTGGCGCCGAATCAGACGGGCGCGATGCCTCCCGGCGGTCCGCAGCTCAAGCCGGATCAGATCGCGGTGCTGCGGGCATGGATCCAGGACGGCGCGCGGTGGCCGGAGGGCGTCGAGCTTCGGACGAAGTCCACGCGGCGGAAGGACGACAGCACGCTGACGCGGGATCTCCACGCGCGCATTGCCGCCAACGCGGCAACGGAGACGAAGCCGTACCGGATGACGATCCCCGGTACCGATGCCGCCTTCGAGATGCTGCCCGTGCCCGGCGGCGGGTTCGAGATGGGATCGCCGGACAGCGAGGAGGGCCACCGCAAGGACGAGGCGCCTGTCCACAAGGTTCGCGTCGAGCCGTTCTGGATGGGCAAATACGAAGTCACGTGGGACGAGTACCGGTTGTTCATGTTTGCGGAGAATCAGACGGATCCGTTGATCGACGCCGTCAGCCGCCCCACCCGGCCCTACGTCGAAATGAGCTTTGGCATGGGCATCAACGGATATCCGGCGATCAGCATGACGCATCATGCGGCCAACAAGTACGCCCAGTGGCTCAGCTCCCGGACTGGACATTTCTACCGGCTGCCGACGGAAGCCGAATGGGAGTACGCGTGCCGCGCCGGAACCACGGGTCCGTATTCGTTCGGCGCGGATGCCTCAAAACTCGGTGACTACGCCTGGTTCGAGGGAAATTCGAATGGCAAGTACGGACAGGTGGGGAAAAAGCGGCCGAATCCATGGGGCTTCCATGACATGCATGGCAACGTGATGGAGTGGACGCTTGATGGCTACGATCCGGCGTTCTACGCCAAGTCCCCGCCGTTGATGCCGTGGGCGCGGGCCACGGCTCCGTATCCGCATGCAGTGCGCGGAGGATCGTGGAACGACACGGCGGACCGTTGCCGGTGCGGGGCGCGGGTGGGATCGGACGCCTCATGGAAGATGCAGGATCCGCAGTTGCCCAAGAGCATCTGGTACCACACCGATGCGCAGTGGCTGGGGTTCCGGCTGGTCCGCCCGTTCAAGGTTCCGGACGCGGCGGCGATGCACGCCTACTGGAACAACGGTGTGGAGCAGGAGTAGCTGCGTCCTGCTGGTTGCGGCGGCGCAGGCGGTGGCGCTCGACCGGTACGAAGCCGCCGAGACGCACATGGGCACGCTGTTCCGCCTGGTGGTCTACGCGAGCGGACCGGCTGAGGCGCGAGACGCGTTCGTGGCGGCGTTCGCGCGGGCCGCGGAGATCGATGCCAGGCT
>Ga0194131_10012157_pt1 | contig 10098 bp, 10 predicted proteins | sample TA2KigO120mmetaG_FD_148631 | JGI IMG/M metagenome (GOLD analysis project Ga0194131, IMG submission 148631) | Freshwater microbial communities from Lake Tanganyika, Tanzania - TA2015053 Kigoma Offshore 120m | ecosystem: Environmental > Aquatic > Freshwater > Lake | place: Tanzania: Lake... | reverse complement strand
GCCCGACCTCGCGCCCCCACAGCGTCATCGCCGCGCCGGAGCGCTCGGCGGGCACCGGCCGCACCGGCCCCGCCTCGACGACCTCGCCATGCAGGAGCTGCTCTTCCGCCATCGGCCAGCATCCTAGATGCGCCGCAAGACCTAACCGCCGCGAGCGCCCAGTGGACGTCGATCCGGGCCATGGCCCGGATCAGCGTCCACTCGATCAGCTCCGCAGTCGCCGGGCCACCTTGCGGAGCGTGTGCTCGACGCGGGCGGGTTGGCGGAGGACCTGGCCGTGGGTGAAGCGCAGAGGCACCAGCCCCGCCTCCGTCATCGCCTGGTCGCGGGCGCGGTCGCGCGCCTGCTGGGAAGCGGTCCGGTGGTAGCGCAGTCCGTCCGTCTCGACGACCAGGCCCAGGCAGGGCCAGTGGAAGTCGACCCGGAAGCCGCAGACCATCGCCTGCGTCTCGGGCAGCGGCAGCCCCGCCCTGCGGGCGATCGGCAGGAACCGCCGCTCCAACTCCGAGTCGGTGACCGCGAAGCTCTCCCTGTCCAGCAGCGCCCGAAGCGCGCCCACCCCCCGGGCGCCGCGACGCTCCGCCAGCGCGAGACGCAGCTGATCGGGGCTCGCAAGGCCGAGCTTGTCGGCGACACCCACCGCCCGCTCGAGCCGCGGCGCCGGCAGCTCGGCGGCGAGGTCGAGCATGGTCCTGATGGGCGAGGTCAGCGGGATCCGATCGCGCGCGGACCGCTCCGAGGCATCGAGCGCGGCCCGGCGATGCACCCTGACCCCGCTCGGCCGCGGCCTTCGGCCCGCGGGCACCGTCACGTGGACCGGCCCACCGCGGCGAAGGTTGGCGCCCCCGACGATTCCCCAGCACAGAGCGGCGCTCAAGTGGCTGAGGACGGCCCCCGGGCCGCAGGCCAGCACTGCCGCAAGCCAGCGACCCTCGCGCGTCAGCTGCGGACGGCCCACCGCGTAGACGCAGTGGTGGACTCGGTGCAGCCTGCGCGTGCGGATCCGGTGCTCGATCGCTTCGCCCGAGAGCCCGCACTCGACCAGCTGCGCCCGCGTGACGACCCCGTGCTGCACCCTCGCCAACCCCCAGACCGAGCTGCGTCTGCTGGGCTCATCTGCCGAGTGGACGTCGATCCGGGCCATGGCCCGGATGAGCGTTCACTCGACGAGGTTCTCCCCCCTGAAGCACCGGCCGGCGGCGGGGCTAGAGCGGCTTCTCGAAGAGGCGGTAGCGCTTCACGATCTCGCCGCCCATGCCCTCCATGGCACGGTTCATCGGCTCGTTCACCTCGAGGATCCAGCCGGTCTCGCCACCGGGTATGCCGAGCTCGGCCGCCGTCTCGATGTGCCGGACGTAGAAGCGAGCCGCGATCCCGGTGTGCTGGTACTCGGGCTTCACCCCGAGCGCGAACACGCGCACGTAGTCGATCTTGCGCTTGCCGGTCAGGAACTTGAGCCAGCCGAACGGCAGCAGGCGCCCGTTCATGCGCTTGGTCACCTGGTTGATGTCGGGAAGCGTCAGCGCCGCCCCCAGCACCTCCCCGTCCCTCTCGGCGATGAACGCCCAGCGTGGATCGAGCACCTGCTTCAGATTGGTCGCCTGGAACTCGATCTCCTCGTCGGTGATCGGGACGAAGCCCCAGTTCTTGCTCCAGGCCGAGTTGTAGACCTCCATGAAGCGGGCGATCTCGTTCTTCAGGTCACGCTTGCGCATGTTGCGGACCGTGATCCCGTGCTCGGACTCGACCTTGTCGGCGACCTCGTGGATCGCGTCGGCGAAGCGGTCGCCCTGCTTCAGCTCCCCCATCTCCAGGTTCCACATCAGCAGGTCCATCCTCTTGCCGTAGCCGAGAGCCTCGATCCGCTCCTTGTAGTACGGCGGGTGCCAGGGCTGCAGGATCAGCGGGTGCAGGTCGTAGCCCTCGACCAGCAGCCCGCACTCGTCGTTGGTTGTGAAGTCCATCGGCCCCAGCAGCCGATCGCGGCCGCGCTCCCGCGCCCATTCCTCGGCCGCCGCGAACAGGGCGCCGAACACATCGGGGTCGTCCTCGGCCTCGATGAAGCCGAACTGCGCGTCGTTGCCGCCCTGGAACTCGTCCCAGCGCTTGTCGATCGTGACGGTGATGCGGCCGACGGGCCGCCCCTCCCGCCAGGCGAGGAAGTACTCGCCCTCGGCGTGCTGGAAGAACGGGTTCTTCGTGCGGTCCAGGAAGTCCCGGCGCTCGATGATCAGCGGGGGGACCCAGGGGGTGCCCTCGTGCAGCCTGAACGGCAGCTTGATGAAGCTGGTCAACTCCCCTCGCCCCAGGACGGGCCTGACCTCGACGGACACGGACGGCACGCTAGTGGAACACTTCCGGTGATGGAACCCTCGACGCGAACCCCGCTGGACGTGTTCGCCAAGGTCCAGCACCACGAGCGCGCCGAGCAGCTCGCGGCGGCCAAGGAGCAGGACGTCCTTCCCTACTTCCGCATGCTCGAGTCGCAAGCGGGCCCGGTGGTGGAGATGGAGGGGCGCGAGACGATCATGCTCGGCTCCAACAACTACCTGGGGCTGACCACCGACGAGCGCGTCAAGCAGGCCGCGCGCGACGCCCTCGAGCAGTACGGCACCGGCGTCACGGGATCGCGGCTGCTGAACGGGACGACCCCGCTGCACGTAGAGCTCGAGCGCGAGCTGTCCGAGCTGATGGGGACCGAGGACACGATCGTGTTCACGACGGGCTACCAGAGCAACCTCGGCGCGATCAGCGCCATCCTCGAGCCCGGCGACACGGTCATCTGCGACTCGGGCGACCACGCCTCCATCCTTGACGGCTGCAAGCTCTCGGGCGCGCGCATGCGGCCCTTCCGCCACAACCGCATGGACAAGCTGGAGGCGATGCTGAAGCGGGCGCGCGAGGACGAGAGCCCGGCCCTGGTCGTCGTCGACGGCGTCTTCTCGATGGAGGGCGACGTCTGCGACCTGCCTCCGATCGTCGAGCTCTGCCAGGCCCATGACGCCCGGCTGATGGTCGACGAGGCCCACGGCGTCGGGGTGCTCGGCGAGCGGGGAGCGGGCGCCTGCGAGCTGTTCGGCCTCGAAGACCAAGTCGACCTGCGGATGGGAACCTTCTCCAAGAGCCTCGCAAGCTGCGGCGGCTTCATCGCCGGCCCGGCCGAGGTGATCGAGTTCCTGCGAATCTCCTCCCGCGCCTTCATCTTCAGCGCCTCGGCCGTCCCGGCGGCCACCGGCGCGGCGCTCGGCGCCCTGCGCGTGATGCGCGCCGAGGGGGCGGAGCTGTTCGCGAAGCTGCTGGACAACGCCCGCTACCTGCGCCAGGGATTCCGCGACCTGGGCCTCAAGGTGGTCGAGCCCGGGACGCTTCCCGGCGGCGAGGAGGCGACCACACCGGTCGTGCCGGTGATCGTCGGCGAGGACTGGCAGGCCGTGCTGCTGTGGAAGTCGCTGTTCGACGCCGGCGTCTACACGAACGTCGCCCTGCACCCCGCGGTGCCGCCCGGGGGCGCGCTGCTGCGGACCAGCCTGATGGCGACCCACGAGCGGGAGCACCTGGACCGGGCGCTGGCCGTCTTCGAGCGGGTCGTCGGGGACTACCCGGACCTTCCCCGGGCCTGATCGGGACCCTTGGGAGCGGTCGCTTTCGGACCCCGCCGGGGTCCCGAACGAAAAGGCTGCTCTTAGCGAACAGTCCGGATCGCTCGGGCCTTGACCCTTCCGCGCCCGCACCGTAGGTTTGGTCATGCCGCGCGCACCGCACCCGGGACAGGGAGCGGACGGAGTTCAGGAGAGAGCCGTCCCTTCCCCGGCCGCCGAATCAGGGCCGCAGGGGGCGACGCCGGCTACATACCAATCCCCGCCAAACGCCCACCACGGGAGGAACGTGATGACCGAAGCCTCGACGATCGCCCCTGATCGCAACCGCACCGCACCGGCCCGGCCGCCGGAGCGGGTCACTACGCCCTCCCCGGCGCCCGCCCCCGGGCGGCGGCCCGGGGCCTTCGCCGAGCCCGCGGTGATGGAGCGAGCGATCGTCGAGCCGCAGCACATGCAGGCGCTGGCGCGCGCCAACGAGGTGCGGCTCGCCCGCGCGCAGATGAAGCGCGAGATCGCCTCGGGCCAGCGCGACGTGCTCAGCGTCGTCCACGACTGCCCCTGGGAGGCCGAGAGCATGACCCTCGGCGAGCTCCTGCGCGCCCAGCGGCGCTGGGGCAGGGCCCGGTCGCGCAAGCTGATCAACTCGATCAACCTCAGTGAGGCCAAGCGGCTCGGCAGCCTGACCGAGCGCCAGCGGCTGCTGCTGGTGGCCGCCCTCGAGGCGAAGGCGACCGCCTAGATGATTGATTCCGCGGCGCCGTGCGCCTGAGGGCGCGCATGGCCGAGCAGCCCAAGGACGCAGGGGGCAGCCCAAGGACGCAGGGGGCAGCCCAAGGACGCAGGGGGCAGCCCAAGGACGCAGGGGGCAGCCCAAGGACGCAGGGGGCAGCCCAAGGACGCAGGGGGCAGCCCTTGGCGGCGCCAAGGGCAGGCCCGAGGACGCCGGGATGCGGCGCGCCGGGCGGGGCCTCGGGCGTGCGTGGTCGTGGAATCGCTCATCTAGTGGCCCTCCTCAAGACGTCTCACCGGAAATGACTGGTCCAGATCACCACCATGCTGCGTCCTCGGTCGTCCGGATAGCGCTGCTATTCGGACTCCCTGCCTCCTTGCCTGGCGGCGCCTGGCCTGCGTCATTTCCTGGCGAACGTTCCGAGAAGGGCCACTAGCCGCCGAAGGGGCGGATCCGGAACGCGGCGCCGCCGGAGCGGCGGCGGAAGGCCCGGCCGAAGAGGAAGGCGGCGGCGGCGAATGCGACGGTGCCGCCCGCCGCGGCAACCAGGGGGCCGACCCCGGCGAGCACGTAGAGGAAGGCGATCACGACGACCCCGACCGCGCCGCCCAGCACCAGCGTGTGCGAGCGGTAACCGCTGAAGTGCTCGCGGACCGACAGCTCCAGCCCCGCCAGCGATCCCAGCACGAGCCCGGCGCCCAGCATCACCGCCCCGCGGGGCGGGGCGACGAAGAAGCCGGCGGCCAGCAGCACGATCGCGATCAGGACGACGATCTCCGAGAGCGGGAACGAACCCCAGGGCGGGGGCGGCGGACCCTCGCCGCGGCGGGCGCGGGCGCGGGCCGAGTCATCGGCCGCGACCGCGCTCCCCTCCGGCGCCGTGGGCTCGGAAGCGGCGTCAGCGGTCCCCGCCCGGGGGTTCGGCTGGGGGCCCGTGCCGGCGGGACGGCGCCGCCGCTTTTGCTTCCGCTTCGCCATCCGCTCAGGCTCTGTGGTGGAAGGGGCCGCAAGCCCCCCGGCTAAGGGACAACCCGAGGAGACGATCACCCGCCACCAGCCGAGCAGCATCCCCAGTGGGCCCCAGCGGGGGCGGGAGTGCCAGTGGCGGCAGCCGGGCTCACCGATGTCCTCGTTTGAGACCCGGATCCAGCGGTGTCGCTTGGGGTCGGCGGTCATGTCCTCGATCAGCAGCCGGTGCTGCTCCTCGACCCGCCCGCGCTCGCCCAGCTCCGCGCGCACCTCGCTCAAGCGCGAGGCGAGCGAGTCGCGGACGCGCTCGAGCTCGTCGACGCTGAGGATGCGCGGACCCGCGGCCCGCGCCGACACCCTGAAGTCGATGCCCTTGCGGGGAAAGGCCGAGGCGAAGAGCTGGCCCAGCTCGGCCTCCATCGCGGCGATCTGGCGCCTCAGGTCGGCCCTGGAGGCGCGGTCGTCGTGCTCGAAGAGGACGGTGTCGAGGCCCTCGGGCGGGACGGGCGGCACCAGGGCGCCCTGCGCGCGCGGCGCGGGGGCCGTCTCGGGAAACTCAGGCCTCTGGAGCACCTCCGGCACTACCACCCTCCTCGAACTGGGACCACAAGTCTAGACCCCCCCGCAGGCTTCCCCGAGTAGTTTCGATCCCTCAGCCGAGCCAGTCGCGAGTCCTGACCTCGGCCGCGAGCGGCGCGAAACTGCCGCTCTCGGCGATCTCGGTGGCGGCCGAGGCCATCGCGCCGATCGCGACCCAGGTGAGCCCGCCGCCGGCGCTGACCCGCGGCGCTCCCGCCTCAACCACCCCGCCCATCGAGCGCCCCGTGTGAGCGAGCACGTTGACCGGGGCCGGGACGGCCTCGCAGACCGCCCTCACACTCCCGGCGTCGGCGAGGGCGGGCGCTTGGGGGACGTCGGCCCCGACCGCATCGGCGGCGTCCTCGGGAGTCGGGCCGAAGCCGTCCTCGATGTCTACCGAGAGGGGAGCTCGGTGGTGGCGGCGATCGTCCCGACGTGGCCGGCCAGCTCCTCCGGGCTGACGCCGCTGTCCAGGCGCCCGAGGGTGAAGGCGAAGCCGGCGCTCGTGGCGGCGAGCGCCTCGAACCCCAGCGCCGCCATCGAGCGTGAGAGGGCTCAGGCGGTGGGGCTCAGGCGGTGGGGGCCAACCCGACCGGCGGCGAGCCGATCTCCAGGAACTCGACCAGCTCCTCAGCCTCCGCGAGGGAGAAGTCGCCGGTGACCAGGAAACCGTCGGAGGGGTCCCGTCCCTTGCGGTCGCCAACCGGGTCGACCGGGACCAGCTCGATCAGGTCGAGGTCGAAGGCGACCGCGAACACGCTCGGCGGCGCGTCGCGCTTGGCGATCTTGCGGGTCATCCGCCTGAACGCCACCTCTCCCTCCTCGGTGAAGTCGACGTGGACCGCCGGGCGGCCGGTGCGAGGGTCGGCTCGGACCTCGGGGTCGGTGATCTCCGAGGAGTAGACCGAGGGGCGATCCCGCAGCACCCAGTAGGCGTCGTCGTCCTCGCGCAGGGCGATCGTCCCGACGCGGACCGAGAGCAGCTCGAAGCCGCGGGGCTCCTCGCCCTGCAGGCGGCCCTCCAGCAGCCCCTCGACCGCCAGCGAGGGGCCGTCGAGCAGCTCCTTGCTGCGCAGGTCGAACAGGTAGGAGGTCGGGCCCGGCACCGTGCACCTCTCCTCGACGCAGTCGGGGGGAATGCCCGAGGCGAGGCGGATCGCCTCGTAGGCGGCGGGGAACGGCGTCTCCAGGCGAGCATCGCGCGGCGCATTGGGGTCGGGGATCAAGGTCAGTTCCCAGTCGTAGAAGTTGAGCTTTGCGGGCGCCCCGATCACGTCAGCGGCCTCCGCGGCCCCCTCGCCCGAGAGCAGCACCTCCAGCTCGAGCTCGCTCGGCCGGGAGACCACGGCCTCGGCGTCGAGCGTCTCGGCGCGCTCGCAGAGGATCTCGATCGTGCGGTCGACCTCGTCGCTCGTGATCGGGTTGCGGAAGGGGCTGATCATGCGCAGGACGAGGCGCTCGGCGCCGTCGTCGGCCTCGCTGCCACAGGCGGCGACCGCATCGGGCCCGTCGTCGGCGCATGCCACCAGCAGCAGCGACAGCGCGCAGGCGAGAGCCGCGAAGGCCGAGAGCTGGCGGTGCCGGAGCACTCGCGGAAATCTAGCGATCGGTCGTCCAGCCCCCGGCGCGGCTCAGGCCAGCATCGCGCTCGCGGCGATCCACAGCGACTCCTCCAGGGCGATGTCGGGGACTCCCTTGACCCGGATCGCGGCCAGCGTCGTGCGCTTCGTCGCGCGGCCGACGCCCCGGCCCTCAGCCGTCTTCCCGAACAGGACCTCGAGCGGGCGGCTCTCGTCCGCGATCACGATCGTGCCGGGGAGCAGCGGCGAGGCCCTGCCCTCGAAGGCCTCGTCCTCGCCCGCCAGGCGCAGTCCGAGGCGGCCATCGACCCTGTCGGCGTCGAAGGCGGTCAGCGCGACGCCGACCTCGGCGATCGCGAGCGTGAGCGAGTCGTCCAGGCGGTTGCGGCTGGCGAAGCGACCGTCGCGCATGCGGTCGAGTGAGACGCGCTCGGCCGGGGTCGGATTCTCGTCGGGGTCGAGGCCGATATGGCGGTAGAAGACCCGGTACGCCCAGGGGATCGGCTGCTGGCGCAGGTTGATCGCCTGTGCGCCCCCGAAGCGGCTGCTGAGCTCGCGCAGCTGCTCCTTCAGCGCGGCGGGGCTGCGCCCCCGCCCGGCCGAGACCGTCGTCTGCGCGACGCCGAGCCCGGGGAGCTCCTCGGCAAGGGACGGCTCCACCCAGCCCGGCTCGGGCGCCGCCTCCCACGGGGTCAGACCCTCTTCACGAAGGGGGTCAGAGCCCCGCTGCTCGGGCTGCTTGTCGGCCATCAGCGCACCGTAGCGGCGCGCCTCTTCGATGCCTCGATCAGATCTTCCACACGGTCGGTCAGCTGAGCGGCCCCGAGCTCGCCGATCGAGGTCTCGCGCAGGATGCCCCCCGGATAGGCGTAGATGAAGGTCGGGCAGCCGCCCACCCGGTAGAGGTTGGAGAGGGCGCCGTCGGGGTCGAGCCCGATCGGGTGCGTCCAGCCGCGGGCCCTCGCCAGTCGGGCGACCTCGTCGCGCTCGTCGCGAACGTTGACGGCGAGGAAGTTGGCGTCGGCCCGGCGGGCGCGGTAGACGGTCTCGAAGACGTCCTGCTGGCTCTCGCACTCCCCTCCGCGCGTGAACCAGAACGACAGCACCAGCGGCTTCGCGAACAGGTCGCAGACGCGGATCGCGCCCGCGGCCTCGACCTCGCAGGCCGGGCTGCGGCGCTCGGACTCCGGGCAGGGGACCCGCGCCGCCGCGCAGTCGTCCTGGGCGATGTTCGCATCGCCGTCGAGGTCTCCACGCAGGTCGGCGACGGCGAACTGGGCGAGCGGCAGGTCGCCCTCCTCGCCGGCCCCGATCACGCCGCTGTCCTCGGTCTCGATCGTGTTCAGGGCCGCGACCACGATGATCGCGATGAAGGTCAGCCCGACGATGCCCGAGTAGATCGCGCCCGGCCCGCCCCGGCGGCGCCCCTCGCCCTCGCTCACCGGGCCGCCCCCCGCGGAAAGCGCTGCTCCGCCCAGGCCAGGGCCGCCGGCAGCACCAGCATCACGCCGACCAGGGCCACGGCCAGGTCGGCGACCGTGACCAGGCCGAAGTCGCGCAGCATGCGGATGTCGGTCGCCGCCAGCGCGGCGAAACCGGCGATGGCGGTCACGCCCGAGGCGAGCACGGCCATGCCCGTGCGCGAATAGGTCAGCCGCAGAGCCTGCCCGACCGACATCCCCGCCTTGCGCTCGCGCTCGTAGCGCGCGGCGAGGATGACGCTGAACTCGGTCGCGATCGCGATCACCAGAGCCCCCAGGGTGGCGGACATCGGGTTCAGCGGCACGCCGAGCAGCGCCACCACCAGCGCCGACCAGCCGGTGGCCAGCACGACGGGGACAAGCGGCACCAGCGCCCGCCGAGGCGAGCGGAACAGCGCCAGCAGCGTCAGGGCCACCGCAGCGAGCCCCGCCAGCGGCAACCAGTAGCGGCTGCGGGAGAGCTCGGCGTTGGCCGCGGCGGCGATCACGGGCAGGCCTGCCAGCTCCACGGTGGTACCCGCGGGGGGCCCGCCCTCGGCGCCGATCTGATCGCGGATGCTCTCGATCAGCTGCTGCTGCTCGTCCAGGGGCTGCACGCGGATGCCGAAGGCGATGTTGGCGGTGTCGCCGATCTCGCCCGTGGCGGGATCGCGGGTGACGACGGCCTGCGAGAAGTATGGCGGGACCGAGGCGACCAGCGAGCGCACCTGCTCGGAGCTCGTGATCCGCGCTCCGTCGGCGAACAGGTCGGTCAGCGAGATCGCCGGACAGAGCCGGGCCCGCTCGCAGCTCGGATCGACGCCGCCGTAGCCGGCGTCCTCGAGCACACGGCTCTGGAAGTCCCCGATCCAGGCGATCACCGCGGGATCCGAGAGCCGATCGGAGCGGACGACGGCGTTGACCTCGCCGGAGACCCCGGTCTCCTCCTGCAGCACGTTGACGTCCTCGAGCGCCTGCAGGCTCGAGGGCGCGAGGTCGCGGATGTCCGAGATGACCTCGGTCCGGGTCCCTGCGAGCCAGCCGAGCGCGGCGAGGGCCAATCCGACCAGCAGCACGCGTGCGGGGCGCGCGATCGCGAAGCCGAGCACGCGCTTGCCCGCCTCGCGCAGCCGGACCGCGCCCTCGTCCCTGCGGCGGCCGAGCCGCTCGCTCTTCGGCCC
>Ga0194131_10012140_pt1 | contig 10106 bp, 10 predicted proteins | sample TA2KigO120mmetaG_FD_148631 | JGI IMG/M metagenome (GOLD analysis project Ga0194131, IMG submission 148631) | Freshwater microbial communities from Lake Tanganyika, Tanzania - TA2015053 Kigoma Offshore 120m | ecosystem: Environmental > Aquatic > Freshwater > Lake | place: Tanzania: Lake... | reverse complement strand
CGCGCGCCGCCTCCGCCGCCTGCGCGGCGGGCAGGCCGGCCCCGACGAGCGCCGCCATTCGCCGGATCACGCGCAGGTCGCCGTCGTCGTAGAGCCGCCGCCCCGTCTCCGAGCGCGCCGGCTTCGGGATGCCGTAGCGGCGCTCCCAGGTGCGCAACCGGCTCTCGGAGACCCCGGTCGCCCGCGCCGCCGCCTTCACCGTGTATCGCATCGCTCGCAGGGTAGAAGTTCGCCAGAACCTGAGCAACGATGTTCGGCAGGACAGCCAAATACCTGTCAAACTCTCACTATGACAACTTATTTTGTGGACCAACATGTGTAAATTTCGAGCCGTGATGTTTAGCTTGATTTTTGCTGTGCTTACGCTGGCAACATGCACCGCTAGTATCGCCAGCGGCGATACTGCAGGACCAACAACCATTGTTCCTGTGGAAATCGATCAGCGCTCACGCATTAAGTACGCAATCTTATCGAAATGCCAACAACCTAACAATCGAGTTAATAGTGCCAGGACAGTTACTATACCCGCGGTTCTTGGTGCATGAGTTATTGTTGATTTTGTGTATACTCGGTCAACAAACTCCTTGTATACCTTGAGCACAGCGAGCGCGTGCTCGACGCGATGGACACGGGCGGTCGGCACCGTAGGGCTGCAGTTCGGGGTGCTCACGACGTCGATCGTGATCGCGTGGATGGGCCGTTCGCTGCTCGAGGAGGGTGACGAGGCCTCCGGCCTGGCCTGGCGCGCGGGGGTCTGGCTCGCGCGCTGGGTCGTGCCGGTCGCCATCGCGCTGGTCATCGCGGCCACGGCGCTCGACATCGTCCTCGACCGCGTGCCCGAGGTGTCCGGCTAGCGCGTGCGGTCCTCGCGTGGCCGAGGGAGCCCCGGCCCGCGGGCGATCCCGCCGCGCGTCTCCTGACACCCGCGACCGCCAGTTGGTCCTCCCCGCGGCGGGCCGAACGGCCGGGGCGGCGGGCCCCCCCGGCGATGCTGGAGCGTGACCGGAGGCACCAATGCCACGATGACCTGCTCTTCTCGCGTTGATCCTCCCCGCGGCGGCGGGGCTCCTCCTGCTCACCGCGGCGTGCGGCGGCGGCGAGGCCGACGACGATCACGACGACGACGACGCGGCGAAGCTCGCGGGCGCGACCGTGGCTCAGCAGTTCAAGGTCGAGCTGCTGGAGATCAAGTTCGAGCCGAAGGAGCTGCGCTTCAAGGCCGGCGAGGTCGTCGAGATCGAGTTCCACAACGACGGCAAGCTCGTCCACGACTTCACGATCAAGAAGATCGATGCAGACGCGATGGCGATGGCCCGCCAGGAAGGCCAGTCCGGCGCGATGGCCGCGCACCAGGAGGAGCACCAGAAGGACCTCGCGCTCCACATGGCACTCGAGGCGGGTGACCACGGGACGCTGCGCCTGCGGGTCCACAAGGCCGGCCAGTACGAGTACTACTGCACGGTCGCCGGCCACAAGGACGCCGGGATGGTCGGGAAGCTGATCGTCTCGAAGTGATCCGGGTCGAGTGACCGGAGGCGGGGCGCCGGGTCCCCGCCTCCGGTCCAACCTCCGGGAGCGGCCACGGCGAAGAGCCGCGGCCGTTCTCGCGCGATCGCCGGAGGGAGGGGGCGTGTCGGTTCGACGGCTGGCGCTCGTGGGTGCGGCGATCGTCGCGCTCGCGGTAGTGGTCGCCGCGCTCGCGGCGGCGCGGCTCCGGCGGGGAGCCCGCGGCCGAGCGCGCTGGCGAACTGGCGCGTCCGCGGCACCGACGGCCTCTTCCCGCCGCCACCCCACGACGCCACAGGCCACACCTGGCACCACGCCGACGGGCTTCTCTACCGCATCGTCCGCGACGGCTGTGCGGCGTACGGCCTCGGACCGGCGCAGTGCGGAATGCCGGCGTTCGGCGACCGGCTCACGGACGCGGAGATCGGCGCGGTGATCGAGCACCTGAGGGGCTGGTGGGGTCCGCGCGAGCGCGAGTTCCAGGCGCGCGTGAGCGAGCGCGACCCGATGCCGGAGCCGCCCGCGCGCTGACCGGGCCGCGAGGGGTGACGTCGGGGGCAGGTCGCTGTGTCCGCCGCGCCGCTCCGCGCGGTCCGCGAGGCCGCGAGGAGCCGTTCCGGGATCGCGAAGTGGTGACGTGGCGGGTCGCCTGCGGCCCGGCGCTAGGGCACCGCTCCCGTGGGCCGCGGCCGCTCGGCGGGGAAGCCGGCGTCCGCGGGCTCGGCGGCGCTCAGCGTGTAGCGCGGGGTCAGCATGCTCGCCACGAGGATGAACACGAGGATCGACGCCCCGAGCACCGTGAACGTCCTCGCCGCCGTGATCTGGTCCGCGACCGCGCCCATCGGGCCCGACATGAACGGGAAGAGGCTGAACGTCAGCATGTGGACGCTCATCACGCGCCCGTAGAACTCCGGCCGCGACTCCGCCATGAGCATCGTGTTATTGAGCGTCTGGAACGTCGTCGAGAAGAGCCCGACGAGCGCCAGCGCGACGAGCGCGCCGATGTAGCCGAACGCGAGCGAGCCCGGGCCGAGCGCGAGCAGCGCCGCGCCCCAGCCCACGCCCGTGAGCGCCTGCAGCAGCGGCTTGCGCGGGAACGCCGACATCCACGCGATGATGAAGGAGCCGACGACCGCGCCGATCCCCGTGACCGTGAACATGAAGCCGTACGACCCCGGGCCACGGCTCAGCTCCTCGACCGCGAATCCCGGGAGCAGCGTCATGTAGGGCATGCCGAGCATCGTCGGGACGAACGCGAGCAGCATCAGCAGTCGAAGCGTCGGCGAGCCGAGGATGTAGCGCAGGCCGACCGCGATCTCCTGGGGGACGCTCCCGCGGCTCCCGGCGCCGCGCAGGTGGGAAGTGCTCGGCGGGAGCCGGTACAGAAAATAGAGGACCGCGAGGTAGATGAGGCTCTGCAGCAGGTAGGCGGCGCCCACGTCCCACACGGCGATCACGACCCCGGCGACGGCCGGGCCGACGATGCGCGTGGCGTTCATCGCCATGTTGTTGAGCGCGATCGCATTGGCGAGCTCCGACTGCGGGACGAGCTCGGCGAGCAGCGCCTGGCGCGCCGGCATGTTGAACGCGAAGAGCGTCCCCTGCACGAGCCCGATCGCGAAGAGGATGGGGATCGTGATCACGCCGGTGATGATGAGGATCGCCGTGACGAAGGCGATCGTGCCCGTGCCGGTCTGCGCGATCAGGATGACGTTGCGCTTGTTGACGCGGTCGGCCACGGCGCCGCCGACGAGCGAGAGCAGGAGCTGCGGGATGCCCCACGACATCATCACGATGCCGACGGCCGCGTAGCTCCCGGTGAGCTGGAACGCGAGCAGGCCGCGCGCGACCTGCTGTACCTGCATGCCGCTGAACGAGGCAACCTGCGAGAGCCAGAGCGAACGGTAGTGCTCGAGCCGGAGCGAGGCGAAGGCCTGGCGCAGCGAGGCCCTCGGGCGCGCGCGAGGGCCGCCGGCTGGAGGAGCTCCGGGACCGCGAGCCGCAGGGGCACCCGACCGTACGCTCAACGTGAGTCCGCTCGACGCGCGAACTGAGGTGCGAACATCCTAGGGACGTAGGAACCTAACGTCAACGTAAGGGATCGCGCAGCGGACGCGGAGGACGCCGGGCGCGCGCCCGACCGTCCGTGCCCGGCGCCGGGCGCTCGAGGTTCGCGCGGCTCACGAGACGCCGCGCCGCGCGTTCGGGATGATGTGCGCGCCGGCGCGGTCGCCTCGACCGTCCCCGGTGCGCGAGGAGGGGCGGTGGCGGAGCTCGTCGTGCCGGGAGTGTGGTGGCTGCACGAGACGCGCGGCAGCAACGTCTTCGCCGTCGAGCGCGACGACGGCGGGCTGACGCTCGTCGACACCGGTTTTGCCTCGAGCGCGGACGGCATCGTCTCCGAGCTGGCCGCGATCGCGCCGGGGATGGAGCCGTCGCACATCCTGCTGACGCACGGCCACGTCGATCACGCGGGCGCGGCCGCCGAGCTGCGCCGACGCTACTCGGCGCGCGTGGTCGCCGGGGTGGCGGAGTGCGACGTCGACGCGCAGGGCCGCCACCTGGTGCGCGAGCCGATGGGGCGCTCGCACCTTGTGCGCCGGATACGCCGCCGGGTCGCGCGCCGCGCGGGCGTGCTGCCCGAGGTGCAGGTCGACGTGCCGCTCCAGGGCGAGCAGCGGATCGCGGGCGTGCTCGCGGTGCCGGTGCCGGGGCACACGCCGGGCTCGTACTGCTACCTGCTCGAGGGGCGCGGGGTCGCGTTCGTCGGCGACCTCGTGATCTGCCACCGGGACGTCCTCGCCCGCGCGATGACGATGACGAACTTCGACGACGCGCTGTACCTGCAGACGCTGCGCGACTTCGCGCCGCGGGCGCCCGCCGTCGGATGTGCCGGCCACGGCGTTCCCTGGCGCGAGGGGTTCGGCGACGAGCTGCGCGTGCTCGCGGCGCTCCCGCGGCGGAGCCTGCTCTCGCCGGGCGGCGCCCGGGATCGCGTGCGCCGGATGCGCGACTTCGCGCGCGCGATCTCGCGCGTGCGGCGGGCGGGCTCCGCGCTCAGCGGCGAGGACCGCGGGGGGAGCCTCGGCGGCGAGCGCTGACCCCGCCGCGCGACTCGACGTGCCCGGGTCCCCGCCTTCACACGCCGGGCGCCACCACCTAGGGTGTGCACGGGCCGCCGGCCGCGCCTGCGCGCCGCGGCTGCGAGGGGAAGGATGCAGAAGATGGTCACGAGGCCAAAGCCGATCCGCGCGCACGTCATCACGGGGGGCTACCCGCCGGGATCGCCGGCCGGCCACGACCACGACTTCGCCCGCCTGCGCGTCCTCGAGCTGCTCTACGACCACGAGGGCGTCCACACCACGGTGGCCGGCGACTACACCGACCTCGAGAAGTGGCTGGAGCCGTGCACGCTGCTCGTGAGCTACGTCGCCGGGCCGGTCGCCCACGACGAGCAGAACAAGGTGCTCCGGCAGTGGATCGAGGCGGGCGGGCGCTGGCTGGCGCTGCACGGCTCGAGCGGCGGAAGGGCCGTGCGCGTGCAGCCCGAGGGGCGCCGGCGCCGCATGGTGAAGATGCCGTACCACGAGACGCTCGGAGGCTTCTTCATCAACCACCCGCCGATCCGGAAGTTCCGCGTCGACACGGTCGACCCGAAACACCCGCTCACGCGCGGGATGCCGGAGTCGTTCGAGACGATCGACGAGCCGTACATGGTCGAGCTGCAGCAGCCGCCTCGGTCGCAGGTGCTGCTCACATCCTCGTGGGGGCCGGACCCGACGGGCGGCGAGACCGGCTTCGTCTACGACGAGGACACCTCGCTCTTCCCCGACGGCAAGACGCGTGCGGTCGCCTACGTGCGCGAGATGAGCCAGGGGGCGGTCGCCTACACGACGCTCGGGCACGCGCACACGCCGACGACGAACAGCCAGGTGCGGGTCGACGACAGCGTTGTGCCGGGCGGCGAGGTGCCGCTCACGCTGCGCGGTTCCTGGGAGACCGCGGGCTTCCGGCAGCTCCTGAAGAACGGCATCGCCTGGGGGCTCGGCAACGACTAGCGAGGACCCGTCCGCCGCGCTCGCGCGGCCGCTCGTCGAGCAGGCGCCCGACGCGATGATCTTCGCGGACCGCGAGGGTCGCATCCGCGCGTGGAACACCGCCGCGACGGCGGTCTTCGGCGTTCCGCCCGAGGAGGCGCACTGGGCGGGGTACGAGCGCGCGCTGGCCGCCGGGGAGACGAAGTACCGCGGGCAGGCGATGCCGACGCGCTCGGCGCGCAAGGACGGCACGACGATCTACGTGGAGTCTCTCGTTCACGATCGTGCGGGACGAGGCGGGAGACGTGATCTGGGCGCTCGCCCACGCGCGGGACATCACCGAGCGCTTCCTCCGCGAGCGGGAGGAGCGCGCGCGCCGCGAGCGGAGCGCTGCGGGCGCCGCGACCGCGTAGGCGGCGGTCGCGGCCGGGCTGCGGAGGCTGCGAAAGCTTCCCCGCACTCTCGCGGATCGCGGTCGCATGCGTAACGTGCTATCGTGGAGCCACGTCGCGAGACGGATGCTCAGTCACGCCTCTTGGTCGCCTCACCCGAGCTGCCACGTAGCGCCTGAGTTCGGAATGTACCGCGCCGTCGGGCGCGGCTAGTGTCGGCAGCAGCCGGCAAGGAGTGAGAGTTCGTTGGTTCAGAAGATCTACGTCGGCAACCTGCCGTTCCGGGCGACCGAGGCAGAGATCATGCAGTTGTTCTCGCAGTACGGCGAGGTGGTTTCGGTAGCGGTGCCGACCGACCGTGAGACCGGCAGGCCTCGCGGTTTCGGGTTCGTCGAGATGTCGAACGAGGACGCGGCGAAGGCGATCGCCGCCCTCAACGGCAAGGAGTTCGGTGGCCGTCAGCTCAACGTGAACGAGGCGCGACCGCGCGAGGCCGGCCCCCGCAGCTTCGGCGGCGGTGGTGGTGGCGGCGGTGGCTACGGCGGTGGCCGTGGCGGTGGTGGCGGGGGCTACGGCCGCCGCTAGGCAATACGGGACAGGGGCTCCGGGAGGCTCGCGTAGCCTTCGGGTGACCATCAGGAGCCATCGCGAGAGCCCGGGCGAGTCGCCCGGGCTCTCTGCTTCCTCGGCGCGGATCGTGACTCCTACTTCGCTGGCGCGGCCATCGCGGCGGCGGCCTCGAACGTGCGACGGATCGAGCGCACCATCACCGCGTCGACGTCGTCCTGCGACGCGCCGTGCTCGAGCAGCCACGGGACCTCCCACGTCGGCACCGGCAGCCAGCAGTCGAGGTTCGGCGGCCGCGGCGCGCCGAAGCGCATGTACGGCGAGCCGTCGTGGCTCAGGCAGACCTGCTCGGCGAAGCCCGCCCGGATGAGCCCGAGCGCGAGCTGCGCGCGCCGGGCCATCTCCTCCTCGCCGCGCAGCACCCCGAAGCGGTCGAGCCCGACGTTCGCCCCGCGTCGCACGAGCCGCAGCAGGTACTCCGGGTCCTGCGAGTCGTTCGAGTGGCCGATCGTCACCGCGCGGAGGTCGAGCCCCTCGTCCTCGAAGATGTCGAGCAGCGGCGTCCCCAGCTCGTCCGCGGCGAGCGTATGGCACGAGATCGGCACGCCGGCCACCTTGGCCGCGCGGGCGGCGCCGCGCGCGGTGCGCTCGAGGTTCGCGCGCGGCGTGAAGCCCGCCGGGCCGTCGTGAAGCCGGTACTCGAGGTCCCACGCGAGCTTGATGATCCCGGGCCGGATCCCCGTTCCCTCGATGCCGTCGCGGAGCTCGCGCAGCAGGTGATCGGCGACGTCGTCGGGCTCGCGGCCCATCAGGTACGCGGGCACCCAGCGGTAGACGCCGGTCGCGCAGACGACGTGCACGCCGGTGTCCGCCTCCGCCACGCGCCTGAAGAGCCCCATGTTGCGGCCGAGGTCGAGCGGCGTGAGGTCGATCATGCTCTGGATCCCCGCCTGGCGAACCCGGCCGAGCGCCTCGATGTTGAGCGATGCCGCCTCGGCCTCATCGAAGACCCACGGCAGCCGCTCCATTCCGGCGGCACCGGCGGTGAGGTGCTCGTGCGAGAGCGTCCATCCAAGCTCGCCGCTTTCGATCGGCCCGCGGATCGTCTGCACGACGCTCATCGTTCGCTCCTCGCACCCGACGCGGCTGTCAGGGATGCGCGCGCCCGCGCCACGAGGGCGTGGGCGCGCGGCGGCGGCAGTATACGGCGCGCTCCCGGGCGAGCCGCGAGCCGGGCGGCTTCGCTCGCCGTGAGCCGTCGAAGGGCGCCCGCGCCGGCGGCGACGGCGCGGACCCGGGCGAGCCGAGCGCGTTCTGCTCCGGGTGCGCCGCGGGCCGGGTGCGCGCCGTACCGCGTGACGCGCGGGCCTCGCCCGCGGTCCATGCGCTGCGCCGGCGGGCTTATGCTGCCGCGACCGGCGCCGGGCGCGCCGGAGCGAGCGAACGGGAGGTCCACGTGGCGGGGAAGCATCTCGAGGGAAAGGTCGCGATCGTCACCGGCGGCGCCGGCGGCATGGGGAGCTGGATCAGCAAGATCTTCGCCGAGCAGGGCGCCAAGGTCATGGTCGCGGACACGGGCGCCGACGTCGAGGGTCGCATGGGCGTGGACCCGACGCGCGTGAACGCCGTCGTCGACGAGATCGCGAAGGCGGGCGGCGAGGCCGTCGGCGCGGTGGGCGACGTCGCGGAGATGGAGGTCGCCGAGGGGCTCGTGCGCACGGCGCTCGACCGCTGGGGGAAACTCGACATCCTCGTCTGCGCGCACGGCATCCTGCGCGAGCGGATGCTCTTCAACATGACCGAGGACGAGTGGGACGGCGTCGTGCGCGCCCACGTGAAGGGCTGCTTCGCACCGACGAAGTTCGCCTCGATCTGGTGGCGCGCGCAGCGCGATCACGGCGGCCGCATCATCTACTTCACCTCGACCGCGGGGATCACCGGCGGCGCCGGCCAGCCGAACTACTCGGCCGCGCAGCAGGCGAAGACCGGGCTCATGCTCTCCTGCGCGCAGGCGCTCGCGCGCTACAAGGTCACCGCGAACTGCATCTCGCCCGGCGCCTCGACGCGCATGACCGACCGCGGCCGCGGCGTGGACGCCTCCGTCGGCGCGCCGAGCGAGTCCGCCGCGGGCACCGCGCGCGACCCGAAGAACGTGGTCCCGGCGATCGTCTACCTCGCCTCCGACGCGGGGGCGGACGTCACCGGCCGCGTGATCGGCGCGACCGGCCACAAGATCACGATCTGGCGCGAGCCGTCGTGGGAGCGCTCGATCTACAGCGAGAGCCCCTACTGGGACATCGACACGCTTTTCGAGGTGATGCCGGAGACGCTCGCCGTCGAGGACGGCGCGTACCTCAAGCAGCCGCCGCGGCTGAGCCCGTAGCGGGCCGGCGACGCACGAAGCAGACGCGAAGAGCGGAACGGAGAGAACCGCGATGGCACGCAAGCATCTCGAGGGCAAGGTCGCGATCGTCACGGGTGGCGCCGGCGGCATGGGGAGCCACATCAGCAAGGTGTTCGCCGAGCAGGGCGCGAAGGTCGTGGTCGCCGACACCGGCGCCGACGTCGAGGGGCGCATGGGCGTCGACCCCACGCGCACGAACGCGGTGGTCGACGCGATCAACGAGGCCGGCGGCGAGGCGATCGGCTCGATCGGCGACATCGCCGACATGCAGGTCGCTGAGGACACGGTGCGCCTCGCACTCGACACCTGGGGCAAGCTCGACATCCTGGTGTGCGCGCACGGCATCCTGCGCGAGCGGATGATCTTCAACATGACCGAGGACGAGTGGGACGGGGTGATCCGTACGCACCTCAAGGGGTGCTTCGCCCCCACGAAGTTCGCCTCGATCTGGTGGCGCACGCAGCGCACGCACGGCGGGCGCATCATCTACTTCACCTCGGACGCCGGGATCAGCGGCGGCGCAGGGCAGCCGAACTACTCGGCGGCGCACGCCGGGAAGATGGGGCTGATGCGCTCGAACGCGCGCGCGCTCGCGCCGTACGGCGTCACGTGCAACCTGATCGCGCCGCTCGCGTCGACGCGCATGACCGACCGCGGCCGCGGCGTCGACACGAGCGGCCCCGCGCCGAGCGAGTCGGCGGCGGGTACCGCGCGCGACCCGAAGAACGTCGTGCCGATCATCGTCTGGCTCGCCTCGGACGAGGGCGGGATCGCGAACGGCCGCATCTTCGGCGCGAGCGGGCACCGCATCTCGGTGTACAGCGAGCCGGTGCAGGAGCGCGTGCTCTGGTCGGACACGCCGATGTTCGACATCGACCGGCTGTTCGAGGAGTGGCCGCAGACGCTGGCGCTGGGCGGCTACCCGATGAACCGCATGATGGGGATGGCGCCGCAGCCGGAGGGCGCGACGAGCTGAGCGGCGCGAAGGCGCGATGGGCGAGACGCGTATCCTCGAAGGGTGCGCGGCGAGCCGGGCGGAGCTTCCCGATGGACGGCGGCGCGGTGGATCCGCGCCGCCGTCTTCGCGTGCGCGGCGCTCGCGATCGCGGGCTGCTCGCGCGGGGGCGCGCCGGCGGACGGTGAGGCGCGCCCGGGCGCGACGCCGGGCGCGCGCGGCACGCCTGTGGTGGGGGCCACCGC
>Ga0194131_10012139_pt1 | contig 10110 bp, 7 predicted proteins | sample TA2KigO120mmetaG_FD_148631 | JGI IMG/M metagenome (GOLD analysis project Ga0194131, IMG submission 148631) | Freshwater microbial communities from Lake Tanganyika, Tanzania - TA2015053 Kigoma Offshore 120m | ecosystem: Environmental > Aquatic > Freshwater > Lake | place: Tanzania: Lake... | reverse complement strand
CTGCGCGTCGTGGCCGGCGCCCGACGGCATGCGACGGGTGCTGAGCCCGAGCGCGCGGGCATGATGCTCGACGCGATCGACCAGGCCGGCATCGAAGGTCACCGGCTCGAAGCGCGCCAGCACTTTGGCCTCGACCTCGACGCGTTCGGCCCGCGCCGTCGCCGCGATGTGCTCGGCGACCCGCGCTTCGGCCTGCTCGAGCTGAGCTTCGTCGGTGTTGCGCAGATCGACGGTGAACACCGCGCGGTTGGGCACGACGTTGATCAGGTTGGGCCGAAGGGTGAGGGCGCCCACCGTGCCGACCTGGTCGCCGCCCATCTCGCGGGCGAGCGCGCGCACGAAGACGTTGGTCGAGGCGGCGAGATAGCCCGCGTCGCGCCTCAGCCGCATCGGCGTCGTGCCGGCATGGTTGGACACGCCGGTCACGGTGTACTCGGTCCACGAGATGCCCTGCACGCTTTCCACGACACCGATCCGAACCTTCTCCTCGTCGAGGATCGGACCCTGCTCGATATGCAGCTCGACGAAGGCGTGCGGCCGGATCGCGCCGGGCGTGGCCGCGCCGAGATAACCGATGCGCCGCAGCTCGTCGCCGACCGCAACGCCGTCCTTGTCGGTCGCGGCATAGGCCTCGTTCAAGCCGAGGCCGCCGGCATAGACTAGGCTGCCCATCATGTCGGGCTGGAAGCGCGCACCCTCCTCGTTGGTGAAGAAGGCGACGGCGATCGGCCGGCGGGTCGTCAGCTCGGCCGCGTTCAACGCGCGCACGACCTCCAGCCCGGCCAGCACGCCGTAGTTGCCGTCGTAGCGGCCGCCGGTGCGCACCGTGTCGATGTGGCTGCCGGTCATCACCGGCGGCAGCGCCTCGCGCCCGGCACGCAGGCCCACCACATTGCCGATGGCGTCGATGCTGACGGCAAGCCCCAGCGCCCTCATCCAGCCGACGACCAGGTCGCGGCCCGCTTTGTCGTCGTCGCTGAGCGCCAGGCGGGCGCAACCGCCACCCTCGATGGCACCGATCCCGGCCAACGTGTCCAGGGTGCCGACAAGCCGCCCGCCATCGATCGACAGCATGAAATCTCCCAATCCGACCAACACGTTAAAGTTATCGCCCGGCCCGGGCAAAATATCACGCCGCGGTGATCCGGATTGCCTTGCAAGGGCGTAGGCGGAGCGTCACTTACTAGACAGCCATGAAGCGTCTGCTCGCCCTGCTGCTGGCCCTGTTGGCCGGCCCAGCCTTCGCCCAGTCGACGGTGCAAACCGAGAACGTCCGCGCCGAGCTTCTGGCCGACGTGTCGGCCGTCAAGCCCGGCGAGCCGTTCTGGGTCGGGCTGCGCCAGACCATCCGGCCGAAATGGCACACCTACTGGAAAAACCCGGGCGATTCCGGCCTGCCGACCGAGATCGCCTGGACGCTGCCGGCTGGCGTCACGGCCGGCCCCATCGTCTGGCCGCGGCCGTACCTCTTCAACCTGAGCGGCGTGATCAACTACGGCTTCAAGGACGAGGCGATGCTGCTGGTGCGCATCACGCCGCCAGCCGATCTGCCGGGCGCGCTCAAGCTCGAGGCCGCCGCCAACTGGCTGGTCTGTGAAGACGTCTGCATCCCCGAGGAGGCCAAGCTCGACCTCAGCCTGCCGGTCACGGCGACCGGTGCTCCGGCAGCGCCCGCCACGCGCGCCGTCTTCGAGAAGGCGCGCCAGCAGGTGCCGATGCCGAGCCCCTGGCCCGCGCGCTACGGCGTAGCCCAGTCGGGCGATCCGACCCTGATCGTCGAGGCCAAGGGCCTGAAGCCCGAAACCATCCGCGACGTCTACTTCTTCCCGGCCGACTGGGGGCCGGTCGCCAGCATGGCCAAGCAGGCTGCCGCGATCGGCGCCGATGGCATTCGCATCCCGCTGCGGCGCGGCGACGCCAAGGCCGCGCTGCCCGCCGATCTTGCTGGCACGTTGGTGCTGACCGAGAAGACGGCCGCTGGCGAGGTCAAGCAGGCTTTCGACATCGTGGCCAAGCGCGATCCGGCCTTCGTACCGACATCGACGGTGGCGGCGAGCGGCAGCGAGCAGCTGTCGCTCCTCGAAGCGCTGCTGTTCGCGCTGCTCGGTGGCCTGATCCTGAACCTGATGCCTTGCGTCTTCCCCGTGCTCGCCATGAAGGCCGCTTCCTTCGCCGGCTTGGCTGGGCACGAGCGCAGCGCCATGCGGCGCGATGGCTTGGCCTACACCGCAGGCGTGCTGGTGTCGTTCGCCGCCATGGCCGGGGTGGTGATCGGGCTGCGCGCGGCGGCAGGCGACGTGAGCTGGGGCTTCCAGTTCCAGTCGCCGGTGTTCTCCCTGCTGATCGCCTACCTGTTCTTCGTCGTCGGGCTGAACCTCTCCGGCGTCTTCGAGGTCAGCGGCCGCTTTGCCGGCGTCGGCCAAGGCCTGGCGGCACGCGGCGGCACCACCGGCGCTTTCTTCACCGGCGTGCTGGCCGTGATCGTGGCGACGCCCTGCACCGCGCCCTTCATGGCGGCGGCGCTGGGCTTTGCGCTCAGCCAACCGGCACCCCAGACGCTCGCCGTGCTGCTGGCGCTGGGGCTTGGGTTGGCGCTACCCTATCTCGCGCTCACCTTCACCCCGGCGCTGCAGCGCCTGATGCCGCGACCCGGCGCGTGGATGGACCGCCTGCGCCAGTTCCTCGCCTTCCCGATGTATGCGTCGGCAGTATGGATGATCTGGGTGCTGGTCCAGCAGGCCGGTGCCGACGGCGTGATCTACGCCCTCGGCGGCATGATCCTGATCGGTTTTGCGATCTGGCTGCTGCGCCTGGGCAGTGGCGCAGCCTGGGGTACCTGGCTGCGCCGCGGATTGGCCGCCGCAGCAGTGCTGCTCGCCTTCGCCGCCGCTTTGAAGCTCGAGGACGGCCGAGCCACGGCGGCCTCGGCTTCCGGCGCCAGCAACGGCGTGAGCTTCGAGGGTTGGGAGCGCTTTTCGCGCGAGCGCCTCGACCGGGCGATCGCCGAAGGCAAGCCGGTATTCGTCGACTTCACGGCCGCCTGGTGCATCACCTGCCTGGTCAACGAGCGGGTGGCGCTCGAGACGCCGACGGCGCGACGCGCCTTCGAGCAGGCCGGCGTGTTGAAGCTCAAAGGCGACTGGACCAACCGCGACCCCGAGATCACGTCCTTGCTGAAGGAGCTGGGCCGGGCCGGCGTTCCGCTCTATCTTTTCTGGGCTCCCGGCATGGAGCGGCCCAAGATTCTGCCGCAGGTTCTCACCGAGGCGCTGGTCATTTCCGAACTGGCCGAAATCCAGCCGGCCAAGCGTTAGGAGGCAACATGTCGAAGCTCGTCGTTCCACGCCGCGTCCTGCTGCTCGGCGCCGCCGCCGCGACCGTGGCGCCCGCGGTGTCGCTCGCCGCCACGCCCGATCTTGGCAAGCCCGCTCCGCAGTTCACCGCCGTCGACAGCAACGGCAAGACCTGGTCGCTGGCCGATCTCAAAGGCAAGGTCGTGGTGATCGAGACGACCAATCACCAATGCCCGTATGTGCGCAAGCACTACGTCGCCGACAAAATGCAGGCCCAGCAGCGCGAGGCGGCCGCCAAGGGCGTGGTGTGGCTGACCTCAGCCTCGTCGGCGACCGGCGAGGAAGGCTATGTCACGGCCGCCCAGGCCAACGAGATCGTCAAGAAGTACAATGCGGCGCCCGCCGCCGTGCTGCTCGATCCGCAAAGCAAGATCGCGCGTGCCTACGGCGCTACCGTGACGCCGCACATGTACATCATCGATGCCAACGGCATCCTGGTCTACAAAGGCGGCATCGATTCCATACGGTCGTCCGACGCCAACGACGTTCCCAAGGCCAAGCAGTATGTACGCCTGGCGCTCGACGAAGTGTTGGCCGGCAAGCCGGTGACCGAGGCTTCGACCCGGCCCTACGGCTGTTCGCTGAAATACCCGCGCGGCCAGAGCTGAGCGGACGGCCATGCCGCACGACGGCTGGCATCCGCACGATCACGACCACGGCCACGATCATCATCACGCGCCGCCGCCGACGCGACGGCTGGTGCTCGCGGCGGCGACCTTCCTGCCGTTCGGCGCCGCCAGCGCGCAGAGTGCCGATGCCGCGCGGCGCATCGCCGATCAGGCCAACCGCTTCCTTGCTTCGCTTGACGAGGGCCAGCGGCAGCGCGTGCTGATCGCCTACGACTCGGCCGGTCGTCTCGACTGGCACTACATCCCGCGCAACCGTTCGGGGCTCGGCCTCGGCGACATGAAACCGGCGCAGGCCGATGCCGCCCGCGCCCTGCTCGCCTCGGTGCTGAACGAGCAGGGGCTGCGACTGGTCGATGGCGTGCGCTTCCTGGAAGGCGTGTTGCGCGAGCAGCAGGGCAGCTGGCGCGATCCCGGCCGCTACTTCCTCTCGCTGTTCGGCGTGCCAGGCCGCTTTCCCTGGGGCTGGCGGTTCGAGGGCCATCACCTATCGCTGAACGTCGCCCTGCCGGCCGACGGCCACGTCGCCGTCACGCCGTTTTTCGTCGGCGCTCATCCCGCGACGGTGCGCGACGGCCCCAACAAGGGCTTTCGCCTGCTCGGCGCATCGGAGGATCTCGCCCGCCAGATCGTGAGCGGGCTCTCGGACGCCGAGCGGCGCACGGCGGTGATCGCCGACCGCTCGTTCGGCGAGATCGTGGCCAGCCCGCAGCGAGAGCAGGATCTCGGCCAGCCGCGCGGCCTCGAGCTTGCCGCCATGAGCGGCTCCTCGCGCCAGCTCGTCGAGGCGTTGCTCGACCGCTTCCTGGCGACGCTGACGGCCGATCTGGTGGCGGCGCAGAAGCGGCGGGTGACGGAGCAAGGCCTCGAGCGCTTCCGCTTCGCCTGGGCGGGCTCGCTACAACCGGGTCAGGCGCACTATTTCCGCATCCAGGGTCCGGCCACTCTGATCGAGCACGACAACACCCAGAACGACGCCAACCACATCCATTCGGTGTGGCGCGATCTCGCGGCCGACTTCGGCCGCGATGCGCTGGCCGACCACTATCGTCGCCAGCCGCATCGGTGACGTTGCCGGTTCCGCGCCGGCACGCGGGATCAGTCCGCCAGCTCGACGAACACCGGCCAGTGGTCGGAGGCTTTGCTGTCGTGGCCGATCCACGCTTTGCTCACCTTGGCGGCGAGATCGTGGGTCACGAAGACATGGTCGATCCGGCCCTCGCCGGGGAAGGAGTCGACGCCGTTCTCGTCGTTGCCGGCCGCGATCCAGGCGTCGCTGAGATGCTCGGTCCGCGCCAGCCGCCCGTAAGGGCTGGGCTCGCCGCAGATCAGCGGATATTCGGGGTCGCCGGGCGTGAAGTTGAAGTCGCCCGCCACGATCGCCGATGCCGGTACCGGCGGTGGCCCCTCGCGGAACAGGAACGAGCCCGAGCCGGCACCGTCCCAGGTCGGGCCGATGGCGGCCGCGGTGTTGACCGCATCGAGCAGTGCCGCGACCTGCGGCAGGCGCTGCTGGGCGCCGACATGGCTCAAGTGCGTGCAGTAGATGCGGACCGGACCGGCCGGCACGGCCACCACCGCTTCGATATAGCCGCGCTGCAGGTCGAAGATGTTGGCCAGCCGTGTCTTGGGCAGCGGCACGTTGCGCGACCAGACGATCGGCCAGCGCGACACGATGGCGTTGCCGAAGCTGCGGCGGCGGTTTGCGATCCGGCCGTCGGCACCGATCGTGCTCGAGTCACCCTCCATGGCGCCGTGGTAGACCGAGTAGCGGTTGAGACGGCCGGCGATCTCCGCCGTCTGGTCGGCATGGCCGTTCTGCGCCCAGCCGCTCACCACTTCCTGCAGGCAGACGATGTCGGCCGAAGCGATGGCGTCGGCGATGCGTGGCACGTCATAGCGGTCGTCGGCGCCGACGCCGTAGTGAATATTGTACGTACAGAACAACATACTTTGACTAAGCGTCGGTGATCCGTTTGCCCTTGTCCGAGTCGAAAAGGTGCAGATGGCCAGGGTCGGCCTTGAAGCGCCGCTTCTCACCGGGCGCCGCCTGGACGTGACCGCTCTGCCGCACGGTCACCAGCTCGTGCGCCGCGCCGAACCGGCCATGCAGCAACGTATCGGCACCGAGCGGCTCGGCCAGCTCGACCTCGAACTGCAATGGCCCGTCGGCCGCCGGGTGCAGGTGCTCGGGCCGGACACCTAGCGCCACCGCCGCGCCGGCCGCCGCCGTGGTCGGGCGCGCCAGCGGCAGGTTGACCCGGCCGGCGTCGCCGGTGCCGACGAGGTCGACCGAGCGGCGATCCTGGCCGATCTTGGCCGCCAGGAAGTTCATGGCCGGCGAGCCGATGAAGCCCGCGACGAACACCGAGGCCGGACGGTCGTAGACGTCCATCGGCGTGCCGATCTGATCGGCGACTCCCGAGTTCATGACGATCAGCCGATCGGCCAGGGTCATCGCCTCGACCTGATCGTGCGTGACGTAGATCGAGGTGACCCCGAGCTCGCGCTGCAGGCGCTTGATCTCGAGCCGCATCTGCACGCGCAGCTTGGCGTCGAGATTGGAAAGCGGCTCGTCGAACAGGAACACCGCGGGTTCGCGCACGATGGCGCGGCCCATGGCGACACGCTGCCGCTGGCCGCCCGAGAGCTGGCGCGGCCGACGCTGCAGCAAGGCGCTGAGCTCCAGCGTCTTGGCCGCCTTCTGCACGCGGCGATCGATCTCGTCCTTGGACATGCGGCGAATCTTCAAGCCGTAAGCCATGTTCTCGTACACGCTCATGTGCGGATAGAGCGCGTAGTTCTGGAACACCATGGCGATGTCGCGGTCCTTGGGCTCGAGCTCGTTGACCACCCGGTCGCCGATCGCCACCTCGCCGCCGGTGATGCGCTCGAGGCCTGCGACCATGCGCAGCAAGGTCGACTTGCCACAGCCCGACGGACCGACGATGACGATGAACTCGCCGTCGGTGATCTCCATGTCGATGCCGTGGATGACCTCGACCTTGTTGTCGTAGGTCTTCTTGACGCCGCGCAAATGGACCTGCGCCATCCTATTTCTCCGTCTCGACCAGGCCGCGTACGAACTGGCGCTGCATGAACACCACCACCAGCACCGGCGGCACCATGGCGAGCATCGCCATGGCCATCAGCAGGTTCCAGCTCGGCGTTGCATCGACCACGTTGGCTTGGCGCGATACCGCCATGACCACGGTGTAGAAGCTTTCCTTGGTGGTGATCAGCAGCGGCCACAGGTACTGATTCCAGCCATAGATGAACTGGATCACGAACAGGGCGGCGATCGTGGTTCGGCTCATCGGCAGCAGGATGTCCCAGAAGAAGCGCATCGGCGAGGCACCGTCGACCCGCGCCGCCTCGGTGAGCTCATCCGGCACGCTGAGGAAGAACTGGCGGAACAGGAAGGTTGCGGTCGCCGAAGCGATCAGCGGGATGATCAGGCCCGAGTACGAATTCAGCATGCCGAGATTGGCGACCACGCCGTAGGTCGGCACGATGCGCACCTCGACCGGCAGCATCAGGGTGACGAAGATCGCCCAGAAGAAAGCCATCCGGAAGGGGAAGCGGAAATAGACGATGGCGAACGCCGAGATGATCGAGATGGCGATCTTCCCCAGGGCCACGCCCAGCGCCATGACCAGGCTGTTCATCAGCGTCACCCAGATCGGCGCGCCACCGAAGCCGCGGCCGAAGCCCTGGAGCAGAACCTGCGTGTAGTTGTCGAAAAGATAGGGGCCGGGCAGCAGCGGCACTGGTGAGCGCAGCATGGTCTGCTGATCGTGGGTGGAGGCGACGAAGGTCATCCACACCGGAAAGGCGATGATCAGCACGCCGACGATCACCACGAGGTGACTGAGAAAGGTCGTGAAGGGGCGGTTCTCGACCATCAGTAGTGGACCCGCCGCTCGATGAAGCGGAACTGCACGACAGTGAGCGCGATCACCACGATCATCAGGATCACCGATTGCGCCGACGAGCCGCCGAGATCCTGGCCGCGGAAGCCGTCGCTGTAGACCTTGTAGACCAGGATGTTGGTAGCCTGGCCCGGTCCGCCCTTGGTCAACGCGTCGACCACGCCGAAAGTGCCGAAGAAGGCGTAGAGAATGTTGATCACCAGCAGGAAGAAGCCGGTCGGCGACAGTAGCGGGAACATGATGTCCCAGAACCGCCGGCCGGGCCCCGCACCGTCGATCGCCGCCGCTTCGATCAGCGACTTGGGAATCGACTGCAAGCCGGCCAGGAAGAACAGGAAATTATAGCTGACCTGGTTCCACACGGCGGCGATCACCACCAGCAGCAGTGCCTGATTGCCGTTGATGACGTAGTTGAACTCGATACCGACGCCGCTCAGCAGCCAGGCGACGATGCCGACCGAAGGATTGAACAGGAACCCCCACAGCACGCCGGCGACGGCCGGGGCCACCGCATAGGGCCACACGAGAAACGTCTTGTAGAGGCCGGCGCCGCGGATGACCCGGTCGGCCATCACCGCGAGCAACAGCGACACGGCGAGCCCCACCGTGGCGACCAGCGTGCTGAACACCAGCGTGATTCGGGCCGAGGTGTAGTACGCGGCATCGCTGAACAGGTGAACGAAGTTGTCGAACCAGACGAACTTCGTGTTGCCGCCGAAGGCATCCTCGATCAGCACCGACTGCCAGATCGCCTGACCCGACGGCCAGAAGAAAAACACCAATGTGATGACGATCTGCGGCGCCACCAATAGGTAGGGCAGCCATCGCTCATTGAAGGTGACGCGCTTTTCCACGCGTCAGCCCTTCGAACTCCTCTCCCCCGCTAGGGGGAGAGGTTGGGTGAGGGGGTCACGCACGTCGATTTCCCCTCACCTAGCCTCTCCCCCGAGCGGGGGAGAGGAACATGAGGCGGAAAGAACCGAGTCGGTGGAAGGGACACACAAGCAGAAGCCTACTTGTTCGCCGCCTCGAACCTCTTCAGCAGCTCGTTGCCGCGTTTCACGGCGTCATCGAGAGCGGCCTTGGCGTCCTTCTTGCCGGACCAAACCGATTCCAGCTCCTCGTCGACGACGTCGCGGATCTGCACGAAGTTGCCGATGCGCAGGCCGCGGGAGTTGTCGGTCGGCGGGTTGAGCGTCAGCTCCTTGACGGCCACGTCGCGGCCGGGGTTGGTCTTGTAGAAGCCTTCCTTCTCGGTGATCTCGGCCGCGGCGATCGACACCGGTACGTAGCCCGTCTCCTGGTGCCACTTGGCCTGAATCGGGCCGCTGGAAAGATGAGTCAGGAACTTGGCGACGCCCTTGTATTCGGCGGCCGGCTTGCCCTGCAGCACCCACAGCGTGGCGCCGCCGATGATGGAGTTCTGCGGCTTGGCGATCACGTCGGGCCAGTAGGGCATCATGCCGATGCCGACCTTCTCCTTGCCGAGCGCCTTCTCGATCGCCGCCGCCGAGGCCGAGGAGGCAATGTGGAAGATGCAGTCTCCGGCATTGAACAGGGCCGTCGACTTGCCCTCGCGGCCGCCATAGACGAAGGTCTTGTCCTTGCCCCACTCCGCCAGCGTCTGGACGTGCTTGATGCGAGCGGGATCGTTGAACTTGAGCTCGATGTCCATGCCGCCGAAGCCGTTGGCCTTGGTTGCATATGGCAGGTTATGCCAGGCGCCGAAATTCTCGATCATGGTCCAGGTCTGCCATTGCGGCGTGAACCCGCACTTGGCGCCTGCCGCGACGGCCTTCTTGGCCATGTCGCCCAGCTCCGGCCACGTTGTCGGCGGCTTGTTGGGGTCGAGGCCCGCCTTCGACATCAGCTCCTTGTTCCAGTAGAGCACCGGCGTCGAGGAGTTGAACGGCATCGACAGCAGCTTGCCGTCGGTCGTCGAGTAGTAGCCGGTCACCGGTCCGATGAACGCCTTGGGATCGAACGGCTCCTTGGCGTCGGCCATGAGCTGGAACACGGGATAGACCGCGCCCTTGGCTGCCATCATGTTGGCGGTGCCGACCTCGAAGACCTGTACGATGTGCGGCGCCTGCTTGGCGCGGAAGGCGGCGATCGCCGCCGTCAGGGTCTCGGTGTAGGAGCCCTTGTAGACCGGCACGACCTTGTATTCGGACTGGGTCTTGTTGAAGCCCTCGGCCA
>Ga0194131_10012137_pt1 | contig 10111 bp, 9 predicted proteins | sample TA2KigO120mmetaG_FD_148631 | JGI IMG/M metagenome (GOLD analysis project Ga0194131, IMG submission 148631) | Freshwater microbial communities from Lake Tanganyika, Tanzania - TA2015053 Kigoma Offshore 120m | ecosystem: Environmental > Aquatic > Freshwater > Lake | place: Tanzania: Lake... | reverse complement strand
CTGGCTGGCGACATCGACGAACACCGCGCCTGTCCCTGCCAGTACGGCTACCGTCACCAGCAAGGGAAAGCTCAGGACATCGAGCACGGCCGCAAGCGGCACCGCCAGAAGAACCACGGTGCGCAGAAGGTCGCCGGCGATGATGACCGAGCGCCGTGGCAGGCGATCGACCCAGACGCCGGCGGGAAGTCCGAAGAGGAAATAGGGCAGCGCCGCCGCCGCGGCGAGCCATCCCATCTCGACCGGGCCTGAACCGAGGACCAGCGCGGCGATGAGGGGGAGGGCAAGGAGGGTGATTTGGTCGCCGAGCTGGGTTGCGGCGTAGGCGGCCAGCAGCTTCGAGAAGTCGCTCATGACACCGATATGCGTCCGAGCGAGCGGGCCCTCTATCCGAGGTGTGCGGCGTAATTCGAGATAGTCACTCGCGGTCCGGCATCTGCCGCTCCTAGGCGCGCGGGATCGCCGTGATGATCACGGTCGCCTGGGCGATCGGCGGCTCGTCGGTTAGCGAGACGTCGATGCGGACATCCATGCCATTGGGTATGAGCTCGGCCAGGCGCCTGGCGGCTCCGCCGGTCAGGAGCATGGTCGGCCGCCCCGAGGGGTCGTTGACCACGCCCATGTCGCGCCAGAAGACGCCGCGGCGGAAGCCGGTGCCGAGCGCCTTCGAGCAAGCTTCCTTGGCGGCGTAGCGTCGCGCGTAGCTCGCCGCACGATTCATGCGACGATCCGACTTCGCACGTTCGACCGGCGTGAAACAGCGCTCGAGAAAACGCTCGCCGAAACGGGCGAGCGTCTTCTCGATACGATCGATGTCGATGAGATCGGTGCCGAGGCCGATGATCATGCGGTGGCGGCGCCGGTGACGGAGGCGCGCGCCTTGTCCATCAGCGAGCGCATGCGCCTGATCGCCGAGTCGAGGCCGGAGAAGATCGCCTCGCCGATCAGGAAGTGGCCGATATTGAGCTCGACGACGGTCGGGATGGCGGCGATCGGCGCGACCGTATCGAAGGTGAGGCCGTGTCCGGCGTGGCATTCCAGGCCGATCGCCTCGGCATGAGTCGCCGCATCGACGATGCGCTTGAGCTGCCTTTCGCGCTCGACGCCCTCACGCTCGCAATAGCTGCCGGTGTGCAGCTCGACAACCGGGGCGCCGAGCTTCCGCGCCGCGTCGAGCTGGCGCGCATCGGCCTCGATGAACAGCGAGACGCGGCTGCCATTGGCACCGAGCTTCTGCACATAGGGCTGGAGTTGATCGAACAACCGGACGGCATCGAGGCCGCCCTCGGTCGTCACCTCGGTGCGCTTCTCAGGAACCAGACAGACGGCGTGCGGCTTGTGGCGCAACGCGATCGCCAGCATCTCCTCGGTCGCCGCCATCTCGAGATTGAGCGGGCGATCGAGATCGCGCGAGAGGCGCGCAATGTCGTCGTCGGAGATGTGGCGGCGATCCTCGCGGAGATGAGCGGTGATCCCGTCGGCGCCGGCCTTTACGGCCAGGCGTGCGGCACGGACGGGGTCCGGATGACGCCCGCCGCGGGCATTCCGGATGGTGGCGACGTGGTCGATGTTGACGCCGAGACGGAGAGGACGAGGCATGGGAGAGGCCTCCTCGGATTTGAGGCCTTGATTGTACCCTTAACCTCGCGCCCGCTCGACCGAGTTGATGACGGGCGCAGCACGGAGCGCGGCGACGATGTTGGTCAGATGGCGGACGTTCGAGACCTCGATGTCAATCAGCATGTCGAAGAAGTCGGGCGAACGGTTGGTGAACTTCAGATTGGTGATGTTGCCCAGGTTCTTGCCGATGATCGTGGTCAGGCTCCCGAGGCTGCCCGGCTCGTTGGTCAGGGTCACGCTGAGCCGGCCGACATGGCGCTCGGGGTCGTTCTCGCCGATGTCCCAGCCGACATCGAGCCAGCGTTCCGGGGTGTCGTTGAACTGCTCGAGCGTCTCGCAATCGATGGTGTGGATGGTCACGCCCTTGCCGGTGGTGACGATGCCGACGATCCGGTCCCCTGGCAGCGGGTGGCAGCAGCGGGCGAAGTGGACCGCCATGCCGGCGATCAGGCCGCGGATCGGGACGCGGTGCTCGCTGCGGCGGTCCTTGGCGACGCGCGAGCGGGCGATCGGCACGACCTTGCCGGGGTCCTGCGCCTTCTGCTTGAGGCCGGGGAAGATCGCGTGGAGGACCTCGCGCTCGGAGCGGATACCCTCACCGACTGCGGCATAGATATCCTCCGCCGCTTCCGCATCGAAAGTCTGAAGAACACCGCCGAAAGCCTTGTCTGAGAACGTATATCCCTCCTGACGAAAAGCCTTCTGCAGGATCGCCTTGCCGAGCTCCGAGAACTCGGCCCGCTTCTTCAGGCGGATGAAGCGGCGAATACGCGCCTTGGCCTTGCCGGTGACGACGAACTGCTCCCAGGTCGGCGACGGCGTCTGGGTCTTGGATGTGGCGACCTCGACCTGGTCGCCGTTGTTGAGCCGGGTGCGGAGCGGCACCAGCCGGCCGTTGATCTTGGCGCCGACGCAGGTGTCGCCGACCTGGCTGTGGACGGCATAGGCGAAATCGACCGGCGTCGCCCCCCGGGGCAGAGCGATCAGGTCGCCCTTGGGCGTGAAGCAGAACACCTGATCCTGGAACATCTCGAGCTTCGTGTGCTCGAGGAACTCCTCCGGCCCCGCCGCGTGCTCGAGAATATCGAGCAGCTCGCGCAGCCAGCGGTACTGGCGGCCGTCCTTGGCCTCCGCCGTGTCCTGCTTGTAGACCCAATGGGCGGCGACGCCGAGCTCGGCAACGTCGTGCATATCGCGGGTTCGGATCTGCACCTCGATGCGCTGGCGCTCCGGCCCGATGACGCCGGTGTGCAGCGAGCGGTAGCCGTTCGGCTTCGGCGTCGAAATGTAGTCCTTGAAGCGGCCGGGAACGACCGGATAGGCCGCATGCAGCAGGCCTAAGGCCTGGTAGCAATGCTCGACCTTCTCGACCACGATGCGGAAAGCCATGATGTCGGAAAGCTGCTCGAAGCCGACGTTCTTTCGCTGCATCTTGCGCCAGATCGAATAGGGTGTCTTCTCGCGGCCGGAAACCCAGGCCTCGACCCCGCCTTCCTTCAGCGTCTCCTTCAGCTCATCGATGATCTTCCCGGTCAGGTCCGCGCCCTTGTCGCGGAGGAAGGAAAGCCGGGCGATGACGCTGTCGCGCGCATCCTTGTTGAGCTCGGCGAAGGCAAGGTCTTCGAGCTCGTCCTTCATGCGGTGGATGCCGATGCGCTCGGCCAGCGGCGCATAGATCTCCATCGTCTCCATCGCCGTCTTCCGGCGCTTGGCCGGATTGTCGATGAAGTGGAGGGTGCGCATGTTGTGGAGCCGGTCGGCGAGCTTGACCAGGAGGACGCGGATGTCCTCGCTCATCGCCAGCACCAGCTTGCGGAAGTTCTCCGCCTGCTTCTCTTGGTCTGATTGCAGCTCGATGCGGTTGAGCTTGGTCACGCCGTCGACCAGACGCGCGACTTCCTTGCCGAACTTGGCCTCGATGTCCTCGATCGTCGCGTCTGTATCCTCGACCGTGTCGTGAAGCAACGCCGTCACGATGGACGCGGTGTCGAGCTTCATGCCGGTCAGGATGCCGGCGACCTCGAGCGGGTGGGCGAAGTAGGGATCGCCGGACGCGCGGATCTGCGCGCCATGCGCCTTCATTGCATAGACATAGGCGCGGTCGAGCAGATCCTCATCCGCCTGGGGATCGTAGGACTTGACCCGATCAACGAGCTCGTATTGGCGGATCATCTAGCGATCCGCCTTGGCGCCGGAGCGTTTTCGCCCGTCGCCGTCCACGCCTACGCTCGGTCGTCGCCGGTATCGTCGGCGACCTCGGCGTCGGAGATCTCGACCTCCTCCTCGGCCGCTTCGGCAGCCTGCGCGGCGCCGGCCATCATCGCCTGAGCCAACGCCTGCTCGTCCGCCATGACCTCGAGGACCTCTTCCTCCGGCTCGTCGGCCTCGACCTGCCGTTGAAGCCCCTTCACCAGCGACTCCCTGAGGCCGTCGAGATCGACGGTCTCGTCGGCGATCTCGCGAAGGGCCACAACCGGGTTCTTGTCGTTGTCGCGATCGACCGTGATCGAGGCTCCGGCCGCGACCTCGCGCGCCCGCTGGGCGGCGACGATCACCAGGTCGAAGCGATTCGGAATCTTGACGACGCAGTCTTCAACGGTCACGCGGGCCATTTCGACGAACTCCAAAGAACACGGTTGAAACTAGAGATATAACGTTTCCAGGGCCTTATCGCAACCCTGAACACCCGGTCAGGATGTCGCAGGCGGGGCTTTCCTTCGCCCAACTCACTCGGGCATATAGTGCCGCCCCTCTTCCGGAGAACCGCCTTAATGGTCGATGTCGCCGAACGCATGACGGTGCTGGGCACCGAGACCGCCTTCGAGGTCCTGGCCCGCGCCCAGGCGCTGGCCGCCCAGGGCAAGTCCATCATCAACCTCGGCATCGGCCAGCCCGACTTCAAGACGCCGCCCCATATCGTCGAGGCCGCGATCAAGGCGATGCGCGACGGCCATCACGGCTATACGCCGGCCAACGGCATCCCGGCGCTCAGGGAGGCGGTCGCCGCCGACATCAGGCGCCGTCAGGACATCGAGGTCGATCCCGACCTGATCATGATCATGCCGGGCGGCAAGGTGACGATGTACTTCGCCATCATGATCCTCGGCGACAAGGGCCGCGAGATCCTCTATCCGAACCCCGGATTCCCGATCTACGAGTCGGTGATCAAGCATTCCGGCGCAACGCCGGTGCCGATCCCGCTGCTCGAGAAGAACGGCTTCGCCTTCTCGGCCGAGGACGTGCTCTCGCGCATCACGCCGAGGACCAGCCTGATCATCCTCAACAGCCCGGCCAATCCGACCGGCGGCGCCGTGCCGAAATCCGAGTTCGACAAGCTGGTGAAGGGGCTCGAGGAGCACCCCGGCGTCTATATCATGTCGGACGAGATCTACGGCCAGATGCTCTATGACGGCCGCGAGCACGTGCCGATGCTCTCCTACCCCTCGATGAAGGATCGCACGATCCTGCTCGACGGCTGGAGCAAGACCTATGCGATGACCGGATGGCGCCTTGGATTCTCGGTCTGGCCGAAGGCGCTGTTCCGTCACGCGGAGAAGCTGGCGATCAACAACCACTCCTGCGTCAACGCGCCGACGCAGTTCGCCGGCATCGCCGCCCTGACCGGCCCGCAGGATGCGGTCGGCGTCATGATGAAAGCCTTCGAGGAGCGCCGACGCGTCATTGTCAGCGAGCTGAACCAGCTTCCCGGTTTCCGCTGCGTCGAGCCGGGCGGCGCCTTCTATGCCTTCCCCAACATCGAAGGCACCGGACTCACGGCCAAGGAGCTGCAGTCGAAGATGCTGGAGGAAGCGGGCGTCGCCACCATCGCCGGCACCAGCTTCGGCGCCCATGGCGAAGGATTCATCCGCTTTTCCTACGCCAACTCGACCGAGAACATCCGCGAGGCGATCAAGCGCATCCGCGCCATTCTGCGGACTTGATGAGCCGCGACCTCGGGCCTATCGCCGTCTTCATCGAGGCCTATGACCGAGGCAATCGCGACCCTGCCGTCCCGCATGGGATCGCACTTCACCTAATCAGGACTCACTCGGTCCTGACCGGGCCAGGCGGCGAGGTGCGCACCGCGCTCCACTTCCTCAGCGAACTGTTCGCGGCGCATTCGGCGCTGCGTCCGGCGCATCGTCACGAGCAGGTCGCGGCGATGACCTTCTGCCCGCATGTCCCGGGGGACGGCGTGACGGCGGCAGAGGTTGCCGATGCCCTCCTCAACCCGATCGGCCGGGCCCGCGACCTGGTCCGCTACGTGCTGGAGTTCGTCCGAGCCTCGGACTCCGGTGCGGCGCTTCTCCGATCGGGCGCGGGCGCGCTTCCACCCGACCTCATCCCGCGTCTTTCCGACGATGCGGCGCTGCTGGCGTTGCTGCGGACGGCGCCGGTGGAGGATTGGGAGCTGGAGCAAGGCCTGACCTTGCTCCGCCGCAGCCTTCTCCTGACGCCGGACGATCCGCGGGCGCTCCGGCTCTGCGCCGCACTCGCCATGCAGTGCCATTTGAACGAGTTCATCTTCGAGGAGACGCCGGAGGACCGCCGGCACGTAGAGGGGCTGATCGAGCGGACACGCTCAGAGCTGCGATCCGTCGGCGGTCCGTCTCCGCGAGCGGTCGCTGCGATTGCTGCGTATCGCCGCCTTGGCGAGGTGTTGCCCGAGATCGAACCCTGGCTGGCATCGGCCGGCGGCGAGCTCGGCAACCTTGCTCGCGTGCATTTCGTCGAGCCGCGCGAAGAGTTGCGCCTGGCGGCGGCGATGCCGAGCCTGACGCCGATCGGGGACGGCGTCTCGGCAACGGTACGCGCGCAGTACGAGCGCCATCCCTTCCCCATCTGGACGACGGCCCGCATCGGCAACAAGCCGCCTCTCGCGGCGCTGATCGCCGACAACCTCCCTACCCTGCCTGCGCCGTCCGGGCTGCCCGATCCGTGCAGCCTCCTGATCGCCGGGTGCGGCACGGGCCTGCATGCGATCGAGCTCGCCAGCCACATCCGCACCTCGCGCGTGCTGGCGATCGACCTGAGCCTGCGCAGCCTGGCCTATGCCCAGCGCAAGGCGCGCGCCTATGGCAGGGACGAGATCGCCTTCGCCCAGGCCGACCTGATGGAGCTGTCCGGCTTCGGCGAGCGCTTCGACGTCGTCTCCTCGATCGGCACGCTGCATCACACGGGCAATATGCGCGAGGCCTGGCGCGTGCTGCGCGGCCTGCTCAGGCCGCGCGGCCTCATGCATGTCGGCCTCTACAGCCGCATCGGCCGCGACCGGATCGAGGAGACACGGCAGTTGATCAAGGACGAAGGCCTGGAATCGACCGATGAGGCGATCCGCGCCTTCCGCCGCTACATCGCGTCCCGGCGGCCCGACCTTTTCCGCATGCTGACGGGAACGACGCCCTTCTACTCGACCAGCGAGCTGCGCGACCTCGTCTTCCATGTGCAGGAGAGCCAGCACGACCTGCTCGAGATCGGCGCCATTCTCGAGGAACTCGACCTCGACATGCTCGGTCTGCATGTGCATCCCGAGATACGCACCCGCTACCGCGACGCCTTCCCGGACGACCCAGCCCAAGTCTCGGTCGCCAACTGGCATCGCTTCGAGATCGATAACCCCGGCACCTTCACCAACATGTACCAGTTTTGGGTCCGGTCGCGCCGCTAGGTGGAGCCGGTCCGGCGTCGATCCATGACTAGCGTCGCGCGCGCCCTCAGGCTTGGCTAGGCTCTCGTCATCAGGAGGAGGCTCAGATGACCCAGCCCAAGACGCTGACCAAAGTCTCGGATCTCGACAACGTCCCTTTCCCGCCGGGACGGGTGTCTAAGCTCGTCTTCGACGACGGTAATGTCGAGTTGCGCCACTACGCGCCGAAGGGGGTCGACAACCAGGTGCCGCACGACCGCGACGAACTCTATTTCGTCGTGTCGGGCTCGGGCACGTTCAAGCGGGAGGCCGAGAAGGTGCCATGCGGGCCCGGCGACGTGCTGTTCGTTGCCGCCCACGAGGAGCACCGCTTCCTCGACTTCTCGACCGACTTCCAGGTCTGGGTTGTCTTCTACGGACCCAAGCGCGCGAAGTAGGTTATCCACAGGCGCGTCTGCCGCATCGCTAAGCGATTGCCTAAACTTTAGGCTGGCGGACCGAGGCGCTTCGATGCAGCGGGCGGATTCCGGCTCCTTTTTGCCTGGCATGGCCCCTGCACCTCGGAGGCGCAAACTCCTTGGCTGCGATCCGGTTCCCGGACTCCGCGGCTTCTCCCGAATGCGAAGCGAGCCGGGCCCCTGAGATGAAAAAGATCGAGGCGATCATCAAGCCGTTCAAGCTCGACGAGGTGAAGGAAGCCCTGCACGAAGTCGGTATCCAGGGCATCACCGTGACCGAAGCCAAAGGCTTCGGCCGCCAGAAAGGCCACACCGAGCTCTATCGCGGCGCCGAATACGTCGTCGACTTCCTACCCAAGGTGAAGGTCGAGGTCGTGCTCGACGATGCGCTGGTCGACCGCGCGATCGAGGCGATCCAGAAGGCGGCGCATACTGGCCGCATCGGCGACGGTAAGATCTTCGTCTCCTCGATCGAGGAGGCCATCCGCATCCGCACCGGTGAGCGCGGCACCGACGCGATCTGACCTCACCCAGGCCGCCCGCGTCTTCGCTCGTTCCCTTCCGACTCGCGCCTAAGACCTCTCCCTTCCACCAACGAGGACGACATGACGACGCCTAAGAAGATCATGGAAATGATCAAGCAGCACGACGTGAAGTACGTCGATCTGCGTTTCACCGACCCGCGTGGCAAGTGGCAGCACCTGAGCCAGCACGTACGTACGGTCGATGAGGAATCCCTGGTCGAAGGGTTCATGATGGATGGCTCGTCGATCGCCGGGTGGAAGGCGATCAACGAGAGCGACATGACGTTGATGCCAGACCTCTCGACCGCGGTGATGGACCCCTTCACCGCGCAGCCGACGATGATCGTCACCTGCGACACGCTCGAGCCCTCGACCGGGCAGGCCTATTCGCGCTGTCCACGCTCGGTCGCCAAGCGCGCCGAGGCCCATATCTCCGGCTCGGGCATCGGCGACATCGGCTATTTCGGGCCCGAGGCTGAGTTTTTCGTCTTCGATGACGTCCGTTTCAAGGTCGCGATGAACAAGGTCTCCTACGAGGTCGAGACCTCGGAAGGCCCCTACGTCACCGACAAGAAGTACGAGGAAGGCAATATGGGCCACCGGCCGCCGATCAAGGGCGGCTACTTCCCGGTTCCGCCGGTCGACTCCGAGCAGGATCTCCGTGGCGAGATGCTGACGATGATGGAGGAGATGGGCCTCGACGTCGAAAAGCACCATCACGAGGTGGCGCCCGGCCAGCACGAGCTCGGCTTCAAGTACGACACGCTGGTCAAGTGCGCCGACAAGATGCAGATCTACAAATACGTCGTCCACATGGTCGCGCATTCCTACGGCAAGACCGCCACATTCATGGCGAAGCCGATCAAGGGCGACAACGGCTCCGGCATGCACGTCCACCAGTCTGTATGGAAGAAGGGCAAGAACCTCTTCGCCGGCAACGGCTATGCCGACCTCTCCGACACGGCGCTCTACTACATCGGCGGCGTGATCAAGCATGCGCGCGCGATCAACGCCTTCTCAAACTCGACGACCAACAGCTACAAGCGGCTGATTCCGGGCTTCGAGGCGCCGGTGCTGCTCGCCTACTCGGCGCGCAACCGCTCGGCCTCCTGCCGCATCCCCTTCGTCGCCAACCCGAAGGGCAAGCGCGTCGAAGTGCGGTTTCCCGACCCGATGGGCAATCCCTACCTGACCTACGCCGCGCTGCTGATGGCCGGTCTCGACGGCATCCAGAACAAGATCCATCCGGGCGACCCGATGGACAAGAACCTCTACGACCTGCCGCCGGAAGAGCTGAGGAACGTGCCCCAGGTCTGCGGCAGCTTGCGCGAGGCGCTGGGCGAGCTCGACAAGAACCGCGACTTCCTCAAGAAGGGCGGCGTCTTCTCCGACGATCTCATCGACGGCTACATCGAGCTCAAGATGAACGAGGTCTGGGACATGGAGCACACCCCGCATCCGGTCGAATACCTCAACTACTACTCCTGCTGATCGTCGCCTCCTGATCTCCTCGCAACCCCGCCGTCTCGCGACGGCGGGGTTTCTGTTTCGGTGAATAATCACCGGGGCTGTCCCAGATAACTCGGTTATGGAGTTATCATGGGACGGATACGACGGAGCCGATTGGGGGTCTCGAAGCAGGATCGCCTGATCGAACATTTCGTAGCAGGAACGACGGCGCGTACCGCATCGAGTCTCTGCGGAGTGAACCGCAAGACAGGGGCGTTTTTCTTTGATCGCCTTCGTGAACTGATCGCCCGCGAGCTGGAAGCCGAGAGCGAGGCGATGTTCGGCGGCGAGATCGAAGTGGATGAGAGCTACTTCGGCGGCCGGCGCAAGGGAAAGCGTGGAAGGGGCGCGGG
>Ga0194131_10012133_pt1 | contig 10113 bp, 8 predicted proteins | sample TA2KigO120mmetaG_FD_148631 | JGI IMG/M metagenome (GOLD analysis project Ga0194131, IMG submission 148631) | Freshwater microbial communities from Lake Tanganyika, Tanzania - TA2015053 Kigoma Offshore 120m | ecosystem: Environmental > Aquatic > Freshwater > Lake | place: Tanzania: Lake... | reverse complement strand
GGCGGCCTCGAGCGCCTTTGCCGTGCCGCCGGTCGAGATCAGCTCGACGCCATGATTCGCGAGACAGCGGGCGAAATCGATGAGCCCGGTCTTGTCCGAGACCGAAAGGAGGGCACGGCGGATGGGTGCTGTCATGGTTCGTTCAAGGGGCGGCGCGGCCGAGGGTGGTGGGGGCGGCGCGATATTCGGGCACGAGCGCGGTCATCAGCGCCAGCACGCGCGAGGTCAGGCCGGCACGCGCGGCGGCGCCAAGCTCGTCGACCTGACGCGCGATCAGCGTGGGATCGAGCGGTCGTGAGACGGCCCGATGCAAACCGGCGACGACGGCCTCCTGGTGATGCTCGCCTTCCTGAAACAGTGCCTCATGCAGCTTCTCGCCCGGGCGCAGGCCGGTATAGACGATCTTGATGTCGCGCTCGGGCTGGCGCCCCGCGAGGCGGATCATCTGGCGCGCGAGATCGGCAATGCGGATCGGCTCGCCCATGTCGAGCACGAAGATCGGCGGCTCAACTTCGCTCGCCCCAAGCGCCGAGGCCTGGAGCACGAGCTCGACCGCTTCGCGCGTGGTCATGAAGAAGCGCGTGACCTCGGGGTGGGTCACAGTCACCGGCCCGCCGGCCGCGATCTGACGCTGGAACAGCGGCACCACCGAGCCCGACGAGCCGAGCACATTGCCGAATCGCACCGTGACGAAGCGGGTGCGTCGTCGTGCCTCGTGGTCGCTGCCCTTGGCCTGGCAATAGCACTCGGCCACGCGCTTGGAGGCGCCCATCACGCTGGTCGGGTTCACCGCCTTGTCGGTCGAGATCAGGACCATCAGGCCGACGCCGGCTTCGACGCAGGCATCTGCTACGTTGCGCGTGCCGATCACGTTCGTGAGCACGCCCTCATTCGGGTTGTCCTCGACGATTGGCACATGCTTCAGCGCCGCCGCATGGAAAACGAGCTCCGGCCTCAAGCGCGCGAAGGTCATTTCGACGCGCGCCCGCTCACGCACATCGGCAAGCACGGCCTGGCGCGGCAGATTCGGGTATTCGCCTGCAATCTCGGCGTCGATGGCATAGAGGTTGAACTCGGCATGGTCGATCAGCACGAGCTCGACCGGCCCGAGCGCCGCGATCTGGCGCGAGAGCTCGGCGCCGATGGTGCCGCCGGCGCCGGTGACGCACACCCGCCGCCCCGCCACCAGCGCCTTCATGCCGGCGCGATCCAGCACGGTCTGCGGCCGCCCGAGCAGGTCCTCGATCGCGATCGGCTTCGGCGCGAGCGCCTGCCCCTTGTCGGTGCGAAAGTCGGTCAGGCGTGGCAGGCGCGCGAAGGCAAGGCCGGAGCCATCGGCCGCCACGAGCAGCGCACGAACCTTGTCGGGCGAGAGCTGCTCATCGGTCAGGATCAGGCGTTGCGGGCGGAGCGCCTGGCGCTTCAGCTTGCGCAGCGCATCCGGCAGCATGTCGAGCGTGCCGAACACGCGCACGCCCCGGATGTTCGCGCCCTTCTTCTTCGGGTCGTCATCCAATAGGCCGACCACGCGATAGCCGCTCGAGCCGCCGCTCGTGGTCGAGCGGATGAACTCATCGGCCGCCGTGCCTGCACCAATCAAAAGCACCGGCACGCGCGCCTGCTCGGCTCGCTCGAACAGTCCCGCCATGCTGCGCTCGACCAGCGCGCGATAGGCCACGCGCGGCCCGATCAGAAGCAGCATCAGAAGAATCCAGATGATGACCAGGCTCGAGCGCGGGAAGTCCTCGAGCCGGGTCACCGCGAACAGCACCGGCAGGAAGATCAGGACGACGAGGCTCGCCGCCTTGACCAGCTCGATCACGTCGCGGAGCGAACAATAGCGCCAGAGCGCCCGGTAGATGCGGGTGCGCCAGAACACAACGACGGCGATTCCCGTGAAAAGCAGCAGGCCTTCGACGATGAAGCCCGTGGTGGCGGCGCCGAAATTGTCGGCACCATGGCGCAGCAGGAGACCGAGCACGAAGGCAGCAGCCGCCACCAGCACGTCGTGCACCGCGACGGCGTAGGTGCGATTGATGCGCGGAAACCTAATGGCCAATGCCGGGTTCCTTGAGTCGCCGGCCAAAATACCACAGACGCAGGCCAACAAAGATGACCGCGCCGGCCAGGCCAACATAGCCGCCATCAGGCCCGATCGCGGCGACCGCCGCAAAGCCGATCAGCGCAATATTGAGGAACACGATGCGCATCGTGACCTGGCGATGGCTCATGCCGCCGCGCACGGCCTTCTGGTAGAAGTGGTCGCGATGCGCCTGCCAGATGCGTTGGCCGCGCTTGAGCCGCAGGATTAGCGTCAGCGTGGCATCGCCGAGATAATAGGCCGGCAGGATGAGCGCGATGGTCCAGGCGCCCTGGACCGCGAGGCACATGAGCACCCAGCCGATCAGATAGCCGAGCGGCACGCTGCCGACATCCCCGAGGAAAATCCGCGCGGGCGGCCAGTTCCACAGCAGGAAGCCGGCCCCGACGCCGGCCAGTACGAAGCCGATGCTGCCGAGCGAAAACAGCACCGGCTGAATCAGCGCGACCAGCACGAGGCCGATGCCGATGGTCACGGTTTCGGTCCCCGCGAGGCCATCAATGCCGTCCATGAAATTGAAGACGTTGACGAACCAGAGCCAAAGCACGGCAACGATCACGTGATCGACGATCAGCGGCAAAGCGCCGTTGAAGATCATGCGATCGCCGGGAAGCGTCCAAAGACCGAGCACCACCCAGCCGGCCTGCGCAATCAAACGGACGAGCGGGCTCAAGCCCCGCTGATCGTCCATCCACGAGATCGTGGCGAGCACCGCCATGCCGGCGATGATCATCCAGCCGGCGATGCCGGCGAAGATCGCACCGGTCGTGAGCAACACGCCGAGCGCGACGATGGTGACCGGCACCACGGCAAGGCCCGCGCCGCGCGGCGTCGGCACCGTGTGGCTCGAGCGCTCGCCCGGCTCATCCAGGATGCCCTGGCTCAGCAGGTATTTGCGCACGCGCCCGGTGAGGAACATGGTGATCGGCAGGGCGCAAGCCCCGACCGCCGCCGCGATGAGCCACAATTCCGTGCTGATCAGCATGCGCGTCGCGCGCCCCTTAACGTTCCGCTATGCTCGCAATTCTCTGCCATCGGCCAATCCCGAATCCCTTCATGCCCAATCACGAGCCCACGCCGCGCAGCCCTCAAGGCTGGCATGCCTACTACAGCGAGAAGCGGATCGTCCATCAATGGCTGCAGGTGGCGCTGCTGACGCCCCTGAACGTCAAGCGGGTGCTCGAGATCGGGCCTTATCTCGGCCTGGTCACCGCCATGCTCAGCAATGCGGGCTACGAGGTGACCACGCTCGATCATGCGGGCGACGCGCCGCGGGATGGCGCGGTGGCGCACATCAAGGCCGACCTCCGCGCACTCGAGCCTGCGAGGCTGAACGGTTTCGACGCCATTCTCTGTTGCGAGACTCTGGAGCATCTTGCGTTCTCCGAGGTGCCGCCCGTTCTGGCCGCGCTGCGCGCGACCGGGGCGCCCTACCTCGTGCTTTCGGTGCCTTATGAGGGGCCGCAGCTCGGCCTCTCGCTTCATCTCAACCCGCACCGGCCGCGCGTCAACCTCTTCCGCAAGCTGCATTTCCTGAGGCGCTTTCCCGCGCCGAGGGGCGATTCCTGGGAAAATCATCGCTGGGAGATCGGCTGGCGCGACTATCCCTTGCGCAAGCTTGTCCGAATCGTCGAGGCCGCCGGCTACCGGGTCTTGCGACGCGAGATCACGAGCGGCACGCGCTCGGTGTTTTTGCTCTGTCGGGCTGAAGGCGCTCATAAGCGGGCATAGACGCCGCGTCGCGTCGCGACATAGTCGATGCGGTCGTCCAGCAGCGCACGCGCGCATTCGGCCGGCGTGTTGATGATCGGCTCCTCATGCACGTTGAAGCTCGTGTTGATCATGACCGGCAGGCCGGTGAGCGCTTGATAGCGCTTCACGATGTCATAATAGGTCGGGTTGACCGCGCGCTCGATCAGCTGCGGCCGCGCCGTACCGTCGACATGCACCACTGCAGGAATACGTGTTCGCCATTCCTCGCGCACCTTACAGGTGATGGTCATGAAGCGCGTGGCGTAGCGAGATGCAGCCGGGAGGTGGAACACCGTGTCGGCATCCTCCGCCGCCACGACCGGCGCAAATGGCATGAACTCCGAGCGCGCGAGGCGCTGGTTGAGCGAATCGTTGATCGAGGCGTCGGCCGGTCCCGCCATGATGCTGCGCGCACCCAGCGCCCGCGGGCCGTATTCCATGCCGCCGGTATAGAGCCCGACCACCTTGCCCGCCGCGCACAGCTGCGCGGTGGTCTCCACTGCGTCGTCGGCAATCTTCTTGAGCCCCGGCGTGCCGCCGAGGGCTGCGTCAGCTGAAGCGTCAAAATCCCGGCCGAGATAGAGATGGTCGAGCCGATAGCGTTGCCCGAGCCAGCGCTCGAGCCCATCGCGCTCCAACAGAAACTGCAGCACGCCGCCGGCGGGGAGGCCCTGGTCGCTCATCGCCGGGTAGACAAACACCTCATCGACCCCGGTTTCCTCGGCGAGACGCTGGTTGAGCCTGACATTGGCGAACACGCCGCCGGCGAGGCCAAGGTGACGCAGCCTGTGCCGCTCCAACAGATGGCGCACCGAGGCCAGGACGAAGTGCTCGAGCACGGCCTGGATCGAAGCTGCCATGTCCTCGCGCGAAACCCCTGACGCGGTCTCAACCATGAACTGCTTGAGCGCCGGATTGCTGGCAAAATCGCTTCGCACCTGGCCGTGCTCATCGACCCTGAAGTGCGCGGCGATGCGCTCGAAGGCACTGGGTTTGCCATAGGCGGCGAGGCCGGTGAGCTTGCCCTCGTGGCGATTGATGCGAAAGCCGAGCGCCTGCGTGGCGTACCCATAGGCGAGGCCGACGCTGTCGATACGCAGCGGCCGGAGCAGCTCCTCATCGCCGCCATAGAGCGTCTCGATCCGCCCGGCGCGAAACACGCGATGGCTGTATTGCACATTGTCGCCGCCGCCATCGGCCGTATAGAGCAGGGCCTCGCTCCAATCGGTGTGGAACAGCGTCGGCAGCGCGTGCGCGAGGTGATGATTGAAGAAGCGCAAGGCGCAGTCCGCACGAAAGCCGTGCTCGGCGAGAAACAACGTGCTGTCAAAGATCGCTTCCGAGTCGGTGCGGCCCGCGTAGCCGAGCTCGCGCTCCATGCTCTTGTGCTTCTCGCGTCCGATCGCCTGGCGCACCAGGCCTTCAACCAGGCGCCCGCCGCGGAAGTGCGTGTAATAGCGCCAGGGGAAGGGCCCGCGCCCGAGCACGACCGCGTCGATTTGTGCACGCGTTACGCCGCCGATGGCAAGGCACTCGTCGATCGCTTCGATGGGCACGCGCCCACCATCGATCTTGCGCCGGGTCAGCCGCTCAAGCGCGACGGCCGCGACCAGCCGATAGTCGTCGAACAGGCAGGCCGAGGCCTCGTGATAGCCTGAATGAACGCCGAGAATGAGCATGCAGAGGAGTCGGGGCGACGCGGCGGTGGAAGGGCGTGCGGACCCTAGAGCATATTGCGGCCGAGTTGAACCCGCTCGCGGCGACGCTCTTCTCACCTCCCCCGGCCGGATGTTAGACAGCAACACAGCATCTGCCGAGGCCCGGCTCGCCCTTGAGCACCATATCAAACCCATCGGCCGTTTCTGATGAGCGCCGCTCGGCTTTGTTCGACCGTGTCGCCGGCGGTTTTCTTGGCGCGGGCCTGCCCTTGCTCGTCTCGAGCGAGGTGACCGCGAGCGTCGTCGTGGCGATCGGCCTCATCTTGATTTTGCTGGCGCCCGGCCGGGCCAGCTTGCTCGCCGCCCTGGCTCTGATGCTGAAGTCGCCCGGCGGGCTCGCCTGCCTTGCGGTGTTGGTCTGCTGGATTCCGGGGCTCGTGCTCTCGATCCAGCCGTTCCGCTCGCTCTCGGCGTTCGGCACCACGGCCGGGCTGATGCTGGGCGCCGGGTTGATCCACGTCTTCCTGGCGCGTTCGGCCGAGGCACGCGCGCTTTGCCTCAAAGCGCTCGTGATCGGTGGCCTGGCGTGCGGGGTGCTGGCGCTGATCGCCGCCAATGGCGGCTCGGTCATCTACGCACCGTTTCGCGGCCGCGCCTTCGAGCCGTTTCAGGCCGAGATTTTCATCAAGTACTACGCCTCGGCCGTTGCCTGCCTCGCGCCGGTGGTGCTGCTGGCGGGCTTAAGGCTCGGCGGCGCCTGGCGCAGCGCGGCGCTCATCTACCCGGCAATGGCGTTGGCCATCATCCTCTCGCTTCGGAGCGGCGCTGGGCTTCTCGGCCTCGTCGCTGGTGCAGTGGTGTTTGCACTCATCGCGGCCGGCCTGATGCCGCGGCTCAGGCGGCCTTCGTTCGGGCTCCTGGTCCTTGTCATCGCTGTCTTCCTCGCGGGCCTCGGCTGGCTGTTCGCCCACGCGCCGGCCCCGCCGCCGCTCGAGGCCATGGCCGGGGGCGTCTATCACGGGCCGATCGAGACTCCGTTGCCGCTCGCGCTGGTGGATGCGCATCGGCAGCAGATCTGGGGCTTCTCGCTGGCACAGATTGGCAACGCGCCCTGGTTCGGCCACGGCCTCGACGTATCGAATTTTCTGCCCGGCGCTCACACCAAGATCGCTGCTTTCAGCCAGGAGTTCGTGCCCTCGCACCCGCATAGCTGGATCATCGAGCTTCTGGTCGATTCCGGTTTCATCGGCCTTGCGGGCGTCATCGGTGCCTTCGTCGTGCTGGCCGCGCGCTGGCTCGGCATCGCCCGTGTAGACACCTTGCGCGCCGCCGCCGGCCTCGGTTTGTTGGCGGCCTATGCCGCATCGTCGCTGCTCAATTTTTCGCTCTGGTCGGCCTGGTGGCAGACCGAGTTTCTCGTGCTATGTGCCATCATGTTGGCGCTGCCATCGGCGCCCGAGGCCGGCCGCGCGCAAAGGCGAATCGAGGCCGGGCCATCCTGACCCGCGAAAGCGAAAGGAGAGACGCCATGGAATCCGTCGAACGCCGCGTCGCGGCCCACTATGGCGATCAGGCGCTGGGCCGGCGCATTCTTGCTGCCTTGGCGGCGGCCGGCGCCGATATCGACCACCTGACACTCGATGATCTGGCGCCGGTCGATGAGTTCCATATCGGCGGCCGAGCGGCCACGGCGGAATTCGCCTCTCGGATGGGCCTGCGCGCCAACCAGCGCGTGCTCGATGTCGGTAGTGGCATTGGCGGGCCCGCGCGCTTCATGGCGTCGAGCCGGCAATGCCACGTCACCGGCATCGATCTCACGGAAGCCTTTGTTGACGTCGCGAACGACCTGACCCGCCGCACCGGCCTTGGCGAACGCGTGGCATTTCGGCAGGCGAGCGCGCTGGCGCTGCCGTTCGAGCCCGCAAGCTTCGATGGCGCCACCATGATCCATGTCGGCATGAACATCGAGGACAAGGCGGCGCTGTTTGCCAATGTGCGCCGAGTCCTGAAGCCGGGCGCCGTGTTCGGAATCTACGATCTCATGCGCACCGCGCCGGGCGGCCCGGTCTATCCGGTGCCGTGGTCAAGCCGGCCGGAGACGAGCTTCCTCGATGACGTGCCGACTTATCGTCGCTTGCTCGAAGGTGCCGGCTTCACGATCGAGGGCGAGCGCAATCGGCGCGATTTCGCGCTCGATTTCTTCCGCGAGATGCGTGCACGCGCCGAGGCCGCCGCAGCGTCGGGCGGCCCGCCGCCGCCCAGCACCCAGCTCATCATGGGCCCCGACTTCCCGGAGAAGATGCGCAACGCCCGCGAGAGCATCGAGCGTGGCCAGCTTGCGCCGGTCGAGCTGATCGCGCGTGCGCGCTAAGCCTTTGCGTCAGCCTGCGTCCAGTCGGTCGGCCAGGCGCCGGAGAAGCCCGCCGCCATCGCCGTGCCAAGCGCTGCCATGCATGCAGGCGAGCGTGCGCGGCTTCAACGAGGCGAGGCGCTCGAGCATCGCGCGCGTGTTCTTGGCGTGGGCGTAATAGTCCATCGCGCTGCGGTCGGCCTCGCTTTGCTCCAGTATATCGTCCTTGGTGATCGGCGCGTCGCCGCGTCCGCCTTGCGTGAAGATGTCGCCGCAGAAGAAGGTCGACGTGGTCGTATCCATCAAATAGCCGCATTCCCAGCCATGGGGCAGATGCGGCGCGTCGAGCCAGATCACCTTGTGCTTGCCAAGCGAGAGGCTCTCGCCGTCGCTAAGCGCCCGCGGTGGGCGATCCGCCACGTCTCCGATCGAGGTCATCGCGGCGACCTGTCCACACAAGGGCTCCGCGTTTGGCGCGATGGCGAGGAACTCGTTGAGCGCGCCACACTCATCGGCCTCGAAATGGGAGAGGCTCACGAAGCGAAGTTTCTCGGGCGGCATTACGCGCGCAATCGCCTCGCGCGTGAGCGCGAACATCCGGCGAAGCCCCGTATGGAAGAGGAGCGGGGCCTCATCGACGATCAGGTACTGATTGAACGAGAAGGCGCCGAACGGCAGCGTGATCGGCGTGTGAATGCGATAGATGTCGGCCGCGATCTCGTCGACGGTCGTTTCTGTTGACGCAGTGGAGCTCATCGATCGTCATCCTTCTTGCTCGGGTCCGGGATCGGTGCGTTTCTTGGGCCGATTTTCATCCTGCAGCCAAAAAGGCCTTGAACCGAGCCGCCACCTCATGTGGCTTCACGGTCGGGCGGCCGAGCTTGTCCATCGAGCCCGGCGCGATGCGGGCATGAAGCAAAGCAGGCTTCGGACCTTTCAGCGCATCGGCAAACGCGCGCTCGAAGCCCTCGAGCGTCTCCGAGCGATAGGCGCGGGCATAGCCGCACGCGACCGCCACATCGGCGAACGCCACATTGCCCGAGACGGTCGACTGGCCGCCGGTCGAATCGTGCACGCCATTGTCGAGCAGGAGGTGAATCAGGTTTCCCGGCGCGTGCGCTCCGATGGTGGCGAAATTGCCGAGCTTCATGAGCGCGGCGCCGTCGCCGTCGAGCACGACGACCGGCCGGGTGACATTTAGCGCGACGCCGAGGCCGAGCGCACTGGCGCCGCCCATGGAACCTACCAAATAGAAGTGCTGCGGCCGGTCGGCGAGGGTGAAGAGTTCCCGCCCGCATTTGCCGGTGGTGGCGATCAGCGCGGCATTCGTGGGCGCGAGGGCGAGCACGCGCTCAAGAATGGCAACGCGCGTCGGCAGGTCGCCGGCCTCGAAGAAGTCGATCGTGGTGCCGGTCGGCCGATCCTCGCGCGGCGGCTCGTTCAGCCCGTCGTCGCGCACGGAGTCCTTCTCCATCACGAAGGCGAAGGGCAGGCCGGATTCTTCCATCCACGCGCGCGCGCGGTCGAGCGCCTCGGACACTTGGCTCGCCTCGCTCGGAAACGGCGCGTGCGCCACCCGGATGAGCTCGAGCATCTCGTCGGTGATCTGGCCCATCAGCTCGTGCTGCGGCTCGTCCTTGAGGCCGGGCTGGCCGCGCCAGGTGACGATGAGGAGCGTCGGGATCTGGAACGGGAAGTTGAGCGAGGTGAGCGGGTTGATTGCGTTGCCGAGGCCCGAGTTTTGGCACATCACAACCGTGCGCCGGCCCGCGAGATAAGCCCCGGCGGCGACCGCTACGGCCTCGCCCTCGCTGGCGGCGCCGACATAGGCGGTCATCGGGTCGGAAATCGTGCGATTGATCAGGGGGGTCAGGAACGAGCAGGGCACGCCGGCATAGAAGTTGAAGCCGCGCGCCTGCGCTGGCGTCAGAAACTCATTGGCGTTGATCATGATCGCACCGGAAAAGAGGGAACCGAACAGGCGGCCTATATCAGATTGCGGGCCTTGGCGAGATCGAAGGCATCGTCGACATCGAGCCAATGGCCGGTGATGTAGAGCACCGAGACCGCGACGCCGCGCGCCATCAGCCGGGTCAGGAGCTCGGGCAGGTCCGCGGTCTCCCGCGAGCCGTCGGCGTGCATCCGCGCGATCTCGGCGGCGACTTCGCTGGAGCCCCGCTCGCTCAGCTTGATCAGGCCAATGAACTCGCCGTGGGTCTCCGGCGCAGGAATCTCGGTCGAGATCGCCACAA
>Ga0194131_10012129_pt1 | contig 10116 bp, 8 predicted proteins | sample TA2KigO120mmetaG_FD_148631 | JGI IMG/M metagenome (GOLD analysis project Ga0194131, IMG submission 148631) | Freshwater microbial communities from Lake Tanganyika, Tanzania - TA2015053 Kigoma Offshore 120m | ecosystem: Environmental > Aquatic > Freshwater > Lake | place: Tanzania: Lake... | reverse complement strand
AGCCTTCTGGTTCCGGCAGCTCTGGGCGGAATCGCTTGGCAAGCGTGTGAACCGCGCCGGCGTCGTGGTCCACACCGGACAGACTCCTGTCGCCGCGCTCGGCACAACGGATCAGCATTCTCAAGTCCAGCTCTACGCTGAGGGTCCTAACGATAAGGTGTTCTCATTTTGGGCCGTCCGGGAGTTCAGTAGCCCGGGCCTGATCCCGGCGATCAAGACCGGACTCGAGCCGATGGACTACCTCGGAGGCCAGACGCTTGCCAAGCTGCTGGATGCGGAACAGCGCTCCACCGCCGCCGCGCTTACCACCGCGCACCGTCCCAACTGCACCTATACCTTGGACCGGTTGGACGAAGAGCACATCGGCGCGTTCCTCCAGTTGTTCGAGTTCCAGACCGCCTTCGCCGGTGAGATGCTCGGCATCGACGCGTTTGACCAGCCGGGCGTCGAGGAAGGCAAGAAGTTCACCTTCGCGTTAATGGGCCGCGAGGGATTCGGCAAACACGCCCAGAGCTACCGGGACTACGAGGCCCGGCGCGAGGCCGCCCGCAGTTCTATCATGGGGACATGATGCGTCCCCTTCTGATTCTGGCTTCTCTGGTTCCCGCGATCGCGGCGGACTTTCCCGCGCCAACGGCCGACCTGCCCAAGAGCGCCGGCTCGCAAAAGGCTGTCCTGGCCGGAGGCTGCTTCTGGTGCACCGAGGCCGTGTTTGAGCACGTGACCGGAGTCAAGAGCGTCGTCTCCGGCTATGCAGGCGGAAAGGCGTCCGACGCCAACTACAAGAAGGTCAGCGCCGGTGAGACAGCGCACGCCGAAGCGATCGAGGTCACGTATGATCCGGCCAAGATCAGCTACGGCCAGATCCTGCAGATCTTCATGCATGTGGCGCACGACCCCACGCAGCTCAACCGCCAGGGTCCGGATTACGGCAAGCAGTACCGGTCGGCGATCTTCTATGTCGGCGACGAGCAGAAGCGGGTCGCTGAGAGCTACGTCCGGCAGTTGACGGAGGCCAAGGTCTTCTCCGGCCCGATCGTCACCGAGCTTGCGCCGCTCGAGAAGTTCTATTCCGCCGAAGCCTATCACCAGGACTTCGTGGCCAACAATCCGTTCCATCCCTACGTGGTGGTCAACTCCCGCCCGAAGGTCGAGAAGCTCAAGAAGTCCTATCCGGCGTGGTACCGGAAATGAGCGAGACGGAAGCGCCTGCCGCCCCGCCGCGGCAGGCGGGGATCGTGCTGTTCGGCGTTCCGGTGCGGTTCCACTTCACGTTTCTGATCCTGGTGTTGTTCGTGGTCCTGGGCGGACTCAACGACAAGAAGTCCGCGGCTCAGGAAGCGCTGTTCCTCATCGGGCTGTTTCTCTCCGTGCTGCTGCACGAGCTGGCACATGCGTTGACAGGAAAGGCTTACGGCGTGCGGACCATCGAGATCATCATGTACCCGATCGGCGGCGTCGCGCGCCTGGAACGCCAGCCGGAGCCCCGCGCGGAGCTGCGGATCGCACTCGCCGGTCCCCTGGTGAACATCGCCATCGCCGGTGTGATCCTGGCGGTGCAGGGCGGTCCGGCGGCGGTTGCGAAGCTCAGTGACCGGCCCGATTCGCTTCTGCTCCGGCTCGCGGTTTGGAATCTCTACCTGGCAGCGTTCAACCTGGTGCCCGCCCTGCCGATGGACGGTGGACGCGCGCTGCGGGCCTTTCTCGCCATGCGCCGTGGTGAGGCCGCTGCGACGCGCATTGCAGCCAACATGGGCCGGGTTCTGGCGGTGATCATGGGCGTCTACGGACTGTTCCATGGAGAGGTGATCATGGCGCTGCTCGCGTTGCTGATCTACATGGCCGCATCGCATGAGAGCGCGGCATCTCAAGGCAAGATGCTCACGCAGGGAATACCGGTGCGCTCGGCGATGATCACCGATTTCCGCACTCTGCCCCACGGAGCCACGCTGCGCGAGGCCGCCGATCTATTGCTTGCCACTTCTCAACAGGACTTCCCGGTGGTCAACGGCGCCCAGGTGATCGGACTTCTCGACCGCACGTCGTTCCTGCGGGGCATGGCCGCCGACGGGCCGGAGTCCTACGTCGCGGGCGTGATGGACCGCGGGTTCCTCAAGCTCGATCCGGCCGCGGACCTCTCGGAAGCTGTGCCCGCGCTCAATGAGGTTGGTGCCTGCGGTCTGGTGATGGAGGAGGACCGGCTGCTCAGAATGCTAACGGTCGAAAACGTATCTGAGTTCCTGCTGCTGAGGAAGCTGGGAGTCGAGCCGAAGGCATGAGCCAACCGCACCATGCCGTGATTATCGGTGGCGGATTCGGCGGACTCAACGCGGCCAAAGCGCTCGCCGCGCTGCCCGTGCAGGTGACGCTGATTGACCGCCGTAACTTTCACCTGTTCCAGCCGCTGCTCTATCAAGTGGCAAGCGGCGGACTCTCGCCCGGCGATATAGCGGCGCCCTTGCGGACCGTCCTGAATCAGTATCCGAACGTGCAGGTGTTGCTCGGTGAAGTGACCGCGATTGACGCGGTGGCCCGCACGGTCACCGTGTGCGGCAACCCGGCCCCCTACGACACGCTGGTGGTCGCGGCCGGAGCGGAGAACTTCTACTTCGGCAACGCCGACTGGGCCGAACACGCTCCGGCACTGAAGACCGTCGAGGACGCGACGGAGATCCGCAGCCGCATCCTGACCGCGTTCGAAGCAGCGGAGCGTGAGCCGGACCGTGACAAGCGCCTCGCATGGCTCCGCTTTGTCGTGGTCGGCGGAGGTCCCACCGGAGTCGAGCTGTCGGGAGCGATCGCGGAGATCTCGCGCGACACCATGCGCGCCGACTTCCGTAGGATCCGCCCCGAGGAGTCGCAGATCATCCTGCTGGACGGCTCAGACCGGATCCTGCCATCGTTTGAGCCGGACCTTTCGGAAAAGGCCGCGCGCTACTTGATCCGCCTCGGCGTTCTGCCGCGGACCGGCGTTCGCGTGACCAGCATCGACGCCGAGGGTGTGGCGCTCACCTCGCCGAAGGGCACTGAGCGGATCGGGTCGCGCACAGTGCTGTGGGCAGCCGGTGTCCGCTCATCCGCGCTGGGCGGGATCCTGGCCAGGCAGACGGGCGTGGAGCTTGACCGCGGCGGACGGGTCCCCATTGGCGCGGATCTGTCGATCGCAGGGCACCCGGAGATCTTCGTGATCGGCGATCTGGCCCGTTTCGAGCAGGACGGCCAGCCCCTGGCAGGTGTCGCACCGGTCGCAATGCAACAAGGGACGCACCTGGGAAGGGTCTTGCGAGACCGGTTTGCGGGCCGGACGCCACCGCCGTTCCGCTATGTGGATCGCGGCATCATGGCGGTCATCGGGCGCCACGCGGCGGTGGCAGACATTGGCGGTGTCCGCTTCGGAGGACATCTGGCGTGGCTCGCCTGGCTGTTCCTGCACCTGTTCATGCTTGTGGGATATCAAAATCGCGTGCTCGTTGCGATCCGGTGGGCGTTTCAGTACTTCACGTATAGCCGCGGCGCACGTTTGATCACGCCCGGCCGAGTGTGATATACCACGGGGACAAAGGAGACCGTGCTCATGCCCGCTTCCGGGTCTGCCCGGCTGCTGTTGTTCTTCTCCGCCGCTTCACTGATTCATGCTCAGGCAACGGGACGCATTGAAGGGTCGGTCGCCGATTCGTCCGATTCCGCTGTGGCCGGGGCTACGGTCCTGTGCGTCAATACCGGAACCAATATCCGGCATGAGACCCTGACGGGTTCGGAAGGCGTTTTCCGCTTTCCCGAGTTGCCGATCGGCTCCTACGAGATCACGATCACGCGCGACGGATTCCAGCGGCTGCACCGTGGCGGCGTCGAACTGCTGACCGGCCACACGGTGAGCCTGAAACTCAAGCTGACGATCGGATCGGTTGCCGAGACCGTCGACGTGCGGGCTGAAGTTCCGCTGGTGCAGACGGCCTCGTCAGAGGTCCAGACCACGTTCGACAGCCGTGCCACGAGCGAGCTGCCGTTGAATGGCCGCAACCCGCTGGAGCTCGTCGTGCTGACGCCCGGAGCTGATTTCACGACTCTCGGCACCAGCCCCGGCCAACAGGACAACACCGGTGTCGTGGTGAACGGCCTTCGCTCGACCGACAACAACTTCCAGCTCGACGGCGCGGGCTTCAACAACCCGATGTACGCGTCGGCGCCGACCTTGCCGAATCCGGACACGCTCGGCGAGTTCACGGTGCAGTCGTCAAACTTCAGCGCGCGCGAGTCGCGGGCTGGAGCGGTGGTCCAGCTTTCCACGCGTTCGGGCACGAACAAGTTCTCCGGATCGTTGTTCAATTTCCTTCGCAACGACAAGATGGACGCGCGCAATTTCTTTGCCCGTAACGTATCGGAGTTCAAGCGCAACCAGGGCGGGGGCTCCCTTGGCGGACCCATCCGGCGCGACAAGATTTTCTTCTTCGGTTCCTATCAGATTACGGTGAAGCGGGGATCTCCGAGTCCGAAGCTGCTCACGGTTCCCTCGCTTGAACAGCGGGAGGGGATCTTTCCGGCGATCCGGCCGATCTACGATCCGGTCAACCGGCAGCCGTTTCCCGCGAACACGATCCCGAGGAGCCGCTTTGATCCTTCGACTCCCAAACTGATCCCGTTCACCCCGCTGCCGACGGGAATCTCTGCCAACATCGCCGAGTTGCCGACCGATGACGACCAGGACGACCACCAGGTTCTCGGCAAAATCGACTACCGCTATGGATCGAGCAACAATCTGTCGGTCCGCTACTACTACGACCGCAACCAGATCCAGCGCGACACGAACTCCGTCACAGGGGTCTACTCGCTGAACGACTACCGGAACCAGAGCCTCACTGCGCGCGATACGCACAGCCTTACACCTGCCATCACGCTGATCAACTCGCTCAGCTACTCGCGCACCTTCCGGTCGCAGGAGCCCAACGCACCGATCTACACAAAGGATCTGGCCACAGGCGTGGTTCCCGCCAACGAGCGCACGAAGCCCGAGCTGGGCGTGAATCTGGCGAACTACTTCAACTTCTTCAGCGGCGGTCCACTGCTGTTCCATCCGAGCTATTGGGAGGTTCGCAACCAAACGGCATGGACCCAGGGGACCCACCTCATTGCGTTTGGCGGCGACTTCTACAAGAGCCTGGAAGTGGCGATCGACAACTCGTTCGGATCCGGCATCTGGAGCTTCAGCGCGCTCCGCACGGCTGATGCCGGTGGCCGCAACGGCGACACCTACGCGTCGTACTTGCTGGGGCTCATGGCGACATTCCAGCAGACGTCGTCGGACCTGGCGCGGTTAGTGGAAAATCGTTATCAGTTCTGGATCCAGGACGACTGGAAGATCCGGCCTCGGCTGACATTGAATATCGGTCTTCGTTGGGAACCCATGTCGCCCGCGTGGGACGAACTGGGTCCGCTGACCGGGTTTTCGCCGGGCGTCCAGTCCGGGGTGGCCCGCAACGCCCCGCGCGGCTTGATTTTTTCGGGCGACGTGCCCGCGAGCATCCTCTCGCGGGACTCGAACAATCTCGCGCCGCGCATCGGCTTCGCCTGGGATCTGACGGGATCGGGCAAGCTTGTCGTCCGTGCCGGATATGGGATTTTCTACCGCGTGATTCCACTTGCCGTCCAGCGCATCGTCGCCACCAACGGAACGTTCCGCACACAGGACATCACGGTCAACGATCCGTTCTCGTTCAACGAGCCGTGGCGCAACTACCCGGGAGGAAATCCGTTCCCGTATCACACGCCGAGCCGCGAGCAGATGCTCGACTTCCGCTTCCGCCTGCCGGTGTTCGCCCAGGCGTTGGATCCGAACACGCGCACCAGCTACACGCAAAGCTGGAACTTCACAATCGAGCGGCAGGTCCTGCGCGACACCGCAGTCAGCGTGGGATACGTCGGGAACCGGTCGCTGAAGATTCTGTCGGGCGTGGAAGGCAACCCGGCGATTTTCCGGGTGGGAGCCACGGCCGGCAACGTGGACAGCCGGCGGATCTATCCGGGGCTCGCGTCGGTGCGTTTGAGCACTCCGTGGCAGTGGGCCAACTACCATTCGCTCCAAATCCAGGTGAACAAGCGGACCCGCCGTGGGATGAGCGTGATCGCGAATTACGTGTGGAGCAAAGCGATCGACATCGGCACTGGCGGCACGATTGGCGGATTCAACTGGCAGGCGCGTGATCCGTTCAACTGGATCGCGGACAAGGGGCCCGCGGACACCGACGTCGCGCATCGCGTGAACATCGCGCTGCTCTATGATCTGCCGAAGCTGGCTGTCCCGCGCGGGGCCAGTGCCCTGTTGAACGGCTGGCAGCTCAACGGGATTCTCACCGCGCAAACCGGATATCCGTTCAAGATCTCGGCGGGCAACCGCGGACTCATCGGCGGCAACGCCGACTTCGGTGACCTCGTGGGCGATCCGCGGCGTCCGGCGGGAGCGGATCCGGTGCACATGTGGTTCAATACGGCCGCGTTCGTTCTGCCGCCACTAGGCGAACACGGGACGTTGGGACGGAATGCGATTCGTGGTCCGGGAAAGGCCGTCATCAACTTCTCCACGTTCAAGAATTTCAAGGCGACGGAGCGGTTCACGGTGCAGTACCGCTTTGAGGCGTTCAATCTGTTCAATCGCGCGAACTTCGATCCGCCCAATGGAGCGATTGGCGGCGTGAACTACGGGCGGATCCTATCGGCGGATGATCCACGCGTGTTGCAGATGGGGCTAAAGCTGTTGTTCTGATCCACCGAGGCGTGCGATCTCCCCGTCGAGATGCTGGAGCGCGGCCTCCAATTGTGCCCGGTGCCGGGGATGGCGCGCGGCATCGAGATCCCGCACAACGCGGGCGCGAGTGAGGAGCAGGCTCTCGCGCTGCAGGTCCGCGGCGGTTGGGGTCTGGCGTTGCGCGGCCCGGCGCTCCGCCTCGGCCTGTTCGACCTGTGACTCGACGTCCTTGCTCTCCCAGCCGCGCGCCATGGCTAACGCACCAGGCTCTCGCGATATGCGCCAATCAGCAGGTTGGTCATTTCGGTGGCGAGGTGTTCCCCGCATCCGGGCGCGCAACGGGCTGTAGTGGGCTCGTAGGAGCCCTCCGGATAGGCGCGCAGGTTCGGGATGTAGTCGAGCATGTCGTTGGCGAGCTCACTCACCAACGTGCGTGGGAAAGGCGACGCGCCTTTCACCATCATGCCGAGCTCGGTGAAGACTTCGGCGGGAAGTCCTGCGATCGCCAACTGGCCGGCGAACAGGATCGCCTGCACCTCCGTCTCGATTGGCTGGTTCTTGTGCACCTCGGCCACGTTGACGATCTTGAATGCTTCGACGAGATCGAGGAACTTCGGGCCGTCACGGGCGCCCGATCGCGCACGGCTGATTGTTTCCCGCGCGGCGGCGAGTTGTTCCGGGCCATACTGGAGCGCCGGCAGCCGGACCGCCTTGCTACGCACCCGAAGCGAAGCACCAGGCACGGGAACCGCTTCCATCTTCCGGTACAACTTCAAGACTCCCGCGGCGAGGATCGTCCCGATGCGTTCGGAGACCGCTGGTCCGCTTTGCTTCTCGCGCGTGCCCACGTCCACCTGGTTGATGTTGCCCGAGCATCCTTGAAGGAACAGCGTGGTCATCGCGGGCGACTTCGCCTCGGCGAGCCTGCGCGCCAACACGCCGGGAAAGTCGGCTGAGAAACCGGGCCCGCCCCACGCCGTGGTATGCAGAGCGAAGTTGACGATGGTCGCGATGGGCGTGCCGTCCGGCGCATCGAAATAGACTAGTGAGAGTTCCGGATCGATTGGACCCGCGGGCCGCACGATGTCCGGATTCATCTGCCCCGGATTGGTCCGCACGGATCCGTCTTTCATCAGGTAGCGGCGGTTGAAGCTGATTGAATCCTCGTGTCCACGGGCGAACCACACGCGCACCGGGGTGAGGCTCTTGGCTGCTTCACACACTGCCTGGGCGATCTTGGTTGGCAGCGCGTCGTGATAAGCCTGGGAGATCTTAAGCGTCTCTCCTTTGGCGCCTTCGAGGACAAGCGGAGTCATCTCCGGTCCGGAATGGCTGTGGGTCGCGGTGATCATGACGCGATCCCCCGGAATCCAGCCGGCCGCCGTGATCCGTTTGCGGGCCGCGACAACCCAGGCGCGGTGCAGGCTCTCGACATCGCAGCTCACCAGGGCCGCGCGGGCGCCGTCCTGCTCGAACACCAGAGCCTTGCACAACAAGTCATCGTGCGCGGCCTTACCGAGACGGATCGTGAATCCGCCACCCATCGGCATGCCGTCCGGCGGAGTGATCTTGACCTCGGCGCGGCCAAGCAGCAGGCCGCCGGCCGTCAGGGGCGCACAAAGGAGGATCAGGAGGACGAACCGCATACACATCCTACTCGAAGCCAAGATACTGCACTTCTTCCTCGAGCGCCAGCCCAAAGCGGTCAAGGACCCGTTGCTTGAGGCTGCCGATCACCTGCCGTGCCTCGCTCGCCGTCCCGCCGCCATCGTTGTAGATGAGATTGGCGTGGTAGCTGGCAACCTGAATCCCGCCGAGACGCATGCCTTTGGCCCCTACCTGTTCCAGGAACCAGGCCGATGGCACTTTGCCCTCGCGGATCAAATGTGCTGGCACTACTCCGGCCACCGGCGCGGGAAGCTCGCTCAGGATGCAGTTCTTGAAGATGCTGCCGGCGCAGCGCATCGTTGGGGGATACTTCGCGTCGCGGACTGCGCGGATCTCTGCGGCCTGTTTGGCGAGTTCGTCCTTGCCGCCATGGTTCAGTGCGAGACTGGCGCCGAGGATCGTCCAGGTTTTGTGCTTTTTGAAAATGCTCTCCCTGTAACGAAACGAGCACTCCGCGTTGTCTATCGCCCGGATCGTAGTTCCGTCAAAGAACCGGACCTCGGTAACACTCTCGTGCATTGATCTTCCGTAGGCCCCTGCGTTGCCGTACACCGCGGCTCCCACCCAGCCCGGAATGCCGGTCATCGTGTGAATTCCCGAGAGTCCTTGCGAGATCGAGTAGTCGACCAGCCTTTGTAGCGGCGTTCCGGCCTCCACCTCGACCACTGGCCCGCTACGGACGATCCGGGAGCCGGTGAAACGGAGAACCACTCCGCGATAGCCGCTGTCCGCCGCAATGACGTTGCTGCCCTCGCCCAGCATCACCCATGGAACCCGGGCGTCGCCAATGATCGCCCTTGCCTCAGCCAGTTGAGAGGGGCTGCGGACGTCCGCGACAATTGCCGCCGGACCGCCAATCGCGAAGCGCGTATAAGAACTGAGCGGCGCGCCCGTCTCAAGGGTCACACCTGGCAACTGCCGCAGGTCCCTGGCGAGCAGATAAAATGGATCTGCTGATCGCAAAAGGCCATTATACAAGGAGGGTCCGCTTTGCCGGCTTTTCCGGGATTCCCGCCTGAGATGCCCCGGTTTTTCAAGGGGCTTCGCGCCAACAATAACCGGGAGTGGTTTCAATCCAACAAAGAGATCTTCGAAACCAAGGTGAAGGCGCCGATGATCGAGTTGGTGGACCAGGTGAATGCCTGCCTTGCCACGTTCGCGCCCGCCTACGTCACCGATCCCAAGAAGGCGATCTACCGGATTTATCGAGATACGCGTTTCAGTAAAGACAAGACTCCGTACAAAGACCACATCGCGGCGTCGTTCGCGCCCGCGGAGGGCAAGGGCTGTGCGGGGGCGCTATTCTTCAGCGCGTCGGAGGAGTCCGCTGACATCGGCGGCGGCTTCTACATGGTGGAGCCGGAAACCATGCTTTCGATCCGGAGCCTGCTCGCCGGCAGCCACGAAGAGTTCAGACGGCTGACAGGCTCGAAGACGTTCAAGACTCTGCTCGGCCCGTTACGCGGCGAGCAACTGACGCGTGTACCGAAGGGATTCGCCGCCGGCCATCCTGCCGAAGAACTGCTTCGCCACAAGCAATGGTACTTCTATCAAAGCCTGGATCCCGCGGTAGCCACGTCCTCAAAACTGCTCGGCGAAATTGAGAAGCGGTTCGAAGTGCTGGCGCCGCTGCTGGACTTCATGAATGCGCCGCTTCTGGCCTTGGCAAAAAAGCAGGCCAGGGCCGCCAAGCTCCTCGAATGAACCGC
>Ga0194131_10012125_pt1 | contig 10119 bp, 9 predicted proteins | sample TA2KigO120mmetaG_FD_148631 | JGI IMG/M metagenome (GOLD analysis project Ga0194131, IMG submission 148631) | Freshwater microbial communities from Lake Tanganyika, Tanzania - TA2015053 Kigoma Offshore 120m | ecosystem: Environmental > Aquatic > Freshwater > Lake | place: Tanzania: Lake... | reverse complement strand
AGCGCCGGGAAGATTCGCCTTGAGGGTCTGCCAGCCACCAATGAAGGAATCGTCTGAGCCGTCATCGTCATCGACGTAGACATCGACCATGCCGGCGGCACCTGTACCCGGAGACGAAACGATGTACGGTCCCAGATTGGCATCGGCAACCGCGAACATCGGCGTGTCGTCAACGGTCTGCGACCAGTTGTCATTGATGGTGGCGCCAACGGTGCCGAGCGGATTAGCGATCTGCTTCAAGTAACTCTTGCGATTAAGCCAGATGACGCTCGCTTCGGGTGCACCTGCTGTTGTCGACAGATTGAATGTAGCGGAATCAGAGTCAATGACGGTGTTGGTGCTGACGTTGATGAGGTTCACGCTCACCGTGTACACGCCATTCCGCCCTGCGCCCACGGCTTGATCCCATGTGCCGACGGCCCCTGGTGACGCCGTATTCACGTAGGGTGCGAAGCCCCAGAGTGCGGCCGCGGCAAGAGAAGCGCTAGCGGGGATGGTTGTCGTTACGGTTCCGGCGGTGGCATTTCGAGTGAAAGCGATCGTAACAGGACCACTGGTACACCCACCCGAGTTGGCCAGAGTGGTGTCATCGCAGCCGAATGCGATGGAGTCGTCCGTGACTGTACTTGGTCGCGTGATGCGCACTTCGATTTTCTGGGTGCTGGGCAGGGAGGTAATCTCGTCGCCTGCAGAGTCAAGAACTGAAAATGGGAAGTTGATACGGGTGTCGTCGGTGAGGCCTTCTCCCACAAGAACGCCAGAGGCGTACTTCCACTCGACAGTTGCGCCGTCGGCTGCAGAAGAACTGGGTGCCATGACGAACGTCATGACACCGGCGGCCAAGGCACCCGCAGCAACGCCAGCAAGCGTCCGCTTGCCAAAGCGCATTGCGTTAGACAATGCCTTTCCTTTCGTTAACGCGTGCCCGTTGTTTGGTCCGCCCGGGGCCGAAGGATCCATTCGGAGATCCCCGGCCGGAACGAACGCCAAGCACGCTGATCCGGATCGGAACGACCGTAGGGAGATCGCTCCTGCGAGTATTCAAGCAGGTCGGCGGGCCATGCCCGGGATTGAGACGCGTCTCTCAGGTAATTCCCAACATGGGGAAGTGCCTCATGGAGTTAGTTGCCCGGCTCACCACCGGGCGTCGGGGGATCGGGGGATCCATCATGGTGAGTTATCCACAGGCACGTCGGGCCACGGCCTCAAGCCCGCATGTGCGCCTTTCTCCACCTCCCCGCCAAACCCGCGGTAAGCGCGATCTTGTCCGTTTCGCATCATTTGGTATGTTTCGTCTGCTTCGGGGGACGGGGGATGTCGGACAAGACCTCCCCGCCCGGGGGTGCGGGGTCTCCGAGGAGGCCTCATGCCCGCCACGCTGCCGACCCACTCCCCCCCGGTACGCCGACCCCCGATTCCTCCTACCCCGGTGCCTTCGGGCCCGGCGGGCCGGCACAGCCGTCCCTGTCGGGCTACGACGAGTTCCTCCCCGCCGGCCGCACCCCGCTCGGGGACTACCTCACTTTCCTCTGGCTCCCCCGCCGCCTGCCCGGCTGGGCCGAAGGCACCCGCCGCTACCGCACCTGGACGGTCAACACCCTCCTCGACTCCCCCCTGGCGCGCCGGGCCATCGAGGACCTGGGGGTGCTGGAGATCGAGCGCTACTTCGCGCACCGGGCCATCACTCCGTGGGACACGACCGGCGAACTGCCGAAGGCAGGCTCCCTCAAGGGTCTCCACGACACCCTGCGCGCCTCTCTCAACGACGCGAGGAAGTACGGCTTCATCCGTGACAACCCCTGCACAGGAGTCGAACTGCCGCACGCCGACTCGACCCAGGCTCAGATCTGGACGCCGGAGCAGGTTCAGTCCTTCCTGGAGTCCACGCGCCGCTCCCGCTACGTCACTCTCTGGCGTCTGCTCTTCGCCACGGGCCTGCGGCGCGGCGAGGCGCTGGGGCTGCAGTGGGCTGATGTCGATCTCGTCGGACGTCGATTGACGGTGCGTCGCAATCTGCAGGCCGACTCGCGTGAGGGCAATGTGCGATACGGCCCGCCGAAGTCGCGTCGCTCCACACGCACCATCACGATCGATCCGGGCACGGCCGAGGCGCTGCATCGCTGGCGCCGCATGCGCGAGACTGAGCACGGTGCGTGGCTCGCGGACCTGGAGAAGCGCCTTAACGGCTACCGCACGCCCGGTGCGCGTCTGCTCGAGCTGCCCGACGACTCGCCTGTCTTCGCCAATCCCGACGGCACGCCGATGCTGCCCTCGACGGTTTCCGACACCTTCCGCCGCCAGGTGGCCAAGTCGGGGCTGCCGGTGATGCGCCTGCACGATGCGCGCCATACCCATCTCACGCACCTGCTGCGGTCAGGGGAGCCGATCCAGAACGTCTCGGCCCCCGCCGGCCACGGGTCGTCGTTCACGACGCTGACGACCTACGCCCACGTGATCGCCGGCGACGACGAGCGCACGGCTGCGAGGGCAGCAGGCCTCTTCGGGGACTGAGTGGGAGCGACTTCAATCTCCGACGTTGTAGATCTCAATTGCCACAACGTACGACGGGGAAATGCCCTTACGGCCCGCCCGTGCACGGGCGGGACCAGCCGTCCAGATTCAGGTGCTTGCGCTGGGCGATGAGGCCGACCCGAGCCGTCACCGCACAGAACTCCTTCGGCCTGCCCGCGTACTCCAGGACGAAGACCGGCGTACCGCGACGTACCAGGGGCGCGTACCGGTCGCACTCGTCGTACTCCACGCACTGCTCATTGAGGGCCCAGTCGACACGGTGTGCGAGCGCCGGGACGAGCCCGAGCGCATTCTTGAGTCCCACCGCGAGCCCTGCTGCGTGCCCTTGACGAATGAGCCAGCGCAGATAGCGGAGCGAGTCCGAGCGCCCAATCGGGAAGCCGCTGTCATGCGCCCAGCCATCGACGTTGTCGAACTCGATCGCGTCGAAGCCCTTGCGCGCACAGTCGTCGATGCGTGCCTGCATCACCGGAGCAAGCAGAGCGATGTGGCGCACGTCGAGCCAACGCTCGTCGAGCCATTCATCGAGGGGCCTGCCGATCACGCTCGCGGGAATACGAGCGATGTCGCCCCGATAGGCCTCGGCCGTGCCAGCAGAGACGTAGCAGGCCACACGCAGGCCGCGCCCGTGAAGATCGGAGACGGTGTCAGCGGTCGATTCGGCACCGTCGATCTCCAAGAAGGTCGCCCACGCGGGCACCTGCAACTTGCCCGACAGCTGGATGTGCAGACGGTCCGACGTGGTCGGCTGCCAGCGCTCGACCGCCGTAGCGTTGGCCGGGATGGCCAGCAGGATGGCGACGATTCCCGCGGCGAAAGCGCGGACCGGCCTCATCCCATGGCCTCAGATCGCACCACTAGATGGCGGTCAGCGGCAGCTCCGCCTTGAACGTGCGGCCGTCGGTGTTCTTCACGTAGATGATCAACTTGGGGCTCGCGTTGGAGAAGTCCGTCGCGAACGTCATCTGCCCCTCACCGAAGCGAGCATCCGCGAGTGCATCCGAGCCGTACTCGGGGGCGCCGAGGAAGGCAGGGCCCGTGCTCGCGATCGCCCCGTCGGCGAAAACGCCGTAGGAAGTGACGTTCCATGCAAGATCGGGGTCGTAGGCGGGTGACTTGCCGTAGACGCCCGCACCTGTGGTGGACGCCGTCTGCCCGTAGACGCCGTGGCTCGCGGTGCCGTCCGACTGGGTCGCGAGGCCGAAGACTCCCTTGCCGCCTACCTTGCGCGACTCGCCGTAGACGCCGTTGGCCTGGCCGAGACCCGTCACTCCCGTGCCGAGGGGGCTCGCGGTGCCATCACCGCGCACGCCCTGGGTCACGCCTGCCGCGTGCGAGGCGACCCCCATGACCCCCACGCCGGTCGATGCGGCCGTCGTGCCCTTGACGCCGACGGCGTTGCCAGCGACCGCGCTGTGGGCTCCGAGGACCGCCTGGGCTCCGGTCGCGGTCGTGCCCTCCACGCCGGTCCCGCTCGTGGACACGCCCTTGACACCCACGCTCCCAGTGCTGGTGCCGAGCACGCCGATGCCGCCGCGACCATCGACGCCGATGCCCTCACCGACGCCCTTGATGCCCGTGCCTCCCGTGCCATTAGCGGTGCCGGCGACTCCGATGCCCGCCGCACTACTTGCGTCGCCGACGACTCCACGTGTGGCGCCGGAGGCCACGACCCCGCGACCGGATCTCGATGATGCATCGACGCCGGTGCCGGAATCCGATTTGCCGGATACGCCGATGCCGGTGTCAGACGTGCCCTCGACACCCGTGCCGCGACCGTTGACGTAGCCCGCGAGTGAAATCACCTGGCCGCCTCTCGGGCTGAGCCCCTCGACGACGGTGACCGACCTCAGGCCGTACAGAATCTCCGTGATCTGAGGCGGTGCCGTCGATCTCAGCGAGACAAGGAAGTTGGTGTTGATGGAGTTGATGAGCCCCCCCTCATCGACCCAGCGATCTCGCGTGCCCTCGACCTCGGTGCGGCTCGTGCAGCGGTTGAAGCGCCCCAGTCGCAGAGTGTCACCGTTGCCTGCCTGTGCGCTGGGGGCGCTCGCGATGCTGGCGACGCCGGCTGCGCCGAGGACGGCGGCGCCGGTGATGAGCGCACGTCGGCCCAGCGACGGATCCTGGGACGCTGAATGGGCTGATGAGTCTGCGGACATGAAGACCTCCTCCGGGGGTGGACGGGGCCAGTCTCCGCCTCGGACCGCCACTTCGGGGGGAATTCCTGAACGTCGACTCAAAGTGAGGACCTTGGTCCCGCACTCAGCGAGGCAGGGTCACGCGCACGAGAAGGCCGCCCTCCGGAGCATCGCCCAACGTGACGGTGCCACGAGCGTCGGCCACCGCCGAGGCCACGATCGACAGCCCCAGGCCCGAGCCGGGGATCGCGCGGGCATCGGGAGTGCGGTGGAAGCGGTCGAAGACCGTGGCCCGCTCGGACTCCGGGATGCCCGGCCCGCCATCGCGGACCTCGATCACTGCCTCGCCCTTGGTCGCGCGGACCTCCGCGATAATCGGCGCAGGTGCGGCGGTGAACTTCGCGGCATTGTCGAGCAGGTTGCCGACGATCTCGGCCATGCCAACCGGATCAACACGCAGCAGCACCGGCTCACGCGGCACCTCGACGGTGACCACGCGCTGCGTGCGACGGGTGAGCCGCTCCGCTGCCGCCGTGACCACACCGCGGATGTCGAGCTCCACCTCCTCGCGGATCGGCTCATCGCGCGCGGCGAGCGCGAGCAGCTCCTCGACCAGGCGCCCGAGCTCGTCGAGCTCGGCCTGCGCCGCCGTGAGCGACTCCTGTGTCGTGGGATCGGTCGCGGTGCGCGCAGCGAACTGCACGTTGGCGCGCAGTGCGGCGAGCGGGGTGCGCAGCTCGTGGCCGGCGTCCTGGACCAACTGCTCCTGCTGCTCCTGCGAGCGCCGCAGCGAGTCCTGCAGCGCGGTGGTCGCCTCCACCACGTCGACCACCTCGCGGGGGGCGCCCGGCCTGGTCTCGGGGGCACCGCCGGACTCCCCGCGCGTGAGAGCGCGCATCGCGTCGGCGACCTCCTCCAGTGGGATGGTGGAGCGGCGCACCGCCAGCACGCCAATGCCCGCGCCGATGCCCACAGCCGCGAGACCGACGACGGCGAGAATCGAGGCGAGGCCCACGAGGATGGTCTGGGTCTCCTCCAGGGAGCGCACCGCGCGCGCCGCCGCACCATCGACGACAGCGATGGTGAGCACCCGCACCTGCTCGCCACTGGGGGCGATGCGGGTGGAGTAGGCCCGGGTGCCGGGCGGGGACTCCGCGATGCGAATATCCTCGGGGTCGGCGGGCAGGTTGAAGGACTCGCGATCGACCTCGAACACCTCCCCGTCCGAGAGCACGGCGTCGACGAGCACCGTGGGCTGGCCGGAGATCGGCGGGCGAATGATCGGCGGCGCATCCTCAGCCGGTTCGAGGAAAATGCCGACCTCCAGGCGCGACTGCAGCGATGAGTCGACGCTGCCGAGCAGGGCGCTGCGGGTGAGGAGCCACACGCCGATCGCCAGGCCCACAACCGACAGCGCGACGGCGACGGCGACGATGAGCGCGACGGTGGTGCGTAAGGACCGCATCGAGGCCTACTCCACGCGCGCGACGAAGCCGACGCCGCGCACGGTGTGGACCAAGCGCGAGCGGCCACCAACCTCGGTCTTGCGGCGCACGTAGGAGACGTAGGTGTCAAGGTTAGAGTCCAGGGTCGGCGAGGAGAAGCCCCACACCTCGGTCATGAGGTCGCAGCGCTCCACCACCGCACCGTTGGCGGCGAGCAGCACCTGAAGGAGCGCGAACTCGGTCTTGGTGAGGTTGAGCCCCTCGCCGTCGCGGATCACCTGCCGACGCGCGGCATCCAGGGAAAGGTCGCCGAGGGTGTAGTTGCCGGAGGTCTCGGTGTGGCCGGCACGGCGCAGCAGGGCGCGCACCCGCGCGATCAGTTCGGTGAGGTCGAACGGCTTGGGGAGATAGTCGTCGGCGCCCGCGTCGAGACCCGCGACACGATCGCCCACCTCGCCGCGCGCGGTGAGGACGAGGATCGGCAGCACCTGGCCGTCGGCGCGCAGCCGACGCGCGACATCGAGTCCGTCGATGTCGGGCAGGCCGAGGTCGAGCACGATGAGGTCGATGACAGCGGCGCCGCGCTCGGGGACCTGCATGCGCTCGAGGGCGTCGTATCCGGTGGGCACGGTCTCGACGTCGTAGCCCTCGAACGCGAGCACGCGCTCCAACACCTGACGCAGCGACGGATCGTCGTCAACGATGAGAAGGGCCATGTGTAGAGGGTACGGCGTACCGGTCGCTTACGTGGCCGGGCAACAAAACGGCCTCCGATGCCTCACTCCATAGCCGATCCACAGCGCGCGCGATGTCATCGCGCAGGCTGGCGGATTCTGCAGCCGTGATCCTGCCGTCGAAGTGGGCCGCGACCACGGGGCGCGAGAGCCAGCGATAGATACGCTCCTGGACGTCGGCGGAGGCATCCCCGGTGATGCGCAGGAGGGTGGCGCCATTGGACAGGCGGGACTGGACCGCCACCGCGGGTGTGGCAAGTCGTCGAGCGGCGCGCGTGATGCCTCGAGTGCGACTCCGGGGGCGTGCGCGACGCCAGCGGCCGGACTGGGAAGAGGCTGGGAAGGAACGGGCCTTCTGGCTGGATAGCCGAGCCTTCTCACAGTGATAGGACGGAGGCCCGACGTACCCTCTTGGGGTGAACCGACGCCTCCTGCTCGTGCCCGCGGGCCTGCTCGTCCTCGCCGCCTGCTCCGGCGAAGGACAGCAGGCCGCGTCGTCGAACCCGGCCCCGGCGCAGAGCCCGTCGGCCGCCCCCTCATCGTCATCCGCGGCCCCCGCTCCTGCGCCAACCGAGTCGACGGCCAGCCCCTCCGGTGCGTCCGAGACGATCCTGGCGGTGCTGTGCGACTCGGCCACCAAGGAGCAGAAGGCCGTCATCGAGGCGGCCATGAAACCGGGCTTCACGGTCAAGCAACTGGTCGACGTCCGCACGCGCGAGGGTGGAGAGCACGCGATCCTCGGCATCGTCGAGGGCCCGGGCGTCTCCGGCATGGCCCGCTGGATTGGGTCGAAGCTGCTGCTGGAAGGCCTGCTGGCCGCCGACCAGGCCGCCATGGACTCCAGCACCGCGGCGCCGATGACAGATCCCTCGCAGGACGCCATCGACTACCTCAACCAGACGATGTCTTGCTTCGACCTGATCCATGAGGACTAGAGGCCTTCCTCCCGTCGAGGTTGGAGTCCAGGGTCGGGGAGGAGAAGCCCCACACCTCGCTCATGAGAGCGCCTCGCTCGACCACGGTGGCATTCGCCTCAAGGAGCACCTGGATCGGCACGGTGCTGCCGCTGACGCGCAGCTTGCGCGCGACATCGAGACCGTCGATGTCGGGTAGGCCGAGGTTGAGGATGACGAGGTCGACTGGCGCAGCACCACGCTCAGGGGCCTGGCAGCGCTCGAGCGCGTCGTAGCCCTCGAATGACAACACGCGCTCGAGCACCTGGCGCAGCGAGGGATCGTCGTCGACGACGAGAACGGCCATGGGCTGAGTATGACGATAAACGGCCCCCGGATCCTCACTCCATTCTGGAGGACCCGGGGGCCGATGCTCGTCGTGGTCGGGATCAGTGCGCCCTACCGCACACGGCCACCACGAGCAGCTTGGGACGGACCCGAGGGGATGGCGCCTGACAAGGCAAGGCGCCGGGTCCGAGAGGGGGTCAGTCGCGACGCGGCACGAGGATGACGTCGCGTCCACCACCGGGCTGGGCCATCACGCGCCACACGGCCCGGTCGATGTCGTCGCGCAGGTCGGTGGACTCCTCCGCCGAGATCCGGCCGTCGAGGAGGGCCTCCACGACGGGGCGGGAGAGCCAGCGGTAGAGGCGGTCTCGGACGTCTTCGGAGTTGGCGCCCGAAATGCGCAGCAGCGTGGAGCCATAAGTCAGACGGGCCTGCACCTGCTCGACCGACAGGCCCGCGCCCTCGGCGACGATGGCCCAGAAAGCATCGACGGTGCGCTCCTCGACCCTGGTCGGGAGGTTCTTGGGGTCGGTATTGCCCGGGATGATCGCGCCGATGACGTAGGACTTCTGCGAACGGCTGAAGAGGCCGAGATCGACGGCGTCGTCCATGATCGCGGCGACGCGTGCATGGGCCCGCTCGCGCAGGGCGTTGTCATCGGCCTGGGCTGCCGTGGCAGGCATCGCGCACAGCGCGACGACCACCGCGGTGGCGGCGGCGAAGCTGCGTGCGAAGGACATGCTTTGAGTGTGGGTGACGCAGGTCGGCTATACCAGTGGCTGCCCTGGGAACTGGCTGGGAAGCGGGTCTCGAAACGACCACGGGTTGCGTCCGGGGCCCGTCCGAATCCGCATCGGCATCAGGATCGGCGTCCGGTTCGGCACCCGAGGCCGACCTCGACGACGATTTCGAGCAACTGCTTGGGGCGACCGTACGGTGCTACACCATCCTCTTTGCCCCGGAGTCGTGACGGCGAGGCACCGCCTCCACTAGCGTGAATCCACCAGCCATCCAGGAGGACCCATGCGCCGCACAGCAGCCCTCATCGCCGCAGCCCTGCTGCCCTTCGCCCTCGTCGGCCAGGCCCAGGCCGCCGACCTCGAATACGTCGCGCTCAACGACAAGGGCCTGAAGCAGATCCTGCTCAAGGAGTCGTGGATCCCCAAATGGCTGGGCAGCACCGACCTCTACGAGGCGAAGGTCTCGGTCAAGGGCATGACCCCGGTGGAGTGCTTCACCAAGGGCACCCCGATCAAGGGCCAGAAGTCCACCAACGGCTCGATGATGACGTCCGACGTCAAGCAGAGCAAAGAGGGCCACATCTTCGACGTCGCGCAGTCCGTCTACCAATACGCCGACGTGCAGACCGCTGAGTTCGCGTGGCAGAAGCTCTTGAACGCCGCCGGTGCCTGCGCGGGCACCCATAAGCACGACATCAAGGATGAGTCGGGCAAGAAGATCGGCGAGGCAACCGTCACCATCGAGGTCATCGTCCGATCCGGCATGTATGGCCAGCAGCAATTGATCATCAACGAAGACGTGCAATACGTCGAGCCCGAGCCCGGTGCGAAGCCCTCACGCGAGTCGGCCGACGAGATCTCCATCTGGATGTACGACGGCGCAGCGATCATCGAGGTCGAGGCCAACAAGTTCGTGCCCAAGCAGAAGAACTGGGTCTTCTCGGAGCCGCAGATCGCGACCATCGAGACGATGGCGCTCGTGGCGATCCAGCGCTACCACCTCTACGCGCTAAAGGCGGTCTAGCGCCTACTTGGCCCGGGCCGTCACCGTGGTGCTCGGCCCGGGTCCAGCGTCGTTGATGGAGACGATCGTCACCTGCACCTTCGTGCGGGCACGTGCCTTGATGACCACACGGAACGCGTCGGAATACTTCCACACACCGTCGCCCGAGTGATACCAGTAGGCGACCTCGGCGCCGCCGTCATCGGTGACAGGCCCCCACGTGACCACGACCGACCCCTTGGCGCCGACGGCCTTGGCCCTGGTCACCTTGGAGGGAGCCGTG
>Ga0194131_10012123_pt1 | contig 10120 bp, 10 predicted proteins | sample TA2KigO120mmetaG_FD_148631 | JGI IMG/M metagenome (GOLD analysis project Ga0194131, IMG submission 148631) | Freshwater microbial communities from Lake Tanganyika, Tanzania - TA2015053 Kigoma Offshore 120m | ecosystem: Environmental > Aquatic > Freshwater > Lake | place: Tanzania: Lake... | reverse complement strand
CGCTCCACCTACTGGTGCCCCGGCTGCCAGCGCTAGGCCAAGCGTAGGACTCCGGGCAGGAGACCGTGGGCCTGGTGGGCGCGAGCCAGGCGGTCACGGAGTGGCTGGAGTAGGCTGGAGGCTGTGCGGCGGCGGCGGATTCCGGTCTAGTGCCTCCTAGTTCTTGCCGTTGCCCTTCTTCTTGCCGCCGGCGCCCTTGTCCTTGTTGCCGCCCTTGTTCTTGAAGTTGCCGAAGTAGACCGACAGCTCGGCGCCGAGCGCTCCGTACAGGGCGGCATCGGACTTGGCGTCGGTGTCGAGGAGCGAGACGGCCGTTCCCTTCTCCTCGTCGGCCACCTCGCCGGTGGGACTGAACTTCTGCTCGCCTGCCACGTGCAGCGTGGCGAAGAGGTCGAGCTCGTACGCGCGGGTGCGATCGCGGAGCAGCGCGCCGATCTGCGCGCGCAGGGGGAAGTAGGTGACGTCGAGATAGGCGTCGGGGTTCTTGGCGTCGGCGAGGGCACCGAAGCGGTCGTGCCCGTAGCCGAGGCCGCCGCCCGCGAGGATCTGGAACTTGTCCTCCTTGGTGAGCACCACCTCGTACTCCAGGGTCAACTCCTGCGCGCCCCAGGTGGAGAAGTTGCCCGCGTACCAGAGACGCGTGCCGACGCGCGCGCCGCCGCCCAGGTAGTACACCGCGTGACCGCCCACCCGCAGGTCGCCGCTCACCGGCTCCACGAGATTGCGGCCCTCGTCGTCCTGGGCCAGCGGCGGCATGAGCACGGGGTACTCGACCGGGAAGGCCATGGTACCCACCAGCGGGCCCACGCCCCACCAGTGGTCGTCGCTCGCGGCGAGCGCCATGCTGGCGATGAGAGTCATAATCATGGATACACCTGCTTTCCTGTGGTGGCGTCGACGACGGTGATGGCACCCACGGGACAGGCCTCGGCACCCTTGAGAAGGTCGTCGTCCGTGGCGTCCAGGCGCGCGTGCGGGCTGGCGTGATCGTCCATCTCGTAGGCACGCGGCGCTTCCTCGGCACAGTTCGACGTGCCGACGCAAACCTTGCGGTCGATGCGCACCGAGAGCCGTGGCGACGCGCTCACTGCGGGCTGCCCCCCGCCGCGGAGTCGGGCGAGGACGCCGGCGTGGATCCGTCGCTGCTGCCCCAGACGGGCGACTTCTGCAACTCCACGCGGATGCCCTCGGTCTTCTTGATCCTGGGGCTCACCTCGATGCGAACCCCGATGCCGGGCTGCACGGCGAAGGGTTGCCCGGCGAAGACGTAGTTCCCCCGGGGCAAGAGCCCCGCGTAGAGTCCCCGGTCCGCGACGGTCGCCTGCGCCTTCTCCACCGCGGTCCGCTGGTCGGGGTCGAAGGGCATCTCCTCCACGGTGAGCACGACGTACCGGGGCGGGACAGCCACGAGGTCGACGCTCGAGTAGTTCATGTCGATCGCGTAGAGCCAGTCGATGACTTCCTTGGTGCTGTCGATCCGGGCGGCCTTCTTGAGCCTCTCATAGGCACCCGACATCTCGCCAAGCGCACGCGCGGCGTAGGCGCCGTGCATCATGTCGTCGTAGCTGAGCTCCACGCCGAGCTTCTCGAGCTCTCGGAACTTTTTCTCCACGCCCGACCACACCTGGCGCTCGGCCAGTTGCTCGATCTCGCCACTGATGCGCATGTGCTCCGCGTCGCCCCTGTCCGGCGACGACCCCTCGCCCCCGGCGTGCGCGGGCAGGGCGAGGAGCACGGCGAGCGCAAGGACCATTCGACCACTCCAGGGGTGTGGGCGAGCCAACTATTCCGCCGCGGGCCCCGTGGGGAGGGCCGCGAGGCCCACACAACGCCGCAGTGCCCTCCCCGATTCCGCCCGCCCGCGCGGGGCAGGCTAGTAGCTCCAGGTGATTCGCCCCTCAGCGGCAGCCCCCTGGGCCATGGCCTTCGTCGTCCCCCTACCCCACGGCGTGGTCGCGGGCGTACACCTTCCCGACGCGCCCGAGCCGGTCCCTGAGCTGATCCTGACACGACTCCTCGAACCGGAACGTCGTTACGCAGAGGCGTTGAGGGGATACCGGCAGGTGCAGTTCGCGGGGGGCCGCCTGGCCGTGGCGCTGGCGCTCGCCGAGCTGGGCTCGCGGCGCGTGCCCATCACCAGCGACGAGCACGGCGCGCCACTGTTCCCGCACGGGGTGCGCGGCTCGATCTCGCACAAGAACGACCTCGCCGTGGCGCTGGCGGCGCGTGGCGAGCTGATGCTCGGCCTCGACCTGGAAGACACCGACCGCGAGCGACCGGGCGTGGCGGAGCGGGTGCTGACGCCCGGCGAGCTAGACGCCAACCTCGCGCTGCCACCCGAGCGCCGCTGGGTCGACGCGGTGCTGCGTTTCTCGGTGAAGGAGGCCGTCTACAAGGCCATCCACCCGGCGCTGCACCGCTACATCGGCTTCGGCGAGGTGGAGGTGTGGCCACAGGGCGATGGCACCGACCGCGTCGTGCCGCGCTCGCCCGACTTGGCGGCGTACACCTTCGAGGCCCGTCACGCATGGCTGGGGAGCCGGGTCCTGACCACGGTCAAGGCCCGGCTGGCATGATCCACCTCGTCACCGGGATCGCCTGCCTCGTGCCCGCCGTGGTGCCGCTGGGCGAGATCACGGCGCGTTGCGGGCTGGGCGTGGCGATGGGGCTCGGGCTCACCCTCGGCTGGCACCTCCGTTGGTACCGGCGGGTGGGGGGCCTGACCGGCGACATCGTCGGCGCGGCGGTCGAGATTCGCGAGGTGGCGATGCTCGCCGCGATGGCCACCGCCCTGCCGCCGCTGCCGTGGTAGAGAGGTCGCAATGGAACTCGCGACGGCCCCCACGGCAACCCTGTTCAAGCAGTGGCGTGGCGGCGACGGCGCCTCCGGGCAGGCCATGGCCCAGCGTTTCTCGGACTGGTACTACGCCATCACCACCTGCCGCCTCGGCGACGAGATCGGCGCCGAGCCCTTTCGTCGCGCCTGCGGGCGCTTCCAGCAGGGCATCTTCGGCGTCACCACCGCCGCCGACCTCACCGACTGGGCCCACGGCGTCCTCATGGAAGAGGTACGGATGGCGGGGGGCCGCATCGCGGGCGGCGACTTCGCCAACCAGCTCACCGGCGGGCGCAGCCCCAGCGAACTGATCGTCGCGGCCTGCGGCGCCCTCCAGCCGGCCGAACTGCGCCTGCTCGCGGCCGCCTACGACTCCACGCTCCCGCTCGACCGGGTGAAGGCCGACGCCGAGCGCATGGGCGGCTACCCCCTCGCCGTGCTCCAGGCGCGGCTGGCGCTGAAGCGCGCGCTCCGCGATCGCGCGCAGGTGACCTTCTCCGAGGTGCCCGACAGCCCCAACCTCGACCTGGCGCCGCTGCCGCTCTACGAGGCCGGCCGCATGGAGAAAGAGGCCGAGGAAACCGGCTTCGAGAAGTGGATGCTCACCAACATGAAGCTCTGCGAGGACATCGCCGAGTTCGGCGTGTTCGCGCAGGCGCTCCGGGCCGGAGCGCTCCGCGCCGAGGCCTCGGCGAGCCAGAACTCGGGCAACGCGCCAGAGCCGAGAGCGCTCGACGCGCCCACCCTCGTCGGGGAAGATGACGGCCCCAGCACGGCCACCAAGCTCGCTATTCCCCTGGGCTTGCTCGCCTTGGCCGGGCTCGGCCTCTACCTTGTGGTCGGCGCGGGCCTGCTCTACTTCTTCGTGTTGTGAACGGCTCGTGAGCGAGTCGGACGACGCACCTGCCGGCCCCCGCTGGGGACTCGCCAACGCGGCACGCTCCGCACTGGTGCTGGAGCGCGCCCGCCGACAGCTTGCCGACGGCGACCCCGAGGGCGCCGTGGTGTACGCCGAGGAGCTGCTCGAAGACAACCCCGCCGATGTCGATGCGCTGCTGCTGATCGCCGACGCCGCGCCCCGCTATGGTCACGGCGAGGTGGGCGTGCTCGCGGCACGACAGGCGCGAAGTCTTGGTCGCGACCCGGGAGTACTCGAGGCCGCGGCCCTGCTCGCGGCCTGCGACGTCGAGGCGGCCCTGGCCGCCGCCGACCATCTGCTAGATCTGGCACCTGCCGAGGCCCGAGCCTGGGCCATCCGCGCGCAGGCCCTCGAGGTACTGGAGCGCTTCCCCGAGGCCGACTTGGCGCTCGCCCGCGCCCACGCGCTGCGCCCCGAGAGCTACCCGCGCCCCGCGCGCCTCGACGCCCGCGCCTGGGAGGCAGCGATTCGCGATGCGCTGTCGATGCTCGACGGGCCCGATCGCGAGATCATCGGCCGCTGGCGAGTCGAGATCGGTGAAGCCCCCACGCTCGAGGAACTGCGCTCCGTGCGCCCCCACGCCCCGCCTGCCACCCGCGCGCTGCTGGTGCGTACGCCCGCCGGCCCGGTGCTCCGCGCCTACCGGCGTCCCCTCGCCCGCGGCGCCGACGACGCCGACGAGGTGGCGATGCGGCTCGCGGAGGCGATTCGCTACGAGCTGGAAGTGTTCGAGGGGTAGGCTCCAGGCTCTAGGCCCTGGTGGTTGGCTTGGGGCTTGGGGGGCGTGGTCAGCGCGCGACCAGGCGGCGGACCCGGACGTTCCGGTCGCCGCCGTCGCCCACGCGATCGTCGTCGAAGCGCACCCTGAGGCGGTGCGGGCCCGGTTCCAGGGGTCCGAGGGGCAGGTCGACCGCGCCGTCGACCGCCAGTTCCAGGGGTGGTCGAGCGTCGAGGTGGACCGTGACCAGCGGCGGGCCCTGGAAGCTCGATCCCTCCAGGGTGAGCACGCTGTTGCCGAGCGCGGCGGCGGCGGTGAACTCCAGCACCGCCTCGCCGTTGGTCGCCAGTTGGGTGTCCAGTTCGATGGCGCCGGGGACGAGCGAGCCGACTTGCCCCTGGTGCCAGTCCACCGTGGCACCCCCCACCCGCTCCATCAGCGACATGAAGGCGTCGACCTCCCCGGTGCGCTGGTGTCGCGACAACAGGCGGTAGGCCTCGCCGCCGCGCCCGGCCCCCTCGAGCGCGCGCGCCACGTCAACCGCGTGCCCCTCGGCGCGCTGGGGACGCCAGCCGAGCGACAGCGAGCGTTCCCAGCCTAGCGCGAGCGCGGCCTCGTCGCGGTTGGGGACGGCCCTCAGCAGCGCCCCGAGCAGCGCCGGGTCGTGCTCGGCGAGGAACCCGTCGTAGAACAGGTGCACCGCGTCGATGCGCTCGGCGCGCGCCAGGCGCTCCACCGACGTGGGCGCCGCCCAGGCCCAACCGAGCTGCCCGGCCACCAGCGCCCCGGCCGCGACGAGGAGCAGCGCGAGGGGCCGTCTACCGGCGTGAGGCTCAGCCAGCCACGCCGCTGCCACGGAGAGGGCCGCCGACAGGGGCGCGAGGACGGTGCCCACCGCCGCCGGGAGGGCCAACGATGCCGCCACCTGCTTGAGCCCCACGAGCGCGCCGAGAGCAAGCATGACGGCGACACCTGGGCCCGGTCGCGACCTCCACGCGCCCCAGGCCGCTAGGCCGAACGCCAGCCACGGCGACGCCGAGGCAAGCACGGCCAGGCCCACCAGCGTCGCGACGCGACTGTATGGGACAGGCGCGAGCACGCCGAGCCCGGCCGCCAGGAGCACGACGCCCTGGTGCCAGGGCAGCGGCTACTCCCACTCGATGGTGGAAGGGGGCTTGGTGCTCACGTCGTACACCACGCGATTGATCCCGCGCACCTCGTTGATGATGCGATTGGCGATTCGCGTGAGCACCGGCATCGGGATGTCGGCCACGTGCGCGGTCATGCCGTCGGCGGAGTGCACGGCCCGGATGGCGCAGGCCTCCTCGTATGTGCGCGCGTCGCCCATCACGCCCACGCTGCGCACCGGCAGGAGCACGGCGAAGCCCTGCCAGAGCCCCAGGTCGAGGGGCTCGAGCTCCGCCTGCACGATGGCGTCGGCCTCGCGCAGCACGCGCAGGCGCTCGGCGGAGAGCTCGCCGAGGCAGCGCACCGCGAGGCCCGGCCCCGGGAAGGGCTGCCGCTGTATGCGCGACTCGGAGAGGCCAAGCTCGCGACCGAGGAGGCGCACCTCGTCCTTGAACAACTCCCGCAGGGGTTCGATGAGCGACAGCGCCATGTCGGGCGGCAAACCCCCGACGTTGTGGTGCGACTTGATGGTGGCCGAGGGGCCGCGGAACGAGACCGACTCGATCACGTCGGGGTACAGCGTGCCCTGGGCCAGCCAGTGGGCGCCGGCAAAGCGACGGGCCTCCGCTTCGAAGATGCGGATGAAGGTCTCCCCGATGATCTTCCGCTTGCGCTCGGGATCGCCCACCCCGTGCAGGGCCGAGAGGAAACGCTCGGAGGCATCGACCACGGTGAGGTCGAAGTCGCGAAACTCCGCGGCCACCGCCTCGCGCTCGCCCTTGCGCAGGAGCCCGTTGTCCACGAAGATGCAGTGCAGTCGCGGGCCGATGGCGCGGTGGAGGATCGCCGCCGCCACCGAGCTGTCCACGCCGCCCGAGAGCGCGCAGATCACCTCGCCCTCGCCCACCTGGGCGCGGATCTTCGAGACTTGTTCCTCGACGAAACCGGCCATGGTCCAGTCGCCCCGCGCCCCGCAGATGCCCTTGACGAAGTTGCGGAGGATCGTCACCCCGTCGCGCGTGTGGGTGACCTCGGGGTGGAACTGTAGTCCGAACTGCTGTCGCGACCGGCTCTCAAACGCCGCCACCGGACAGGTGTCGGTCGACCCGATGGCCGCGAAGCCCCCAGGCATCCTCGCCACCTGGTCGCCGTGGCTCATCCACACGTGCGTCTCGGCGCCGAGGCCGTGGAAGAGGGCGCTGTCGCCCACCCGAACCTCGGCCGGGCCGAACTCGCGCGCGCCGGCCGGGCGCACCTCGCCACCCTGCGCGTGCGCGAGCAACTGCATGCCGTAGCAGATGCCGAGCACCGGCACCCCGAGCTCCAGCCAGCCGCGGTCGAAGGGGGGTGCGTCGGCCTCGTAGACCGAGGAGGGACCGCCCGAGAGCACCAGGCCGACCAGCGCCTCGGGACGCCCCGCGCCCGATCGAGGCGGCGCGGCGTTGCACGGCAGGATCTCGCAGTACACGCCGCACTCGCGCACTCGCCGGGCGATGAGCTGGGTGAGCTGCGAGCCGAAGTCGAGGACGAGGACGGTCTGGTGGGCCATGGGCCCGGGGGCCTAACGCCCGCCTACTTGTTCGGCAGCGCCCGGCTGAAGCGCCCGCCGGTGAAGGCATCGAGCTGCGCGGTGAGCTCGGCAAGCCGGAGCTGGTCGGAGACGCGCTTTTTCATCTCGCCGCCCGAGTTGAGCAGGAGGTCGACCTGGAGGCGGCGACGCTCGAAGTAGAGCCGCGTGACGTCTTCGAGCACCTTGTCGCGCAGCTTCACGATGTCCTGCGCCTCGGAGATCATGCGGATCTGGTCGCTCGACATCACCAGCTTGTTGAGCTCCCAACGCGCCTTGACGATCGCGGCATGGTCGATGTCCACCGCCTGCGCGGTCTCGAAGGGACCGTAGGCCTGCGAGCTGGCATCGTCCTCGGTGAGCACCTCGCCATCCTCCGCCACGTCGTCGCTGATCTCCTCCGGCGTGTAGTAGCCGTAGTCGGTGTCGAAGCCGTTCTTGTAGCCGTAGGCGAGCTCGATGCGGGGCAAGGCGGCGGCGGCCTTGCTCGCCTTGAGCCAGGCGTCCACGTAGCGGCTGTCGGTCTTGCTGTACTCCAGCGCCATGGCATGCACCTCGCCGATGCTGGGCTCGTTTTTGAAGCTGGCGAGCACCTCCTCGGGGGAGGAGAAGTCCGCCGCAGACGCGACCGGGAGCGAGCAGACCAGGGCGAGGGAGAGGGCGAGGATCATGGTGACTCCGGGATGGTGGCGCGACTGTACGCGCCGTCGGTGTAGAGATCGAGCCGGGCGCTCAGCTCGGCCAGCTGGAGCATGTGGTCGACCGAGCCGCCGAGCGACCCCGGGGGGCCGGCGTCGGTGAGGCGGCGGATGGCGGTCCACGCGGACACCACCTGGTCGGCAACGGAGAAGCGGTAGTTGCGCACCTTCTGGGCCACGTTGGCGGCGGCCAGGGGCTCGGCGTTCTCGCCGTAGACCTCGTCGCCGATCACGTAGAGGTCGTCGGCGGCCTCGCCCGTGGCGTCTTCGCGGGCCTCGGCCGACTCCTCGCCGTCGTAGGCCGCGGCCTCCGCGTAGTCGCTGTAGTCGTCCTCGACCTCCGCGACGGAGCCCAGCAACGACACGCAGCCGCCGAAGCAGAGCTTGGCGGTGAACGACCACCCGAGTTGCTCGTCCTGGTCGGTCTGGCCGGTGAGGTAGGCGCTGTCGCGACTGAGGCCCTGCCAGGCACCGGCGGCGAGCTGTACCGTGGGCAAGAACGGGCGCCAGCGCAGGCCGTGGAGGGTTTCGAGGTCGAGGCCGCGGCGGGTGGTGGCCACGCGCACCAGGGTCGCCAGCTGGTCTTCCGCGCTCGCCTCCACCGCCGGTGCCACCGGCTCGGGGGTGATCCGCGCGCCAAGACGCACCGGCTGCAGGCGCCAGACGCCGGTTGACGTTGCGACCACCGGGCGACCATCCACCACCACCACCGCCCGGACGTGGGGATCGCGTAGGCCATAGGCCAGCGCGTGCCAGGTGACACCCCCATCGATGCTCTCCCAGACCCCGTCGTCGCCCCAGGCGAGCACGCGGCCCTGCCCCGAGAGCGCCGAGAGCCCGCGGAGCGCGAGCATCGATTGCCGACCCATGCGTAGGAAGCTCTGCCCCATGTCATCGGAGCGCAGCAGCCCGGCGCCGGTGGTCACCCAGAAACCACCTTCCCAGCCCGGGTCGCTCAAGACGGCGTAGGCCGGGTCGGCCGCGCCGAGACGCCGCCAGCGCAGGGCGTCCTCGCTGGTGAACAGTCCCTTGTCGGAGGCGGCGAAGACGCGTCCCCACCGCGAGTCGAGGGCATAGACTCGGGCGCCGTCGGTCGCGTCGACCGCGTCGATCCATCTCCCGCCGTTGTCGGGCGAGGTGCGAAGGCCCCGAGCAGTGCCCGCGAGGATCACGCCGCCCGGCATCGCGAGGAAGCAGGTGGCGCTGGCGTCGGCATCGACGAGGGCCCAGCGCACGCCGCCGTCGACGCTGCGCCAGAGGCCGTCGCCTCGCCCGGCCAGGGCGATGCTCGGATCGTCGGGGTGGAACCACACGGCGAGGCCCATGCTGTCGAGCGCGGCGTCACGGTCGACCAGCGCGTCGATGTCCTGCGCGTCGATCGCCGCCTCGCCCCCAGTGCTGGCCTCGCTCGGCGCCTCCGCGGGGGCGGCCTCGCCCTCGCTGGACTGGCTATCGTCGCTGTAGTCCTCGCTGTCGGAGCTGTCGTCGAACCCCTCGGTGCTGGTCTCCGCCGCCTCGTCGGCGGCTTCTCCCGCGTAGCTCTCGCCCTCGAGAAGAAGGTGCTCCTCGTCGAGGTCGGGCGCCTCGACCCCCCGCAACACCCGGCTCCAGCTACGGGCGCCATCGAGGCTCCGGAGCAGCGTGCCGTCCTCGAGGAGCAGGAGCCACGCGCCGCCGTCGGCAGCGCGCGACATCGACACGAGGCGACTCTGGAAACTCGAGGTCCCGCGCTCCTCCACCCAGCCCTCGGTGCTGTGGAAGGGGGCTTCCAGCAGGGGCACGAGCCGCGCCGGCGCCCCCGCGGGAGGCGAGGCGCCGGGCGCATCTTGCGCGAGGGCGACGAGCGCCAGGAGGAGGAGGCCGGCCATACGCGCCGGGAGCGTATCAAACCCAGCGCGGGGCCACGGGCGTTAGCCACGCGCAATGCAACGCCCGTGGCCGCTGGTGTTCAAGGGAGCAACGGTGCTCGTCAACGACGAGCAGGGCGCGCTCGTCGAGGCCGACGTGGCGGTGAGCGGCGAGCGCGTGGTGCGCGTGGAGCCGGGTCTCCACGGGTTGGAGGAGGTCGACTGCCGGGGCAAGTGGCTCGCCCCCGGCTTCGTGCAGACCCACGTGCACCTGGTGCAGACGCTCTTCCGCGGCCTCGCCGACGACCTCGCCCTGCTCGACTGGCTGCGCACCCGGATCTGGCCGCTGGAGCGCGCGCACGACGCCGACAGCACCCACGTGTCGGCGCGCCTCGGCCTCGACGAGC
>Ga0194131_10012119_pt1 | contig 10123 bp, 9 predicted proteins | sample TA2KigO120mmetaG_FD_148631 | JGI IMG/M metagenome (GOLD analysis project Ga0194131, IMG submission 148631) | Freshwater microbial communities from Lake Tanganyika, Tanzania - TA2015053 Kigoma Offshore 120m | ecosystem: Environmental > Aquatic > Freshwater > Lake | place: Tanzania: Lake... | reverse complement strand
CCCGCGCAGCCAGCTCATAGGATTCCGCGAGTGTGTGCCCCTGGCCGGCCGAGATGACGTAGTGGCTGCCGTCGCACGCCTTGTTCGACTCGATGCCCGCGCAGAATGCTTCGACAACGTCGTCGAGATGGGTGAAGTCGCGGACGTACGCGCCGTCCCCATAGAGTGTCAGCGCCTCGCCCTGGATGGCGCGCTTCATCATGGCATTGAGGATACCGCGGTTGGAGTTCACCGATACGCCGCCATAACCGTAGACATTCGACAGCCGCAGGGTGCAAGCTCGCAGGATGCCTCGACCTGTTGCCTCCCGAAGGATGGTCTCGCAGGTGAGCTTGTGGCGATCGTAGACCGAGCAGGGCCGATCGGGCGTGGTCTCGTCAACCGGAAGCTTCGGCTCCGGCCCCACGATTGACACAGTGCTGCCGAACAGCACAGAGACAGGGACTGCCGCTTCGGCTGCGGCGCGGACGAGCGCTCGCACCGGCTCGATATTGATATCGACGTCCCCGGCCGGATCGGCTTCCGCCGCGCGCAGATCGGTCCGCGACGACAGGTGCACGATCGCATCGGCGTCTTTCAACAGTTCCGCCCAGGCCTGCTGGTCGCGCAAGTCCGCCGCGACATATTCGACGATTGGCGCACCGGCGATCTCGGCGCGTGGTACATCCGCGGAGCGGGACACCAGACGCAGCGAGTGGCCCGCCTTGCCCAAACGCCTGGCCAGTGCGCCACCGACGTAGCCGCGGGCACCGGTGATGACGACCCGCCGTGCCGACGTCGAAGGGAGGCCGTTCATCGGATGCCTTGACCGGCGGAACGAGTCGTCACGACGCGTTGCGCCGGAACAGTAAGTGAGCCGAGTGATCGATCCGCATCTCAGGCGGAAAATTCTGCATGGGCAGGGGACCGTACCTCCCCAGACTGCGCGCGTCGCAAACGCTCTGCAGCGCGAGGGTGTAGCCGTGCCTCTGCACTTCGCCAACCATCTCATCGCGATTGACCATCCAATGGCGTAACCGGCTGTCATAGTATTTTTGCAGCGTGACGTAGCTGCCAACGTTGCCAAACAAAAGCATCCGCCGGACAAGATATCGGGCCCGATAATCTGCGAGGCTGGCGATCAAGCCTTTCCAGTCCTCGATGTACTGGATCGTGCTGGCAGTGTGGACGATGTCGTACGGCTCGTCGTCGCGCAATTCGCTGGTGAAGGTGGGACCGAGCTTGCCGGCGAACAGTTCGCGACCGGCTTGGCAAATGGTCTTGCCCTCGACCACGACATAATCCAGCCGATTGCGCGCCTCCTGAACAGTTTTGGCCAGAACGATAAAGCCGGTGCCGAGCCCACCGCCGAAGTCGAGAATGCGGACGCGCGGCTTTTCGCCCAGCAATAAAGCGGTGATGGTGGGCAGCAGCGCATATCGTTGCCGCAACGCGTAATCGAGCGGCTCCGATGTTTCCAGCAGGCGTTCGGCATCACGCGCAGCCTCAATGCTGCGGTTGAGCCATATCGGGCCATTGAAGCCGGGACCGAAGGCAGGTGCCTCCGCAAACAAGGCCCAGACGCCATCCCAGATCTTGAAATTAGCATCGGCAGTCATTGTGGTTCCGGCGGCGCTACGAGCCAACCTGTGGCAAACGCGTGTCGTCGAGTTCGCGGAGCTTCGGAAAGGTCCCATCGCTCCCGGAGAGGATCGGCGACTGCACCGGCCAGCGGATGCCGATATCTGCATCGTTCCAGATCAGCCCGCCCTCATCGGTAGGGTCGTAGGTGCGGGTCACCTTGTAGTGCAGGTCGGCGATGTCGCTCAGAACGCAGAAGCCGTGGGCGAAGCCGGGCGCCATGTAGACCTGGCGCGGTCCCTCCTCGCTCAATTCCACCCCGAACCAGCGGCCGAAGGTTGAGGAGCTCCGCCGCAGGTCGACGACGACATCGAAGATTTTTCCACGCAGCACGGTGACGATCTGCGCCTGCGGCCGCTTGATCTGGAAATGCAGGCCGCGAAGAATGTTCCTGGTCGAGCGCGATTGGTTTTCCTGCACGAATTTGTCGGTGATGCCGGCCTCGCGATAGCGCGGCAACTGGAAGCTTTCCAGGAAAAACCCGCGCTCGTCGCGGAACACCTGCGGCTCGATGACCAAAATTCCTGCAAAACCGGTCTGCTGCACGCGCATGGGGGATTTCTATGTTGGTGCCGCAGTGGAGCTAGTCTGCGGGTTGCTTGTTACAACACCCGGCAAGAGGAGCGGCAAATAGGGACGCAGGAACTCTCGAAGCTCGTCCCCCGCCAGAAGCTGTCTGATCGTCGCAAGCTCGACCCGGAGCTCGGCGAGGTATTCCTGCGATGGCGGCGCGAGTTCGCGAAGCAAGGCGGCCTGGTCGCGGCCCGCGGAAAAGCAGGCACCCTGCCGCAACAGACGGATCAATCCCGGCATGCGCGCTTTCAGATGTCTCAACTCGCCCAGCAATCCGTATTTTCGGCGCAGGTATCGATCGAGCATGATTTGGATCACGTCGCGGATGTTTTCCGTGGCCGTCGCCTGATCGCCATTGTCAGCCGCTGCGGCAAGCAGCGAAACGCGCTCGACAGTCTCATGAATGTCCGAGGTCAAACGACTGCGCACGAGATGATGTACCCAGTCATCATGGATGTACATGCCCAGCGTCGTTCCGAATTGACGGAAATAGTTGATGAACGAAGTGTCTGATCGGATCTTGCCCAGCGTGACAGCACGCGCGATAAAAAATATTTCGTGAACTGCGATATCGGAGAAATCGATTTCGACGACCTCGCGCCAGATCGTCGCGAGGGCGTTGGCACGGAATACGGCGTAGTAACACCAGCCGCATCGATCGCATTCGCGCAGCCGATCGACAGCGCTTGATGCCGACACGTCCTTGGCGGGATAGTAGTGGTAGAGTCGGCCCAGGGTCCCGCGCAGCCCATAAACCGGATCGCCACTCTCCGAAGTGACCGAGAAGCCGGCGATGCGGCCGGCGCAGCACACGTAGTCCGCATTAGTCTCCATGAAGGCGAGCGCGCGTTCGATCCCGCTCCGGGAAAGAAAATCGTCATTGTCTGCTTGCATGACATAGGGCGTGGTCACCCGACCCAGCGCATCGGCCATCTTGGCGTAGTAGCAGGAGAAGTCGCGGTCGTCCGGGTAGCGGACATATTCGATGTCGAGATTGGGAAAATGACTGCGAGCATTCTCCAGAACCTCGGAGAGGGCCTCGTGGACATCGCCATCGGCGATCAGGAACTTGTAGGGGAGTCGCTCACGATTGGCGTGAAACAGGAATCGAAGCGTGAACAGATGCCGTCTCTTGAGAGGCAGCAGGATGGTAAGCCGCGGCGGCATCGGGTTTGTTCTGAAGCGTCGTCCTACGCCGATGCCACGTCACGGCGCGGTTGGCGGAAACAATCCCGCACCGCCGCGATGACCTGGTCGGTGTCGCGGTCGCTGAGTTCCGGATATATCGGCAGCGACACGATCTGTGTTGCAAGCCGCGACGTCACTGGCAGCCCGCCCGGCGCGACTGTCACACGCTGGGTGTAGCCATCCTGGTCGTGGACGGCAGGAAAGTAGTGGATGGCTGACCCGATGCCTGCATGGGCCAGTTGCTCCCTGAATGCGTCGCGCTCCTCGGTGGCGATCACATACAGATGGTACACGTGGTCGGTGTCGGTCCGCACCGCCGGCACGGTCAGGGGGAGTCCGGCAAGCCCGGCATCGTAGCGGCGTGCGATCGAAGCACGGCGGGCGTTATCGACATCGAGATGCGGCAGCTTGACCGAAAGGATTGCAGCCTGCAGCGGATCGAGACGTGAGTTCACACCGATGCCACGTGTTTGCCGCTTGTCATCCCAGCCATATTGCGCCAGCCGCCTGACGCGGGCAGCGAGATCGGCGTCGTTCGTCACCACCATTCCGCCGTCGCCGATTCCGCCGAGATTTTTGGTCGGATAAAAACTGAAGCAGCCGACGTCGCCCATTGTCCCGACGCGCCGACCGCGGTGGCGCGCGCCAGCCGCCTGGGCACAGTCTTCAACGACTTTGAGGTTGTGACGCCGGGCAACAGATTCGATCGCATCCATGTCGGCAACCTGACCGTACAGGTGCACTACGATGACGGCGCGCGTGCGTGGAGTCGCGGCATGATGGATCGCCGACGGATCGAGGGTGTAATAGGAGGAGTCGACGTCCACGAGCACTGGCTTCGCACCGGTTGCCAGCACGGCGGAGACGGTTGCCACTGCGGTGTGCGATACCGTGATCACCTCGTCGCCGGCGCCCACGCCCAGCGCTCTTAGGGCCAGGATCAAGGCATCGGTTCCGCTGCCGACACCGACGGCATGATCGATTCCGCAATGGTCCCTGAATGCACGTTCTAAGGTGGCGACCTCCTCGCCGAGAATGTAGTTCCCGCCTTGCAGCACGCGGTCGATCGCGCCGCGGATCGCGGGCGCGTGCGCCTGGTACTGCGCCAGCGGGGAAGCCCAGGGGATCACGCTTCGATCCTCACTTCAGGCACATAGACGATCCATCGCCCGCCGGCAGCGGTGAAGGCGGTTTCCTTCTCCCGGATTTCGGCGGCGTGGTTCCATGCGAAGAGCAGCGCGAATTCGGGGTAGTCACGAACGAATTCGGAGTAGGGCTTCACCGGAATGTGCGCGCCGGGGGACAGTTTGCCCTGCTTGATCGGCGTGGTGTCTGAGATGAATTCGACGTGCTCGGATGTAATGCCGCAGTAGTTCGTGACGGTGGTGCTCTTGGACGTCGCGCCATAGCCGACGACACGCTTTTTCTCTCGGCGCAGTCTCTCCAAAGCTTCCATGATCCGGGCGCGCGAGGTTTCGCAGTTGTGGCGGAACCGATCGTATGTCGCCGGCTTGTCCAGTCCTTGCGCGGTCTCGCGCGCAAGCTGATCGGAGACCCGCTGCGAAACCGGCCGCGAGCCCACAGGCGCCAAGGTATAGCGCATCGAACCGCCGTGAGTGATCTGAGGCGCCACGTCCACCAGCTCCAGGCCGTGAGGCACGAACGCGCGCTTGATCGAGAGGGCGGAGAAAATGAAGACGTGCTCGTCATAGATCTGGTCATAGGACGTCTTTGCGATCATGTCGCCCAGATAAGGATCTTCGAACATGAAGACGCCATCGGGCTTGAGCAGGCATCGGGCGCCTTCCGCGACGCTGCCGATATCCGGGATATGGCACATCACGTTGGCTGCCAGCAGCACGTCCGCCCGACCGTTCTCGCCGGCAATCCGGTCGGCCAGCTTGGCATTGAAGAATTCGCTGATCGTGCGAATGCCGCGCCCGCGCGCGACATCGGCGACGTTGACCGAGGGCTCGACGCCCAGGTGGCGGATGCCCAGCTCCTTGAAATTGTTCAGCATGATGCCGTCATTGCTGCCGAGCTCGACCACGAAGGGATCGCTCCGGCCCTTCAGCGTGTCCGCCATCACCGCTTCGGCGAAGCTCGCGAAATGCACCTGCATGTAGCGCGAGGTGCTGGAGAAGAATGCGTATTGACCGTGGAACATCTTTTCCGGCGCGGGCTGCTCGATGATCTGGAACATTCCGCATTCGGCGCAGAACGCAGGCTTGAGCTCGAAGAAGTATTCGCTCGAAACCTCGTCGGCGCTGAGAAAGCCATTGGCGATCGGCATCCGCCCGAATGACATAAACTGCTCTATAGGGGCTGCACAGACGCGGCAATGGCGGGCGGTGTTCAGTGTTGTTGCAGCCATCGGACGCTCGATTGACTTGCTCTGGCTCCCGAGGAGCCGGCTGGAGTTGATGAATGTTGCGATCCCGGCGTCACTGGAGAATGCGCCGCAGATAGCTGCCGTAATCGCTTCCCGGAGCGACGCGGGCGAGATGCTCGAGGGCGGCGGCGTCGATATACTCCATGCGATACGCGATTTCTTCCGGGCAGCCGATCTTAAAGCCCTGCCGCTCTTCGATCGTATGGATGAACTGGGAGGCCTGCAGCAGCGCCTTATGGGTTCCCGCATCGAACCAGGCGAAGCCGCGCCCGAGCTGTTCGGCGCTGAGCCGGCCCGACTCAAGGTAGACTCGATTGACGTCGGTGATCTCGAACTCGCCGCGCGCCGAAGGCTTGAGACTGCGCACGATTTCGACGATCGATTCATCGTAGAAGTAAAGACCCGTGACCGCCCAGTTCGAACGCGGATTTTTCGGCTTCTCTTCGATCGTCACGGCGCGGCCCGCCTCGTCCAACTCGATCACCACGAAGCTATCGGGACTATGCACCTGATGGCAGAAGACCGTGGCACCGCCATTGCTCTGCGCCGCGCGTTGCACGCGTTCTCCAAGGCCTGCACCATAGAAAATGTTGTCACCAAGGATGAGCGCACAGCCGGCGCCGTCGATGAATTTCTCGCCGATCAGGAACGCTTGGGCGATGCCGGCGGGCTCCGGCTGGACCGCGTAGCGGACGTTGATGCCCCACTGGTGCCCGTCGTCCAGCAGGGACGTGAATCGCGAGATTTCGGCGGCGGTAGAAATGAGCAGAATGTCGCGGATCCCCGCCAGCATCAGGGTCGTGAGCGAATAATAGATCATTGGCTTGTCATGGACCGGCAGGAGCTGCTTGCTGCTGAACACGGTCAGCGGCCACAACCGCGATCCGACGTCGCTGGCGAGGATGATTCCTTTTTTGGTCTCGGTCATCGCATCTATCGTTGACGCGCAATTCGGCCCTTCAGACGACAATCTGCTGAAGTTTTGCCAGATCGTGGAAGCGGCCCTGGCGGGTAATCAGTTCCGACCAGTTGCCCGATTCAACCACATGGCCGCGGTCAAGCACATAGATCTGGTCGGCGGCCCGCACCGTGGTCAGACGATGGGCCACGATGACGATGCCGACGCTGCGCCGCAATTCTTCCAGCGTCGCCAGGATCTCGATCTCGGATTGCGGATCGAGGGCGCTGGTCGGTTCGTCGAGGAGGAGGAGCACGGGCCTCGCGACCAGCGCCCGGGCGATCCCGAGCCGCTGACGCTGCCCACCGGACAGCAGCACGCCCTGGTCTCCGATCGGGGTGTCATATCCCTGTGGCAGGGCCATGACGAAGTCGTGGGCATTGGCCCGACGGGCGGCTTCGACAATTTCTTCGCGGGTGGCGTCCGGCCGGGCGAGCCTCAGATTTTCCGCCACGCTGGAATGGAAGAATATCGTTTCTTGCGGAACGTAGCCGAAGGCGTGCCGCCACGCAGTTGGCGCGACCGCGGTGATGTCGTGCGACCCAAGCCGGATCGTGCCCGCGCACGGCGGCACGAGCGCGAGCAGGGTATGGACCAGGGTCGACTTGCCGGCCCCCGAACCACCGACGATTCCCACCATGCCGGGCACCTCGAACGTGAGGTCGATTCCGTTTAATATAGCCTTGTCGCCAATGGCTCCGTGCAGCCCCCGCACCTCGAGCCGGGACGGCAATGTCACCTGCAACGCAGCCTCTGCACCGGTCGTGCGTTCCGCCCGTGCAGTGGCATCGGTAAAAATGTGGCGCACGGTAAGAAGGGCAGGCGCATGCGTGCTTAAATTGTGCAGTAAGGTCTGCGTATTCGTGAATCGGGGAAACAGGCGGACGAACAACGCCACTACGACGAGCATCTCGGCCGGTGCGATGCGGAGTGGCGCCATGCTGAAGGCAAGAAACGTCGCGAGTGCCCCGATCGCCATGAACTCGAAAATGCCGCGCACCAGACTCGGCACGAAGTTGGCGGTCTGCGCGACGCGTTGCAGGGCGCGCACCACTCGCTTGACCCGCCCCATCATCAGCTGCTCGCTCACCGAGGCCTTGATGATCTTGGCGCTGGCCAGGCTCTCGCTGACGAGGACCTGCAACTCGGCATTGAGCGGCCCGACCTGTAGGCCGGCAGCATAACTTACGCCGTAGAGGCGCGCGATCGTGAGCACCATCACGGCCGCCAACGCCATCAGCAGCAGCGTGGCCTGCCACGACACCAGCATCGCCAGGCAGAGATAGATCGTGGCGGTGATGGCCGTGCTGGCGAGCAATGTGAAGAACTGAAAGGCGCCCCCGATTCGGCCGATCTCGACGACGACGGCGGCCGTCAGCTCACCGGCCTTGCGTTCGGTCAGAAACAGCCAGTCGGCCTTCAGAAAACTGTCGAACAGCCGTGTCCTCCAGGCCGCCTCGTAGCGCGACACGAGCCGGGCGTTCCACAAGCCCTGACTGACGAAGAGCGTCATCTGCGTCATCGCCAGCAGCAGGATAATGGCGAGCACCGGCCCGACGCCGCCGGATTCCGGGGCGACGACGGCGAGGAGCTTGTTGATCGCGGTTGCAATTGGGCTGTCGTTCGAGCCCGCAATACCCACCCGGACGAGAAGTGGCAGCAGCAAGGTGACCGTCACGCCCTCGGTGAGGGCGACCACAGACATCAGCGCGATCAGCGCCGGGAGCCGCCAGCCGTTGGCGCGGCTGAGATCGGAGATGAAGGTACGGTAGACCACGCAACCGCGCCTCAGGCCCCGCCGGATGCGAACAGAAGCGAACGGACCATCTCTTTCTCCACGAATGAAATCGCATGGTCGGGTGCGATGTCTTCGTACAGGTCGCGAACGATGTGGGTTTCGACACCGCTCCTGCGCACCTGATATCCGTGCTCGGCAAAGGCCAGTCCGAACCCTTCATTGCTGACCAGATATTTGACGCGAAATCCGTTCGCCAGAAGATGACGCATCTGGCGCGTAAAACTCATGTCGCCGTCATTGTAAGCTTCGTTGTGTAGCTCGACGAAGATCTGCAGCGGCTTTGTGCGCGTCGCCAGCGACTGGCGCAACCCTTCCAGCACCTTGCATTCGTAGCCTTGAATATCCATTCGAATGAAGTCGATTTGATTGATCGCCGGAAAGTTGTCGAGCTTCATACATTGGACCTCGATCGAGACGGCGACCTCCGGCTGCTTGACGAAGCTACTGAGGTTCGTGCGCTCGCCGAGATAGAACAAATCAGTTCCATTCCTATCGGAGGCTGCGCAGGGATAGATGATGATCTTGTCCTCGCAACCGTTCAACGCTGCTTGGTTGCGCAGGAGTTCCTGATTGCGCGGGTCCGGCTCCATGGCGAAGACCTTGCCGGACGTAAGCCTCGTTGCCTCGAGGAGCGCGTAGTAGCCTATGTTTGCACCCACTTCGAGGATTTTCATGCCGTCCTTGATCTCTTTCTGGACCACATAGGTATCCAGAATCTCTCTCTTGCCGTAGACGAAGAGCGCTCACGACAGGCCGGGCGTATGCAGATCAAGCATCATGCGGTAGTTGTTGACGGGCGCTTGCACATAGCGGTTCCTGAGAGCTTCGTGCATGAAAAGACGCACCAGATTGAGCGCGATCCGTGCCTTGCTGGTGTCCGAATATCGAAATATCGCCAGGCCGTGTTGCCGCAGCTTTTGGAAGTAGTAGATCACCATCGAACTCCAGGCTCATCAAGACTCATGGGACGGTCAAAAACTTTACCAGCATCCGGCATGGAGCAATCACTCAAATTTGTCGAACAAAGAGGCGTCCATCCATGCCGAGGTCAGCCATCCTACCGCAATCGGGGTGACTCGACGGGTCACCCACTCAAAGCAACAAACAGCGGCTTCGCTCGCGCGCTCTAGGCGACCGCAACGAGATCGACGTCCAAGATCATCCTGACCTTGCGGCCAAGCAGCTCCAGCAGGATCGCGACGCGTTCATGGTCCGCCATCCCGTCGAACAGTTCGAGACAAGAGGAAAATGCGCCGCCAACCACACGAACCTTGTCCCCGGGCGAGAACGGTGGCGGCAAGTCAAGACAAATGAATCCGCGTTCGTTCTCACGGCTCTTTAAATGCGCCACAACGTCATCCGGCATTGCGGCAGGCTCGTCGCCGTTGCAGACGAACCGCGCGACTCCGACGGTCGAATGTATGGATCGCCAGCGCTGGTGGGCGATGTCGACGCACACAAAAATATACCACAGAATCTCCCAGGGACTGCCCGGCTCAATGTACAGCGTCTTCGCCCCGATCCGCTGCAGCCACTCCCGCAGCGCTCTTGCCGTGAACTCCGGGCCGTTGTCCGAGCGGATGTGCTCGGGAAT
>Ga0194131_10012118_pt1 | contig 10123 bp, 8 predicted proteins | sample TA2KigO120mmetaG_FD_148631 | JGI IMG/M metagenome (GOLD analysis project Ga0194131, IMG submission 148631) | Freshwater microbial communities from Lake Tanganyika, Tanzania - TA2015053 Kigoma Offshore 120m | ecosystem: Environmental > Aquatic > Freshwater > Lake | place: Tanzania: Lake... | reverse complement strand
GAATTTACACGTGAATGGTATCTAGCGTTCCCGGGCCAAAAACAAAATAGCCGGGAGTCGCTTTCCAGCGTGAAACCACAGCTGAATAAAATAAGTACGGATGCGGCCCTGCTGCAACAAATGAACGCCTGTATTCAGGCTATAAAAACGCCCCGTAGCCTGCCCATGCTTGAAGCTATGCTCGAGATGTGGCAGGCTTTGCTGTCCCAACGTATGGAGCTGCCAAGACCGTATGAAATACTTGGGCTGTCGCCCGTTAAAGGCGGACTTTGCAAATACCTGGGTGCATGGGGCGGTGATGTATTGCTCATCAATCTAACTTTTTTGCAAGCCAACGAAACTGCATTTGAGAACATGGAACTGCTCCCATGGAATGAATTTGTGATATCAACATAGTGAAAAAAACCGAGAAAAACAAGTGAAATCCACCTTTCGTTGTTCATCCAATATAGCCCTGGTAAAATACTGGGGTAAAAAGCCTGAAGGCATTCAGCTACCGGCCAATCCGAGTATAAGTTTTACGCTAAAGGACCTGTATACCGAAACTACGGTTTCTGTTTTGGGTTCCAATACATCAGGCAATCCAGAATTTAATTTTTTGTTTGAAGGCAATCCCAAACCGTCTTTCATTCCCAAACTTACCGATTTTTTTGACCGAATACTCAATAATTATAGCATTCTGAAGGATTTTCGTCTGCAAATAAATACATCCAACAATTTTCACCACGGAACCGGCATTGCCAGCAGTGCTTCAGGATTTGGGGCGCTGGCTTGTTGCCTCGCTGAACTGGAGGAATTGCATTCGGGCAAACCGGTCAGTGTTGAACAAATCAGCAAAACTGCCCGTCTGGGCAGTGGAAGCGCCTGTCGCAGTATGTTTGAAGCGCCTGCTATCTGGGGTTCACACCCTTCAGTTCAGGGCAGCAGCAATGAATATGCAATTCCCTTTCAGGGTAATATTCATGAGGCTTTTGCCGGTATGATGGATGCGGTGCTGATTGTGGATGCAGGTGAAAAATCGGTGAGTAGCACGGCGGGTCATGAGCTGCTGAAAGGAAATCCGTTTTCCCCGGCCCGGTACGGCGAAGCTACCTTGCACCTGACCGAATTATGCACGGCACTTGAAACCGGAAATATGGCGGATTTTATCCGTGTTGTGGAGCAAGAAGCACTGCAGCTGCATGCCATGATGATGCTGAGCATTCCTTACTTTATCCTAATTCGGCCGGCTACATTATCTGTAATCGAAGCTGTGTGGGCTTTCCGTAAAGAGACGTCTATTCCTGTTATGTTTACCCTGGATGCTGGAGCGAACGTACATCTGCTTTTTCCCGGGGTTCATTATCAACAGGTTAAAAACTTAATAGATAACCGATTGTTAAAATATTGTCAGAATAGTGAGTACTTTTGTAGTACAATCGGTTCGGCACCCATAAAAATTCAATAATTAAAATGCTGAAAGAAACCTTTTACTACTCAAAGATTCTCTTATTCGGAGAGTACGGCATCATAGAAAATGCCATGGGGTTAAGCATTCCTTACCATTTCTACAAAGGTAAACTGCTGATGGCAGGTGATGAAATGACCGATGCGCAAAAAGAAAGCAATCTCAGTCTGCAAAAGTATTTTGAATATCTTTCCAATCCTGAAAATAACCTGGATAATATGCTCAACCTGGATAAGCTGAGCAGTGAAATTGCCTGCGGACTTTACTTTGACAGCAGCATACCCCAGGGCTTTGGTGTAGGCAGCAGCGGCGCTTTGGTGGCAGCCATTTACGATACCTACGCACTCAATCCAATCAATACTGACAAAGTAGCTGAAAATTATGATTTGCTGCGCCTGAAAAAAATTTTATCCACCATGGAAAGCTATTTCCACGGGAAAAGTTCGGGTCTGGATCCCCTGATTTGCTACCTAAATCTTCCCATACTCGTAAAAGGAAAAACAGAATTGGGTGCAGTCGCCATTCCCGATGAAAATGCCAAGGGAAGAGGTGCTATTTTCCTGATGGACAGCGGCACACCGAGGAAAACCCAGGGTATGGTTTCCCTGTTTCTCCAGAAACTGAAAGACGATGGTTTCAGAAACTTGGTTAGAACCCGCCTGAAAAAGTACAACGACGAATGCGTTAAAGCTTTCATGAAAGACGATACACGCCCATTGTTTGATAATTTGAAAGAATTGTCTACCCTGTTTCTTGAAAACTTCCGACCCATGATTCCCGACAGGTTTGAATCGCTTTGGAGAAAAGGTATTGAAACCAATGCCTATTATCTGAAACTATGCGGAAGCGGTGGCGGCGGTTTTGTACTCGGATTTACAGAAGACCTTGAAAAAGCAAAAAGTTTGCTAAAAGGGCATAAATTGCAGGTCATTCACCAATTTTGAACAGCGCGACCAGCCCAAGCCGGAAAAAATGGATCAAACTAACATTACTGCTGGGCGCAGTGCGTTGGTACAATGTGTTGTTGCTTACACTTGCACAATACATAATGGCATTTTTTATTTTTGGCGAAAATCGCGATTTAGAAAAGGTTTTATGGGACAGAAAACTTCACCTGATTGTTCTGGCTAATGCATTTACGGTGGCAGGAGCATTCCTCATTAATGTGTTTTACGATGTCGATAAGGATCTGATAAACCGTTCTAAGTTTGCAACATTGTACAGGCTTATCGGTCAGGAATATTTGTTAAATACCTATGTGGCCTTCAATGTTATCGCGATGTTGCTGTCACTGTTGGCTTCGCTGAAAGTATTTTTATTCATGGCCTCATTTGTTTCGATGGCTTGGTTCTACAGCCATAAATTGCAGAAAATACCTTTGATACGGGAAATTGCGGCTTCCTTGCTTGCCATTGCTACATTGCTGTCAGTATGGTTGCATTTTGGTGATATGCATACCGGGTTGCTGTTGTATCTGGGAAGTTTACTTTTGCTGGTCTTTACGCGGGAAGTGATTAAGGATTTACAAGGTAATAGAAGCAACATTATTTTTGGATACACTACTATGGTGGTTGTTACCGGGGCAGCTTTTGCCAAAAAATGGCTGCTTGCTGTAAATGTGCTGTCGCTTTCTTTATGGTTTCTGGGTAATGCTAATTTCAATCACAGTATGGGGTTTTACAGCATCGTCAGCCTGATTTCTACCGGACTATCATTCTTGGTAAGTGCCATTGTGGGTAGTAATTCCGGTAGCCAGGTGCTGCCCTCAGCCGATGCCATGCTAAAGGCGGGAATAGTAATTCATCTGCTTTCGCCGGTGGTGGTAGTGTGGATGTAATTGTTTTTAAACAGCAGCGCTGCTGTTTATCTTCGCATTGTGTCGGAACGGATTACCATTTTTGCAGAAGTTTTGTTGCCTTTGCCGGTGCCAAAGGCTTACAAATACCGGGTTCCGCATGAGTGGAATGAACTCCTTCAGGCTGGACAGCGCGTGGTGGTGCAGTTTGGGCCCCGCAAGGTGTATTCCGGTATAATCCTGAGTTTTACAGAAGAACCGCCCGCCCATTATAACGCCAGCTATCTGCTGGAAATTATGGAGGAAGAACCGATTGTGCTACCGTTACAATTACAGTTTTGGCAGTGGGTTGCAACTTATTACATGTGCCACCCGGGCGAGGTAATGGCGGCTGCCTTGCCGGCCGGTTTCCGACTGCAAAGCGAGAGCCTGCTGGTGTTACACCCGGAATTTGACCCCGAGAATGTTCCTGAACTTGATGAAAAGGAAACCATAATACTTAAAGCCCTCTTGCAGAAAAAAGAGCTTAAAACAGATACTGTAGCCGAAATGCTCGGGCAGAAAAGCAGGATGAGGCAAATAAAAAGCCTGTACTTAAAAGGCGTTGCCGTACTGAAGGAGGAAATCTCAGAGCGCTACAAACCCAAATGGGAAGACATAATTTTTTTATCGCCGAAATGGAGCGTTGCCACGTTTGCGACTGAGACCCTCAATAAGCTGGAAAAACGGGCGCCCCGCCAAGCCGATACCATTATGGCTGTGCTGGGTATGGGAAAAGGCTCGTTTCCCAAAAAAGAACTGACCGAAAAGCATGGAATTGATTCTGCACACATCAGAACGCTGGTACAGAAAGGCTTGCTTATGCAGGAAAGGCGGCAGGTAGACCGGCTGAAACGCCTGGTTACCGAACCCGATGAATTGGAACTTACCGAAGAACAGATACAGGCCGATAATCTTGTCAATGTGGCGTTTGAGGCCGGAAAGAATGTGTTGCTTTACGGTGTCACCGGTAGTGGTAAAACGTATATTTATATTCAGCAGATAAAAAAGGCGCTGGCTATAGGCAAACAGGCATTATTACTCATTCCTGAGGTTGCACTGACAGAGCAACTGGTATCGCGCCTGCAACATTATTTTGGCAATGAAATGGGCGTGTGGCACAATTATTACAGTAGTCACGAGCGCACCGAATTGTACGAAAAGGTGCTAAAAGGCGAAGTACGTTTTGTTGTGGGTGCCCGTTCCGCTTTGTTTGCGCCTTTCTCAGATTTGGGTGTAGTTGTAATCGATGAAGAGCATGAAAACAGTTTTAAACAATTCGACAAAAGACCTCACTACCACGGCCGCGATGCCGCTATACAGCTGGCGCACATGCGTGGTTGCAGGGTGCTTGCGGGCAGCGCAACACCATCCTACGAACTGTGGAACCTTTGTATGGAAGGCAGATGGGAAAAGGTTTCCCTAAGCAAACGATTTATTCAAACGCCGGCCCCGCAAATATTACTGGTAAATACAGCAGAAGGAGGAAAAAAGAACAAACCCAAAGGACCGTTTCACGGCCACATGCTAGAGGCAATCGGGGCGTGTCTGGATGCCAAAAGTCAGGTGATTGTTTACCAGAACAGAAAGGGGTTTGTTCCCTATATCCATTGCGATATGTGCGGATACACGCCACACTGCGTGAATTGTGATATAACACTCACGTATTACAAAAGTTCAGGTCAGCAGCGCTGCGGTTACTGTGCTCACACGCAGCCGCCTATGCAGCTTTGTCCGGCTTGCGGCAGCACGGCGGTTACCATGAAAGGTTTTGGAACCGAAAGAATCGCCGAGGAATTATCCCTTATTTTTCCTGCTGCAAAAATTGCCCGGTTAGACCAGGAAAGCATTCGCAAGCGCAGTGACTTTCAGCGGGTGTTAAATGGCTTTGCCAATGGTGAAATTGATATTCTGGTGGGAACACAGCTGCTCAGCAAGGGTCTCGACTTTCAGAATGTAGGGTTGGTGGCCGTTCCGGATGCGGATATTTTACTGAATATCCCTGATTTCAGGAACCACGAACGCGCTTTTCAGCAATTGTTTCAGGTGGCAGGCAGATCGGGCAGGGGTCCTAAACAGGGGCAAGTGATGATTCAGTCGCGGCAAACCACGCATCCTGTGTTGCAGGCCGTTTTGGAAGATGATTATCTGGGTCTTGCAGCGCAGGAAATTCAGGTGCGTAAGCAGTTTCAGTACCCGCCATTTTCGCGTATAATAAAAATTACCATTAAGCAAAAAGATGCCCGCAAATCGGAGGAGGCATCGCGGTATTATGCACAAATGCTCAGATCCGTGCTCAAGCAGCGCCTGATGGGGCCGCAGGCGCCACTGGTAGGCCGTGTGCGCAACTATTACCTGCAACAGCTGATGGTGAAAATGGACAAGAAAAAAGATGATCCTGCAAAGGTGAAAGAATTGCTTTGGAGTGCTTCCCTGAAACTTGTTACCATGGCCGATTTCAAGGGTACTTGGATAGATTTTGATGTTGACCCGGCCTGAGCATGAAAAGTAGCAAAAAATGAAGATTTTGTTGTTATTTTGAACACAGATGGAAACACTGGAAAAAACAGAGACAATCACATCTCAGGACTTTCTTCCTTTAAACGGAACCGACCACATTGAATTCTATGTTGGCAATGCCAAACAAAGTGCTTATTACTATCAGTCTGCCTGGGGATATAAGCTCGTGGCCTATGCCGGACCCGAAACCGGTGTGAGAGATCGCGCCAGCTATGTTCTTCAGCAAAATAAAGTTCGCCTGGTTCTCACCACATCCCTGCAACCCGATTCTGAAATCACGCGTCATCACGCCAAACACGGCGATGGGGTTAAGTTTCTGAGCATTTGGGTTGATGATGCTACCAAAAGTTTTGAAGAAACCGTGAAGCGCGGTGCAAAACCCTACATGGAGCCCACCAGATTTGAAGATGAGCAAGGCTGGGTGGTAATCAGTGCCATCCATACCTATGGCGATACCATTCACAAATTTGTGGAGCGCAATAATTATTCAGGTCCCTTTCTTCCTGGATTTAAACCTGTTCCCAACGCAATAGATGTAGTGCCTGTAGGCCTGAAATATGTTGATCACTGCGTAGGAAATGTGGAACTTGGCGCTATGAATCAATGGGTTAAATACTATGAAGATGTTATGGGCTTCAAACTGCTGATTACTTTCGATGATGAAGATATCAGTACCGAATACAGCGCGCTGATGAGTAAGGTGGTAAGTAACGGAAACGGATATATTAAGTTTCCGATTAACGAGCCCGCAGAAGGCCGCAAAAAGTCACAGATAGAGGAATATCTTGATTTTTACCACGGTGCCGGCGTGCAGCATATTGCTATTGAGACCGATGATATCATCGCTACGGTGAGAGAGTTGAGGCGCAGGGGTGTTGAGTTCTTGTACGTACCCGAAACCTACTACGATGATATCCCCCAGCGCGTTGGACATATCAAAGAAGATCTGGAAGCCCTAAAAAAGCTGAATATTCTTATAGACAGAGACGAAGACGGGTATCTGCTGCAAATTTTTACCAAACCGGTAGAAGACAGACCTACTTTGTTTTATGAGATTATACAACGCCGCGGTGCCAAAAGCTTTGGCAAAGGCAACTTCAAGGCATTGTTTGAAAGTATTGAGCGCGAACAGGAACTCAGAGGCAATCTCTAAATAAATTCAACTGTTACACCCTGAACAATATCAGGGTGCAGGCTGCGGCCTACCGGACAGGTTTTAACAATACGCAATAAACCTTCCATGGCATGCTCGTCTGTTTTTTCAAGCAGGTGAATCTGAATGTTGATTTCAATCCGTGCAATTCTGCGTGGATCGCTTACCATGTGTTTTACCGTATGGGCTTTGGTGCCTTCAATGTGGTAGCCGTGATTTTTGGCATAGATACCCATGGTGGTAATGATGCAATTTGCGAGGCTAAGTGCACACAAATCTGTAGGGGAGAAGGCCTCGCCCTTACCCTGATTGTCTGTGGGGGCGTCGGTAATAATGCTGTTGCCGCTTTGCAAATGCAGGTTTTGGGTGCGTAAATCACCCAGATAGATGGTTTCAAATCTGCTCATGGATGCGAATTACGCAAAAAACCATTAATGCAGCAAGGTGATATTGCCCGTGTGTATCTGGCGGGTTTTATCGGTGCCCAGCAGTTCGATGCGGCAGGCATATCCGCCGGAAGGCGAAGGTTCACCCATGTAATTGCCGTCCCATCCGGCCCCTGTTTTTCTGCTGAGATAAATGGCAAGAACTTTCTGCTCCGTCAATAACGTTTCCTCCGCACACTGCCAGGCCAATACCCATTCCCAGAAAAAATCCCCCGAATACGGCTGTCAGCAATTTATCGTTAGTGACAGTTGGGAACTTTACAGGCGCCAGTACTAGTGCCAAACCCAGTATGGCCAGTATTTTTTTTTGTGCAAAGGTTCTTGCCATAGTACTCCAGCCCATGGCAATAAAGGGGGCATTCACAACATTAATCAGGATATACAGCGGGATGCCGGTTATGGCAGAGCTCAGCAGAGATATACCCCTGGCACTGCCATCCGTAATTCATTGGGCAAAAAAATCCTTTGAAGCCAGAAGCGGCCGAGAATATGCCCGCAATGATGAATAACGCATCTATTACGTACTGTTTTGCATTAAAAGTTTTGCTGTTCATGGTAAAGGTCAAATATTGGTATTTTTTTCTTCTCTGCTGTGGTGTTTAGGCCCGTAACCGCCCGCTTTACGGCATTATCCCCATACCGGTTCCGGATGCGGTCCATCGCCTGATACAGGTTGATCATTTCTTCGGTATGCTCAAAGAGCTTAATCTGCAGCGAGCCGGTAACCAGTTCACTGAATCTTACACCAATGAGCCTTACCAGCATGCGTTTCTCATACAACACTTCAAATAACTCGCAGCTGTGTGCAATCAGCGTGTGATCCGCACTGGTATAGGGAATACGCAGTTGCCGCGTATAGGTATTGAAATTGCTGTAGCGGATTTTTACGGTGATGCAACCGGTTACTTTTTGTTGCTTCCGAAGCTGGTAGGCCAGGTTCTCAGCCATACTCACAATCAGGTTTTTGAGCATCTGCACATCAATGGTATCCTGCTCGAAAGTTTGCTCTGTGCTTATGCTTTTCTGCTCGCGGTACGGTTCTACAGGGTTGTGGTCTATACCCTGGCTTTTTTTCCAGATATCAGAGCCTGTTTTTCCCAGCGTTTTTTCCATCAGCTCCACGGGCATAATCTGAATAGTCTCGATGCGTTGTATGCCTAGTCCCCTGAGCGTTTTGTAGGTTTCCTGCCCCACGCCGGGGATTTTTCGAATACTCAGTGGCGCCAGAAAGGGTTTTTCTGTGCCGTGAAGGATATGCCTGGCGCCTGCCGGCTTGGCTTCGCCTGTTGCAATTTTACTTACGGTTTTGTTGGCACTCAGTCCGAAGGAAATGGGCAATCCCGTTTCCCGGTTTATTTTCTGTCCCAGTTCTTTGGCTATTTGCCAGCATCCCAAAAAACGATCCATGCCGCTCAGGTCCAGGTAAAACTCATCAATGCTGCTTTTTTCGTATACCGGAACACTCTCGGCCACAATGTTTGTTACCATGCGCGAATATTGGCTGTATAATTCGTGGTCGCCCCTTATAAACATGGCGTTTGGGCATAGTTGCCGCGCCATTTTTACCGGCATGGTGCTTCTTACTCCAAAGGCTCTTGCCTCATAACTACAACTTGCTACCACACCGCGATCGCCGGTGCCGCCTATAACCAGCGGTATATTTTGAAAAGCACGGTTGCGAAGGCGTTCCACGCTCACAAAAAAGCTGTCGAGGTCCATGTGCGCAATGTGTTTTTTCATGATAAAAAAATTAACATAAAATAGGCAATCAAATTAACAAAAAAAATCGAATACCCAAAACGATTGACCGACTTCTTTGTTAATTGACAAGATGAGGCAGTTACATACAATTATAGCGGATGTGAATTTTGGTGGTAACGCTGGTTTTTGTTGTATTTTTGTATATTATCCTATTTGAACAGACTCAGGTCATATCTCAGGAAAATTCCTTCGGCGGGCCTCTTTTTGTGGATGTCCGTTTCCAGCGCCACCCACATTGTGGGAGGGGAAATGACCTACACCTATTTGGGAAACAATAACTATAAGATTCGTCTTGATCTTTACATAGACTGTCTGAACGGAAATTCAGGCGCTATTTCCAGCGATGCTACCGCCTGGTTTGGAGTATGGGATGGCAGTACCAGAAGAATGATCAGCGGTTATCCAACGGAAGTAACCCGCACCGGACCCAAACGAATTCAGAAAACCAACTATAACTGTATTTCGATTGCTCCCAATGCTTGTGTGGATCATTACTGGTATGAAAAAACCCTCACACTGGCGCCAAGAACCGGCGGATATATCATCTCTTTTCAGCGATGCTGCCGCAATAATACAATCTCTAATCTATTCAGACCGGATTTGACCGGTGCCAATTACTGGACAGCCATACCCGATCGGCGCACTACGCCCAATTTAAAAGAAAATAATAGTGCTGTTTTCAAGGAGCTTCCTCCCAATTTTCTTTGCACCAATACACCGCTGAATTTTGATCACAGTGCCACAGATCCTGATGGAGACAGCCTGGCTTATGATTTGTTCTGGCCTTATACTGGTGGAACAAATACGCAGCCACGGCCCAGTACCAGTACCCAATTGGAAAGTCCCCCGTTTTCACAGATAACCTGGGGTTCCGGCTATTCGGCCAATGTACCCATCGATGGCAATCCCTTGTTGTCAATCGAGCCCAAAACAGGGAAAATAACCCTCATCCCAACTGTTAC
>Ga0194131_10012114_pt1 | contig 10126 bp, 9 predicted proteins | sample TA2KigO120mmetaG_FD_148631 | JGI IMG/M metagenome (GOLD analysis project Ga0194131, IMG submission 148631) | Freshwater microbial communities from Lake Tanganyika, Tanzania - TA2015053 Kigoma Offshore 120m | ecosystem: Environmental > Aquatic > Freshwater > Lake | place: Tanzania: Lake... | reverse complement strand
GGCATGAAGCCGTGGTCCTTGCCGCACAGTTCCGCGCACTGGCCACGGTAAGTTCCCGGTCGGTCGACCTGAAACCATCCCTCGTTCATGTAGCCCGGGATCGCGTCGCGCTTGACGCCGAAATCGGGCACCCACCACGCGTGATTGACGTCGTTCGAGGTGATGAGGTAGCGGATCTTTACGCCAGCCGGCAGCACCAGCGGCCGGTCGACTTCGAGCAGGTAGTTGTCCACCGCGTAGGGGTCCCTGCCGGAGTTCTTCTGGCGCGCAACGTTGCTCTCTCTGCCAAGGGTGCTATAGAAGCTGTAGTTCTTCCCGACGTACTCGTACTGCCACTTCCATTGATAACCGGTGATCTTGACGGTGAGTTCAGACCCGCTCGTGTCCTCGATGAGGATCAGCGCCTGGGCGGCCGGGATCGCCAGGCCGACCATGACAAAGAAGGGAATTACCGTCCAGATGAATTCGGCCAGGTTGCTGTGGTCCCAGGTCGCGGACGCAACACCCGGTTTCTTTCGGAATGCAATCAGCGCGTAGGTCAGAACGGCGAACACCAGCACGCCGATGACCGTGACGATCCCGAGGACCAGCATGTGCAGGTCGTAGATACGGCTGCTGATCTCGGTGACGCCCCGCGGCAGGTTGGTCGCCCAATCGGCGTGCGCATGGGCGTAAGCGAACAACCCCGCGGCAGCGGCGAGAGCTCGCAAAGCAGACTTTCCGAGTGACAGCATCAGTTCTACCCCAAGCCTCGAGCCCAAGAGCATTGCGATCCGCATCAGACGCTATTCCGAATGGCCGGCACTCGGGATGTGATCGTCAGGTTAGACGCCAGCATCGGACTTCACCGGAAGCCGACACGTAACGCAGGAGCGCAAACAACGAACGCTCAGCCTCGCTAGGGGCAACGACCCCCCGGAAGCAGCGAAATTCTAAAGGATGGACCGGATCAGTTGAAGAGGTTCTTCGCTATCGACGTTGACGAACGCGATGCAGTGGCACGCTGATTTCTCCCGCCGGATCGACGAAGCGTCGCGCTGCTGTGCCGGCCCAGGCGTGACCGTAAAGAACCTCGAGCGTCACCGGCAGCGCGCCGTCGGTCCCACGGCGCGACTCGTACGCGGAGATCATCGCCTGCCAGCGCCGGCGACCGGTCAGAGTGCGGCGGCGCTCCGGATGGCGGTTGGTGGCGCCGACGCTGCGCAGGTCGGCGATCCCGCGCAGGAGCTCGCGGTAGGTCACGTCGATGGTCTCCGTGTCGACGACGGGTTCGGCGAAACCGGCCCGGACCAGCGCATCGCCCAGGTTGTGCATGTCCGGGAAATCCAGAGTGTGCGTGGCCGAATCCGGTTGCGGCCAGGCCTCCCGCAGTTCGTGCAGGCTGCGCGGCCCGAGCGTGGAAAACGCGAAAAGGCCGGGAAATTTCAGGACGCGGCGGATTTCGCGCAGGACTGCCGACGCGTCCTCGCACCAGGGCAGGAGCAGGTTGGCGACGACGAGATCGGCGCTCGCGTCGGGCAGCGGCAGGCGACGGGCGTCGGCGCAGACCCGCGCCCAGGGCTGCCGGCCTGTACCCAGCATGCCAGGCACCAGATCGATCGCGATCAAGCTGGACTTAGCGAAGCAGGCGGCGAAATCGGCGGTCGCCTCGGGCGGGCCGGCGCCCAGGTCGAGGACGACGGCGGGATCGAGGCTGACCGGTTCAAGCCGGTCGATCAGGCCGGCACGAACGGCGCCGTGCAGGAAATCCGCGGCCGCGTACCCGGCAGCAGCCCGACCGAAAGCCCGTGCGACGCCGCGGCGATCCGGGCCAGGCATCGCCGGACTCAGTGCCCGGCCGTCGCTTCCGCGGGCCGCATTCCCAAGCGCTGGAGCAGTGCCCGGTCGCGATCGGCGGCCGGATTCGGCGTCGTGAGCAGCCGCTCGCCGTAGAAGATGGAATTCGCTCCGGCAAAGAAGCAGAGCGCCTGCATCTCGTCGCTCATGTCGGTGCGACCAGCCGAGAGGCGTACGTGGGAGGCGGGCATGAGGATCCGCGCGATGGCGATGATCCGGACGAAATCGAGCGGATCCACGGCCGCCGCATCGGCCAGCGGCGTGCCCTCGACCGGCACCAGCTGGTTGATTGGAACGCTCTCCGGGTGAGCGGGCAGCGTGGCCAGCGTGTGGAGCAGGGCCAGCCGATCGGTGACTTCCTCGCCCATGCCGACGATGCCGCCGCAGCAGACCTTGAGCCCGGCAGCCCGCACATTGGCGAGCGTGTCGAGCCGGTCCTGGTAGCAGCGGGTGGTGATGATCTGCGGATAAAAGCGCTCCGAGGTGTCGAGGTTGTGGTTGTAGTAATCCAGACCGGCGGCCTTCAACTGGTGGGCCTGGGCTTCGGTCAGCATGCCGAGGGTGGCGCAGGTTTCGAGGCCTAATTGGCGAACTTCGCCGATGATCGCGGCGAATTCCTGCACCTGGCGCGGCTTGGGGCTGCGCCAGGCCGCGCCCATGCAGAACCGCGTGGCGCCGCTGTCACGGGCCGCCCGGGCGCGCTCGAGCACTTCCTCGCGGTTCATCTGCTCGTCACGCCCGACGCCGGTGTCGTAGCGCAGGCTCTGCGGACAGTAAGCGCAATCCTCCGGGCAGCCGCCGGTTTTCACGCTCACCAACGTGCTGATCTGCACCTCGTTCGGGTCGAAATACTGGCGGTGCAGGGTCTGGGCGCGGAACAGCAGGTCGTTCAGTGGCAGCCGGCCGAGCGCTTCCACCTCGCCCAGGGTCCAGTCGTGACGAATAGCGGAGGGGGTGCTCACAGGCTTGAATTTCCTGGGGTTCAGGTGAGATTTGGAGGTCGCGCCGGGCGGCGTTGGGCGGCAGTATCGAAGTGCCTGACCAACCCTGTCAACCTGCCTTGCTCCACCAAGTTGACCAACTGCTCGACCGGCTGCTGCCGCCCCGTTGCCTGCTTTGCCAGGCGCCGGTCGGTGCGAACTGCTGCGCCGGCTGCCGCAGGGACCTGCCCTGGCTTCAGCATGCCGGGCGCCTCCACGCAGCGCTCGCCTACGAGTACCCGGTGGACCGGCTGATCGCGCGCGCGAAATTCGGTGGCCGTCGCGACTGCGCGCGCGTGCTCGGCGAGTGGCTGGCCGCCGACCTGCTCGCGTCGCGTGCATCGCCCTGGCCGGAGCTGATCATTCCCGTGCCGTTGCACCCGCGCCGACTGGCGGATCGCGGCTACAACCAGTCCGAGGACATAGCGCGTCCGCTGGCGGCGGCGACCGGTGCGCGCATCGACCTGCGATCCTGCCGGAGGCTGCGGGATACGCCGGAGCAGAGCCGGCTCAGCGCGAGCGAGCGGCGGCGCAATCTTCGCGGCGCATTTTCAGCGGGTCCCGGTATCGCCGGCCGCCGGGTGGCGATGGTCGACGATGTCATCACGACGGGCAGCACGATGGCCGCGCTGGCGCGCTCGCTGCTCGACGCGGGCGCGGCCAGCGTCGAGGCCTGGGCGGTCGCGCGCACTCAGCCGGGACGGAACAGGTAGTCCAGCGCTATGCCGGCAAACACTGCGCCGCCGACGAGGTGGCTCTGCATGAACGCCTCGAAGCAACGGGTCGGGTCGCGATTCTCGATCAGCCTGCGCTGGTAGAGAAGCAGGCCCGAAACTGCGAGCAGTGAGGCGAAGTACCAGGGACCCATCTGCGCGAGCCGGCCGACCAGCGCGAGCGCCAGCACCAGCACGACCATGAGCAGGCTCACGACGAACACATCGGCACTGCCGAACAGTATCGCGGTCGAGCGGATGCCGGCGCGCATGTCGTCCTCGCGATCGACCATGGCGTACTCGGTGTCGTAGATCACCGCCCAGACAACAACGGCGAGGAAGATCAACCAGGCGACGCGGGGAATGGCGCCGGTCACCGCGGCGTAGGCCATCGGCACGCTCCAGCCGAAAGCAGCGCCCAGGACCAGCTGCGGCGCAGAGATGAAGCGCTTGGCGAACGGGTAGATGACGGTCAGCCCGCCGCCGGCAACGGCGAGCAGCTGCGCCGGGCGATTGAGCTGCAGCGCGAGTGCTATTGCAACCATCGAGAGGGCTGCAAAGAGGCCGAGCGCCTCGGCCGGCGAAACGGCGCCGCTGGCCAGCGGGCGAACGCGTGTGCGGGCGACGCGGCCGTCGAAGTCGCGATCAGCCCAGTCGTTGATGACACAGCCGGCGCTGCGCATCACGACGACACCAGCGACGAACACCAGGAACAGCCGCTGGTCCGGTCGGCCGTCCGCGGCGAGCCACAGGGCCCAAAGTGTCGGCCAGAGCAGCAGCCAGATGCCGACCGGCCGGTGCAGGCGCATCAGGCGGGCGTAGTGATGAAGCGTTCCGCGGGCCATGGTTCTGCCGCGCATCATACGGTGGCGTAGCGCCCGGCATCACCCACCCAGCGTGCGACCAGCGCCTCGACGCTCGCGGGCGAGTTGGCGATGAGTTCGCGACCCAGTTGCTGCACGAGGGGCGCCAGGGCGGCATCTCGGATCAGGTCGGCCACCCGCAACTGCATGAGGCCGGTCTGGCGCGTGCCGAGGACTTCGCCCGGGCCGCGCAGCTCGAGGTCCTTCTGCGCGACCACGAAGCCGTCGTTGGTGTCGCGGAGCACCTCCAGGCGTTCGCGTGCGAAACCGGCGAGCGGCGGCTGGTAAAGCAGTACGCAACTGGACGCCGCCGCGCCGCGACCCACCCGGCCCCGCAGTTGATGCAATTGCGAGAGGCCCATCCGTTCCGCGTTTTCGACGATCATCAGGGTTGCCTCGGGCACATCGACGCCGACTTCGATGACGGTCGTTGCGACCAGCAGCTGGACCTTCCCCGCCGCGAAATCCCTCATCACGGCGTCCTTCTCCTCGGACTTCATGCGGCCATGGACTAGCCCCACGGCCAGCTCCGGCAGCGCCTCGCACAGCGCGCGCCGGGTCGACTCGGCGGCCTGCGCTTCCAGCAGATCCGAATCCTCGACCAGCGGGCAGACCCAGTAGGCGCGCTGGCCGCCGAGCGCCGCCTCGCGCACGCGCGCCACGACTTCCGGCCGCCGACGCGCCGGCAGCGCGACGGTCTGCACCGGCGTACGGCCAGGCGGCAGCTCGCGGATGATCGAGGTGTCGAGGTCGGCGTACAGCGTCATTGCGAGGGTGCGCGGAATCGGCGTAGCCGTCATCACCAGCTGATGTGGCCGCAGGTCACCGACGCTGCCCTTCTGCATGAGCGCCAGCCGCTGGTGCACGCCGAAACGGTGTTGCTCGTCCACGATCATCAGCGCCAGGCTGCGGTACTCGAGTCCCTCCTGGAACAGCGCGTGCGTCCCGATCACGACCTTCGCCCGGCCGCTGCCGATGTCCTCGTAGGCGCGCAGGCGCTCGCCGCGGGCGAGGCTGCCGGACAGCCAGCAGACGTCGATGCCCAGCGGCTCGAACCAGCGCGTGAAGCTTCGCCGGTGCTGCTCGCTCAGGAGCTCTGTCGGCGCCATCACGGCGACCTGGTGTCCCGCGGCGACGGCGCTCAGCGCTGCAGCAGCGGCAACGACGGTCTTGCCACAGCCGACATCGCCCTGCACGAGCCGCATCATCGGGTGTGGCTCCCGCAGATCCACGTCTATCTCCGCGAGCACGGTGCGCTGGTCGCCGGTCAGCCCGAATCCGAGACCCGCGAGGAACCGCTGCCTGAGATCGGCGTCGCCCGCGAGTGCCGGTGCGCGCTCAGCACGGCCACGTTCGCGCAGGCGCCGCAGGCTCAGGTGGTGCGCCAGCATTTCCTCGAGCGCGAGCCGCCGTTGCCCGGGATGGCGTCCGGCAGCGAGCTGCTCGAGCTCGGCATCGGCGGGCGGGCGGTGCAGATAAAGCAACGCGTCGCGCAGGGTGGGCAGGCCTTGCCCTCCCAGCAGCGACTCCGGCAGCGCGTCCGCGAGAGTCGGCAGGCAACGGTCGATGGCCTGGTTCACGAGCGAGCGCAGCCGGAACTGCTGCAGTCCCTCGGTAGTCGGGTAGACGGGCGTCAACGTCTGCTCGAGCTCAGGCACTGCAGCGGCCGGACCAGCAGCAAACAGGCGGTATTCGGGGTGCACCATCTCCAGCCCGCCGGCGCCGCTGCGCGCTTCTCCGTAACAGAGGATTCGTGCACCGCGCACGAGGCCCGACTGCTGCGACTTGCTGAAATAGAAGAAGCGCAGCGTCAGCAGCCCGGTGCCGTCGCTCACCCGGCAGAGCAGGCTGCGACGACGGCGGTACACGACTTCGGCGATCTCCACCTCGCCACTGACCACCGCGCGATGGCCCGGCACGAGCGAGCCGATGGGCGTGATGCGGGTGCGGTCCTCGTATCGCTGGGGCAGGAGGAAGAGGAGATCCGCTGCCTGATTCACGCCCAGCCGCGCGAGCCGCTCGGCGAGCGCCGGGCCGACCCCGCGCAGGCCCTGCAGCCCCGCGTCCCGCGCCGCCTTCGCTACTGACTTCGCCATTCAGCTACGGCGCCGGATGGGGCGCCGCTCAGCCGGCGAGGATCGCGTCCGCCTCGACCGAAGAGCCGCGCGGCAGGGCGGAGACCTGCAACGCCGCGCGCGCCGGGTACGGCCGCGGAAAGTACTCGGCCATTATCTCGTTGACGGCGGCAAAGTGGGCGAGATCCGTCAGGTACACCGTGACCTTCACGGCGCTGCCGAGATTCATGCCAGCGGCCTCGGCCACGGCGCGCAGGTTGCGGAACACCTGGTGGATCTGCGCGCGGATGTCGCCAGCGACGAGCTGGCCGGTGGCGGGATCGAGCGGGATCTGCCCCGACACGTACACGGTGCCGCCAGCGCGTATCGCCTGCGAGTAGGTGCCGATTGCGGCCGGTGCCGCCGTGGTGCTGATCGCCTGCTTCGCCATGCGCGCGCCTCCTCGCTGTGACCGGTATGGCGCGTCGGGTGCGCCCGTGGCCCATTCTAGGGCAGTCCGTCAGGCTCCGGTGCGCGTGACTTTCTTGACCATCTTCATGCGGCGGATGCTCTTGATGACGTTCGCCAGGTGCACGCGATCGCGCACGCCGAGGACGAAAATGAGCGCGGCGGAGTCCTCGAGGTGCTCGTCCACCGATACCTGCTCGATATTCGACCCGGTATCGCCGATGCGGGCGGCCACTTCGGCGAGCACGCCCGGGCGGTTCTCGACGTCGACGCGGATCTCAAGCGGGAAGTCGCGCTCGATGCCGCTCTCCCACATGACGGGAATCCACTTGTGCGGCTGCTTGCGATACTCGCCGAGATTGCCGCAGGCCGTCCGGTGGATCACCACGCCGCGACCGGCGCTGAGATATCCCATGATCGGATCGTCAGGGATCGGGTGGCAGCAGCGGGCGTAGCTGACGACGAGCCCCTCCGTGCCGGCTATGACGATGGGTGTCGGCGTGCCGGTGGTCGCGGCTGAGGCTGTAACCGGTTTCTTCTGCAGCAGTATCTGCGCGATGACCGGGGCCAGCCGTTCGCCCAGCCCGATCTGTTCGAACAGTTCGCTGGTATTGTCGAGTTGCAGCTCGTCGAGCAGCTTCTTCATCTGCTCTCCGGAGACCTTGCGCAGCGAGGAGTCGAAATCGCGCAGCGACTGGTCGAGCAACCGCTTGCCGAGATCCCGCGCCTCCCCCTTCTTCATGTCCCTGAGGAAATGGTGGATCGCGGCGCGCGCCTTTGCGGTCGCTACGAAATTCACCCAGGCCGGATTGGGTCGGGCGCCGCGGGCGGTGACGATCTCGATTGTCTGACCGTTCTGCACCTGGCTGCGCAAGGGCACGAGGCGCCGGTCGATCTTGGCGGCGACACAGCGGTTGCCGACGTCCGTGTGCACGGCATAGGCGAAGTCGACGCAGGTGGATCCGCGGGGCAATCGCAGAATGTCGCCTTTGGGCGTGAACACGTAGACCTTGTCGGGGAACAGGTCGACTTTTACGTGCTCGAGGAATTCCTCCGAATCGGTCGCGACCTGCATCTCGTTGATGATCGCCAGCCACTCGCGCGCGCGGGCCTGCGGAGGAACTGCGTCGCGTTCGCTCTGCGGATCCTTGTACAGCCAGTGCGCTGCGATACCGCTCTCGGCGATGCGGTTCATCTGCTCGGTGCGGATCTGCACCTCGATAGGAATGCCGTTCGGACCGATCAGCACGGTGTGCAGGGACTGGTAGGCGTTGACTCGAGGTATCGCGATGTAGTCCTTGAACTTGCCGGGCGAGGGTTTGTAGAGCTGGTGCACGATGCCGAGCACGCGGTAGCAGCTGTCGACGTCCGGCAGGATCAGTCGGAAGGCGAACACATCGGCGATCTCGCCGAGCGCATGTCCCTTGCGGATCATCTTGCGGTAGATGCTGTAGAGGTTCTTCTTGCGGCCGAGCACGCGGCAGTCGATGCCGGCTTCCTTGAGCCCCTTCTCCAGCCGGTCCTCGATCCGCGACAGGAATTGGCGCTGGTTGCCCTCGGCGCGGCGCACGGCCTTGTCGAGCACGCGGTAGCGCAACGGGTAGGCGTGCTTGAAGCCCAGGTCCTCGAGCTGGCTCTTGATCGCGTGGATACCGAGGCGGTTGGCGATCGGTGCGTATACGTCGAGTGTTTCCCGCGCGATGCGCCGCTTCTTCTCGAGCGCCAGCGCGTCGAGCGTCTGCATGTTGTGCAGCCGGTCAGCGAGCTTGACGAGGATGACGCGGATGTCCTGCACCATCGCCAGCATCATCTTGCGGAAGCTCTCTGCCTGCGCTTCCGCGCGGCTGGTGAAGGAGAGCTTGTCGAGCTTGCTGACGCCATCCACCAGCGCCGCCACATCGGCGCCGAACTTGTCATGGATGTCGGTTCTGGCGGCCGGGGTGTCTTCGATGACGTCGTGGAGCAACGCTGCCGCTATCGTCTGCCAGTCCATGTGCAGGTCGGCCAGGGTGCTGGCGACGGCAACCGGATGGCTGATGTAGGCCTCGCCGGAGAGGCGCTTCTGGCCTTCGTGCGCCGCGGCGCTGAACTCGTAGGCCGCGGCGACCTTCTCAACCTGCTCCTCGGGCAGATAACTGAGCCGCGCAATGAGCTGCCGCAGGCCGAAATTCTTCCGGCCTATCAGTAGCAGTCGATCGAGTATCGCAGCGCCGTAGTCCATGCCCGGATTCTACATCCGGGGTCGCGGGCCGCCTCCGCAGCGGATCGCTCTTTACAGAAGATCCGAGTCGTCGTTCATGTTGATCGGCGGCCCGCCCAGCAGGTCGTTCGCCTGCTCAGCGGCAAAGAGCTCCGCCGGGGTGGGATCTGCCTCGAGCAGTATCTCCGGCCCGACCAGCCCCGCCGCGATTTCGCGCAGCGCCAGCACCGTCGGCTTGTCGTTCTCCCAGTCGAGATGATTGGGAGCGCCATTGGCGAGCCGGCGCGCGCGCTTCGCGGCGACCGTTACCAGCTCAAAGATGTTCTCGACGTTGCCCAGGCAGTCTTCAACGGTGATTCTGGCCATGCTCTTGCTCGAAAGTCCGGTCGGCTGAAAAGGACGGTCAGGCTACCTGCTGCGCGTCGGGACGCACAATGGCATATGCCCAAAGGTGCTAACCGGACGAGCAGATTGGCCTGTATTTCAAGCGGAAAGCGTTGTCTTTCACGGCTGGATTGTGCGGGCTGAGTCCTCGATGCGCCCGTCGCGAATTCGGATGACGCGGTCCGCTTCCAGCGCAAAGTCGTCGTCATGCGTGACCATGACGAAGGTCGTTCCTGATTCGCGCGCCAGCGTTCGCATCAGGTCGAAAACCACGCGACCGCTGCGGGTATCCAGGTTGCCGGTCGGCTCGTCGGCGAGCACCAGCGCGGGATTGTTCGCCAGGGAGCGTACTACCGCCACGCGCTGCTGCTGGCCGCCCGACAGCTGCGCGGGGCGGTTTTTCAGCTTGTCGCCCAGTCCGACCAGGTCGAGCAGGTCGCGCATGCGCCGCTCCTGCCCGGCCTGAAATGCCGGGCCCTTGATCCTGCAGGGCATGAGGGCGTTCTCCAGCACGTCGAACTCGGGCAGGAGATAGTGAAACTGAAATATGAATCCGAGCCGATCGCGACGCATGCCGGCGCGGCCCAGTTCGTCGAGATTGCCGACCTCGTCTCCCGCGATGTGAACC
>Ga0194131_10012113_pt1 | contig 10127 bp, 10 predicted proteins | sample TA2KigO120mmetaG_FD_148631 | JGI IMG/M metagenome (GOLD analysis project Ga0194131, IMG submission 148631) | Freshwater microbial communities from Lake Tanganyika, Tanzania - TA2015053 Kigoma Offshore 120m | ecosystem: Environmental > Aquatic > Freshwater > Lake | place: Tanzania: Lake... | reverse complement strand
ATCGCGCCAGCGCCGAAGACGGATCGCACCATAAAGCAGCACGGCGGCGACCGCGAGCCCTGTGTATAGATGCAGCTCGCCAAGGAGCGGTAGCGCACTCAGGTGTTCCGAAGCGTTACGAATCGACTCGCGGATGTGTTCTGCTGATCCGCGACCATCAACCTCGCCCACCCCGAAGCCCGACTTGAAAAACCCGGTCAAGCGATAGATAAAAAGCTGCGCCGCGTGGTTAGTGTCGAAGATGATCTCCTCGAACAGCGCAAGCAAAACTGGCGGCAATACCGCCCAAAGAAATGGCGCGCGCTTGGCCCAGGCCGACACCAGCAATAACCACGCAGCAATCGGCGCGTACCAAAGTGCGGCAATCAGCAGATTGAGCAGCAGCGTCGTCTGCAGCGCGAACCAGGTGCCGACATGAAAGTTACCGAGGGGGGCGAGTGGTGTTCCGCCAACCTTGAGCGCCACCACGACGAACACCAGCAGTCCCATCGCGAGCGACAACAGCCAGATCCACACGGGAACGACCACCAACGCAGTCACGGCCTTGGACAACACGGTCGCGGTATCGGAAACCGGCATCGACTTCCAGAACAGAATGCTGCGGTCCTTGCGCTCGGCGTAAAGCGCATCCAGCAAATAAAAATACAGCACCGTGAGGCCGACGAAGAGCAATGGCAGGATCAGCGCGCTCATCCAAACGGCGAACAATTGCGACTGCTTGGCGGTGTCGACGGCCAGACGGGCAAAGAATTCAGCGTCTTCGCCGTCGAATCTGATTCCGGTGCTGTTGGTGACGTTGGTGCTGAGGATGGCGGACACGACGATCAGTGCAGCAACCACGAGCGGCACCCAAACGAGACTGCGGTGTTCCCAGGTCTCGCGGCGCAGCAGCATGATGAAAGACTTGGCGTTCATTGCACACCCCCGCTCATCTTGGCGACGAACAAGTCCGAGACCGAAGGTGTTCGCAATTCACCGAGACCGTCTAGTTCGCCTGCGGCTTTGTCTTCATAGATGAACACGGTGCGACCAAACACCTCGCGCTCGTGGATCGGTCGTAGTGCGCGGGCGGCGAGAACATGCTCGCTGCTCGTGATCAGTTGCACGTAGCGAGTCGCGATCGCCTCGATGGAGGAGTCGAGCACGATTCGCCCGTGATTGATCAGCAGCACGTCGGTGAGCAGGTTTTCGACTTCCTCCACCTGATGCGTGGTCACCAAAATCGTTCGTTCGTGATCGAAATAATCGTTCAGCAACATTTCATAGAACGAACGTCGATACAGCAAATCGAGACCGATGGTCGGCTCATCGAGCACCAGCAGTTTGGCATCGATGGCCATGATCAACGCGAGATGCAGCTGGGTGATCATGCCCTTCGAGAGTTCGCCGACCTTGCTGCGCTGGCGGATCTCGGTCTTGCCAAGCGCGGCCTCGGCGCGACTTCGATCGAAGCGCGGATGGACAGCGGCGACGTACTCGAGCGCCTGCGATACACGCAACCACTTCGGCAATACCGCCACGTCGGCGATGAAGCAGACATCTTGCATCAGCGCATCGCGCTCGCGGCAGGGGTCGAACCCGAGTACCGTAAGCTCGCCGTCGAACGGCGTGAGTCCGAGCAAGGCCTTGAGCGCTGTTGTCTTGCCGGCACCGTTCGGCCCCATCAAACCGACGATACGTCCGGTACCGATGGTGAAACTCGCGCCATCGAGGGCAACGCTGCCCTTGCCATAGCGCTTGTGCAAATTGCTTGCGCGAATGATCGGGGTGGTCATTTCTTTGATCCTTGAGGAGCGGTCGACTCGATGGTCGCCGCTGGTGCAAACAACTCTTCGGCGGTGAAACCGAGTCGCTGAATGGTGGCGCGGGTGCGTGGCCACTCGTCGCGCAGAAAGCGCGCCCGCTCATCAGCGAGCAGCGCGACCCGCGCACCCACGTTGACGAACATGCCGCGGCCGCGACGCTTTTCGACGAGATTTTCGTCGGCAAGCTCCTGATAGGCCTTGAGCACGGTCAGTGGATTGATACGAAATTCCGCGGCGACGTTGCGGACCGAAGGCAAAGGATCACCTTCTTTGAGCAGGCCTTCGAGAATCATCGCAACGACGCGGTCACGCAGTTGGCGGTAGATCGGGGCGTTGTCGGTCCACTGTGACATTCGCGGGGGTCTCGCGTCAGTTGGCGCGGGCGCGCGTCAGTTGGCGAGCGCAGTCGCCACCGGCGCGACACGCGGCGGCTGCAAATGTTCGGAAGAATGGCCGAGTCCCCAGAACAACAGCATCGTCAGCGCGACGGCGGCGAGGCCGGCGGTCAAGCTCGAAGCGGTGGCGGGGGGACCGGGAATGGCGGGGCATGTGCTCACGTTACTGTCTCCTGTTAAAACCTTCTAGTGTTATATATAACTATAACACTAAAACGAAGTCAAGGGGGGCCTGATCACGTAGAATTTTCGCGCTATTTTTCGGCCACGCGCCCCCTTTTCGGAGATGAACTGGAATGAAGCAGCCCTTGAATGTCGCGATCACCGGTGCCGCCGGTCAGATCGGCTATGCCCTCGCCTTCCGCGTGGCCTCCGGTGCCATGCTCGGTGCCGATCAGCCGATCAACCTGCACCTGCTCGAAGTCACGCCGGCCCTGCCGACGCTGCAGGGCGTGGTGATGGAACTCAACGACTGCGCCTTCCCGACCCTCAACAAGGTGGTGGCCACCGACGACGCGCGCGTCGCGTTCAAGGATTGTCATGCCGCACTGCTCGTCGGCGCCCGCCCGCGCGGCCCCGGCATGGAACGCAAAGATCTGTTGCTCGCCAACGCGCAGATTTTTTCGGCACAGGGCAAGGCGCTCAATGATGTTGCCGCCCGTGACGTGCGCGTGCTGGTGGTCGGAAACCCGGCCAATACCAACGCGCTCATCGCCATGAAGAATGCGCCGTCGCTGAAGCCGCAGAGCTTTACGGCGATGACGCGTCTCGATCACAACCGTGCGTTGTCGCAGCTCGCCGAAAAAACCGGCAACCACGTGAACGATATCCAAAAGATGATCATCTGGGGCAACCACTCGGCGACCCAGTATCCCGACCTCAATCATTGCTTCGTGAAGGGTCAGCCGGCGCGATCGCTGCTCGATGGCGACTGGATCGAAAAGACCTTTATCCCGACCGTGCAGCAGCGCGGGGCCGCGATCATCAAAGCCCGGGGTGCCTCGTCGGCGGCCTCGGCAGGCTCCGCCGCCATCGATCACATCCGCGACTGGTTGCGCGGTTCCACGCAGGGTGACTGGGTGTCGATGGGCATCCCCTCAGATGGCAGCTACGGCATCCCCGAAGGCGTGATCTATTCCTATCCGGTCGTCTGTCGCGGTGGTCATTACGAAATCGTCCAGGGTCTCGCCATCGACGAGGGCAGCCGCAAGCGTATGGACGCCACGTATCAGGAGCTGCTCGAAGAGCGCGATGGCGTAAAGGACCTGCTCGGCTGATTTTCCTGGGCGGCAGGTTTCGGACCTGCCGCTCTTTATCCTTGAGCGCGGCGCCAGTAGGCTCTACCCATGAGCCACTTTCTCGTAGCCCTCGCCCTGCTGGCATTGACTGCCTGGGCACTGACGCTCAAGGGCGGCGTCATCGCAATCCTGTTCGTCGTCGCACTGCTGTACCTCGCGTACAAGCGGCTGAGTCTGCTCGCCTACACGGCGACCTTCGGCGTGCTGCTGGTTGCCTACTCGGCGATCGGCGAACCCGCAGGTCTCTGGAAAGGATTTCTTTGGTTGCTGTTCGCCGCACTGGCGCTGCTCAACGTGGTACCGCTGCGGCAGCGCTTGCTGACCCGACCTTTCATGCGCATCTACCGACGCATGCTGCCAGCGATGTCATCGACCGAGCGCGAAGCACTCGAAGCCGGCACGGTGTGGTGGGACGGCGAGCTCTTCACCGGTAAACCCAACTGGTCGAAGTTGCTCGGTGCGAAAGCGCCGGTACTTACCGCCGAAGAACAGACCTTTCTCGATGGGCCATGCGAAGAACTGTGCCGGATGGTCGACGATTTCGACATCACGCATCGTCGTGGCGACATGCCGCCCGAAGTCTGGGACTTCCTCAAGCGCAAGGGCTTCTTCGCGATGATCATCCAGAAGAAGTATGGCGGCCTGGAATTCTCGGCCTACGCCCATTCCTGCGTGCTGGCCAAACTCTCGACTCGCAGTACGACCGTGTCGTCGACGGTTGCCGTGCCCAACTCACTGGGTCCCGGCGAACTGTTGCAGCACTACGGTACCGAAAATCAAAAAAATCACTACCTGCCACGGCTCGCCCGCGGCGAGGACATTCCCTGCTTCGCACTGACCGGGCCGCGCGCGGGCTCGGATGCGGCCTCGTTGCCGGATTCCGGCATCGTCTGTCGCAGTCAATGGCAAGGGCGCGAAATCATTGGTCTGCGGCTCAATTTTTCGAAGCGCTATATCACCCTCGCACCAGTCGCCACCGTGATCGGGCTGGCCTTTCGCATGTTCGATCCCGATCGCCTGCTCGGCGGCGACAGCGACCTCGGTATCACCTGCGCACTGATTCCGCGGGAAACGGCGGGCATCACCATTGGCCGTCGACACTTTCCGCTCAACGTACCCTTCCAGAACGGGCCGATTCAGGGTCGCGACGTCTTCGTGCCTCTCGACTTCATCATCGGTGGTCCCGCGATGGCGGGTCAGGGCTGGCGCATGTTGGTCGAGCAGCTCTCGGTTGGTCGCTGCATTTCTTTGCCCTCGAGTGGTACGGGTGGCGGCAAAGCAGCGGTGTTCGCCACGGGTGCCTACGCGCGTATCCGTCGTCAGTTCAACATGCCAATCGGCAAATTCGAGGGTATCGAGAGCGTGATCGCGCGCATGGTCGGCCTCACCTACACCATGGATGCTGCGCGCTCGGTGACGGCGGGTGCCATCGATGGCGGCGAGAAACCCTCTGTCCCCTCGGCCATGCTCAAGTACCACGTCACCGAGATGAGTCGACAAGTCGCCAACGATGCGATGGATGTCCACGGCGGCAAGGGCATCTGCCTCGGACCGCGCAACTATCTCGGTCGCGGTTATCAGGTAGTACCGGTAGCGATCACCGTGGAAGGGGCGAACATACTCACCCGCAGCCTCATCATCTTCGGTCAGGGCGCCATTCGCTGTCATCCCTATGTCCTCAAAGAAATGGAGGCGGCACGCAATCCGGACCGCGTGCAGGGCGTGCGCAACTTCGACGATGCGCTGCTCGGCCATGTCGGCTTTACGCTGAGCAATGCGGTGCGCTCTTTGATCATGGCGCTCACCAACGCCCGTTTCACGGCCGCACCCGTCGACGGTCCGGTCGCCCGCTACTACCAACATATCGTGCGTTTCTCGGCGAGTTTCGCGTTCGCGGTCGATGTCGCCATGTTGAGTCTCGGCGGCTATCTCAAGAAAAAAGAGAACCTCTCGTCTCGCCTCGGCGATGTGCTCTCTTGCATGTACCTCGCCTCGATGGTGCTCAAGCACTACGAAAACCAGGGTCGTCGCCCCGAAGATCTGCCTATCGTCGAGTGGGCCTGCCGCAACCTGCTCTATAAAGCTCAGGAGCAGTTGCACGGCTTCTTGCGCAATTTTCCCAATCGCTTCTTGGGTGGGGTCATGCGTTTGTTGATCTTCCCGCGCGGTCTGCAGTACTCCGCACCCGATGACCGTCTCGGCCGTACGCTGGCAGAACTGGTGCTCACACCGGGTGCGGTGCGCGATCGACTCTGCTATCCGGTCTATCGCCGGGTCGAAGCAGGCAACGCGCTCGGTCTGCTGCAAGAAGTGCTCGAGATGGCCGAGCAGGCAGAGACCCTCGAGAAGCGACTGCGTGTCGAGGGCGTCAAAACCGGTCGCGTCACCGCACTCGATCTACCCGGGCAAATCGACGAGGGCGAGCGGACGGGTCTGCTCTCGCGCGACGAGGCGGCCTGGCTACGCAACTATGATCGCAAGGTCATGGATCTCATCCATGTCGATGACTTTGCCCCGCACGAACTCGGCACCAACGGCAAGCCGCGGCTCCGCGTCGACGCAGCAGCGCAGGAACAGAACGAACTGTTCGTGTGAACTGCCAGAACGGCGACGTGGCGGCTCTGTGCAGTTTCACTGCACTCGCGCTCCTCTTCCTCTTCAGCGCAGTCCTGATGCTAACGCTGACGGGAATCGCCGTAGTGCTGGCGAGCTGACGCAGGTCGCCGCCACAAATGTTCGAAGATCGCGCCATTCTCCATGTCGACATGGATGCGTTCTATGCCTCCGTCGAACAGCGCGACAATCCGCAGCTACGTGGCAAACCGTTGATCGTCGGCGGCACGAGCGGACGCGGCGTGGTGGCGGCTGCAAGCTACGAAGTGCGCAAATACGGAGTGCGTTCTGCCATGCCGATCCGCCGTGCACTGGCGCTATGTCCCGATGCCGTCTGCGTCAGGCCGCGAATGGGGCGCTATGCCGAAGTTTCGGTACAGGTATTCGAGATTTTTCGGCAATACACGTCGCTCGTGGAGGGTCTTTCGCTCGATGAAGCGTATCTCGATGTCACGGCCAGCCGCGCTCTCAAAGGGGACGCCGTCACGATTGCTGGCGAGATCAAAAACCAAATCCGCATGCGCACAGCCCTTGGGGCATCGGTCGGGGTCGCGGCCAACAAACTCGTGGCCAAAATCGCTTCGGATCTGCAAAAACCCGACGGACTCACGGTGGTGGCACCCGAACATGTCAATGAAATACTCGATCCGCTGCCAATCAAACGTCTGCCTGGACTAGGTCGCAAGAAAGGCGAGCAGGTGGTCGCCGCCGGACTGCGTACTCTCGGCGAACTGCGTCTCGCCGACGAAGAACGCCTGCGGCCACTATTCGGCAAACACTGGCAGGAATGGCGCGACCGCGCCGCCGGTATCGATGATCGCGAGGTCATCCCCGAGCATGACGAGAAGTCCGTCAGTAACGAACGTACCTTTGGCGAAGACTTGACCGACAGCGCCGCCATGCGTGCGGAGCTCTCAGCACTCGCCGACAAGGTCGCAGCGCGACTGCGAACCAAGCAGCTGCAGGCCAACTGCATCGGCATCAAGATCCGACTGCATGACTTTCGCACCCTCACCCGACAGATGACCTTGAGAAAACCAACATGTGAAAGTCGCGTCATCGCCGAATGTGCGCTCTCGCTGTTCGCGGTTTGGTTGACGGGTACTCGCAAGCCACGAGTTCGCCTGCTTGGAGTATCCACCGCGGATTTCATCGAAGAAGCGCAGCAGGATCTTTTTGTCGATGTCGAGCGCGTCCAAAACGAAAAGCTGGATGCCACGCTCGATGCGATTCGCGCGAAGTTCGGTGGCGCTGCCTTGGGCCGTGCAAGTCTGCTCAAGCGCGGCAGCTAATTACGCACGGCGGGCAATATCAGCCCCATCACCATACCGGCAAGTACGCCAAAAAGATGGGCATCAGTCACGACCGCAGCGGTGTTTGTCGAGAGGGGCAGCGCACCCCAGGGGTTTTCCTGCACGATTTTGCCGAGCCCGAAAATCGCCACGATCCATGCGATCGCGTATTGGCGGTCGTGATCAATGATCAGTCTGACCACCGCAGCGGCAGCCCAAGCATGCAACAGCCCCGATAGGCCCACATACCAATCAATCTCACTCAGCCACCAGAAACCGGCATCGATCGCTGCAATACCGAAAAGCACGATCGCAAGCAGATGTCGCAGTGCAAACACCCGACCAAACAGTCGCCACAGCAACAACAAAGCAGCGATGTTGAGGCAGGCATGCGCAAGATCGAGGTGTACGAAATGCCCGGTCAGCAGCCGCCACCACTCGCCCGCCGCGATGGCCTCTCGCGACCATTGCAAAGAATAGATTAGCCGATCGCTCATGCAGCAGGAACACTCATACTGCAAACATACTCATGCTTCAAGCACAAAGAATTCACCGCTGGCAAAGTCCGTCTCGCTTGACAGCGTAGCGACCGCGGCCTGCCCCTCGATCGGCAGATCCAGCGAAGAGACGCTCGCCACTTGACCGGGCAGCTTAGGCAAAGAAACTCGTTGGCTACCGCGACCAGTACCGACCTGCAATTCGCGCGCGTTCCAGGTGAAACCAGGGCCGGCAGCTTTGAGCACGGCTTCTTTGCGCGTCCAGCCGCGCAGAAAAACGACATCCGCAGAATCAGCCTCGGCGGCTGCACACTGCGCGGCAGTGAGTTCGGCGCGTTCGGCATCGGTAAACACTCGCTCGGCCAAGCGACGCGCATTGGGTACCGTTCGTCGCGTTTCCAGATCCACGCCGATCGCCGCCTCGAACCCGAGCCCCAGCAGCCACGCGCCATGACTGTGACTTTGGTTGAAGTGCAGGGGCGGCTGACCCGCGGCCGAAGAAATCAGCGGCCTACCATGCTCGCTGAGCATAAATGACAAGGCGCCACCGGCGACACCGAGTCGCGACGCCAGCACGCTGCGCAGCAGAATTCTCGACACCACAAAATCGTGGCGAACCTGCGCCGCGGTCATCGAGTCGGCACGGTCGCACTCGGCTCTCGAGAGCAGCTCGCGGTCAGCCGGGCTGGACAGCAGTGAGGAAAACGCCGCGAGATTGGCGAAATACAGTTCGATGCCACGCGGGGGCTCGCGATGCCGGAGTGCACGAAAGGCGAGCGGCGACCAGATGGGTGACACGATGCGGCGGACTATGCCCGGGCGGGTCCCGCCCGTGCAATACTTAGCCGCTGCGGGGAAGCTGCGCCTGCCAAGGCAAATGCGCGATATGTCGATCATTCTCGATGCGCTGAGGAAATCCGAAAATTCGCGGCTGCGACAAGATCATCCGGCGATCTTCGCAGCGCGTACCGCGTCGCGGCGATCGCGGCTACCGACCTGGGCGCTGGTGCTCGTCGCGCTGCTGACGATCAATTTTCTGGTGATTGCTTGGGCACTACTGCGTAACGAAGACCGTGGCCCAGCTGCGGCGCGGATTGAGGCCCCCGCAGCCGTGCCCAAATCCGCAGCGGCGCCCGCATCCGTATCGGCAGCGGTGATGACCGATACACCCGCAGTCGTGTCACGGCCCGCCGCCCCAACGCCGGCGCGCACCACAGCGGTGCTTGCTGCCCCACCCGCGGCCGTTGCGCTACCGCAAACGCCGAGCCGTGATGATCTGCTCGCCCGCGGCTCGACGATCCCGCCCGTCGAACTCAACATGCACGTTTACGATCCGAACCCGCAGGCGCGCTTCGTACTGCTCAATGGTCAAAGATTGCGGGAAGGCGAGAGCTCACGCGAGGGCTTTGCCATCGAGCGCATTACCACCGAGGGCGTCATCCTGCGCTTCGGCAGCGCTTCGTTCGCGGTCAACCTGCAATGAGCGAGCTGAACGAGCTCGATGGCCTGCAATTGGCCGATGTGCTGCGTGCTGGCATCTACCGCTTATTCGAGCAAACCGACCATCTCAATAAAATAAATGTATTTCCGGTCCCCGATGGCGATACCGGAACCAATATGTCGCTGACGCTGTCTGCCGTGCTCGCGGCGCTGGATCGTGCGCCGGAGCCGCATGCGGGCAGCATACTGGTGCGCGCCGCAGACGCCGCACTCGATGGTGCACGCGGTAATTCAGGAGCAATCCTCGCGCAGTTTTTGTTGGGACTAGGCGATGGTGCGGGCCATCTGGCGCGTATTTCCACCGGTGAGTTCGCGAGCGCCCTGCGCAAGGGCGCCAGCTACGCCCGCGACGCCCCCGCCCAGCCGCGCGAGGGCACCATCCTCACTGTGCTGCGCGAATTTTCGCTAGCTGCTGAAGCGCAGGTACCGCACTCGAGCGGCTTTCCCAGCTTGTTCAGCAATTCATTGAGTCGGGTACGCGAGGCGCTCGAAGCGACGCGTGGGCAACTGGAGGAACTGCGCGCGGCAAACGTCGTTGATGCCGGCGCGCTCGGATTCGTCGAAGTTTTGGAGGGTATGCGCCGCTTTCTCCACACCGGTGAACTCGGCAAGGTTGTTACCCCGGTTCACTCCGGCGATGAGTCGATGGAAGGAACCGCCCCACCTGCCGCTGATCAGGATTATCGTTTTTGCACCGAGTGTCTGATCACCGCCTCCGTCGAGCAGG
>Ga0194131_10012109_pt1 | contig 10129 bp, 6 predicted proteins | sample TA2KigO120mmetaG_FD_148631 | JGI IMG/M metagenome (GOLD analysis project Ga0194131, IMG submission 148631) | Freshwater microbial communities from Lake Tanganyika, Tanzania - TA2015053 Kigoma Offshore 120m | ecosystem: Environmental > Aquatic > Freshwater > Lake | place: Tanzania: Lake... | reverse complement strand
GAAACTCGTAGCGTTGCGCCGCTCGGCCGCGGGGCTTTCGAGCGCGGCGACTGCGGCGAAGGCGAGCGCGAGGATGCGTTGAAGAATGCCGCCCGTGAAGGCACCGCCACGTGTTGGGTTTTCGCGTGCCCCGGAGTTCGCCATACGCTGGGCTTCCTGTAATGCAACAATGAGCGCGGCGCAAACCGAAAGCCGCCCGCGCGTTGGCCGAAGCCACGCAATGTTTGCACGCAATTCTCAAATAAGGCTTGGCTCCCTACAGTGATACGTGTAGCTAAGGTCGCGTTCCCGCCGAATACACTGCGCATGAATCCATCCGACTCGCCGTCCACCGCACCCAAGGCCGCATGGTGGAAGGAACTCAACCGTTACCACTGGTTCGTGCTCATCGTGGCCGCTCTGGGCTGGCTCTTCGACACGATGGACCAACAGCTCTTCAATCTCGCGCGCGTTCCCGCGATGAAGGCGCTCCTCAAACCCGGCGAGGACGTCGCGCTCTACAGCGGCTACGCCACCGCGATCTTCCTCATCGGTTGGGCGACGGGTGGCCTCGCTTTCGGTGTGCTTGGCGACCGCATTGGCCGGGCGAAGACGATGATGTGGACGATCCTCATCTACTCGGTGTGCACCGGGTTGAGCGCACTTTCCACCGGGTTTTGGGATTTCGCCTTTTATCGCTTCATCACCGGCCTTGGCGTCGGCGGGGAATTCGCCGTGGGCGTGTCGCTCGTCGCTGAAGTCATGCCCGACAAGGCGCGTCCGCACGCCATCGGATTGCTGCAGGCACTCTCCGCGGTGGGAAACATCACCGCCGCGCTCATCAGCGTGACGCTTGGCCACCTCGAGGAGACAGGCGCGATCGGCTCGGCGTGGCGCTGGATGTTCGTGATCGGCGCGTTGCCCGCGATGCTTGCGCTCGTCATCCGCGCCAAACTCAAGGAGCCCGAGAAGTGGCAGCAGGCCAAACAATCCGCAGGCTCGGAGCACCTTGGCTCCTACGGCGACCTCTTCGGCAATCCAAACTGGAAACTCCCCGCAACCATCGCCGCGCTGTTCATTGTCGCAATCGTCGGCGTGGCTTTCTTCGGCAACCCGGCATGGGCGAAAGGCACGAAGCTCAAGATCGGCCTCGTGCTCGCGGGCTGCGCGCTCGCGGCGGGGCTATGGACGGTCTTTGGCGGGAACGGCGACACCCGGTGGCGCAAGCGCGCCGTTGTCGGTTTGTTGCTCGCGCTCTCCGGCATCATCGGGTTGTGGGGCATCGGCTTCTTCAGCATTGACCTCGTGCGCTCGGTCTTCACCAAGTCCTTTCAAGCCGAGGGCGTGGACCCGGCTAAAATCCCCGGCATGGTCACCAAGTGGGCTGGCATCACTTCGATGATGCTCAACCTCGGCGCGTTCTTCGGCATTTACGCGTTCAGCCATGTCGCGCAGCGCATCGGGCGGCGGCCCACGTTTGCGATCGCCTTCGTGCTCGCGCTGCTCAGCACGGCGATGGTGTTCCTGTTCCTCCGCGAGCGCAGCCAGGTTTTCTGGATGATTCCGATCATGGGCGTGTGCCAGCTCTCGCTGTTCGGCGGTTACGCGGTTTACTTCCCCGAGTTGTTTCCCACGCGGCTGCGCAGCACCGGGATTTCCTTCTGCTACAACGTCGGGCGCTTCGTCGCCGCGTCCGGTCCCGCGGTGCTCGGCCTGCTCACGAGCGAAGTTTACAAGGATCAACCCGAGCCGATGCGTTACGCCGGCGTGACGATGTGCGCAGTGTTCCTGCTGGGCCTGATTGTCCTGCCTTTTGCGCCGGAAACGAAAGGCCAGCCGCTGCCCGAAGATGAGCGAGGCTTCGCCCATTGACTCCGTGCAATGAAGCGATGCGCATGGCCGAAGGACGAGCTCAACATCCGCTACCACGATGCCGAGTGGGGCGTGCCTCAACACGATGACAGGATGCTCTACGAGCATCTCGTCCTCGGAGGCGCGCAGGCGGGATTGAGCTGGGCCATCGTGCTGCGCAAGCGCGAATCGTACCGGAAGGCGTTCGCAGGACTCGAACCCGCCCAGGTCGCCCGCTTCGACTCGCGCAAAGTCGAGAGCCTGCTCAAGGATCCCGGCGTTGTCCGCAACCGGCAGAAAGTCGAGTCGGCGATCCGCAACGCGCGCGCTTTCGTCAAGGTGCAGGAGGAGTTCGGCAGCTTCAACGCGTGGCTGTGGCGCTTCGTGGACGGCCGGCCCGTGGTCAACCGCCGGCGGACGCTCAAGGACATTCCCACGCGCTCACCGCTCTCCGACCGCGTCAGCAATGAACTCAAGGCGCGCGGGTTCAACTTTGTCGGCACGACCATCGTGTATGCCGTCCTGCAAGCGGTCGGCGTGGTGAACGATCACACCGTGGATTGCTTCCGGCATCGCGAGTTGGGCGGATGAGTGGGTGAGGCCGGCTACGTTCACTTTGCCAGATTGTAGCAAACCAACCGCTCCTCATTCCGCACGTAGAGCCGCTTGTTCGAGAGAATCGGCGCCGCCCAGCACGGGTAGCCGAGCATCGGCACTTGGAACGACGAAATCTCCTCCGCCTTTGCCGCGTCCGGCTTGAACAACCCGAGCTTCCCGCCCTCGCCGAGAGCGATCAGCTTGCCGTCCGCAAGGATGGCTGAGCCTCGACCATAGACCGGGAACTGCGTCCCGTGCTGAGGATGCTTCTGCCACTGTTCGTCGCGCGACCACTTGACCCTGCCGGTCTTGAACTCGACGCACCGGAACGTGGCGTCCGGTTCGTCGCGTCCGCTGAAGGCATACAGATGCCCGTCGAGCAGGATGGGTGTGTTCCAATGGATTTCGAGCGCCGGGATTTTCCAGCGCCCGGTCTCGGGGTCGCGGTCCGAGAGGTCGAAGGGGTGCCGCGCCGGGTCTTTCCACACTTCCTCGAAGGACTTCCCGTCGGGCTTCACGCGAAGCAGCACCGCGCCGCTGCGATAATACGCCGCCGAAATCAGCACCAGGTCGCCATGCACGACCGGGTTCATCGCGTTCACCGAGTCGTTCGCCATGGATTGAAACCACCGCACAAAGTTGACCTCGCCCGTCGCCGGGTTGAGAGACACGAGCCCCTGCCGCATGAGGCACAGCACATGGCGCCTGCCGTGGATGGTCGCGGCGACGGGCGAGGCGTAGCTCGCGAGCTTCTCGAAGCCCGTCCACTGATACGGCGTCTCCGCGCGCCAGCCGATCGTGACCACACCGTTCCAACACTTCTTGCCGACACTCTCCCAGATCGTTTTCCCCGTCTCCGGCTCGAGCGCAACCACGCCGGAGTCGGGCTGGCCGCCGACCATCACGATCAACCTGCCCTCCTCGAGGATGGGCGTGCTGCCGACGCCGAAGAACGCCTCGGGCACATTCCAGTCTTTTGCAGTGTCGCGCCTCCAGATGGTCTTGCCCGTGGCGAGGTCGGTGCAGAGCAGCCTGCCTTCCGCGCCGAAGGTGAAGCAGCGATTGGTGGTGAGCAGCGGCGCGCAGCGCGGCCCGTTGTTGTAGCCGAACGGGTCCACGTAACGGCTCGGATAGGCGTTAGTCCACGCGGTGCGGCCGGTCGCGGCGTTGGCGCATTCGACAATCTCCTCGCCGCCGATGCGGTGATGCAGCACCAACCGCTCTCCGCGGATGCTCGGAGCCGCGTAGCCCGTGCCCACTTTGCGGTCCCAAACCAGAGGTGGTCCCTTCGACGGCCACTTCTCCAGCAGCCCGGTCTCAAGCGACGTGTTGTCCCCGCGCGGGCCGAGGAACTGCGGCCAGTCCTCGCCAATCGCGGTTGCGATGAGTAACCGGCTCGCGGCGGCGAGCAACAGCAGCGAAGCACTCCCGGAGATGGACTTCGAAGTCATCCTCGCACGGGTTGCTACTTCCTCGCCTCGGGGGTCGCCGTCAACTCCACGCGTTTGCCTTCGCGCAGCACGATCACTTTCACGGCCTGGCCGATCTTCACAGCGTCCATCGCGTAGGTGTAGTCGTAGATGTTGGCGATCTTCTGGCCGTTGAATTCCACGATCACGTCGCCGCCTTTGAATCCGGCCTTGTCCGCGGGACTGGCGGGGCGGGTGCCGGAAATCTTCACGCCGGCGATCTCCGTCGCGTAGTCGGGGATCGTGCCGAGGTAGGCGCGGAGATTGTCGCGCGAGCCGCCGCTGTCCTTGCGTTCCACTTTTGCGTAGGCGGGCGGCGCGGGCATGTGCGCAAGGTCGAGCGCGAGTCCGTGCGCGAGCTTCGTGATGCGTTCGAGGCCTTCGTAGTTGAGCGTCTCGGGCTTGTCCGCCGGGCGGTGATACTCGTCGTGGCTGCCGGTGAAGAAGCTCAACACCGGCACCTGCTTCGAGTAAAAGCTCGTCACGTCCGTCGGCAGATACGGGTCCTCCTGCAAGGCGAGGTTGAAGCCCGCGGCCACATTTCGTTTCTCGACGAGCCGCGTCCAGTTTGTCGAGGAGCCGGTGCCCTGCACGAGCAGCTTGTTGTCGCGCAGGCGGCCGACCATGTCGAAGTTCACGTAGGCGACGGCGTTGCTCAGCGGCTTGAGCGGGCGCTCGGCGTATTGCGCGGAGCCGAGCAGGCCGAGTTCCTCGCCGCTCCACAGCGCGAAGAGCACGCCTCGCGTGAATGCCGCCGGACTCTTCTTCCGTTCGGCTGCGAGCGCGGCGGCGAGTTCGAGCACTGCGGCGGTGCCGCTCGCGTTGTCATCCGCGCCGGAGTGGATCTTGCCCTCCTCGTCCTTGCGCGCCATGCCGCCGGTTTCGCCGTGGCCAAGATGGTCGTAGTGCGCGCCGATGAAGACGTAGCCGGTTTCCTTCGAGCCGGGCGCAGGGGGCAGCCAGCCAAGCACGTTGCGGTCGGTCTGTTTGATGGGCTCGACGGCGGCGGTGAGCGCCACGCGCGCCTTCGGAAACGTGAAGCTGCCCTGCGCATGCGGGTCTTCCTTGTCCAGCGCGGACTGGATTGCCTTCAAGTCCCTGCCCGCGGCGGCAAAAAGTTCCGACGCCACGTTTCCGTTTACTGACATCGCGACAATGCCCGCGCCCGCGCCGCGGTCGTAGGTGAGCGCGGCGAGCTGGCCGGGGTTCGGCGAGTTCGGTCCGCTGATCACGAGCAACGCCCGCGCGCCGCGCTGCCGCGCGATGAGGGCCTTGTAGCGCAAGCCGGCGTAGCGGTTGAGTTCCGCGCGGCGCCTGGCATCGGCCTCCTCGGGCACGTAGCGCAGCACGAGCACGACCTTGTTGGACACGTCGAGGCCGGCGTAGGAGTCGTAGCCTTCGCCGGGCTTGCCCGGCACGCTCAAGCCGTAGCCGGCGAAGACCACCTCGCCCTCGACTGTGCCGCTCTGCGAGAAGGCGAGCGGGCGGAAGTCTTTCTCGGGCTCGTAGCCGGGCATCGGGGTCACGGCGTTCTCGCGGGCGATGGCGAGACGGTTTTGATTCGTGAGCACGCGCACGCCGGCGTTGAACTCGAACGGCTGGAAGAAACTCCTCGGGTCGCCGAGCGGTTCGAGGCCGGCCAGCTTGAATTGCTCCGCGATGAAGTCTGCCGCGAGTCGCGCGCCGCGCGTGCCCGTGAGCCGGCCTTCGAGCGCGTCGGAGGCGAGGTAGGAGACTTGGGCTTGCAGATCGGAGGATTTGATTTCGGGGGAGAGGTTCTTCGGGCGGGTCTCGGGGGTCGCATGGGACTCATGGGTTCTATGCGATGCGTGGGCCACATCAGCAGGAACGCTGCGCTTCGCCGCGCCGGCCAGCGCCGCCAGCGCCGCCTCGTGATTCCAGTCCGCCATGAAGAGCTGCGACTTGCCATCGCCGGTGCGGCTGGCGGTCCAGCAGAGTTTCTTGCCGTCCGGCGAGAAGACCGGCAGGCCGTCGAAGCCGTCGGTGAACGTCACGCGCACCGGCTCGCGTTCGCCGAGCGGGTCCACGATGAACAGCTCGAAGTTCGCAAAGCCGTGCTTGTTCGCCGTGTAGATCACGTAACGGCTTGCGGGATGAAAAATCGGCGCCCAGCTCATCGCCTTGAAGTCCGTCAGGCGGCGCACGTCCGAGCCGTCGGTGTTCATCGTGAAGACGTCAGCCGTCTCACCCTTCTCATCGAAGCGCCGCCAGATGATGCGCCGGCCGTCCGGCGAGAAGAACGGCCCGCCGTCGTAGCCGGGCGTCTGCGTGAGCCGCCTCTGGCCGGAGCCGTCGGCGTTCATGATGTAGATTTCGCCGAAGTAACTCGGGTCCACTTCGAGCTTCTTCAGGTCCGCTGTGGAGAGCTTGTTCGTCGGATACGCGTCGCGCAGCGAGGAGAACACGATGCGCTTCCCGTCGGGCGAGTAGCTGCCCTCGGCGTCGTAGCCGGGCGATGTCGTGAGCCGGCGAATCTTCGAGCCGTCGCGCTTCGCCGCGAAGATGTCCATGTGCTCGTCGTAGTCCCACGAGTAGCGGCGCTGCTTGCCGGTGGCGCGGAATTCCAACTCGGCCTTCTGTTTGTCGCGCGCCTGCGGGTCGAGATGCGTCGAGGCGAAGAGCACCTCGTCGCTTCCGGGCCGGAAGAACGCGCACGTGGTCTTGCCGTGGCCTGGCGAGACGCGGTGCGTGTCGCCGGTTTCGAGGTTGAGGGTGTAAATCTGGTAGAAGGGATTGTCCGCCTCGCGCTCGCTCTGGAAGATGAGCGTCTTGCCGTCGGGCGAGAAGTAGCCCTCGCCGCTGCGTTTGCCGTCGTAGATGAGCTGACGGGTGTTCGAGAGGAACTGCGATTCGCCCGCTGGAGGCGCAGCCGAAATCGGGAGCGCGACGAGCGTGGCGATGATGAGCAGGGCCGGGGACGGTTTCATTGCTGCGACGGGGCTGGGGTGCGATGGCATCGAGTCACTGACGAATCCTTGCAGGAGGGGATTCGGCAGGCGAGAGGAGTTTGGAGCCGGATGGGGAACCGCGGGGCGCTAGCCCATCAAGCCGCGGATGGGTTCGCCGTGGTAGAGGTTGAAAGGACGTCCCTGTTCGTCGTGCCACATCGTGTTCTGTGGCAGGCCAAGTGCGTCGTAGATGGAGGCCGCCATGTTCTCGGGCGTCTGCGCGTCGCTTGCCGGATAGCCGCCAATCTTGTCGGACGAACCGATCACCGTCCCGCCGCGGACGCCGCCGCCGGCGAAGAACACGCTTTGCACCGCGCCCCAATGGTCGCGGCCGGGCAGCGTGGCGCTGGGAATCTTGAAAATGCGTGGTGTGCGGCCAAACTCGCCGGCCATGACGATGAGCGTGCTGTCGAGCAACCCGCGGTCCTTCAAGTCATCGAGCAACGCGGACACGGCGCGGTCCATCGGCGGCAGCAGGAAGTTTTTCAGATTGGGGAACGCGGCTTCGTGGGTGTCCCATGTCTCGTTGTTGCCGAGATTCACCTGCACGAGGCTCACGCCGGCTTGGACGAGTCGCGACGCGAGCAAGAGCGACCACCCGAAGGAGTTTTTTCCGTAACGCTCCTGCAAACGCGGGTCGGATTGCGTGACGTCGAAGGCCTTGATTGTGTCCTGCCGGGTGAGCAGCGAGACAGCCATGTTCCAGTAGCGGTCAAAGGACTGCGCCTCCGCGGCGGACTCGAGCAAGCCACGCTGGCGGTCGAGTTCGCCCTGCAACGCGAGGCGGTCGGATAACCGCGCAGCAAGCGGTTCGGACAACGTCACGTTGGGCGATCGAAAGGGGATGTCCGCCTTCGCCGCGCCCTTGTTGTGATGAAACAGAAACTCGGGGTAGGCGCCGTAGGTCTCCGCATTGAACGGCGACGAGTCGAGAATCCATGGATCCTTCCGGGAGCCGAGCGTGCCGCCGAACTGGCCGGGGATGACGCGCCCGGTCCGGTGAATCAACTTCTCCGGCAGCACGATCGCCGGCGGCAGGTTGTTGCGTGCGGGACGGAGCGAGTTGGCGAGCGCCGCAATGGACGGATGATCCGACTGCTTCGGCTTGTTCGGGTCGAACCCGACCGGCATCTCCCCGCGGCCGGTGAGCATGATGTGATGGCTCGCGGAGTGGTCGTTCGACTTGTGCGTGAGCGAGCGGCAAAGCGCCCAGAGATTGCTGCGCCTGGCCAGCTCGGGCAGATGCTCGCAAATGTGGACGCCGGGTGTGCGCGTGGGGATGTCCTTGAACTCGCCGCGCGTCTCCTCCGGCGCCTCGGGCTTCGGGTCGAAGCTGTCCTGTTGCGCGAGTCCACCGGAGAGAAAGATATAGATGACCGACGTTGCGCGGACTTTTGGCGACGGGCCGTCCGCAAGCGCCCGAAGCGGCGCGAGTTGATCCATGCTCAGGCCCACAAGACCAAGCGCGCCCGCTTGAATCGCCGCGCGGCGGGGAATCCTTGGATGGCCGGAATGATTGCAGGGCACGCGCATGCTCGGAGTTCTGCTGATGGTTGGAGGCTAGTCCGGTGCGGCGGGCCCGTAAAGTCCAATTCCGAACCAAGTTGGTCTCGGTCGCAAGAACTGACTGCCTCAACCGATGAACACCGCGTGCAGCGCGCGCATCGCCTGCTCGCCCTGGTCAACACTGATCACGACGGAGACTTTGATCTCGCTGGTGGAAATCATCCCGATGTTCACGCCTTCCTTGGCCAGCGTGCTGAACATCTTCGCCGCGACGCCGCTGTGACTTTTCATGCCGACGCCCACGATGGAGAGCTTCCCAATCTTCTCGTCGGCTTCGACCCCGGCGAAGCCGACCTCGGACTTCAATCCGTCAATGACCTTGCGCGCCTTGAGCAGGTCGGGCTTGTCCACGGTGAAGGAGATGTCGGTCGTCGGCGACTTCGATGCGTGGCTGACATTTTGGACGATCATGTCCACGCTGATCGCGCCGTCGGCAAGCGCGGTGAAGACGCGCGCGGCGACGCCGGGTTTGTCCGGCACGCCCACGAGCGTCACCTTGGCCTGATTCTTGTCGAGCGCGACGCCGCGCACGACGATGCTCTCCATGCTTTGCGTTTCCTCTTTCACGATGGTTCCTGGGTTGTCGTTGAGACTGGAGCGGACTTCAAACACGACGCCAAATTTCTTGGCGAACTCGACGGAGCGGAGCTGCATCACCTTCGCGCCCGCGCCGGCGAGTTCGAGCAATTCGTCGTAGGCGACTTCACCGAGCTTGCGCGCGGCCGGGACGATGCGCGGGTCGGCGGTGTAAACGCCGTCCACATCCGTGTAAATCTGGCAAAGGTCGGCCTTCAGCGCCGCCGCGAGCGCAATGGCCGTGAGGTCCGAACCGCCGCGACCCAGCGTGGTGATCTGGCCCTCGGCGGTCTCGCCTTGAAAGCCCGCAACGATGACCACGTTTCCCGCGTCGAGCAGCGCGTGGACTTTCTTCGGCGTGATGTTCTGGATCTTCGCCTTCGTGTGGACGCCGTCGGTGACGATGCCCGCCTGCGCGCCGGTGAGCGAAGCCGCGGGCACGCCGAGTTGCTGGAGCGCGATGGCCGTGAGCGCGATGGTCTGCTGTTCGCCGGTCGCGAGCAGCATGTCCATCTCGCGCTCGGGCGGTAGCGGCATGATTTCCTTGGCGAGCTTGATGAGCCCGTCGGTCACGCCGCTCATCGCGGACACGACCACGACGACCTGGTCGCCACGGTCGCGATACTGCTTCACGCGGCGCGCGACAGTTTTGATGCGTTCCGGATTGCCGACCGAGGTGCCGCCGAATTTTTGGACGATGAGTGCCATGCAAAGGCCGCCGTGTTTAGCAACCTGCCCGCAGCTTGGCAATTCCGGTTCTCATCCGGTGCCGTTCGCCTTGCGCATCCACCATGGACATTCCAGGTGAATGCGCACCAAATCGCCGCGCCCGTCCCTCAGCGCCCGCGCGGCGGCAGCCGTGCCGGCCTTCCGCGGACGGAGGCGTGTGATTGCATTGAAGGACTTCGCTGACCAGCGCCGGGCGTATCTTGCGAAGAAGATCTAGCGTGTGTGACGGGCGAGGAGATACGCGCGGAAAGCCTCGTAGTCAGCGCCCATCCGGTCGTAGTCCTCGGTCTGCTGAAGTCCGGCGGTCATGGCGGCGGGCACATCGGGCGCCCAGCCGACGACCTTCTCCACTTCTTCGGGGAACTTCGCCGGGTTGGCGGTCTCAACGATGAC
>Ga0194131_10012108_pt1 | contig 10130 bp, 9 predicted proteins | sample TA2KigO120mmetaG_FD_148631 | JGI IMG/M metagenome (GOLD analysis project Ga0194131, IMG submission 148631) | Freshwater microbial communities from Lake Tanganyika, Tanzania - TA2015053 Kigoma Offshore 120m | ecosystem: Environmental > Aquatic > Freshwater > Lake | place: Tanzania: Lake... | reverse complement strand
ATTTTTGGCCGGATTTTGGTTGGATTTTGGCAGGATTTTGCAACCACTTAATGGCCGGATTTTGGCAGGATTTTGGCAGGATTTTTGGCCTGATTTTGGCCGGATTTTTGGCAGGATTTTGGCAGGATTTTGGCAGGATTTTCAAACGTCGTTAGCTTCATTTGGCGATGTCTATCGCTGATCGTTGCCGTCTGGCGATGGCAATCGCCTTGGCGATGGCTATCGCCGATCGTGGTCGTCTGGCGATGGCAATCGCCTCTCGTTTTCCCGTTTTACATCACCGCGACACTGCACACTTTGAGTGCAAGATCAACACACCTCCGGCATCTTCGGCCCACGCTTGCGCAAGCTGCAGCTGGGTCACTGTTTCCAGAGGTACTTGTACGAGATTCTCTTCTCGCTGGCATCTGCAACTCTCGCCGTCTGGACGGTCACGAGGCCGCAACTCATGGCCCGCCAGGAACAACTGCCCACCTCGACAGATGCTTGCTCGAACCTCAAAGAACGTAGAGGCGTTCAGGATGACCACGTCGCCAGAAGCAACCGTGCAACTCTTCCACCTCGCAGCCTTCGCGACATCAGTGTCGCCGAACCTTTTGACAGAGCCAATCAGGCCATCACCGCTTCTCGCAGCCCTCAACTTTCTCAATTGATCCACTAGCACCCGGGACAGCACCGAACGTTCATAAGTAGTTGTGTTTTTCACGTGCTGGGCACACTGCTTGATGGGTTGATGTTTTCGCTCCAATACAAAGGTGTCAAGGATCATGCGGTCCCGCTCCAGCTGGAGCGGGATGTGAAAAGCAAAGTGATGCTTCGGCTTGACGCAATCGGATCCGTAGGCCAGCTGGTGAAGGCAACCGTGCTGCACAAGTTTGTTCTGCAAGAGGTTCGGTTCAATTTTGCTCCCCATCTTCACGCCATGCAACATATCGACCACCTCGCAGAGTGCATAGAAAGAGTCCAGCTCCTTCGTCATACCGCCCAACCTCTGCAATACTTTACGGCTAAACTGCCGAACCAAGGGATACACAACCAACACTTCGGAGGCCATGGCTTTGAAGCTGTCTGAGGAAGCTCGCTCCCGGCCCTCCGAGAAAAAGTCCTGCAGCTTCTTGCCCGACGCAGGCCACTTCCAGCCGGCACGAGAAAATTCATCCAACTGCTTAAAGCCAACTCGGTGCAGTCGCCTTGCGACAGTAAGCAAATTGTGTAGTTCATGATTCAGAACGCCGTGTGATAAGAAGACGTGCATCCAATCATATCTGAAGGTCGTCACTGGCAGCAAGTGTCTCCGCAGTCCGACGTCCAGCAAGACGCCGGCGGAGCAATGGGTAAACCCCGTCGCTTTCTGCAGATCCTCAAAGGCCCCCTTCGTCATGGTACCGGCAGAAACCGCCTCTGCAGCCGCATGGACCCTATCAACCGATCGCCAAACGTCGCTATCAGAGTGCAGCTGAAATTTGACCGGGTTCGTGCACGCAATGCAGACAATCCCCTCCGCCGACAAGTTGCTGCTCGACGAAACCACATTGCTGCAAAGCATGCATTGCTTAATGCCAGAAGCACCCTTTGAATTGTACAAAGACTTCAGTCCTTCTTCGTCAGCAAGCACACGGCCAATCCTCCAGAACACCACCTTCGGGGTCGTAGTGTTGACAAAGGTTCCGCTCTGCCCGCTCTCAACAATGCTGTTCAGCAAGTGCCGGGCCGCACACGACACGCGACCATCTAATTTGTGCTCAATGGAATGCCGCAAGACCGCGAGTGGCAACCAGACTTCCTCTCTGCAGATGTTGTGGGGACCAAAATCTATGAAAGTGCAATAGAAGGCCCAGAGCTTACGACGGTTGTCGGGTCGTAAAACGTTCCCCGGCGTTATGCCGTCAATGTAAAAGATCAACTCCAAAACTGAACGCGTTGGGTCGTTGCCAGCAACTCCCCCCATCAACTCCTTAAAGAAGTCGCTTTCTTTTACAAAGTATTGCAGCATTTTGCTGATGTCTGCAACCTCCCAGTCAAAGTCACCGCCAGATGTTGTCACTCGCAACTTCGTCGCAACCTTCGAGAACTCCTTTTTCAGAAAATCAGAAATATGTCTAGTTGTAAGGACGGAGTCATCATCTTCAGGCAACTCTTTCACAGCCGACAACACAGCGCAAAGTGCTTCGTCAGAGATGCCTTTAAGCCCTTGCAGACTCAACAACCGCCTCCTTTTTTGGTCCATCGCGGAGCCCAAGCTACGTGTGTTGCACGGGATTGGGTAGACATCTGAGCCACAAGCTACGTGTGTTGCACGGGATTGGGTAGACATCGCCGAGACAACGATCGGCGATAGACATCGCCAAGTGAATCGCCCGACGACAACGATCGGCGATAGACATCGCCCGACGACAACGATCGGCGATAGACATCGCCGATCAAAGGAACCCGGGGTCCTTTTAAAGGACCCCGGGGTCCTTTCAAAGGCAACCGGGGTCCTTTTAAAGGAGCCCGGGGTCCTTTAAAGGGGCCCCGGGGTCCTTTCAAAGGAAACCGGGGTCCTTTTAAAGGAACCCGGGGCCCTTTTAAAGGAGCCCGGGGTCCTGAGCATTTTTTGGAACCTGCCGCCTCATGGCACTATTACGGGAGGTCGCACCGGCGGTCGGTTTTCAAGATCTGGGCCTCGGCCTGCTGCTTCGTCGTCGCGTGCACCAGCTCCGTCTCGGTTTCCCCGAGAAACGTTGCCCCGGGGTCGTAGGCACAGGCCGGGCACTGGCAGCAGCAGAGCGGGGTGCATGGTCCACAATGCCGCTGCCGAGGGCGAGCCGTACGCAGGCAGCGGCCATGGCCCCGCTGGCAGTGGCAGCGATTCCAGGCCTCGTCCAGTGCGGAATTCTCGAGCACCCTCTCTGGGCACAAGGTCTGCAATGCCTGAGCTGCGGCCAGGGAATCGACCGGGTCCCCGCTAGCCGGCGAGCTGCGAAAGATGCCGGGTCCGCCGGCGTCTGCGTATACCTCGTTCCCGTCCACCTGCATGGCTTGGCACTCCCTGCAAACACACCGACAGATTGTGTGGAAACGACCACTGCGACATTCGCCGATCAAGATCGAGTGGTCGCACTGATCGCATAAGAACCTCCATCGGCCCGCTACAAACCTCCGACTGAAGGTTGCGATGCGGCCCTTGGTCAAGCAACGACCTCCGCCGTGTCGGCACCAACACTGACCTCTTGGTGAGTCTCCTTCAGCTTTTCCGGAGGATTTGCAGCGAAGCCGCTCGCCAATGGTCTGGTCTGCGATTTCCGCAGCTGGTCGCTGGCCGCTGCTCTCGCCTTTGCCGCTCTCGCCGATGCCGCTGCTTTTGCCCTGCTGGCCGCTGCTCTCGCCGATGCCGCTGCTCTTGCCCTGCTGGCCGCTGCTCTTGCCCTGCTGGCCGCCGCCCTTGCCGCCTTTGCCGCTCTCGCCGATGATGCCGCTGCTCGAGCTCTGCTGGCCGCTGCTCGAGCCCTTGCCGCCTTTGCCGCTCTCTACCTTCAGGAGCCGAAGCATCGTGATCTGCTGGTCCAACTCTTCGAAGTGGCGGTTCATTGTGCGCTGGCAAGACTGAATCTGGCTGTCGGTCGCCTCCTGCAACTCGGCGTCGTTCTCGTTGCAAATGGCGAGCTTCAGTGCAATTAGATTGGCGTGGATCTGATCGCTCGCGATCAGGTCCACAACGTGATTCACGGCGGTCTGCAATGCCTGAAGCTCGCCGGCGATCTGCTCCTCGCCCATCTCCTGCCAAGTGCCGAAAGCGCACTCCTGCTGCTCCTGCCGCAGCACCGTGGTGACCAACTGCAGGAGACGCAAGCACTTGAGCTGCCGCGAGTTAACGTGCGAAAACGCTCCTTCCACTGCATTCTGCAATGCCTGAAGCTCGGTGGCGATCTGCTCGTTCGTCAACTTCATCGCCGCACGGCCTGCCGATTCGCACTGCCGCTCGTTAAGGTGCCGGGGGCCGGGAGAGCATCGTGAGCTTGAGCCGGAGCTACGGAGTCTTTTTAAAGGGCCGACGACAACGATCGGCGATTGCCATCGCCCGACGACAACGATGGGCGATAGACATCGCCGAGACAACGATCGGCGATAGACATCGCCAAGTGAATAAGCCAGAATCCTCTGCGATAGCAATCGCCCGACGACAACGATCGGCGATTGCCATCGCCAGACGACAACGGTCGGCGATAGACATCGCCATCGATGCTTGCCCTGACATATATTTGATACTCCAGGTTCGTCAATAGAGCTTCCGGGGTGTAAATATGGCTTCCGGGGCCGGCTTGGGGAGGGTTTTTGAGGGGAATCCTATTCAAAATGCACCCGAAACTTGCCCCGAGAGGCCGGGGGCTTTGCCCCCGGCCTCTCGGGGCAGGTTTCGGGTGCATTTTGAATAGGACTCCCCTCAAAAACCCTCCCAAAACCGGCCCCGGAAGCCATATTTACAGCCCGGAAGCTCTATTGACGAACCTGGAGTATTTCGTTTTTGTTTCTGCACGCGTACGCGTGTCACTGCTAAACGGCCCGAACGCACGTGCATGCCGCTTGGACGTCAGCGGCTCGTCCCTTTACAATGCCAAGCGGTCTAACCGAGCATTTGGGCAGAGGCAGCCAGGCGTCTCCGACTTGATATCGTCGATTTTGTGGGTCTGGGCCGCCACTACTGCCACAAAGATCGCGATTCAAAACGAGGGGCTCAGCAAGCCAAGGCCAGTCCTTCACAAGACAGCAACAAAGCTCTGACGAAGGGGCAGCAAGCAAGCCAAGGCCCTTCTTCATTTGGGCAGAAGCAGCCAGGCGTCTCCGACTTGACATCGTCGATTTTGTGGGTCTGGGCCGCCACTACTGCCACAAAGATAGCGATTCAAAACGAAGAGGCGAGACAACAACAAAGCTCGCGATTCAAAACGAGGGGCTCAGCAAGCCAAGGCCCGTCCTTCACAAGGAGTCGAACGACATGTGAAAGTCGAGTCGAAATTCGCCGGTTCCCGGCCCCAAAAAACAAATAACCAGCTCACGCAAACGCCAGAGGCATTGGGCGAGCGGGCTGCCATTCCGCAAATCAATTAAGCCTCGGTGGAACGCGTTGCCCTCCTCGTTGCGGATGATTTTCGGTACCCGGTGGAGCGGCCGAGGGTCCACTGTGCGGCCGGTCAGCAACTCGAGAGCCTCCGTCAGTACACGCCGCCACTGCTCCTTGGTGAGACTCTTCCCCAACTCCTCACTCGAGCCGGCTTGCAGAGTGAATTTCGCGTGGATTTTTGGCTTTGCCGGGGTGGATTTCTGGGTGAATTTCCACGTGGATTTCTAGGTGAATTTCTGTGTGAATTTCCAGTGGATTTTTTCCGAGCCTCCCGCCCGGGCGGGAGGCTCTGAAAAATCCACCAGAAATTCACATAGAAATCCGTTGAAATTCACCCAGAAATCCACCCCAGCAAAGCCAAAAATCCACGCGAAATTCACTCTGCAAGCCGGTTCGGGTGACATCTCCGTGTGGAGCAACGTCGCGTGGCCCTTGCAGAAGTGCACACCCGTTTCCTCCCCGGACAAGTTCATGTAGATGCCGAAATACGTCGGAGTGTGACGGAACTCCGTCACCTCGGCCACCCTCAAGGCAGGAAGTGGCTTGCCCACCAGCAACGCCTCCAGGGAAGCCACAGCCAATGGCGGAGGTGGCAAGGCAACGTCTCCAGGGAGGCCAAACATGGATGCCACCGAACGCCGGATCGCTCGAGGCGGCGGAGGTGTGAGGGGACGCCGGACTTGAGGCGGCGGTAGTGGTGGGGCGCGTCGAGGCACCGCGGAGGCATGCGCCAGCAGATCAGCCGTCCTCGCTGCATCCAGCACGGCCGTTGGCCACGGCGTAAAGGGTCGCACGGCGTTGGGTGTGAGCGGTGGCATTGCTGGTCGTGCCGCCGCCATAAGCTGGTCGTGCTGCAGCAATAAGCTCTCCGTGAGGCCGCCAACTGCATGCTGCGGTGGTGGCTGTGGTGGCGGCGAGTCGACGAACCACGGGTTAGGGAGGTCGTCCCACTCAGCCATCTGCATGTGGTCGCCCTCCAAGTCCGAGACGTCGGGAGGTGCACGCGTCACGTTGCTGCTTGGCGGTGGAGCCCGCGTGACGTCGCTGCCTGTCATGACGTCGCTGCTCTCCATGGTGCCCTCGCTGCCCGTGTCCGAGTAGCACTTCCATTTCGTTCCAACGCACAAGCGGCGGAAGATGTGCGACATGGCGACGAAGATGTCCGGCGGAGCGGGTTGAGGCAGAGCTCGCCCGTATACGGCTGCGAAAAGCCTTGTCAAACGAGCCCCAGCGAGAGGCGATAGGGATCGCCAATGACACGAGCCACGAGAGGCGATAGGGATCGCCAGCGACGTGAGGGGGGCAAGAGCAATGCTGCACAAGTGCGATGGCAATCGCATTAAGTGGTTGCAAAATTTTACCCGACGCACTGTGTGCAGCAGATGAGCACGATCCCGTAACAATTGCTCACCTGCAAATTCCTTACAGAAGCACCGGGGCCTTTAATCGATCGGCTCAAAAACGTGGCGGCAGTCTGTCCGATGCATGAACTTAGTGGCACTTAAAAATGTGCATGAACGTAGCGGCAGTCTGTCCGATGCAACACGACCCTTGCAGGGAAGACACCTCAACACGTGCATGAACTTAGTGGCACTCTGGTAGGGCGAACTGTAAGGAGAACCACTACACCCCTTCGGGCCCGTTTCAGTCGGTCGTGTGATTTTGCATCTTCACCCCCCTGCCAGAATGCAACTACTTCATCGAGCAAAAAAATCTGGCTCTTAAATCCTGCACCCTTGATCCCGCAACCACTTCGTCGCCAGTCGCTTCGCCTCCGGCATCCCTGCTTCCTTTGCGAACTTGAACGCCTTGTTCGTCCCCGGACCCTTCTCGCCGGACCTGCAAATTCCTTGCAGAAGCACCGGGGCCTTTAATCGATCGGCTCGCCCTTCACCGACTGCAACCCTCGCAAGGACTTTGCCGTCTCGAGCAAGTTTCTCATCAACGCGATGGTGCTCTTCGCCTCGGCCACGGCCTCGTCCACGTGGGCGACGTTCACTTTATAGGCCGCACCGGTCACCATCACCGACTTCGCTTCTTTGTCCAAGCTCACGATGCCATCCTTCGTCTTGATGAAAGCGTCTCTAGTGAACTCCGGCAAGAACTTCAAGAATTTGTCTTTCGAGATCTCCTGCAACTCCAGAGTCACGGCGGCTACCTTCGTCACGGTCCGGCTGGCCAACTTCTTGTTGTAGGTTGCTTGCTTCCTCGCATCAGCGGCCTTCGCATTCTTCTTCGCATCAGCGGCCTTCGCCTTCTTCACAGCCGCCGACTCCTTTCGGGACTTGCCCTTCTTGCCGCACTTGTCATTCTTAGCCCCATTGCCTCTCTTCGCCGGGCTCTCGCTGCGAGCACGGTTGCTCCCTGAGCCGTATTCCTTTTCCCGCACGCGTTGATCCGTGGTGTCATCCCGGTCACCCTCAACGTAGACTTTGTAGACCCACCCCACCACTGAGTCGAACTTCTTCTTCGTGCAGTTCTTCTCGATCATGTCGACATCGTACCCGAGCGTTTTGTAGAACCCCATGGGCCTGTACTCGCCAGCACTGCTGGCCGTCTGGGACTCGATTTTGCGAGTCTGGAGCACCTCTCGCACCACCTTCTTGATCTCGGCCCGCGATCCTCCGCTTGCTCCGAGTTGCTTCCAAAAGTCTGCTTGTTCCTCAGCCGTAAGGTCCTTCATGGACAGCCACCCCGTGGGTGGAAAGTCCATTGGTGTGTAGCCTGATCACCCAAAGGTGAGAAGGACCATTGCCGTTGCACTCCAATCCGGCAAGTGGGCCCAAGCCGGAGCGGAACAACGCAACGATCCTCATCATTTACTTTCGGGTGTCTTGCTTGACACCAGCAGCATTTCGACCCACGAGATTGCCGTCTCATGTGAAGGCCTTTAAGCCATCAGGCGACGTTGTCCCGTACAACCTGTGGAGCTGCACCGCCCTTGCGTTGCATTTGCTGCATCGCCAAACGCCGGCCTTCTTCCCAGTGATTTGGATCCTCTCCGAGGCAAGCGGAGTGCGGCACTTGCTGCAAGTCGGGGTACGTGCTTCCGCCTCGGGAAACTTCAACACCGCCGTAATCTCAAGCTTGTTCGCCAGCGTCGCCTCCTGCTCGTCGGACGTGGGCTTCGCTGCCGTCGCCTCCTTCTCGTCGGCCGCAGACCTCGCCGGCATCGCCTTCTTTTTGTCGGGGGCGGGATTCGCCGTCGCCGCCCTCTTGCCGAAGGTCGTGGACGTCCCCAACCAGAACTTCACACGCTTCAAACCCTTCATTTGCAACTTCTTCACTTTCTTCTCCCGCTTCGCGGGCTTCACCGCCTTCAGCCCCTTCATCTTCTTGGGGGTGACCCTTGTGGAAGAACCCGTCAGCTTGAAAAGCTTCTCCCGCTTCGCGGGCTTCACCGCCTTCTTCGCCTTCACCTTTTTTGCGGTTGGCTCGGGCGTTTGCTCCTCCGGCATCGCATTCTGCTCGTCTGGCTTTTGCTCCTCCGGCGACGTGCCTTCGCCGGGCTTCACCGCCTTCACCGCCTTCTTCGCCTTCACCGCCTTCACGGTTGGCTCTGGTGTTTGCTCCTTGGCACCCTTTGCGGCTGGCTCCGGTGTTTGCTCCCCCAACTCCTGCTCGAGATCGACCGAAAGAGGCTCTCGGCGGCCGCGACGGCGACCGCGAGGGGCCCATTCCCAATTGGGAGAGTAAGGGGTCGTTGACGCCGAGCTCAACGTCGACGGCGACGCAGCGACGCTGCCCTTCTGCTTCATGTACTGCAAGATCGACGCCGACGGCGACGCAACGACCCCGCCCTTCTGCTTCATGGCGACGAAGATGTGCGGCGGAGCGGACCTGAGGGCAATGGCTGCGAGTCAAATGAGCCAATGACATGAGCCACGAGAGGCGATAGGGATCGCCAATGACACGAGCCACGAGAGGCGATAGGGATCGCCAGCGACGTGAGCCACGTGAGGCGATAGGGATCGCCAACGACATGAGCCACGAGAGGCGATAGGGATCGCCAAGGGATGGTTGCGGACGTGCAGTGGCCGATGCTACCTTTTTTCACAAGGTGTCCGGCCCCAAGAAACAAACTACCAGCGAACGCAAATGCCAAAGTCATTCGGCGAGTGGGGTGCCCTCCCGCCATAGAGAGCACTCACTCCATGAAGTAGTCACGAGGTGAGAACTCGCCCTCCAACTCGTCCAAGAGGTTGACAGCCTTGTCAACAACAATGAGACCTGCGAGAAATCTGCTCCTAATGTTTTTGAGCCGCAGATGCAGCTCCATGGCGTCGTGGAACCCGAGGTTCCACCTCCTTCGCCGAGGATCCGGACATGGCATTCCACCTGCTGGGCCTGGAATTGCCATTCCATCATGCTCGATGATGTAGTCGCTATCGCCGGCCTTGCCCTTGCCTTTCTTGCCCTTGCCGGCCTTGTCCTTGCCTTCGCTATTGCCGGCCTTCGTCATTGGCGGCGGCTGCAGCTTGGCCTTCTTGCCCTTGCCGTCCTTGCCCTTGCCTTCGCTATTGCCGGCCTTGCCCTTGCCATTGCCCTCCTTGCCCTTGCCGGCCTTGTCCTTGCCCTTGCCCTTGCCGTCCTTGCCCTTGCCTTCGCTATTGCCGGCCTTGTCCTTGCCCTTGCCGGCCTTGCCCTTGCCCTTGCCGTCCTTGCCCTTGCTTTCGCTATCGCGACCTCGCTTCATTGCGACCGAGGAGCACGCACCAGAAGTCGAAAACAAAGCCGAAATTGTTACGAAAGCAACGGCTACCGGAATTGGACGTGAGCCACGAGGGGCGATAGGGATCGCCAATGACATGAGCCACGAGAGGCGATAGGGATCGCCAAGGGATGGTTGCGGACGTGCAGTGGCCGATGCTACCTTTTTTTCACAAGGTGTAGAGCCCGGGGTCATTAATGAAGCTACTGAAGCTACGTCGTGCAGCACACGCATTTTTGTTGGAAACACGGCGAGTGCACACGATAGGCGATAGGGATCGAGAGAGAGAGAGAGCGAGGGGGAGAGAGAGAGAGAGGG
>Ga0194131_10012104_pt1 | contig 10133 bp, 10 predicted proteins | sample TA2KigO120mmetaG_FD_148631 | JGI IMG/M metagenome (GOLD analysis project Ga0194131, IMG submission 148631) | Freshwater microbial communities from Lake Tanganyika, Tanzania - TA2015053 Kigoma Offshore 120m | ecosystem: Environmental > Aquatic > Freshwater > Lake | place: Tanzania: Lake... | reverse complement strand
TTACCCGTTTGCTGTTCGAGCCACCTCGACGCAAGCGCAAACGAAGGGCATTCCCATGCTTCGTCATAAGTTAGCGCCTATGAGCGCGCGACTCCAGTCGCGCATCTTCCCCTTCATCAACACATCATGAGCGCCACTGGAGTGGCGCGCTCGCAGCGAAGACTATTCCGCGGCGAGCCGCGCCGCTCGGCCGGCCGCGGCAAGGCGCCGATCCAGCCGTGCGATCAGCCTGTCGAGCTCGGCGCGGTCGGTCGCCGTCAACGACGAGCCGGGGACGCGCTGCTTGGGGCTTTTGATGGCGCCGCGGCGGAACAGGACTTCCTTGCGCAGGGCGAGTCCGATGCCGGGCTGTTGCTCATGACGGACCAGCGGCAAATAGAGGTCGAACAGATCCTCCGCCTCCTCCGCCTTGCCCGCGGCGAAAAGATCGCAGACCTCGACCAGCATCTCGGGCCAGGCGAAGCCCGTCATCGCGCCGTCGGCGCCGCGACGCAGCTCCTGCGGCAGGTAGAGACCGCCATTGCCGACCAGGATCGAGACGCGGCGGCGGCCAGGCCGCTTCTCGCCCTCGCGGATGCGCGTCAGCTTGGCGAGGCCCGGGCAGTCCTCGTGCTTCAGCATCACGAGCTGCCTGAAGTCATCGACCAAGCGCTCGAATATGGCGGGCGCGAGGTAGATGCCGGTGCTCTGCGGGTAATCCTGGTAAACCACGGGGATGTCAGGCCCCAGCTCCTTGAAGAGCTGCGCATAGTAGCCATAGACGCCATCGTCGCCCTTGAGTCCCGGCGGCGGCGCGACCATCACTCCGGCAGCGCCGGCCATCATCGCCTCGTGGGCAAGCCGGCGCACATTCTCCAGGCCGGCATGACTGACGCCTACGACCACCTGGCGGCCTTGGGCACGTCCGACCACTCGGTTGACCACGGCAAGCGATTCGTCGGCGCTGAGCTTGTGCGCCTCGCCCATCATGCCGAGCAGCGTGAAGCCATTGACGCCGCAGCCCAAATAGAAGTCGGTCAGGCTGTCGACGCTGCCTAGATCGAGGGCGCCCTCCTCGGTGAAGGGCGTGGCGGCGATGATGTAGACGCCCTTGGCGTCCTCGGCGAGTTTTGCGGTCATTGCCCGATCATGCCAGTCTTGCCGAAGAAGGAAAGGCGAGATGAACGCAAAAACTACGCATATTCGCGGCCTCGACCATGTCGTGGCCTGGGACGAGTCCGACGGCCGACATGTCTACATGGACGACGCCGACCTGGTCTTTGCCGGCAACGAGATCGTGCATGCCGGTCCCGGCTACCGCGGCACCGCCGACCACGTGATCGACGGCGCGGGCCTGATGGCGATCCCGGGTTTCGTCAATGTCCACAGCCATCCCTTCTCCGAGCCTGCCAACAAGGGCCTCACCGAAGAGATCGGCAGCGACAAGTTGGGGCAAAGCTCGTTGTACGAATTCCTGCCGGTGTTCGGCCTCGATGCCGAGGATGCCGGCCCGTCGACCTTGGTCGCGCTGTCGGAGCTGCTGCGCAGCGGCGTCACCACCATCACCGACCTGTCGATCGCCCGCGCGGGCTGGCTCGATGACCTTGCCGCCTCCGGCATCCGCGCCGTCGTCGCGCCCATGATGCGTCAGGGCTACTGGTACACGAAGAACGGCCACACGGTGGACTATGCCTGGGACGAGCAGGCAGGCGAAGCAGCCTTCGCGGCGGCGATGCAGACCATCGACGAAGCGCTGCGGCATCCCAGTGACCGCCTCTCGGCGATGGTCTGCCCCTCGCAGATCGACACCTGCCGCGAGGGCTACTTCAAGGAAGCGCTGCAGGAGGCCCGACGGCGCAACATCCCGATGCAGACCCATGCCTGCCAGGCGGTCGTCGAGTTCCACGAGATCGTCCGCCGTCACGGCAAGACGCCGATCGAATGGCTCGATTCCATCGGCGTGCTCGGTCCAGACCTGGTGATCGGGCACGGCATCTTCCTCAATGACCACCCGCAGATTCACCATCCGCATGGGCGCGACTTCGAAATCCTGAAAGCGTCGGGTGCGGCGGTGGCGCACTGCCCGACCGTGTTCGCCCGTCGTGGCATGGCGCTGAACACGATCGGCCGCTACATGGATGCCGGCATCACGGTCGGCATCGGCACCGACACCTTCCCGCACAACATGGTCGATGAGATCCGGCTCGCCTGCTACGTGGCCCGCGTGCTCACCGGCAACTACAAGATGGGCACGACGCGACACGCCTTCGAGGCGGCGACCGTGGGTGGTGCCAGGATCCTGCGCCGGCCCGATCTCGGCCGACTGGCGACGGGCTGCAAGGCCGACTTTTCTCTCGTCGACATGAGCCATCCCTATATGCAGCCGGCGCACGAGCCGGTGCGCAGCCTGATCTACTCGGCGAGCGAGCGCGCCATCCGCCATGTCTACGTCGACGGCAACCAGGTGGTGAAGGACGGCAAGGTGCTGACGGTCGACATCGAAGCCGCGACCGCGGGCCTCGTCGAGGGCCAGCGCAAGCGGCTCAAGACCGTGCCGCAGCGCGACTGGGCCGGTCGCACCGCCGAGCAGCTCGCACCGCCGGTTTACGGTACCAAGGACCGCCTGCCGCAGTCGCGCCCTGTGACCTGATCGGATTCCGCTCTAAGCCGACTTCGGCACCGCGTAGTCGGCCGGATAGCAAGACTGGAACGCCGGCAAGGCTTCGCAGCGCCGCGACACCGCGTCGAGCGCCGGATAGCGGCCCTCGGGCAGAAGATCGGGCATCGCCAGGCGAACATAGCGGATCGTGCAGGCGGCGGTGATCCAGGCCTGGCATAGGCGGGCGTCGGCCGGCCAGGACTGCGCGTTCATGGCGGCAAGTCCGCTTGTCGCCTGGGTGCGGCAGCGCGCTACCCAATCGGGCCAGCGGTAAGGTCCGGGCCGGATCAGTTGCTCGTAGGCGATCGCCATGACCTTGTCGTTGACGCCGGTCGCGAGCGCCATGCGCTGCAGGGCCTGCCGGCGCGCCAGTCCGACCGGCAGCACCAGTGCGCGCTCGGCGCCGACCTGCTCATCGAGCCAGTCGAGGATTGCACTCGAATCGATCAGGGCGGTGCCGTCACCGAGAATCAACGACGGCACGCGGCCCAGCGGGTTGGTCGATCGCATCGAGTCGAAATCGCCGAACACCGAGCGCATGTCGCGCTCGAAGGCGATGCCCAGCATGTGCAGCGATACCGCTACGCGGCGCGTGTAGGGGGAATCGTATTGGCCGACGAGGATCATCGGTCGATCATGCCTCTTTCCGGCAATGGAGGAAATCATGGCCCTACCCCAGGACATCCGCCCGGTGAACAACGAGTTGGCCGATTCGATCACCCGGTCGGCGGCGATCCCGTGGATCGAGACCAAGCCCGGCCAGGCCTGGACCAAGGTGCTGTGGATCGGCCCAGAATCGGGCCGCTGGGCGGTGCTGCTGAAGTGGAAGAAGGGTTATACCGCGCCGCCGCACAAGCATTTGTCGGCGGCCTTCGCCTTCGTGCTATCCGGCAGGCTGCAGGTCCGCGACACGACCTACGGACCTGGCGACTTCCTGCACGAGGCCAACGGCATGGTGCATGGCGCCACGACGGCGCTCGAGGACACCGAGTACCTGTTCTTCTGTGACGGCCCGGTGCTGTTCTTCGACAAGGACGGCTTCACCGGCTATCGCGGCTGGGAAGAAGTGTTGCGCCTGCAGCAGGCGGCGATGAAGCAAGCCGCCGAATGATCCAGCAGGTCGACGATCTTTTGGCCGAGGCGGCCGAGTTCGACCGCCTGCTCGCCGCACTCGGCGACGACGACTGGTCGCGCGCCACCCAGTTCAAGGCCTGGACGGCCGACGACATCGTTCGCCATCTGCATGTCGGCGACACCATGGCGCTCGCCTCGGCACGCGATCCGGCGGCGTTCGCCGCCTTGATGGCCGACATCCAGGCGCGCCGCCAGGCCGGTCTCAGCCGAGTCGAGGAGGCCCGCGAACGGCTGGGCGGGCTCGGTGGACCGCTGCTGCGGGCACGCTGGCGGCAGACGCTGGAACAATTGTGCGACGTGCTGGGCAAGCTTCCGCCCGACGCCCGCCTGAAATGGTCGGGGCCGGACATGGGCGTGCGCATGTTCACCACGGCCCGGCAGATGGAGACCTGGTCGCATGCCCAGGCGATCTACGACCTCTTAGGCATCGACCGCCCCGCCGCCCAGCCACGCCTGCGCAACATCGCCGAGATGGGCGTGCGCACCTTCGGCTGGGCCTATCGCAACCGCGGCCTCGCGGTGCCGGCGACGGTCCCCTCGGTACGCCTCGACGCCCCGGCCGGCGAGCGCTGGGAATGGCTGCAGTCATCGACGAACGACGCGATCGAAGGCGACGCCGTCGCCTTCTGCCAGGTCGTCACCCAGACCCGCAATGTCGCCGACACGACCCTCACGGTTCGCGGCGAGACGGCTCGACACTGGATGACCGTCGTCCAGTGTTTCGCCGGACCACCGGAGACGCCACCGGCGCCGGGGACGCGCGCCAAGTCACGCCGTTGACGCCATCGACATGCGCGCAGCAGGTCAATGCACTCAGCTGTCGACAGCCGCCAAAGGACAAAGCGCGACCGTCATCTGCCCGAGAACTCGATAGCCGCCCGCAGGTCTTCCTCCGTCAACTGTGGATAGGCTTCGAAGAGGTCGGCATGGGACTTTCCGGCTTCCAACTTGCGCAGGATCAACTCGATCGAAATGCGCGTGCCTTTGATGCACGGCTTGCCCATCATCACGGTAGAGTCGGTCGAGATGCGAGCGTGCGTCATTGGCTTGGTGCCTTCTTGCCTCGTATTGCATTGTCGCCGTCGACGACGCCAAAGCATTGATGATCATCACAGCGATCTGACATAGCGGACACTCGGGAGAACACACATGAGCGCTATCATCCCCTTCCGCATCGCCGTCAGTGACGATGTCCTGGACGATTTGAAGGCCCGCTTGCGCCGCACGCGCTGGCCGGAGGCCGAGTTGGTTGGCGATTGGAGCCAGGGCGCGCCGCTGACGTGGATCCAGGAGGTTTGCCGCTACTGGGCCGAGAGCTACGACTGGCGGCAGCGCGAGGCGCGGCTCAATCGCTTTGCGCAGTTCGTCACCGCGATCGACGGGCTCGACATCCACTTCGTCCATGCCCGCTCGCCGCATCCTGCGGCGATGCCGCTCGTCATCACCCATGGCTGGCCGGGCTCGATCGTGGAGTTCCACAAGGTGATCGAGCCGCTGGTCGATCCCGTGGCGCATGGCGGCAACGCGGCCGACGCCTTCCATGTCGTCTGCCCGTCGCTGCCGGGCTTCGCCTTCTCGGGCAAGCCCGCGACCACCGGCTGGGGCGTCGATCGCATCGCCCAGACCTGGGCCAAGCTGATGGCGCGGCTCGGCTACGCGCGCTACGGCGCACAAGGTGGCGACTGGGGCTCGGCGGTCACCACCGCGCTGGGCGCCCTCGATGCCGCGCACTGCGCTGGCATCCACATCACGCTGGCCATGTCGACCCGGCCCAATGTCGTGGGCGAGCCGACACCCGAGGAGGCGCGCGCGTTGAAAGGCATCAAGCACTATGCCGACTGGGATTCCGGCTACTCCAAGCAGCAGTCGACGCGGCCACAGACCCTGGGCTACGGCCTCACCGATTCGCCGGCCGGCCAAGCGGCGTGGATCCTGGAGAAGTTCTGGGCGTGGACCGACTGCGATGGCCATCCCGAGAACGTGCTCGGCCGCGACGAACTGCTGGACAACGTCATGCTCTATTGGGTGACGGCGACGGCGGCTTCGTCGGCGCGGCTGTACTGGGAGAGCTTCGGCCCGGAGCGGCGCTCCGTGCACAAGGTCGGCGTGCCGACCGGGGTCGCGGTCTTTCCCAAGGAGATCGTCACACCCGTGCGGCGCTGGATGGAGACCAACTTCAGCGCCATCACGCACTGGCGCGAGATGCCCAAGGGCGGCCATTTCGCCGCCTTCGAGCAGCCCGCACTGTTCGTCGACGAGGTGCGCGCCTTCTTTCGAAGCTTGCGTTAAGCCGCGTGACGCAACACGCGGCCGGCGCGGGTGCCGGTCAGCTCGCCGTCGAGCACGTTGACCGCGCCGTTGACGATTGTCGCCTTGTAGCCGGTCGAGCGCTGGATGAAGCGGGCGGCACCGCCCGGGAAATCGTTCACCAGCTCGGGCTGGCGCTCGCTCACCGTGGCGGCGTCGAACACGTTCACGTCGGCGCGCTGTCCAACCTTGAGCGTGCCACGATCCTTCAGGCCCATGACACGGGCCGGCACCGCCGTCATGCGGCGCACCGCGTCCTGCAGGGTGAAGAAGCCCGTCTCGCGCACCCAATAGGCCAGGATAAAGGTTGCCCAGCCGGCATCCATCACCTGGGTGACGTGGGCGCCGGCATCGCCCAGGCTCGGGAAACAGCGTTCGCTCTTGAACATGTGAGCGAGCGCGTCGAGGTTGGAGTTGAACATGCGCAGCGTGAACAACGCCTTGCCGTGGGTTTCACGGCCCAGCCGCAGGAAGGTTTCGGCCCAGTGCTCACCACGTGCCTGGGCCATCGCGACCAAGCTCATCTCCTCGCCTGCGGTGTAGGCCGGCGTCGGGCCGTCGCCGAGATAAAACACCTTCTCGACCGGCGTCCCGAGATTCTGCTTGAAGCCGTTGGCCTTGGCTTCGGCGATCAATTGCGCGTGGAACTCGCCATCGCCGAGGGCGGCGACACGATCGGCCAGGGTCGGCAGGCGGCGCAGTCGCGACCAGGCAGCACCGCGCACCGGCAGGCCGGCCTGCAGACCGTAGATCATGCCCGACGCGCGGACCTGGGTGATCGCCGTCATGTCGCGACCGGCGCAAAGCGTCTCCAAGGCATCACGCCGCTGCTTGGCGAGCTCGAGGTCGCCGCCGCCCGAGCCGTAGCTGAACAGCACGCGACCGTGCGCGGCATCGGCGATGGTGCGCAGCACGGCGTTGTCGGCGCCGACCGCCTGCATCAGCCCGCCGCGCGGGGCCACGACTTTGGCGATCTCGACCAGCTCCTGCGGGTCGGCAAAAGTGCCAGGAATCGATCGGCCATCGGGCAGCTTGTGCGGCGCAAAGCGATTGGTCGAAAAGCCGACGGCGCCGCGATCGATCGAGCGCGCCACCACGTCGGCCATCTGGCGCCGCTCCTCGTCGCTCGCCTGTTCCTCGACCGCACGCTCGCCCATGACGTAGAAGCGCACCGCACTGTGGCCGACCAGGCCCGCGATGTTGATGCCGGGCTTGAGTGCCTCGATGGCGTCGAGATAACCGCCATAGTCCTCCCAGCTCCAGGGCAGGCCGCTCAAGATGGCGTGGCGCGGGATGTCCTCGACCGTCTCCATCATGCCGGCCAGCAGCTCCTTGTCGGCCGGCCGGCAGGGCGCGAAGGTGACGCCGCAATTGCCCAGCAGCGCCGTTGTGACGCCGTGCCAGCTCACCGGCGTGCAGTCGGGATCCCAGCCGATCTGGGCGTCGAGATGGGTGTGGATGTCGACGAAGCCCGGTGTGACGGTGAGGCCGCGGGCGTCGACCTCGCGTCTTGCCTTGCCGTCGAGCTTGCCGACGGCGGTGATCACGCCGTTCGCGATGCCGAGATCGCCGTACACCGGCTCGGAGCCCGTGCCGTCGACCAGCAGGCCGCCACGGATTGCGATGTCGTAGGCCATGGACGTCTCCCTTATGCCGCGTCGCACAAGCTTCCGGATTGCGGCGCGCGCGGTCAACCCGAGCGGTTCGTCAGGCGGTCGGCAGGCCCGAGGTCGTGGAGTACTCGAAATGCAGCGGCGTCTCGGGATGGATCAGCGCATAGGCCGAGCGCGCAGCGATGGCGGCTTCGGCAAAACCGGTGAGGATGAGCTTCAGCTTGCCCGGATAGGTCACGACATCGCCAATGGCGAAGATGCCGGGCCGATTGGTGGCGGCGGTCGCGGCGTCGACGGCGATCTGGTTGTGCTGCAGGGCAAGCTGCCAGTCGGCGATCGGTCCCAGCGCCATCGACAGGCCGAAGAACGGCAGCAAGGCATCGGCTGGGATGCGCCGCGTGACGCCGTCGAGCGTGGCGGCGATCACGGCGCTGAGCTGGCCGGCGGCGCCTTCCAGACCGTGCAACTGATACGGCACCACGAGATCGAGCTTGCCGTCCTTGGCCATCCGCTGGAGGCGCGCCTCGCTCTCGGGCGCGGCGCGGAACTTGGCGCGGCGATGGATCACCGAGACACGGGCCGCGACCTCGGCCAGCGACAGGGCCCAGTCGACCGCACTGTCGCCACCGCCGGCGATCACCACGCGCTTGCCGCGGAAGCTCTCCCGCTGGGTGACGTAATAGAAGACGCTCCTGCCCTCGTAGGCTTCGATGCCGGGTAGCGGCGGGCGATTGGGACCGAAGGCGCCGACGCCGGCGGCGATGATGATCGCCTTGGCGCGCAGCACCGTGCCCTTCGAGGTCGTGAGCTGCCAGACGCCACCGCTCAAGGGTTCCAGCGCCTGGACCTGCTCGCCGAGGTGATAGGCCGGACGGAAGGGTGCCGCTTGCGCCTTCAACCGCACGATCAGCTCGGCAGCCTCGAGCCGCGGGAAACCCGGGATATCGTAGATCGGCTTCTCGGGATACAGCGCGGTGCACTGACCGCCGGCATCGTCGAGCACGTCGACGACATGGCAGCGCAGGCGCACCATGCCGCATTCGAACACCGCGAACAGGCCGACCGGCCCTGCCCCCACGATCACCACATCGGTCTGATGCATCTGCCCACTGGCCATCCAAGGAAGGTGGCGAAGAGAGACCACAAAATAAAGGCCCCCGGTCGAGAACAACCGGGGGCGGAATTGGTAGCTGGGGGCGGACTTGAACCGCCGACCCCGGCATTATGAGTGCCGTGCTCTAACCAGCTGAGCTACCCAGCCATGGGTGCGCGGTATTAAGGGCTGCGACCGCACGCTGTCAAGAAATGCCCCGTGGAGTGGACTTGCCATCTCATCGGCGGCGGCGGCCGTGCCTGGCATATGCGCCGGTGCGCGCTGTCGTGCGCAGCGAGGCGATCAGCGCTTCGGCCGCCGGCGAGAGCCTGCCGCCGCGGCGTGTCGTGATCCCTATCGGGCCGAAGGTACTGGGCAGCGCCACTGGCAGGATCGTAAGGCGGCCCGCCAGCTCTTCGTCGCGCGCAATTTCGTAAGGCCAGATGCAAACATAGTCGCCGCTGAGCAGAAGACGCCGATTGGCAAACGGCGAGACCGAATCGATCATCGACAGCGGTGCCTCGACGCCGGCATCCCTGAAATCCTTGTCGATCTGCCGGCGCAAGGTCGTCTCAGGCCGTGGCAGAATCCAGCGTTCGTTCGCCAACTCGCCGAGCGAGAGTTTTCGCCGGCGTGCAAGTTTGTGATCTGCCCGCACGACGATGTAGGCCTGATCGTGGTACAGAACTTCCTGTACGAGGCCTTCGCGTTCGCGATACTCGGGCAGTCGACCGACGACGCAATCGATCTCGCCGGACCGCAATTGCGGCATGAGAACGTCATTGGTGCCATCGACTATCGTCACGAGCAGACGGGGGCGCTCGCCATGCAAGCGGGCGATCGCGTCCGGCAGCAGCCGGGCGGTGGCCGTGATCAGCGTGCCAACCACGACGCGGCCACCCGTCCCGTCGCCAAGGTCGCTCAACTCTTCATAGGCGTGTCGGAGTTGCGTCACGATCAGACGCGCATGGTGCACGAGAGCTTCGCCGAACGGCGTTGCCATGACACCGCGGTTGGTGCGGGCAAACAGATCCTGGCCGGCGACGATCTCCGCTTCCTTCAAGGTCTTACTGATTGTCGGCTGCGTGAGATTCAACGTGCGCGCCGCCCCGAGCAGGCTGCCGGCATCGGCGACCGCGACGACGGCGCGCAGATGACGCAAGGTCAGGCGGCTGATGAATTGCTCGACGGTCATTTTCCTGCCGGTTGCGCACGCGGTCTCGGAGCGGCCGCACGGTCGTCGCTATTCACATAGTAAATATCAGAATGGCGAGGTTTCAGTCACCATGAAAGTCAGGAGGGAGTAGAGATCGGGTGCCAGCGGGGCGTCCGCCCACGTCGCCGCCAT
>Ga0194131_10012098_pt1 | contig 10135 bp, 7 predicted proteins | sample TA2KigO120mmetaG_FD_148631 | JGI IMG/M metagenome (GOLD analysis project Ga0194131, IMG submission 148631) | Freshwater microbial communities from Lake Tanganyika, Tanzania - TA2015053 Kigoma Offshore 120m | ecosystem: Environmental > Aquatic > Freshwater > Lake | place: Tanzania: Lake... | reverse complement strand
CCCTTCTGCAAATGCTTCTCTCCACAATCGAGTAGCTTCAACTTTCTCAGAGTCCATCCGGCCAAGCAATTCATAGACTTCTATGGCCTGCCCGAAACCTTTGAATTTGAAAAAACCAACCGATCGACTCAACACTTGCCCATCAACCAACTTTTGGGCGGCGCGAGTCGCGAGGACTTCGGTGCGAAGATGCTTGTTGAGACCTTCCAATCGCGAGGCCAGGTTTACGCTCTCGCCGATCGTGGCGAAATCGAACCGAGTCTTGCTGCCCAGGTTCCCAACGGTCGCCTTGCCAGCGTGAACGCCGACCCGCGTGCGCATGGGTAACTTGGCCTCACTGGCGTCAAACCTGATCAATTGTTGGTTCAAATCCACAGCCGCCAGACAGGCTCGGGCCTGGTGGTCCTCTTGCTCGACCGGGGTATTCCAGACCGCCAGAATGGCGTCGCCGATTAGTTGCACGACAGTTCCGTCGTAGGCGTGAACGCTTTTCAACGCCGCGTCGTAATAACTATTCAACAAATCGAAAAGGTCCTCCGGGTGGAGCGTCTGAGCGAGCTTTGAGAAATCGGCGATGTCGCTGAACAAGATGCTGATTTGCTGCTCCTTCCCACCACGCTTGAGCAATTCAGGCTGCTTGAGCAACTGCTGAACCCGCGACGGAGACAGGTGGTAGCTCAGCGACTCTTCCAGGACACGCTTATCCCCGTAGAGTCGAACTGAGTTGACCAGAACCGACCAGGCGAGCGCCACGCTGATTTGGACCACAGCGATGGCCCAGGCGAACCAGACGAGTTCGTATCGGGAGAGTAACCAGGCTACGCCAACGACGAGCGCGGTTCCCGCGAATGCACATGCCGTCGCTGTTCTGGGTGTGAGGCGCGTGAAGCCATAGCCGGCGCCGCCCCCCAGCACAATCAGCAGAACGATCTCCAAGGCCGTAGGGAATCGGACAAGCCAATCGTTCCGTACCAAATTCAAAAACGCTGTGGCGTGAATTTCCACCCCAGGCGAAAAGCTGTTGCTCCACCGCGTGTAGGCGGTGCCAAATTCGTCCTTGAGTTCCCCGGAGAAACCCGTCGAAAGACGCTGCCCGACAAAGACCACCTTATTGGCGAGGAATCCAGGGGGGACACCATCTTCGAACAGGGCTTGATGATAGCTCGTGCTTGCCAGCGTACCCGGCGGTCCGTAGAAATTCAGCCAACGCTCTCGATAAGCCCGCGATCCCGACTGCGTGGCCTCGGCGCCCACAAACTCTGCGGCGACCCAAGACAAGCTCTTGAGGTCCTGGCTCGTGGGAAAATGTCGCCGAATGACGAAATCAGAATCGGCTGGCAACTGCGAAGCTCCCCAGCCGGCCGCGACCTTCCGAAAACTCTCGAGGGGTTTAGTCAACGTGTGGATCAGCATGCCACCGATGTCTTTGGTGAGAACGTAATCGCTACTCAGAATCACTCCTCCGTGCGCCTGAATTGCGCGGATCAACTGTTCATCCGGCTCAGCGTTGGGCCCCGGATCGCTAAACACGATGTCGAAAACGACTGCCTTGGTTCGAGCAGCCTTCAATCGTTCGAGGAGCTTTGCATGAAGCGAACGGTCCCACGGCACGTTGAAAGGTTGATCCAAAAGTTTGTGAGAGGATTCATCCAGATAAACAAGAACCACCTCATGCGGATGGATGATCGGACGAAACACAAAAGGCAAATCGTAGCTCAGGTGCGTCAAGCCGTCCCCCACTCGGGTCAGCATAAGACCGAGCCCGGTGGCGACGGCCAGGAGTGCACCCGAAACGCCAGCCAGCCACCGCGATCGCGCCCGACGAGTAGCCTTGGCAGATTCTCGTCCTGAGCTACGGACGGGCGAAGTCGAAGTTCCAAGTTTCAAGTTCAAAGGTCAAGGTTCAGAGCCTATCTCTCGACAATAGCTTTTGGATGGAACAGGCCACTGGCCTGTTGCGGCAGGCTACCAGCCTGCCGCGATCTTCGGCGGCAAGTTGCCGCCGACAACGGGCTGGTAGCCCGTTCCACCCATTTTCAAAACACTCTTTCAAAAGTTAAACCGGAAACTGGCCGTCCACGTGCGTTCGCGTGGCAACTCATAGTAAAAATTCAGCGGATTAAGCCGATAGTTTCGATCCGTAAAGTTCAGGATACCCAGTCGAACTTCGGCCGCGCGCTGGTGGAAGCGATATCCACCAAACAAATTAAACTGCCAGAAATCCTCGCCAGGCAGAACCGGCGAGTATCCGTCGTTGGCTTGGTGAAACCACGCCGACTCGACGAGGCCAAAGAATCCAATATCGTGGCTGTACGAAGCATAGAGATTGACCTGATGCAGGCGCGCCTCCTGAATGCCGAGCGCCGCCGCGCTCAGCGAAATGGGAATCTCCGGAAACCGAGTTTCCAGTTGGCTGCGAGTCCATCGATACCGGGCGCCAGCAGCCCAGCGTTTCCCAATTAACTGATTCACTGTGGCCGTAACATTTCTTTCCTTGTAGTCGAGAGACTGGGCCGTTCCCGAGGCGCTGATTCTTGGAGGAAAGCCAACCGAATCCAGCGTCCCAAGGGTACGGTCCACATCCGAATTCAGAAATTCGGCCTCAACGCCGAGGTACGTGCCCGTTGGAAATTTTTGATCCAGGGCTACACTCCAGGATTCGAATGTCGCGCCGGCAGCAGCGCCGGCCACGGATTCTGAAATCAAACCGCGATAAGCTTGATTGAAACCCGCCACCTGGGAGGGCTCCAAACGGAAACTCTGGTCATAACTAACCCCACCAAGAGATCGCGTGTAGGACCCTCGGAGTGCCGTGTTCGGGAGCGGCGTCCAGATTAAACCCACTTTCGGCGAGATTCGCTCTTTGGCCGCTTCTCGACCCGACAACGGCGGATGACGAAAATTGAGAGGGAAGTCTAAGTGATCGTAACTGACACCTCCCGTCACGAGCAACGGCTCGAGCACCCGCCAATTATTGTAACCGTAGAAACTTAGCCGCTCTAAATCGGTGGGCGCAGCCGCCGTCTCGAACTGGCTTCGGGTCTCAAACGTGCCGTTTTGATATCGCCCGCCCAAGACCAGCGAGTACTTTTCGCGCTGCCAAATTTGCTGCGCCTCCGCCGTGCAGGCTTCAAATTCGCTCCGATAAGCCAGCCGCGTCGGCAGCACCGATACGCCCCGCAGTTGCCCGTTCTCACTTCGGCTCAGCACGAGCGCGGATTGATCCGGATCCGTGACTTCGTAAGTATCCTGGAGCCATCCGAAAAGCAGCAGCGAATGATTGCCCGAACTCCATTCGTGGTGATAGCCGCCCAGCAGGATGGGATCCTGGGACTCCTTGACCCGGAGTTGCCTGTGCGCTTGTGTTGGATCGTAGTATTGAGCGACATCACCCGATTCAAAGTCGTAGTAAATGGATTGAAAGTAAATGCTGTCAGACGGTGTAATCTGCTGTTTGAACTTGGCGGAAACGGTTAGTTGTTCGACATCCTCATTCGGGCGCCATCCGCGGTCGGTTCGAAAAAGGGTATCGAGCGCATAACCGGTGTTGCCGAACGTCCCAAATTGCGACCCGGCTTGAATCCAACTCCCGTTGCTGAAGTACTCCGTGCTGGAACTCAGTCCCAGCCGATCACGCTCCAGCAGCCGGGAGTACTCTTGCTGCGAGACTTGCTGAGACAGCGTGCCACTCCCGACTGGCGCCAGAAGATTGGCCACAAGGAACTCACTCAGCCATGCAGTTTCGTAGCGGAGGTTGATCTGCCGCGGGTCGCGCAGAGCGTTGTAACTGTTGGCAAGAAAGAGGTGACTCGAATAATTGGCGTAATCGCTGTTCACCGCTCGCGTCGCTTCCCGGACGCTGACATCGAACATGCCCGCGTCCTGATAGAGGCTCGCGAGATTGGCTCCACGCACGGCCCGGTCCTGGTCCAAGAGCAGACGCGAGCGGTAGAGCCGGCGATTGTCGTTTAGCTCCGTCGATTTTTCCAAGTCATCCACGGCTTCGTTAATTCGGTTTTGTTGTTGATGGACCAGGGCAGAATAGAGCCATGAGGTCGGATCGTTCGGATCAAGGTCCTTAGCCCGGTCCAATTCTAATTGCGAGTTGGTGGCGTCGCGCGTCTGACTGAAAGCCTTTCCCAGATAACTGCGGAACACCGAGCGATGAGGTTCCAAGGCCGCCGCCAGTTGCAAATCCTGTCTCCCGGCTTCCAGGTTGCCTCGCCGGATTTGACACAGTCCACGACCCAGCCAGGCCTGACCCAGGGCACCGTCCAGCGCGATGGCTTGATCGAACCACTGCATAGCGTCCGCGATTCTGTTTTGGGCGGCGAGCAAGTAGCCTTTCAAAGCCAAGGCCTGCGCGTGACGCGGTGAAAGTTGGAGACCCTTCTGCAAGGCTTTAAGTGAATCTGCCGTGCGGCCAAAGCTAAACTCTAATTCCGCGAGCCGGACCCAGCCGAAGCCAAAAGCCGGTGATTTTTCGGTCGCCTTGCGGGCCGCTTCACGGCCCGCTTCCAACTTGAAACGCGATTGCTGATAGTACGACTCCACCAATGCTTCGGTCGCAAGGGAGGCTGAGGCTTCAAGCTTAGGTGTTGAGGGATAGGTTTGGCCTTTGACGGTCGCAACCATCTTGCGTAGCGCGTTGGCCAAGCGCGTCACGATTTCGGACTGCGGATTTCGGATTGCGGATTCTGTACGAGACCACGGACCACGAACCGCTGACCCGCTGACCTCTGACTGTTGCTTACTGGTCACTGACAACTGATTACTGATAACTGACTCTGCCGCTTTTGCCGGATTCAGCCCGACCGCTTGGAGTAGCTTCTCACTTTCCTCCACCTGTCCGACAGCCAGCAGCAACGCCGCCAGATACACTCGCTCCGCGGCGGAAGCGGTTACTCGGTTCGCTGGATACTTCGCCAGCGCGCCCAGCACGTCACCACTCCGATACGCGGCCAGCGAATCGGAAAGCTGGCGTCGCTCTTCCTCCGTGAAGTCCAACTCTGCGGCGTCCAGCACACCTGGATAATACAATGCCCATTGAACAATATTGACGGCTTCGATCACTGCGCTCTTGGCCGGTGGTTTGCCGGGTTCGATGGTCGCTTCTTCACGACTGCGGAGAGCGAGTGGGCCAAGTTCACTCTCCAAATCCACCTCTCCATCCAGCAACGTGAGCACGGTCCGCCCTTCTGGACCTACCCTTAGATTGAACTCCGTCCCTCGAATGGCGGCTGAAACGAGGGGCGTGCGAAATCGGTGCTCCTGGGGCCGGTCCCGGCTGTACAGGTAACTCGTTCCCGACTGTTGCTTGATACTCGGCTTGGTCTCACCCCGCGCTGGCGCTTCGAATTCGATCAGCGTGAACTCGGCAATTCGCAGCACGCTGCGATCAGTGAGTCGCAAACTGGCTCGGCTCCGTTCTCCGGTGCGCAGCCGGTCGCCAATTTTAAGATTCAGGTTCGTCTGCGCGGAAACCCAATTCGCGGCCCCAGACCGCATGTGTTCGACGAGTCCTTCAGCGGTCAACAAAATGGCCGCGGTTCCCTTCTCGAAGGTTTGCGCGGACAAACAAGTTAAAGCCAAGCTTAAAAGTGCCGAGAACGCGGCGGGAATGAACGACGGCGAGCAATTTCGAAACGTAGGGCAGGCATCTTGCCTGCCGCCTGATTCGCAATATTGCCCAAAGCAGGCAGGCTGGAAGCCTGCCCAACGTTGCCGACGCGGTCCTCCAAACCCGCTCAGGGAGGAACACCTGCGGCAGTGGTGCTGCCGTGCTGAGGGTGCCTTTCTCATGACGTTCAGCCGAAGTTATCCTCCGTCCACGGGCTGGCTAACTGGTGGAGTAGCGCTTTAGCCTGGAGCGGAGGCAAGTTGGGGAAAACCGAAAGCAGCCGCGCCAGCAAGGCCGTCACATGGGGCACGGCAAAACTGCTGCCGGTGACTTTTTTGATGCTGCCCCCCAACCAGGCAACTTCCACGTCCTGTCCACGCGCTGCGAATTCCACCAAATGCCCCGGACGATAGAACAGCGCTTCCGGATGCTTTGTTCGGGCGAGATTCACGGTCATGACGGTCGGAAAATGTCCGGGCCACTCCCGTTTCTTGAAATCAAAGTTGTTGCACGCTGCCACAATGTGCCTTCCTCGGACGTAGGCCTCGTCAATCCAATCTTTATACTGTAACACCTGGTCCTCGCGGCCGCAGCCAAAGCTGCAGTTCAAAATCTGGTATCCGGAATCCAACGCTCGCCGTGCCCCTTCGCGGATGATCGCGGTCCGCGATCTCAAGTTTTCGCCCAAAACGCGAAAGCTCCCGATTTCCGCGTCTGGAGCCAAACGGCGGATGATGTCACACACCGCCGTCCCGTGCCCGTAAACGTCACGACCCTCGCCATCCGCAACCTTCAACTGTAGGCCGTCATCGAGGATCGCAATATCGTCTGCCAGGACCAATCCGCTGAAAAGCGGATGGCCCGATTCGATTCCCGAATCCAGCACCGCCACTTTGACGTCGTGACCTGTTCCGATCTCGAGGGCCACAGACGCGTCTTCAACGGCAATCCAGGGATGGGTCATCGCATATGCTTCTTGCGTGGAACCGGACAACACGGCCGCTTAATCCCTCTCCCCGCGCTATTCACTGGCTTCGCATTCAACAGTGCGGGGAGAGGGGTGCATGTATTTATGATATTGAAATCATCAATCTGAAGCCAGTCCAAGAGTGAGACTGATAAGCCGCAACTCAAGTAAGCGCGACAAAGTTGTCGCGGCGCCGTGCACGGCCTTAAGTGCCGTGCTGGTGAACCCCGCCGGATCGGTTTCCGAGTGCGCGGAATTCTTCAATTGGACGCAGGACACCACGCCGCGGCAGGCACCCAGATAATAGAATGGGACCGCGACCAACGCGTAGGTTTGCACGCCCAGGGTTTTGTCCAACAACCTGCTCTGGTGACAGTTCTTGTGAACCTCGCTTTCAACAAAGGGCTGTTCGCTGGCGAATACCATGCAGATCAGTCCCGCGTTTAGGGGCTGTTTGAATCGGCCCACAAATCTCTCGGCATTGGGTCCTGTATTGTAGGCAGGCAGCAAAAACTCTCCACTCCTATCCAGCAGCCAGACCGTGCCCTCGTGTGCGCCTGCCTCGACGAACCCCCGCTGCAGCGTATCCTGCATCAGCGGGTCCATAAGACTCGCGAAGTTCTCCGGTTGAACACTCGCGGCCACCCGCGCCAGCCGATCCATCAGATCGGCTTTCATGTCGGCGAAGCGCGGATCCGGGCAAATGTTGGTGCGAGCGATCATCTTATTCTAATTCGCGATCAAGCTGGGACGAACCCTTGCGAACGCGCCATTCGAAATACCCCTCACCCGTCCCTCTCCCCATCCGATGGGGAGAGGGACGGGTGAGGGGCATTCGTCTCATTTCGGAATTCAGGAATCATATCATTCTCCGTCTTCTTCGACGCGTTGCCGAACGCAAAGCTCTTGCTTGCTGTGCGAGCAACTCGACCCAGCCTGGGTTCGCCTTCAGAAGATCGATCAATTCTACGCGTTCGAGTTCATCCAGCTCTCCGCGCGCAAACCGCTTGAGTTTGCTCCGGATTTCGTCCGGCGGATCGACCTGAGATCTTCCCTCGACTTCGCCGGCGAACTGATCGAGGAACTTCACCAACGTTTTGAACGCGGCCGTCATGAGAATACTTCTCTTCGATTGACGCTCGAACCTTCCGAACTTGCAGAATTCTTTGTCGTTAGATGAACCCGAGTTGATGTGTCTGGCACAAATCCAGGAAATCTCCCCAGGTCAATTCCATCCACGGGTCGGCCTTGTTGATGAACCGGAGCGTGTCGCTTTGAATTTCGCTCAGGCACTGATCCAACCGCCGACTTACTTTAGACTCGTGCCATCCCCACATCCTCCCCACTTCCCGCTGGGTCAGCCCGTGCAAATAAACCAGACGCAACATGAGCAACGCGTCGGCCGAACAAACATCGAAGGCTCGCTGTAGGCTCACTCGAAGTAAATCTACCAGGTCTGGGTCCTTTGCCAGTGGGGCTTGTCCCAACGCGCCGCCGGAAGCAACCGCCGGCGGTACTTGGTCCTGCCCATGGAACGACGGCCCGCGGAAACGCCGCTTCCTTTTTAGATCGAAGAGTCGGTTGGTCGCCACTGTGGCCAGCCACGATCCAAGAGAACACCGTCCGCTAAACCTCTCCAAGAGAGCCGGCCTGTCGTCTAATCCCGGGACGCAATCTCCCCAAAAGTCAGCCAGCAAGTCCTCCGCTTCGGTCGCACTGGCCCCTCGACGAATCAGAACCGCTCTTAGGAAAGGTTGATGTTTTTCGCGGAGAAACGCGAGAGCTTCGAGGTCGCCCTGCAAACATTCCTTTAGCTTGAGTCGATCCCCGTCCGTATGGACCAACGCTGCCGACATTGCAAGCGGGAGTCTAATTTTATCGTCATTCGTTGGCAATCCTAAATTCCAGCAATTCCACAAAGTTCGTATTTACCAGCGGATAGCGGCTATTGTATAAACAGATGGCTGGAGATCGGAGCACCAATGAACGCAGCGAATCCTGCATCAAGCCCTCCCATTCGGGTTGTGACCGTTGACGATCATGCCCAGTTTCGCGAGAGCCTGCAGTTTGTGCTCGATAATTCCGACGGTTTTCAGTGTGTCGGCGCGTTCCCACACGCCGAAGCTGCTCTGGAAAAAACGCCTGCATTGAAACCCGACGTGGTTTTGATCGACTTGCACTTGCCTCGCCTGAGCGGAAGCGAATGCATTCGAAGGCTCAAAGAAGCTGTCCCGGATACGTCCATCGTCGTCCTGACCGTTGAGGAAAGCCCGGGCGAGGTTGTCCGCGCGTTTAAGGCCGGCGCGGTGGGTTACCTGGTCAAACACGAGTCGATCGGGAACGTCCTCGATGCGGTTCGCGAAGTCTATCACGGTGGCGCGCCTATGTCGCCCTCCATCGCTCGACTGGTGATCCGAGCCTGTCAAGAACCTCAGGCAGAACGAAAAAACGACCACGAGTTGACCGGGCGCGAGAAGGCAATCCTCGATGCCATTGTTCAAGGACTGCATCGAAAGCAGGTTGCCGAGAAGTTTGAGATCAGCGAGCGGACGGTCGGCAGCCATCTCCGACACATTTACAGGAAACTTCACGTTAACTCCCTTGCTCACGCCGTCATAAAATACGTCAACCGCAATACAGCGTAGGGCCGGCATCTGCCTGGCCCATTCGGGATTGAGGGTCTATATGGCAGCAAGGGAGTTGAGTGCGTCAACCAGCGCATGAAAAGCAGCATTTGCACCTTCAAGCTTTCTATTCGTACTCCGATAGCGCATAGCGCACGTTCTTGGATTTATGTTACAAACATGTCCATGTCCGAAGTCGCAGCTTTTCCCAAACAGGTTCCTAGGCAAAGGCTGAGGGTCGTTCGCGCTGGAGGCGCGGATTTTGCCGATCTATTCGGGCTGCACTCTCTTGTGTATGCGACATTCGGGAAGTTTTCCATTCGGACAACCTCAAATCGCTTCGCCTGCCGTACCCCGGTCCCACCGCTCTGCAAGTTTCGCGAACTCAATCGTCATACCAGTCAATGAGAGCAATCTTCATCTTTGCGTGGAACGATGGAGTGCCGATGGTGACCGGCGTCAACCTATGCATTCCTTGGAAAGAGCGATCAGCGGTCGATCTCCTGTAATCAGTGATCCATTACCCGCGGTAGATCTCGTGCGTCCCGATGTCCACGGTGACTACGATATCGCCTTCGACGTAACACACGGCCCGCTGATCGCCTTCGATTTCCACGGCGAAAATGGTGCGGTCGTACAGCGCCGAGAGCGGGTGAATCTTGTGCGGGCGCAATCGGGGATCGAAAGGATTGAGTTTGAAAATCTTCCAGGCTCGCCGGGCCTTGGCCGTGGCCGCAATCAGCCCGTCGCGGTAGCCGATCGGTGTTCCTCGTTCCTTCCATTCAGCGCGCATATCACCAGCCAACCGAGCCATCGCTTCGTCGAAGACTGCCACCGTCACGAAAGGCAACACTTCCGCTTCCGCCCGCTCCCACAGCCGGTTGCCCGGCGGGCCGATTTTTGCGCCATAACGGATTTCCTCGA
>Ga0194131_10012095_pt1 | contig 10137 bp, 9 predicted proteins | sample TA2KigO120mmetaG_FD_148631 | JGI IMG/M metagenome (GOLD analysis project Ga0194131, IMG submission 148631) | Freshwater microbial communities from Lake Tanganyika, Tanzania - TA2015053 Kigoma Offshore 120m | ecosystem: Environmental > Aquatic > Freshwater > Lake | place: Tanzania: Lake... | reverse complement strand
AGGCCCGACTCTACTCAACTTGCCTGACTCGTGTCACGCAGGCTTGCCGGAACGCTCAACAACCCCTGGAGGGCTTCACATCTCGTGCTCGTTGCATCGGTCTGGCCGTGAGAGTTTGGTGCGAACAACCACGCAGCAGCTCTTGCTGTCTCTCAACCTCGGGTGTCAAGCGGCTTTACCGGAAGCTCACGCATCATCGACGTATCAAGACGTGTTAGCGAAAGCCGAGACTCTATCTCCAGAAGATCTCACACGACTCATCGGCGAGTTGGGTAAGCTATTACAAGAAAAATGCGGCAAGTGGGACATGCTTAAAGATATAGAGGATGTGCGTGCCTACGTCGAATGGATGCGCTTCCGTGATTCTCGTCATAGCGATGGACGGCTGAAGACTCCCGAAGAATTCCTGGCTGAGGTGGATGAGGCTGAGTGACCATGGACACACGGTATTTGGTCGATACCACTGTGTTCATCCTGTATGTTCGCAGACAGTAAGAGGCCATGAGTTTCTTCCGCGACACCACGGCGACGATCTACTACTCTCATGTCACCCGCAAAGAATTAATTGCTCCTCCGATCAGTGATAGGGAGAAAAATGAGATTCTGGCATTCCTGCAGAACTATCGCCTTGTGAATGCTGATCCGCAAATCGCTGATGGGTTTTCTACGCTCCTGAATAAGTACACGTATCTGAAAGATCATCTCGCTGATGCCTTGATTGCAGCAACTGCCTGGAAGAAAGGCTTAGAACTCGTCACCACCAATCCACGGCACTTTGCCCCTATTGAAGAAATCAAGATGAGCAGATTCCCCGAGGATTTTTAAGATTCCTTGTTTTTCCTCACCTACGGTCGGAATTGCAGCGCTCGCGGCATAAGCGTGGCTGGGTGTGAGACGATGCGATAGGCGTTCTCCACCCACTCGCACACCCAGCGCCGTGTGTCGCGCGGATCGATCATCTCTTCCATCTGGAAGCGGTTGAGCGGCCCGATTGGTCCCCGCGCGCTCTCGATTCGCGCGTTGATCTCCGCACGCAGCGCCGCAGGATCAGCGGCTTCTGCAAGCTGGCGTTTGTATGCGGCCTCGATACCACCTTCCGGCGGGATGCCGCCCACATCTGCGGCCGGCCACACCACGCGTGCACTGGCTCCGCTGCGCGGCGTCGCATAGTTGTTGCCCGCAACCCCAAAGCTGCGGCGCATAATGACGGTGAAGATCGGCACCGAGACCTGCGCGAACGCGATCATCCATTCGGCGCCCTTGCGAATGGTACCGGCGATCTCATGCTCAAGACCCACCGCGAAGCCCGGATTGTCTACCAGGTTCAACACTGGGAGATGGAACAGATCACAGAGGTCAAGATGGCGCTTGAGCTTGTCACATCCATCGGCCGTGAGCGCGCCGCCGTTGATGTGGCGACAGTCAGAGGCGATGACACCTATCGGATAGCCATTGAAACGGACGAAGCCCACGATCTGGTCGGTCCCCCACAACGACCCAATCTCGAAGAACGAGCCGCGATCCGCCATCAAGCGAATGGCGCGGCGCATGTCGAAGGTCATCGTACGCTGGCGGGGGATGAGGGTGAACAGCTCTTCCTCCTGGCGATCAAGAGGATCGGCTGGGTCGGGCAGCAGTACCGGCGGCACTTCGTAGACGCTCGATGGCAGATAGGAGAGAAACTGCTTGGTCATCGCCGTCGCTTCTTCCTCTGACTCTGCAAGGTTGTCGACGGACCCATTGCGGCAATGAACCTGCCAACCGCCCAACTCTTCCTTCGAGATGTCATACCGCATCGCGTGACTCACAACTGGTGGTCCCGCCACGAACAACTGCGCGATGTCGCGCACCATGACAGCGAAATGCCCAAGCACCGCCTTCGCAGCGCCGATGCCCACCACACTGCCGAGCAGCATATTGACCACGGGCACTTGGCTCAGATGCTCGACATACATCGTACTGCCGAGGTGGCCCGGCAGGAACGAGCCGCCTTGGCCGGAGACCCGTGGGCGACCAGCAGTGATAGTCCCCGAACTTTCCTGCGCATTGCTCTCACCGGCCTTCTGCTGTTGCGGCACCATCGCGGCGACGCTGCCGCCGCCAGATGAACCGTCCAGTAAGCGAATCGATGGACAGCGCAGATCGAGGGACAGCCGATCCAGGTGAATGGCCTTCCCGCCGATCGCCCCATCGGCATGGCCACCGCGCGAGGTAAAATCATCGGCGCACACGACGGCTGTGCGGCCCGCGACCTTGCCCCATCCTCCCACATGATTAGCGGGCGTGAAGCCAGCAACACGTCCATGCTCGTCATAGTCCGCGAATCCCGCCAGGCTACCAACCTCACGAAATGTTCCAGCATCAAGTAGCAAATCGATACGCTCGCGGCAGGTCAGCTTGCCGCGCGACCGTTGGCGGACCACGCCCGGATCTTTCGACTCGGATGCGAACCGCTGATGCGCGATCGCTTGCAGCGCCTGCACATCGGCCATCATCGGCGCCCAGGTGTTCTCGCCGTAACTCCGCGGCGCGCGGATCTCGCTTGCGTGTGCCGAGGGAGCGATCGTGGCAATGATCTGTCCGACGGCAACCGTTACGCCGCTCTCGGTGGGACTGATGCCGGTGACGAGGCCAGCACAGTGCGCGGTGATCGCGGTCTCCATTTTCATCGCGCTGATGACCATCAACGTCGCGCCGGCTTCGACCGTCGTACCGGCTTCGACGGACACTTCGATGATGTTGCCTGCCATCGAGCTGGCGACGCCTTCCTCTCCACTCGGTACGGACAAGCCCGCCGATGCCGGATGCGCTCCATTCACAGTGAGTGCGGCTCTGCCACCGCGCAGCGAGGTCGCTTGCTGTTCGAGCAGCGCGAGCGCTCCCGATGCGGAGGCCACCTTACCGTTCGAGACAAGATCAGGATGCTCCGAGAAAAAGCTGGTACGAGCATTGCCCGCCCGTACCTCTGGATGTGAGAGGACCGCGCGCAACTGGCGCAGATTGGTCGGCAGACCTGCAATGTGGAACTCATCCAGCGCGCGTACGTTGTTGTCGAGCGCCGACGTGAAGGACTGAGTCGAGTTTGATTGACAGATGAGCTTGGCAAACATCGGGTCGAATTGCGGTGGCGGGGCGTAGCCCAGATAGCCACAGGAATCGACTCGCACGCCGCGACCGGTCGGTTCCTTATACCCTGTCAGCACACCAGCGCCGTTTGCGACGATGCGTGCTTGTACGGCATAGCCGCGCGGCTCTGTAATCGACTCCTGATTGACAATCCCCAACGCCGCAAGAGACTCGCCCGCCGCGATGCGGAACTGAGACTCGACGAGATCGATGCCTGTGACCTGCTCAGTAACAGTGTGTTCCACTTGGATGCGGGGATTGCACTCGATAAAAAAGTACTCACTGCGCTCCGGGCTGACCAGGAACTCAACGGTGCCCGCGTTCTCATAGCCAGCGGCCCGGGCCAGCCGAATTGCATCGTCCAAGATGCGTCGTCGCAGGCTGGCGTCCAGCCCCGGCGCTGGCGCAATCTCGACCACCTTCTGGTTGCGCAGCTGGACAGAGCAGTCGCGCTCGTAGAGATGCACGATGTTGCCCTGGCTATCAGCCAGGACCTGGACTTCGATATGACGAGGCCGGGCCAGCAGCTTCTCGATGAACAGCGAGCCATCGCCGAATGCTGCCTGTGCTTCACTCTGACAGCGCGCGAAAGCTGCCGACATCTCCTCACCACTTGTAACGGTACGCATACCACGCCCGCCGCCGCCCGCTGCCGCTTTCAGCATTACGGGATAGCCAATCTTTTCGGCGATCGCGCGGGCGTCCTCGGCACTCGCTACCGCATGCGGGCTGCCTGGAATGATCGGAATGCCGAGTGAGCGCGCCAACTTACGCGCCTGGGTCTTATCACCGAAGAGCGCGAGCGTCTCGGGACGCGGCCCGATGAAAGCAATACCCGCATCGACGCATTGCTGCGCGAAGGCGCTATTCTCGGACAGGAAACCGTAGCCAGGATGCACGCTGTCACAGTGAGTCGCCTTGGCCGCCGCAATCAACGCGCCGAGATCAAGATAGGCGCGCACAGGATTACTCGACGTTACCTGTAGCGAACGTGACTCCGTAGTAACCCGCGTATGCAGCGAGAGCGCGTCAGCCGGAGCATAGACACTGACCGACTCCACACCAAGCGCTGACGCAGCACGCGCGACGCGGATAGCAATTTCTCCTCGATTGGCAATCAATACACGTTTGAACAAAGAGGCACCCTCCCGCGGCTCAAATTCTACCAACTCCGCCATCCGCGCAAGTAGGTATCGCTCGTGCTTGGTATGCAACACGGGTTGTCGTGACAACGACATTGCAGGCGAGCACAGCGAGACCCGGAATCCAGGAATCTCAAGATCGAGAATTGAGATAGAGACAGAGAGGGCCGGATCGCTCTCGATCCCGACCACTATTCAAGGTCCCTCTTGCTGGCCGGTATGTGCAGAGACGGCGAGGGGGCGATGGCTCGTTGGGGCTCTACGGTAACAAAGGCGATCATGGCGCCTGCCAGAAACAGACCAAGACAGGATAAGAACGCAATCCCATAGTTCCCTGTGCTGTCGTACATCGCGCCTGCAGCGACTGGTCCGACGGCTCCTCCAATACTGAGCGCGATCGTCCCGACTGCGCCAGCAATGGCGCCGAACGCGCGCGTCCCGAAATCATGGCTGACCGAGAGTGGCCAAAGTACGACAAGGCCGCCGTAACCAAGCCCAACGCAGGGAACGAAGACTGCCAGGGCCCAGATCCCCAGAGTGTCAAAATATAAAAGGACGCCAACGCCTATCGCTTGCAGCACCAAACTAAGTGACAAAAGCCAATGAAAGTGGCGAACGTACTCGCTAGCCCAGCCCACGACGAACCGTCCACCCATCGTCATGCTGAGTGTCACTCCGGCTATGGTAGAAGCACTCTCCAAGGATAACCCGCTATCCTGCATGAACGCGACTTGGTGTGCGTGGACCGCTGCGGCAGCCATCAGTCCTAAGCAGAACGATATTCCGAGCAACCAGAAAGTCAGCGTGGACATGGCTTCTTTTAGCGTCCACCCGTCCGCCGCCTCTTGCTCTTCCATGGAAGAGGAAACGGAATGTTGAGTGAGGAACTCTTGCCCCAGCGGGACGAGTCCCTTTTCCGCTGGGGTATCGACGAGAAAGAACCACACGGCTGGGAGCATGCCACCAAGAGCCAACGCAGCGAGCCCCTGAAAGGCAGTGCGCCAGTTAAACTCTTCAATGAGAACGCCGGCAAGCGGGACAAGCACAAGCCCACCAAACCCGCCACCAATCAGTGCGATGCCCATTGCGCGGCCTCGTTTGGTGACAAACCATTGCGAGACCGCCTTGCCGACGGTCGCCGGGCCGATGCCTCCGAGCCCGACCCCCAGGAATGTATACAGCACGTAGAAGACAGCCAGACTGTCCATGTGACTCAGCAGCACGAGCGCGACCCCATCAATGATCGCGCTCAACACAAAGACAATCTTGACCCCACGAGCATCCGATAGCCACCCCCAAAAGGGAAGCGAGAGCCCTGCCGCGAGGAGGTAAAGAGAAAACGCGCCGGAAGTCTCTGCTCGTGTCCAGCCGAACTCCTGTGATAACGGCTTGAGGAACGCGGAAAAAATATAGGTGAATCCGCCATCGATGACGGAGATGAAAAATAAAATGGCGACGATGAACCAACCATAAAAGATGCGCTGCTCTGCGGAAGATTGTTCACCATTCGTATTGTGCCTGCTCATACCCTACACCTCGCCAGGGATAGATTGTCGATTCCGGGGACCTTCTGCTAGGTCCCATCTCGAAAACACGCAATGCTGAACGATAAATCAAGCAACGAGAAACCACGACCAACGACCGTAAGCGTTCAGCTCTCAGCTTTCAGTAGTCAGCCAGAAGCGGATTCATTCATTGCGGATTGCATCATTGACGATTGTTTGTCCAGCGGCGTCTATGGCTTGCAAGGGATGCTCTCAGCCATCTCATCAATGCGTTGCCCCTGAAAGCCCTTCCAATCCCTGGCGCGGGAGGCTACAGCTCATAGCAGGGGTTGGACTATGAGAGGGAACGTGTGAGGAAAAAGGGCGACACGAAAAGCGCTGCGGTGCCTGCGTTACCGCTCGGGTTCGAAGACTTGGTGCGGCAAGTGCGAACGTTGATTCAGGACGCGCGGCAGCAGGCCCTACGGGCCGTGGATGTAGTGCAAGTACGGACCTGTTGGGAGGTGGGGCGCCATATCGTCGAGTTTGAGCAAGGTGGTGCAGGCCGCGCCCGCTACGGTGCGAAACTCCTGACGCGGCTTGCGGAACGGCTCACCACCGAGTGTGGCAAGGGATTTGACGCGCGGAATTTACGACACATGCGAGCCTTCTATCTGCACTTCCCAAAATGGAACGCAGTGCGTACCACATTGAGCTGGACCCACTATCGAACACTCTTGCGGGTAGAAGATCCCCAAGCGCGAGCGTGGTACATGAAGGAGGCCGCCATCCAGAACTGGAGTGCCCGGGCGCTCGAACGTCAGATCGGTACGCTGTATTACGAACGGCTGCTGGCCAGTAAGGATCGTCCAGCCGTGCGCAAGGAAGCAAACCAGAAGCTTGCACCGTTGGCATATACGCCACGCGAGTTTGTCCGTGATCCCGTGCTGTTGGAATTCTTGGGGCTGCCTGACACGGGGAAGCTGCTGGAGTCAAATCTGGAGCACGCACTTATCAGTAACTTGCAGTCGTTCCTGTTAGAGCTGGGTAAAGGGTTCGCATTTGTGGCGCGGCAACAGCGGATCAGCACGGAGTCGAAGGATTTCTATGTGGATCTCGTCTTCTACAACTACCTGCTCAAGTGTTTCGTGCTCTTCGAGCTCAAGACCGGCGAACTCACCCATCAGGATATTGGGCAGATGGACATGTATGTCCGCATGTATGACGAGCAATGCCGTGGCCTAGAGGACAATCCTACTGTGGGGATCATCTTGTGTGCTCAAAAGGACGCGTCCGTCGTGCGCTATTCAGTGCTACATGGCAATGAACAGCTCTTTGCGAGTAAGTATCGCCTCGTCCTACCCACTGAGGAAGAATTGCGGGCCGAGTTAGACCGTGAGCAACGCCTGTTGCTCGACCGCAAAAGATCGCCGCGCACGACACGCAAACCTAAACGGTGACCTACTGCTCTACCTGCAGAGAGATCACCATCGAGACCTCGATTGCAGCAATTGGGGACGTTGCAAGAAAAGTGGGGCTGTGGACGTTCACGGGGATTTCACACGATCACCAGACCGCAACGAAGTAGCACAACTTGTTTATCCAGCGGTAGAGAAATTCAATATTGGGATATACTGCCGAGTAGGTAGTAGTAAACTCACAAGTGGAGTACTCCAGACGATCGCCCTTATCATATTGGTGACACTTTTTGACTCATTTTCGGTGCGCCAAGGGCACACGCTAGGGTTAGTCCCGATATTTCGCGATGATGAGGGGAAAAGGGAGTCGTCTGTGCGTCAACTAGGGCCAGGACAAGGGAAACATGGACTTGCATCCACATTCGGTAGCTTACACGGACTGTCACGTCTGGAAGCGGATGAGTTCTTGCGTTCACTAGGTGCGGAGGTACGCGTCACCGCAGGAGGCTATACGCGCTATAAGTTTCCCGATAGCTCTGAAGTGTGGATTCGTCCCACTGGTGAGGTGGTACGGCTGCCGCAACGCGAGTATAATCGACAAGGACAGCGAACCCATAAAGGGGCGCGTCTCGATGAAAATGGCGCCTTAACGTCAACTCACACGACGGGTGAGAAAGTAGAGAATTGACCATGGATGATTATCAAGCACTCGGCCTTGGTGACGCAGCGTCTGTGGTCACAGCGGTAACGGTGGACGCCGCTGACCAGTCTATTTTGCTTTCCTGTTTGTATAATCCTCAGGAAGCTTCGCTACCCTATACGTTACGATTTAATCACTGTGAGCATATCACTTGGGATACATTCGGTGATGTACTTGATTTGCAACATTTAGAGGCTGAGCTTGTGGGACTCTCACTCCAAAGACACGACGCACAAAAAGTAGCGGTTATTACGACGAATGTGTTTGAACTCTCCTTCCGCTATGGCAGCTTTTCCTTAGAAAAGTATTCCCCTAGCCCATCTCAGACCGCACCTAACTATCCGTTGGACTCGACTGCGGCCCGCGAGCGGTTTTGACTGAGCGCAAAAAGCCGCGGTTGGGCCGGAGCAAGTGAACGGTGGCGTTGGGCCTCTCAGTGGAAATAGGGAATGTTGCAAGGCAATTGGGGTTGTGGACATTCCGTGTATGCCACACGACCACCGGGCTGCGACGAAACAGCACGAATTGTTTTGGGAGCGGAAATAAGGGACGTGTTGGAAAATGACGATACTTCCTCTGACCTTCTGACACAAGGGTTCACGCGTACCGCCAAAAGAGGTAGGAGACGTTGGAGAAAAATTGAGGTGTTATGGCCGGCCCAGTAGGTAATGATCAAAAGAGTCCTGAGCCAACGGTAAGCAGACGTATCCAGATCGCAGTAGCAGTGATGGCTACGGTTCTTCTTCTTGCCTGGGCAATCGCTACGGTGTTTGAAATCCAGATGATCAAGGCATTCGCCATGGTCGTTCTGGTGGTGTTCGGCGTAATCATCGCGCTGTTAATGGTAGGAGTTGGCTAGTGCATGCGACCAACAATTCGCTGCAGGCACGACGACCCTGACGGACCGCTGCCTGAGCTCGAACGTTAGCCAACCAACAAGTGAGCTGTATCTCGCACGACGACATCAGGGAGCTGTCGTCAATTTAAGGATTGGACGTTGCGATTTCATAGCAGGTGATGAGCAATGGTCTCGATATAGGTTTCCTAAATCAGTTGTGGATGTGCGCCGTTCGTACTTCGACAGGCTCAGCACGAACGGAGACACTAGCACGGCGTAAACCCGTACACCCTGAGCTTGTCGAAGGATGGTTTGCGTTTCGGCCGCCTCTATCTCAAATGGGATGCCTATAGTCACTTATATGCAGGACTGCAACCATTCTCCCGTTGACGTTTCGTCTCATATCCTTTACACCGAACAGAGAGTGAGTTCACAAAACTTATTGCTCCAACACTTGTAGAAACTCCATGCGTTAGGAAGGAAGGCGAGAATGTCCACAGCTTGGCGTTTTTCGATTTGTCGCTCGGCAAGCACGGTCTTACTCTTGCTGGTTATGGCACCATTCCCCCACCTGCTTTTCGCGCAAGAGTCTTCTGGCACCCTGCAGCTAACGATCAATGACGCCACGACTGGACAGCCTGTTCCCGCGCGTGTCGAAATTCATGGTGCGGATGGGGCCTACCACGTGGCTGAGGATGCACTCCCGGCCAGCGGTGATTGTAGCATGGGCGATCCTGGGTCAGGTCCGGTGGACCAGGCCGCGTCGGTAGGGAAATTCGTATCTTTCCGGTGAACGCGCGTGACAAGTGAGGAGGAATGCGCATACCTTCCTACCGCAGAGTATCTTTGCACGGGAGGAAGAGGTCGATGTCACATGTGTCCCCAACCCAAGCTGAAGCGCATTTACAACAGGTGGCCGAGCAGTTTCACCAATGGCGGCAGAGTCGTGCCACGCCGCGAGGCTATCGCATTCCCGAGGCCTTATGGACCGAGGCCCTGTCACTAACCGAGGTGTTCTCGGTGGCCCAGGTGGCCAAACAGTTACACCTCAAACCTCAGGCCCTCAAACGGCGACAGGGAGCACCCGGAGCGAAAGCCTCGTCACCGGCCCCGGCGTTTGTCGAAGTGGCGCCGCCGCCGTGGCGGACGAGCCCGGTCGCGGTCGAAGTCCAGCGTCCGGACGGGACGCTGTTCCGCATCACCTATAGTGAATCTGCCCCAGCCGTGTCGGCCTTGCTCCAGACCTTCCTGGAGGTGCGCTAATGTTGCAACTCACGCCGCAGGGCCGCATCTTTCTCGCGCTCGCGCCGATTGATGGTAAGCGGTGATTGAACGGCGTTCTTTCCTCACACGAAGAGAGGTGCAAGATGAGCACACCCGGTCGAGAAACAGAGCGGGAATTTGTGACTCTCTATAGAGGAGGAAGGTA
>Ga0194131_10012092_pt1 | contig 10139 bp, 9 predicted proteins | sample TA2KigO120mmetaG_FD_148631 | JGI IMG/M metagenome (GOLD analysis project Ga0194131, IMG submission 148631) | Freshwater microbial communities from Lake Tanganyika, Tanzania - TA2015053 Kigoma Offshore 120m | ecosystem: Environmental > Aquatic > Freshwater > Lake | place: Tanzania: Lake... | reverse complement strand
ACTCCGGAAGCGTTCGCCGAGGTCGTGGCGCAGATCGGGGCATTCCTGCTGCCGGCCGTCGCCGCAATCCGGAGCGACTCGGGCATGGCCATGTCTTGGCAGGCCGGCGGTCCGTGGCAACCGACAAAATGAGCATACGTTTTGTACCCCCGTTGCACCCCCAGCGCTTTTTGCGGGCAAAAAAACGCCCGCTAAGCCATTGGCAAAGCGGGCGAGTTGAACAGGGAGGCTTCACGTCTGGGAGACGTAGGATCCGAAGACCCTGCACCCTGGCCCTCGGGCCGGGGCGGCGTCGGTGGGCAGGGAAGCCCGGCGACGCTGGGCCGCTACCGAAGCAGCAGCTCACGATTCACAGATAAGCGACCGATCGCTGAAAGCCCACCGCAGATAACTCCTAGTGGATATGCGTCCGGCGCATGGGTATTTCAGAACTGCGTCTCGGCCACCTTGCGCACCAGAAAGTCGCGAAAAACCGCTATGCGCTTGGAGTTACGCATCTCTTCGGCGTACACGAAATAGGCTTCGTAAGTCGGCCCTTCGAGATGCGGTAGGATCTGAACGATCTTGGAACTCTCCTGAGCCATGTAATCGGGGAAGGCCGCGATACCGACTCCGTTCTCGACCGCCCGCAGGATGGCGTAGACGTTGTTCACTTGGAGTACCGGCGTACGGCGCTGGCCGGGTGGGCAGCCGGCCTCGAGCAGCCAGTTGATCCCCGGGAAAGGCGGCCTGGGATCCTCGCCGTAGACGATGATCTTGTGCCGGTCGAGATCGGTGGCGGTCTGTGGCGTGCCGAATTTCTTGAGATAGGCCGGCGAAGCGAAGACGTGAATATGCACCGAGATCAGGTGCCGCTGGATGAGGTCCGGCTGGCGCGGCGGCTGCATGCGGATGGCGCAATCGGCCTCGCGCATGCCGAGATCGAGCTCGGAATCCTCGACCAGCAGGTTGACGTGGATGTCGGGGTAGAGCTCGAGGAATTCGCGGATGCGCGGCACGAGCCAGACCGAGCCGAAGGCGACCGAGGCGGTGACGCGCAGCAGGCCGGAGGGCCGGTCGCGCGTCTCGGTGATCTGCGTCTCGACCGAGGCGAGCTTGCCGAAGACGTCGCGCACCGTGCTGTGCAGCATCTCGCCGGCCTCGGTGAGGATCAGGCCGCGGGCGTGCCGGTGGAAGAGCGGCGTCTTGAGCGAGTCCTCGAGCGCGCTGATCTGCCGGCTGACCGCCGACTGCGACAGGTTCAGGGACTCGCCGGCATGGGTGAAGCTGCCGGCCTCCGCCACGGCGTGGAAGATGCGCAGGCGGTCCCAGTCCATCGCCATGCGGGGCGCCGGCCTACTGCGCGGCCAAAGGAGTCGCGGCTTCCTCGTGCGCGAGGAAACGCTCGGCCTCGAGGGCGGCCATGCAGCCCATGCCCGCGGCGGTGACCGCCTGGCGGAAGACCTTGTCCTTGACGTCGCCGGCGGCGAAGACGCCGGGGATGTTGGTCGCCGTCGAATCCGGCCGGGTAACGATGTAGCCCTCGTCGTCGGTGGTGACGATGCCGCGGAAGAGCTCGGTCGCCGGGTTGTGGCCGATGGCCACGAACAGGCCGTCGAGGTCGAGCTGGCGCGCCTGGCCGGTGACCAGATCCTTGAGCTTGATCGCCGTGACGCCGGGCGGATTGTCCTTGCCCAGGATGTCGGTGACCACAGAGTTCCAGATCACCTCGACTTTCGGGTTCTTGAACAGGCGGCCCTGGTTGGTCTTGTCGGCGCGCAGCTTGTCGCGGCGGTGGATCAGCGTGACCTTGGTCGCGTGGTTGGTGAGGTAGAGCGCCTCCTCGACGGCGGTGTTGCCGCCGCCGACCACCGCCACCGTACGGTTGCGGAAAAAGAAACCGTCGCAGGTGGCGCAGGCCGAGACGCCGAAGCCGCGGAATTTCTCCTCGGCCGGCAGGCCCAGCCACTTGGCCTGGGCGCCGGTGGCGATGATCACCGTGTCGCCGAGATAGGTGCCGCCGGAATCGCCGTGGAGCGCGAAGGGCCGCTTGGCGAAATCGACCTTGGTGATCGTGTCTTCGATGAACACCGTGCCGACATGCTCGGCCTGTTTCTGCATCTGCTCCATCAGCCACGGCCCTTGGATGACCTCGGCGAAGCCCGGATAGTTCTCGACGTCGGTGGTGATCGACATCTGGCCGCCGGGCTGCATGCCGCGGATCAGGGTCGGCTTGAGGTTGGCACGGGCGGCATAGATCGCCGCGGTGTAGCCGGCGGGGCCGGAGCCAAGGATCAGGACTTTGCTGTGACGGGTCTGGGCCATGAGGGGGAATCGGTGCGGAGAATCGGGGGACTCGGCTACGGAAGTGCAGCCGCTCGGTTAACGTAAGTGGAGGCCGGAGGCGGCGCAAGGCCGGCGGCAGCGGCTCGGTTCGCCTTGCGATGGCGCTCGAAGAACGCCGGCTAAGTCGCGTCGCGCCGAATTGTGTCAATCCGGTGGCGGCAATTTTCTTAGCCTGCAAGCCCTTGAGAAATCACGCCCCGGCCATGTCCGGTGATGTCCAATATGTCCAATATCGCGCCCAAGGTGCCCTATTTATGGGGCTCCGGCCGCAAATTTTTCGAGCCGCCTATGGACGAAACGTCTGCGGCGCCCCATATCGAGGGCGATGTCAGAAACCGAACATGTGGTCGAGGCTGAAGGACTTCTCGCCGTCGACCAGGCCGTGATAGCCGAAGAGGCGGCAGGTCGTGTCGCGGATCAGGACGTAGCCGCCGTCACCGGCCTGCTTCAGCCCCTCTCGCCCGAAGACTTCGGAGGCGCGCCAGAGAGAGGAGCCGGAGCAGGGGATGCGGATGTCGTGTCTGGCGATCTCGACGCCGTCGCTGCCATGCAGCGTCAGCGCGGTCGAGGATTGCGCCGCCCAGGGCGTCGAGGCCGGATAGATCAGGTGGCAGAGCGTGTCGAGCCCGTCATGGCCGAGGCGCAGGAAGAGCCGCGTCGACAGGCCCGGTGCCCGGCCGGCGTAGGATTGCGGCTCGTTCCTGTAGGTCAGCACGGTGTTGAAGACATGCGCGCCGAAGCTGGTCTCGGCGGCGTGGCTGGATCTGCGGTCCTCGTAGCGGAAGAGGGCGTGCAGCCAGCCATCGGCCTCGCCGCCGCTGCGGAAATCGTAAAGCAGCTCCATGTGCCCGTAGCCCGAGGACAGCTTGGTGCCGTTGAGCAGATCGGCTACTTCCAGGCTGGTGGCGTGGCCGCGCGGCAGGTTGCCGAGGAAGGCGGTCGTCGCCTCGCGGCCCGAGGCGTCGTAGACCTTGAGCGAGACCGGCAGCGAGGCTTGCGTAGTGGCCATCGGGGTGGGCAGCACGATCGAGCGGTAGCGATCTGGGGGCAGCACGGGGGCCGGCAGCAGGAAGCCCTTGCCCATCAAATTGGCGAGCTCGGGGATGTGCGGATCGGGCTTGAGATCGGCGCGCTCGACATTGGGATGCGCCAGGCGGCGCTGGCCCGACTCGCGGACGATCTCGTAGCGCGGGCGCACGAAATGCTTGCCGGCGGCGATCTCGATCTGCTGCGGCCAGCGCGCTGCGGGCAGCAGCGTCGCGACGTCGAGTGCGAGCGAGGCGAAGGGCGGCACGGCGCGGTCGAGCCACGCCACGTCTGCGCTGCCCATCAGCGAAAGCCCCACAGCCTTGGCGGGGATGGGGCAGGGGTGGCTGTTCTGCACCCAGAGGATGACCTTTTCATCCGCCTTCGGCGCCGGCAGGCCGGCGTAGCGGTCCGACGGCCAGGCATTGGCGTCGTGGGTGCAGGAGAGCTCCTCGGCCTTGGCGCCGAAGATGTCGAGCGCGTATTTGACGACGTCGTGCCCCGTGGCGCCGATGGCGTGGATGAAAAGCTGGCCGCAGAAGGGCGGCAGGCCGAAGCGCTTCCTCACGTTGCGGCTGTCGATGACGATGCCGGCGACACCCGAAGCCACACTCTCGCGCCACTGCGCCAGCACCGCACCGTCCGCCCCGTACAGGCACAGCCACAACACGATCTCTTTTGCGCCGTAACCTGCCCAGTAATTGGCCGTGACGATCCTCGTATGGCGGGCATCGTCGTCGCGGAAGAAGGCGAAGTTGGTGGCGAAATTATGGGGGTCGAGATAGTTGCGCTTGTTGACCAGCATGTCGTCGGCGAGGCGCATGCCGTCGAGGGTGACGATCTCGGCGCCCTTGGGCACCAAATGGCGGATGTGGTCGACGAAGCGCGTGGCATCGAAGGCCAGCACCAGCACGCTGCGGGCCGGCGAGGCGGGCAGGTCGGTGATCGGCTGGGCGCGGCGGCCCAGTGCGCTCCGGCCGATGGCGTCGACGTCCTGCACGAACAGCCCGGCGAGAGCGAGGCTGTTCAGCGGATGCAGGGCGTCGAAAGGCTCGGCGAGGCCGAGCGGGTCGTAGACCGCCACGGGTCCGGCCTGCGCCAGACGCTCGATCAGGGCGCGTGCCGGCGCCACCGCCAACGGATGGCCGACGGCCTTGAAGAAGGCGTTGCCGCCCTTGACGTTGCTGAAGGTCTCGATACGCAGTGCCATCGGCGACTTATAGCCCGCGGCGCGGGCTCACTGCCAGCCGAAGCGCTGGCGGCAGATGAGGGCGGCCCGCGCCGTATCATCCGGCGGTGTGTAGCTCCAGCGTTCCAGTGCGCCGGTGAAGGGCCGGGTGTAGCCCTCGGCGATGAGATCGTGTTGGAAGCGGCGCAGCCGCGCCGAATCGCCGGGCAGGCGCATGACATGGACTGGCTTGCCGGTGGCCAGCGCCTCCGAGGTCATCGACACCGAATCCTCGGTGACCACGATCGCGTCGGCGAGGGCCAGGATGCCGAGATAGGGATTGTCCCCCTGCTCGTTCCAGACGAAGGCCGGCAGGCCGGTGAGCGCCTGTGCCAGCACCGCCTTGTTCTCCGGGCCGGTGCGGCGCGAGGGCGTCACCGCCAGCCCCGCCCCGTGCCGGCGGGCGAGCTCAGCGAGCCGCGCCGCGAAGTCGGACATCGTCGGCGGGTCGAGCACGAAGCGGCCGTTGCTGCCGCCGATCAGCACGCCCACCAGCGGTCGCGGTAGGGAGGCAAAGGCTGCTGCCCAGTGCGCTGCAGCGCCGCCGAGCTTCTCCGGCGTCACCGGATGGATCGCACCGACGGTGGAAAGCACATTCTCGCCGCGAATGCCGTCGTGACGCGGTGCGACGACGACATCGAAGCGGTCCAGCCTCATCAGCGGATTCTGAATATGCGCCGCCTTGATCCGGCCGCCGCTGGCACGCCGGATGGCGGCGGCCAGCGGGGCGGCGATCTTGCCGCAGCTGATCACGACATCCGGCCAGGGTGGGTCGAGACGGTCGCTGCCCTCGGCGAGCCGCGTCAGCGGATCCAGCCAGAAGCGCCCCGGCAGACGCTGCCAGGGCCAGCGGGCGCGCACCCGCTTGAACAGCGGGGTCAGGCCCAACGCTTCGGCGAGGCCGCGGCCCTGCGATTCGAAGCCGGCCTCGCCTGGGGTTACGATCCAGCCGACGGGGGACATGGCGGCGGACTATGAGGGGCCGGCAGGGCCGAGGCAACACTGGGTAAGAAAATTCCAAATCGGGTTGCGGTATCGTCTCCATCGTGGAATATTATTTCAACGATGGACCGGACGGGGAAATGAACGATGCGGGGCGTCAAGCTCGACCGGATTGACCGACGGATCCTAAGAGACCTGCAGGCCAGCGGCCGCATGACCAATGTCGAGCTCGCCCGCCGGGCCGAGATTTCGGCGCCGCCCTGCCTGCGCCGCGTGCGGGCGCTCGAGGATGGCGGCGTGATTAAGGGCTATCACGCCGACCTCAACGCTGCGGCGCTCGGTTTCAATGTCACTGTCTTTGCCCATGTCGGACTGGCCAGTCAGGCGGAGCATGACCTGAAGGCGTTTGAGGATCTGGTGAACTCATGGCCCCAGGTCCGCGAATGCCACATGCTCGCCGGTGAAACCGACTTCCTGCTCAAGATCGTGGCTGAGGACTGGGACGCTTATCAGAAGTTCCTCACCACCAAGCTGACGACGGCGCCGAACGTCAGCCACGTCAAATCTGCCTTGGCGATCCGCAGCGCCAAGCACCTTCCCGGTGTTCCCGTCGAGGTCGAGTGAATAGGGCTGAGCCGGAGCGATCGCCAGTCGTTCTGCGACCGCTGCCGCCTCGTTATCCGCCGATGACGAGACGGTAGATCAGACCGGCGGTGGCCCCGCCGGCCACCAGCCAGTGAATCTCCGGTTTCCAGCGGATCATCACGCCGAAGGCCGCCAGCGCCACGATCACGGCGAAGAGATCCGGCCGCCCGCCCGGCAGGATCACGCCTCCGGCCAGGAAGACTCCCAGATTGAGGATCACGCCGACCACGGCGGCGGTGATCGCCCCCAGTGCCGAGCTGAGCTTCGCACTCTCGTGGATCGAGTGAATCCACGGCGCGGCACTCAAGACGAACCAGAAACTGGGCAGGAAGGTGCAATAGGTTGCGATCGCCGCTGCCAGGATCGCCGCCGACTCCGGCGCGAGGGCGCCGGGAAACTTCCAGCCGGCGAAGAAGCCGACATATTGCAGGACGAGGATCAGCGGTCCCGGCCGCGTCTCGGCCAGTGCCAGCCCGTTGAGCATCTCGTCGGCCGTGAGCCAGCCGTAGGTGTTCACCGCCTCCTCGGCGACGTAGGGCAGGACCGCGTAGGCCCCACCGAAGGTGACGAAGGCGGCCTTGGTGAAGAGGTTCGCGACATCGGCGAACGGTTCCGCGCCGAAGAGCAGCAGCGCAAGGGCGATCGGTACGATGAGCAAAGCGACGAAGATCGCCGACATGCCGACCAGACGGAACATCGGCCGCTCGACGGGTGCCACCGCTATGCCGTTGACGGCGCTGTCCTCGGCTTTGTCATGGCCATGACCTGAGGCGAAAACCGTGCTGCCCTGCAGCCCGGCTACCCAGCCGATCAGACCGGCGGCCAGCACGATCCAGGGAAAGTCGATGCCGGCGAAATAGATGGCCACGAAAGCGGCAGCGGCGATTGCCACGGCCGGCCAGCCTTTGAGCGCCCGGTTGCCGATACGCCAGACGGCACTGGCGATAATGGCGATGACGACGGGTTTCAGTCCGTAGAACAGCGAGGCCACCAGGGGTACGTCGCCGTAGGCCGCGGCCAGCCAGGAGAGCAGCAGCATGATCGCCGCACCCGGCAGGACGAAGAGCGAGCCGGCGACGATGCCGCCCTTGAGCCCGTGCAACCGCCAGCCGATATAGGTGGCGAGCTGCATGGCCTCCGGGCCGGGCAGCAGCGTGCAGAAATTCAGGCCGCTGAGGAACAGGCGCTGGTCGATCCAGCGCCGGCGGTCGACCAGCTCGGTCTGCATAATGGCGATCTGGCCGGCCGGCCCGCCGAAACTGATCCATCCCAATTTGAACCAGAAACGCAGGGCCTCGTTGAAACTGGGGGCTGGAACGAAGCCGGCGGAGGCATCAGGCATGCGCGAAACGTCCATGGTCAGCTCTTCGGTGGCCAGCCATGGGTCTCGCCCTGCAGCTTGCGGCACCACGCGTAGAGCGCATCATAGACCACGAAACCGTGTTTCAGCATCTCATGGTCGTCCTGGAAATTGTCGGACAGACCGAGAGAGATGGCAAGCAGGCCGGGCGATTGCGGGGCGAGCTCCGGATGACCGGTATCGGCACCGCGCACGATGGTCGCCAACTGGTCGAGCGAGGCGCTCTTGAGGTTATACTTCTTGAGGAAGGCATCGAAGCTGCAGAGCGGGCCGACATGCGAAAGCTCGACATCGGGCACGTCGTAGGGCGTGGCGCCGGTGCGCTTGGCCTCGCTCATCACCTTGTCGGAGCGCACGAAGAGAAACTCGGGCTCCTTGTCGATGAACCGGTCGATCAGCCAGGGGCAGGCGACGCGGTCGATCTTCGGGCGTTCGCGTGTGATCCATTTCATGGCTTCAGCCCTTCTTTGCCTGAGTTTGCCCGCCGATGGCGTGCCAGGAGGCGATGCCGCCGGCGAGCGTCACGGCCTTCAGCCCTTTCGCCTGCAAAGCAGCGGCGGTGTCCTCGCTGACGTTGTGGCCATAGACACAGTAGACGACGATCTCGCGATTCCGGGGCAGGCCATCGGCCCACTCGGCGACCGTCTCCGGCGCACGCCACTCGGCACCGGCGATCATGTCGGCACCGGCGTCGAATGCCTTGCGCCGCCGGACGTCGAGCAGGAATGGCGTGGCACCGCCGGCCAGGCTCGCGCGCAGGTTTTCGGGTTGCAGCGCACCGTTGCCGTAGTGGACGTCGGGTAACGGCCCGCCTTCGGTGACATGCTTGAAGCGCTGCTCCGCCCATTCCCAGTGGATGTTGCGCATGTAGGCGTCGACATAGGCAGCTGCTCGGGTGCCGAAATCCATGTGATACGAGTGCTCGTACATGTCGAGCGCCAGCACCACGCGCGCGTCGGCCAGAGCGTGCGTGTGGTCCGCCGCCCACTGGTTGCGCAGCTTGCCGTCTCGTGGCGACCAGACCAGGAGTGCCCAGCCCGAGCCGCCGCCGAGAGCCTTGCCCATGGCGCTGAACTCGGCCTGCCAGCGCGCTACGCTGCCGAAATCGCGCTCCAGCGCCTTGGCCAGCGGAGGCAGTGGTGCAGACGCCGGCTTGCCCTTGCGGCCGGGCCCGCCGAGGCCGGCGAAGTAGAGTTCGTGCAGAACCATGGAGTTGTAGGCGATCAGCTCCTCGCGCTTCAGCCCGTTGAGCACGAAGATCGGTGCGGTGGCGGGATCGAGACGCGCCAGCTCCGCCGTGATGGCGTTGAGCCGGCGCACCGCGCCGCCGTAATTGTTCTCCTAGTGGCTGGCGATCAGACGCTCGGACAGACCGTCGAGCTCCATCGGCGTCAGTTCAAGTGGGGCGATGCTGTAGGTCATGGCTTCCTCGTTGGAGTGCTCAGGGGGAGAAGTCGAACGGCTGGCCCCGGCCGGTGGCCAGGGCCCGCTCGTAGGCGAGCCGCGTGGCGGCCACGTCCTCGAGCGCGATGCCGGTTGAATCGAATATCGTGATCTCGTCGGGCCTCTGACGTCCGGGCTTGCGCCGTGTGACGAGGTCGGCCAGCTCCGCATGAACGTCGGCGCGGGTCATGGTGCAGGCCTCGATCGCGTGGTGCAAGTCCCCGGAAGTCGCGCATTGCTCGAGCAGGTCGACGACGACGGTGGCGGCTGCCATCAGGGCAGGCTCGATCTCGCTCTTGGTGGGATTGTCGGCGCCGACGGCAGCGACGAAGGTGCCGGGGCGGATGTCGTCACGCTTCAGGAATGGTACATGGGAGGGCGTGCAGGTGACCACGACGTCGCTGGCGCCAAGCACCGTGCCGAGGTCGTTCCCCGCCTCGACGCTGATGTCGGTATCGCGTGCCAGGTCGCCGGCCAAGCCGGTCACGCGTGCGGTGTCGACGTCGAAGGCGTAGACCCGGCGCAGCGGCAGGATTCGGGCGAGAGCGCGAAGCTGGGCCGCCGCCTGCGCGCCGCAGCCGCACAAGGTTGCCGTCCGTGAGTCGGGCCGGGCTAGGTACTTCGCGGCGACCGCGCTGGCGGCAGCCGTGCGCAGGACGGTGATCTCCATCGAATCCACCAGCGCCAGGAGCCGGCCCGTCGCGTCATCGCATAGGACCACGACGCCCTGGATCGTGGGCAGGCCGTGCCGCGCCGGATTGGCCGGGAAGTTGGCGTTCGTCTTGGCGGCGAAGTAGCCGGCGGTACTGCGCAAGCCGGCGGCCTTGACGTGGAAACTGCCTTCCTCAGTCATCACGCCGAGCGAGGCGGGGCCGCGTGCGCGCCCCTCGGCATGCGCGCGGAAGGCGTCCTCAACGGCGGCAATGCAGGAATCGGCGTCGAGTACCGCGGCGACGTCGCTGCGCGACAGCAGCAACGTCCTGCGTTGCAGCTCGGCAGAGCGTAGCGCAGCCGAGTTCCCAGCGCCTGCCGCCAGGCGCGAAACCGTGGGTATCGAAACGCGTCCGTCGTTCATAGACACTCCTCCCGTCACAGGGTGGAGCAGAACTTGGACGCTAGCGTCTTTGGGATACCGGGCGTCTGCACAGCCCGACGGCGAGCGAAATACGC
>Ga0194131_10012088_pt1 | contig 10143 bp, 9 predicted proteins | sample TA2KigO120mmetaG_FD_148631 | JGI IMG/M metagenome (GOLD analysis project Ga0194131, IMG submission 148631) | Freshwater microbial communities from Lake Tanganyika, Tanzania - TA2015053 Kigoma Offshore 120m | ecosystem: Environmental > Aquatic > Freshwater > Lake | place: Tanzania: Lake... | reverse complement strand
GAAAGCGGTCCCTTCTACGCACGATCTCTGATCGAGACGAGCGCCGAAGGTCGGCCATGGATCGCCTTTCACGAAAGTGTATCGCTACAAAGATTTTCAGCGCGCTGGGTACAGGCGCTGCTACCTGTCCGACTGCCGAGGCGACGAATTCGTCGTTGAGCTCAGCCTGTCGCGGGCGAATCTCGATCCAGGCGCTCGAGACGCTCGAATACGCCGAGCACTCGTGAGAGCTCACGCTCAAAGAGCGTACCGCCCGCAAGCGGATCACCCGCGAGTCCCCTCACTCGATCGTGACGCGCGATGGCCTCAAGCAAGTATTCGGCCTCAGGCAGAGTCGAATGCTCGGAGATGTCGTTGCGACGGGTCGCCGCAATCAGTGCCTCGGCCAACAAAAACAATTTGCGTCGAGCCGATACCACGGCCCGCGACGACACCGAATCACCCCCTCGGCGACTGACCTCGCGGCCGATTGCGGCATACATCAGTCTCGCGGCGTGGATGGCAGGCCGACATTCGACGGGTAGCTCGTCGATACCCGCAGCCGCGCGTCGATATAACTGTTCAGCTTCCTCGACGAGACGATCAACGAGCTCACCCAGACGGGGCTCGAACTTCGGCTCACGCAACCAAGCATCGGGATCGATGCCGATATCGCGCAACCAGTGTCGGGGCAAGTAGATACGACCCATACGCGCATCTTCACCGACGTCTCGCGCAATATTTGAAAGCTGCATCGCAACGCCAAGGTCGGCCGCACGCGCCAGCGCACCCGACGATCGGACGCCCATCAAGAGCGACATCATCACACCCACCGTGCCGGCAACGCGGACGCCGTAAGCGCGTACCTCAGAAAGCGTGTCATAGGTACGAGCCGTGGCATCCCAGGCGAACCCTTCGAGCAACGCAGCCAGTAACTCTTGCGGAATGTGGAACTGCATCACGACTGCAGACAACGCGCGATCCGCTGCATTGTCGATGGGCGCACCGCGATAGGCCAAATCGAGACGGTGCTGAAGGGCTTCGAGCGCTTGCAGCGGATCGTCCGAGCGATCGATCGCATCATCCGCTTCGCGACAAAATGCGTAGAGCGCGAGCGCCGAGCCCCGAATTCGACGAGGCAACAACAGCGAGGCCGCATGAAAGGTTTTCGAACCGACGCGGATGGCCGCGCGACATTCGGCAAGATCAGCGGCTGACGCGCGCAGATCGCAGCCAGTCACACTCAAAGCGCCGACGTCGGAAGCGATATGTGGAGGTGCGCTCACAAGGTGTTCACTCTACGACTTCGCGCTCGCCGCCCGCAAATATCGCGAAATCCAGCATCGCCACCTCACCAAAAGTCATACCAGTTCGTGAGGCGAGCGCAATGATATTCCAGGCCGTATACGGCATTCCGAGAAAGGGCCAGGGATCGGATATCTTCCAGGTCACCTCTCGCGCTTCGAGCAGGCAACGCAGGTTGTACCGAAACCGAGGGCTGAACATCGATTTTTGAGTCTCGGTAAGACAGGGGAAAAACTGCTGCGATAAACGCTCCGGGCGTAGGGTCGGAGGATGACTCCCCGCCGGATTGAGCAGCGCCTCGGCCAGCCCCGCCGGCTCAACGAAATGGATACCACTCGTCGCCCGCGGATTGCACTCGATACCGTGAACGTGGCCATCGTCATCGACGATGAGATCGAAAGAAATGAATCCGTCCCACCGAACGGCGGCCACAAAGCGTCGGATCCAGTCGTCGATTTCGGCAGGGACCTCGATACGCTCAAAACACACCGCCACGGTGCCCTGCATCACGGCGCCGCGATACAGGACCGTGCATCGCACTTCACCCGCTCGGGCGATGCTGAAACTACTGACTAGGCGGCCCTGCACCCTGCGCTGAATGATCGACGGCTCATCGATACGCGGTAGCGGATCACCACGTGATAAAAACCGTACGCCACGACCTGAGCAGGACGAGACGGGTTTCACGACGTAATCGTGACGGGCGGCGATCGCGGTCGCCTCGGGCGTGGTTGCATCCGCCGTCTCGGGCGCCCTGATGCCTGCCGTACGACAGGTCTCGACAAACCGACCTTTGTGATGCGCCTCGAGGACCGCAGTCTGCGGCATCGACATTAACCGGCATCCGGGGGGCAACCGTCCGTGCAACGCCGACGCGTGCACGATTTCCTCCGAGATGGGCACCACGAGATCGACCTTTTGTGCGATGACGAGATCACACAAATCTTTGAGATAACGCGGACCATCGACAGCGGGTGCTGTGACCACGAAACTTTGATCGACCGCCCTCGACGCACCGCTCAAGTGTCGACGAAAAGGCTCCGCCACGATCACGCGAACACCTGCACCCTGTAAGGCACGGGCAATGTCGAGCGCCTTGGGCAGTCGACCGAGCGTGAGCAGCGCCGTCGTCATATCCCGACGCGCCGAACGACGCGCGCCATCAGTTGCTTTTGCGGACGGATGGTCAAGCGGGCGATCGGTCTGACCTTGGCGGCATTGATCACCTGAATGTCATACCGACAGACAAGCCGAGCGAGAATCAAGGTTGCTTCGAGCGTCGCAAAGCCCGCCCCCACACAGGTCCGCGGCCCGAGACCGAACGGCAGGTAAGCGCCCGGCACGAGCTCGTGCTCACGCTCCGGCGAGAAGCGATCGGGATCGAACGCATGAGGATGACGCCAATGATCACGATGTCGATGGATCGTCCAGGGCGAGACCATGATCATTGCCCCACGCTTTACTTTGTGACGACCGATCGTCGCCGCCTCAGCCGCCACGCGCGGCATGAAGGGAATCGGCGGATAGAGACGCAGACTTTCGCGAAATACGTTGCGAACGAACGTGAGTTTTCGTACCTGCTCGAGCGTCAACGGCTCATCGCCCGCCACGGCTCGAACCTCCTCTCGAATGCGATGCGCGAGCGCGGGTTGCATCGAAATGATCAGAAACGCCCACGTGAGCGAACTCGCTGTCGTTTCGTGACCCGCCAGAAACATCACGCCAAGCTGATCAAGCAACTCCTTACGGGTGAACCCTTCACCCGTCTCGAGGTCGCGGGCGGCGATGATCTCGGCTGCGATATCGTCCCAGCCCAAGGAGCTATCCGAGAGGTGAGTATCGACGAGATCACTCAAATGACAGCGTATTCGTTCACACGCCTCAAGAACACTTTGCTGCTGCGGAATACTCGAAAAGGGCCGATCAAAGATCAGACGGCGCAACTCGACCTGTGCACATGTTCGCTCGAAGAACGTAAACGCGTCGAAGACGTCGATCGCAGTCTGCGACTTGAGCGATGTCGAGAATACCGTTCGGCAAATGATATCGGCAGTGAGATGACTCATGGCGAGATCGAGCGAAAAACTTTCTCCCTTCGCTGCAGCGCTATCGAGTCTCGACTCGTAATCGACGACCGCAGCGCTCATCGACGCAAAGGTCTTACCAAGTCTCATGTGCGAAAAAGACGGCTCGATCATTTTTCGCTGACGTCGCCACACTGATCCATGCGACACGAAGATAGAGTTGCCGACGAGCGGCTCGAGCGCGCCCACCATGAGATCACTCTTCGGGAAGATATCGAGCGGGTCCGTCATGACCTCGCGGAGCATCTCGGGGTCATTCACGATCAAGATCGACCGACGCGAATAACCCATCCAGCCTGCGTCGACTCGGTACGCCTTCGCAGGGAGCAGGCTCAGCAGATCGCCGTCGCCGCGCATCGTGACTCGCAGAAGCGAAGCGATGGCCGCCAGGGAAGTCGGTCGCGGTGGCTCGTACATACCGTCACCCTAACGCCTGTATCCGCTGCTCGCAAAGAGGGCTCGATTCGTTGACCACGACAGTAACAAGGGGCCCCCGTATTTTGACAACGCTCTGCTGACGGGCGCAGCATTCTCGCCCATGTCGGCTTCGGGGACTTCGGGGATCGTGCTCGCCTTCGAGAGCTTCGTCGTGCTGCATATCCTTGCGGGCAGCCTTGGCCTCGTGTCGTTATGGATCCCGTTGGTCAGCCGAAAAGGTAGCCTGCTGCACCGACATTGGGGGCGAGTATTCACCCGGACCATGCTGGTGACGGGCACGGCCGCGATCGGTATCAGCATCACGACGCTCATCGATCCGATCAATACGCATCCCCATCTCGACAACGCCGAGTGGATCCACGGGATCTTCGGCTGGATGATGCTGGGCTTCGCTGTCCTGACCCTGAACCTTGCGTGGTACGGTCGTTGTTGCGTCGTCAATAAATCCGATCATCGTCGGAATCTCGAGTGGCGAAACCTCTCGCTGCAAGGCCTCTTACTGATCGTCTCAATCATTTGCGCGGGATACTCACTGCACATCGCTGAGCCGATCATGCTCGGCATGCCCGCGATCGGCATCGCAACGGTCGCCTCCAACCTCACCTTCATGTTGAAACACGAGCCGAAATCGATCGATTGGCTCAAAGAACACATTAAAGCGTTAGTCGGTGCTGGGATTTCCGTGTACACCGCATTCTTCGCCTTCGGCGCCGTTCGTACGATTCCGACCCTTGTTTTGCATCCTGGCCTTTGGTCGATCCCTCTCGTCGTCGGCCTCGCGCTCATCATCTACCACCGCTTGAAGGTCGAGCGTCAGGCGAAAGCGGCTGTTCCAAGTCCGTCGGGTCGCTGAGCGCCTCCTCCCCCTCGATGCGTCAAGACAGACCTCACGTCGCGATCGTCGGCGCTGGAATGGGCGGTCTCGCCGCGGCCACCGATCTTGCTCATCAAGGATTCCGCGTCAGCGTATTTGAGAAAGCCGCTCAAGCTGGCGGAAAAATGCGCGAAGTACTGATCGGTGATGCAGCGATCGATGCGGGCCCCACTGTCTTTACGATGAGTTGGGTATTCGAAGGTTTGTTCGCCGATGCGGGTGCGCGCCTGAACGATCACCTCGATCTTGTTCCGGCCAGCGTGCTCGCACGCCATGCGTGGTCAGACGGCAGTCGACTCGATCTTCACGCCGATCTCGATCGATCTTGCGCCGCCATTCGCGAGTTCTCCGGGGATCACGACGCCCGAGGGTATCGCGATTTTTGTGCGCGAAGTGCGACGGTGTACGCCTCGTTGGTCGACACCTTCATACGACGCTCGCGTCCTTCGCGGTTTGAACTCATCAGCGCGCTCGCGCGCCGCGGACTCTCCGAGGACGGTCTCTGGGCGATGCTCCGTACCCCGCCATGGCAGAGCCTGTGGAGCGCCTTGGGTTCCCATTTCCGCGATCCGCGCTTGCGTCAATTGTTCGGGCGTTACTCGACCTACGTCGGCTCCTCTCCGCTCGCGGCTCCCGCCACGCTGATGCTGATCGCGCACGTCGAACAATCGGGTGTCTGGCTCGTCCGCGGCGGTATGCGTCGTATTGCCGACGCCCTGCAGTCTTTGGGCGAATCTGCAGGCGCCACCTATCGTTACGGCACTGCAGTCGAGGAGATTCGCGTCGAGGACGATCGCTGCGTCGGCGTTCAACTCGGTACCGGGGAGTTCATCGCCACCGATGCCGTCGTGTTCAACGGCGATGCCAATGCGCTCGCCTCAGAACGACTTGGGAAAGATGCTGTCCGCGGCGGAACGCCGATGTCGCGCGATGATCGCGCACTTTCCGCGGTCACTTGGTGCTTGCATGCTCCGACACAGGGGTTTGATCTCGAACACCATAACGTCTTCTTTGGCGATCAGTACCCTGAGGAGTTCACCAGCCTCTTCACAGGTCGACGCATCAAAGCCTCGCCAACGGTCTATCTGTGTGCACAAGACCGCGGTGCCGCAGCGACTCCGCGCTCACGCGACGACACGACGCGATCGCCCGAACGCATGCTACTGCTCGTGAATGCACCCCCCGATGGTGATTTTGGCGGCATCGACGACGCTACCCTCGTCCGAGTCGAACGCGAGGCGTTTGCCCTGCTTGAGCAATGCGGCCTTCGAATCGATCGCCGAGCCGGTGATGGTCTGATCACGAGACCCCAAGATTTCGATCGACTTTTTCCGGGCACGGGCGGCTCGCTGTATGGCCGAGCCAATCACGGCCCCTTTGCAAGTTTCGCGCGCCCCGGCGCCACGACCGCGGTCGCCGGTCTCTATCTCGCGGGAGGCTCGATCCATCCCGGACCCGGTGTTCCGATGGCCACGCTGTCGGGCCGCGTTGCAGCACGACGCATCGTCAAAGATTTCGAATGACGAATGCTTAGTCGAGCGGATCAGGAACGATCCGGTCGAGGATGTTGGCGGAGGACACCACCCCCGGCAGACCCGCCCCCGGATGAGTCCCCGCGCCGACAAGGTAAAGGCCTCGGACCTCTTCGCTCTTATTGTGCGGCCTGAACCACGCGCTCTGAAAGAGTTTTGGCTCCATCGCGAAGGCTGACCCGTTCACCGACGAAAGGCGATCCCGGAAATCGAGGGGCGTGAGCATGTGTGAGGTCACGATCGAATCGCCGAGACCTGGCATCATGGTCTCTTCGAGTCGATGCTGTACCGCTGCGCGATACGGCTCGGCCTGCTCGCGCCAATCGGTGCCGCTTTGCAAATGCGGCACCGGCGCCAAAACATAGAATGAATCACAACCCGGAGGCGCCAGCGACGGGTCGCTGGCGGTCGGTCGGTGGAGATAGAGGCTGAAATCTTTGGCAAGCACTTTTCGATTGAAGATATCGTCGAGCAATTCCCGATAACGCGGCCCAAGCACCATCGTGTGGTGATACACGTTATCCCAGCGCCGCTTTGTCCCGAAGTACCACACGAACAGGCCCATCGAGTAACTCGATCGGGCGAGCTTGGAATCCGTCCATCGGCGTCGCGGGTGTTTGCCGAGCAGCTTCCCGTAAGTCCAGGCCGCATCCGCATTCGACACCACAATATCTGAGCGAATCTCCTCGCCGCTCACGAGTCGAACTCCAACCGCTGCGCCGTTTTCAACGAGAATCTCTGCCACTTCCGCGTTACAGCGAACCTCGCCTCCATGCGTTTCGACGAGTTTCACGATGCCTCGCATCAGCGCACCCATCCCGCCCTCGGCGTAATGAACGCCATACGTCCGCTCGAGGTACGCGATCAGACAGTAGTACGCCGTCGTGGTGAACGGGTTGCCGCCGATCAGTAACGGATGAAAGCTGAACAACACCCTCAACTTATCGCTGTGAAAATAGCGACTAACCTCTTGGAATACCGAGCGATAGCCGCCTAAGCGAACAAGGTCGGGCGCCGCTCGTAGCAGCGTCGCAATGGCATGGAACGGCTGCTCCGCCTGCCCCTTGAACGCCACCTCGAAGATTTTTTTACTGACACCGAGAAAACGGTTGAACCCCTCTACATCTCTGGGTTCGATACGGGCGATTTGCTTCCGCATCGACTCGAGATCAGAGGTGTAACGGAAGACATCGCCGTCATCAAAGCGAACCTCGTAAAACGGATCGATAGCTTTCAAGGTCACATCGTCTGAAATGTTTCGTCCGCAGAACTTCCACAGATCGGTGAAGAGATAGGGGGCGGTGATGATGGTCGGACCGGCATCGAAGATGAAACCATCCTGCCGATACACGTACGCACGGCCGCCTGGCGCGTCGAGCTTCTCGAGTACCGTAACCCGATAGCCCCGCGCACCGAGTCGGGCTGCGGCCGCTAATCCACCGAAACCACTGCCGATGACGATGGCCCGATTTTTTGCTGTCATGACATGTCTCCCGTGTGTCGCACCACGCTGCGTCGAACTTTGCGTACGGCCGTGATCACGAGGCCGCCCACCACCGAAATACTGATCGCCGTGACGAAGCCAGCGTCGATCGGCCACCCCGGTTCACCGAGCCCATTGGCTAAAATTTTGATTAGCGCAACAATGCAGTAGGTTATCGCCGCCACGGCGAGTCCCTCGACCGTCGCCTGAAGTCGCAACTGCGCTGCCGTACATTGATTCATCGACTCCAACAGCTGTTGGTTCTGTGATTCCCGGGTAATTCCGATGCGAGTCGAAAACAATTGAGTCACGCGCGTGCCGTGCTGCGAGAGCGATCCGAGCCGCGTCATCGCCGCCTTGCAGGTATTCATGGCCGGAGCGAGTCGTCGCTCCATGAATTCCTGCCAGGTCTGCAGCGAATCACAAGGTCGTTCGCGGAGCTGGCTGAGGCGACTCGTGACGATATCGAAATACGCACTCGCCGCACTGAATCGGTAGCGGTGATCGGCTTCGAGTCGCTCGATCTGTGCCGGTAGCGAGGTCAGCCGATCAAGCAACTCGGGTTCGATCGTCGAGTCGGCCTTGACGAGTTGGTTCGCAATCTCGGCAAGTTCTTGCTCGTTGCGAGAGAGCACGGGCGACAATTCGCGCGCCACCGGAAAGGCGAGTGGCGCGGGCATGCGATACATGTCCACTTCGAGCAGCGCCTGCACGAGGCGTCCGGCTTGCGCAGACTTCAGAGCACGATCGACCACGAGCGCTCGACTGTAGCCCTGCGCATCGATGCGAAAAACTGTGAGGATGGTGGCCGCATCATCGGCGATCTCAGAGCCAACGAGAGGTCGATCACCGAAGCTTTCTTTGGAAAGACGCGCGAGGTCAGGTTCGACGCAAGCCCGCGCTGCGACCACTTCGAAATGACCGGCGTAAATCGCACGTCCCGGCAGTCGCTCGACCCACTCCTTCGGCACTTCGCCGATGGCTGGATGCGAGAACGGTGGGCCGGCCGCGCCATCCACCACGAAGATATATCGTGAAAACTCGGTAGGTCGCTCCCACCTCAGACGAGACGTACCGAAGTCCGTAGCCGGATTAGCCGCAGGCGCTTCATCGACTACGACACCGAAACGTACGCCGAGATCACGAAGCAGTCGCCACTCTTCGTGACGTACCTCGTTACCGGACGGCAACGCAATACAGCTGACCCGACACGGCGATTGCAGCGGCAACAGCGGTCGCGCATAGACTTCGTCGTGCAGCTCTTCGCGTAGCGCGTGGACGGCAGGCAGGGACACGTCGTGTTGACCTCGAGAGCGAGAGTCCGTCATCAGTGAACAATCATCACCTTACCGCGACGGCCCTCAGGATGGAATCCGCAGACCCCTCGAGCGGGCGCGCTGAATGATGAGCTCAGCGATCAAATCAGGTCGCTCCTCATGACTGAGATGACCCAGCTCCGCGTACTGGAAAACGTCGACCGCCGGGAGCAGACGCTGCACTCGGGCAGCCTCCCCCGGAAGGATCATGCGGTCGCGGGCACCCACAACGAGCGTCATCGGTACGTCGAGACGAGACAGCTCCCGCTCAATGGGTCGAACATCCCACACAGCCATCATCGTCAAGGCCGCACCCGCATGGGACGGAAACCGCGAGAGCCGGCCATAAAGATCCATTCCTGCGTAGTCGAGCGTTGATCCCGTCGCCGCCAGCATCCGACTGACCTCGATCGACGACTCCAGCCGTCGGGCAAAGAAACGTGATACCCAATCGCTGCTGGCGATCGCACGAATGAGTGGCGTGACTGCAGGGTGCTTGAACCCCGACAGCGGCAGCAGCGCGCCATTAAGACTGATAATTTCCGAGGGACGCAGACTACCGTCGAGACAGGCACGACAAAGAATCGCCGCGCCCGCTGAGTGGCCGACGACGAGCGCCGAAGAGACGCCGAGCACGTTCAGGAGTTCAACGAGGGCATCGACCATACCACGGAGGGATAACCCCATATCGCCCCGCGGCCGTGAGGTGAAACCATGCCCTGGAAGATCAGGTGCGATGACACGAAAAAAAGGCGTCAATCGCGGGAAGAGATCACGAAAAGAATGCGTGGACGCTCCGGTGCCATGAACGAGCAGACAAACCGGCCCCTCTCCGCCGTCTTGTACGTGCCAACGAAGCCCCGCCGCCTCGATGAAACGGCTGTGCGCCCTGTTGGGCCAATCAGCGCCTTCGCGCGCCCAATCCGGAGCCCGCAAACTGCTCACGAGATCCCCTACTGAAGTACGATGTCGCCAATGATACGCCGCTTGTTACTTGGGCTGGGCGCAGTTCTCGCTCTGACCGCCCTCCTATACGTCGTTGGTCCGGTACATGCGCTCGATACGCGCGATGCGCCCATTGACGTCCCTAGCGAGAGCGAGGCGCTCGAACGCTATCTAGAAGAGTCCGAAC
>Ga0194131_10012081_pt1 | contig 10145 bp, 9 predicted proteins | sample TA2KigO120mmetaG_FD_148631 | JGI IMG/M metagenome (GOLD analysis project Ga0194131, IMG submission 148631) | Freshwater microbial communities from Lake Tanganyika, Tanzania - TA2015053 Kigoma Offshore 120m | ecosystem: Environmental > Aquatic > Freshwater > Lake | place: Tanzania: Lake... | reverse complement strand
ACGGTATGCGATGGACGGCGCTCGGCGCCCGCGCGGATTTCGCGCTGTTCTTCGCCGCGGCCGACCGCCTCGCCGCGTCCGGGCCCACCCTGTCCCCGGCCGCCTCGCCTTTCGGCGCGACGGGCGCCGCGGCGGCGCTCCCGCGGGACGCGGGCCTGCAGATGGCGCCTGAGGAGGAAATCTACGTCCGAGAGGAAGCCGAGACCGGCGAGAGCGCCACGTCCTTCGTGGCCACGCCGCCCCAGGCCGAAGAGCTGCCGCCCGTTTCAGACGTGTTCCCGAGGGAGCCGACCTCGGAGACCATCGCGGCGCTGGAGGCAAGCTTCCCCTCGTTGTCGCCGGTCGACGATCCCACGGCCCAGCAGCTGGTCGACGAGGTTCCCGCCGGCATGCTGGGGCGGCCGGCGGCGCCATCCTTCGGGACCGACGCGCCCGCCCAGGCTGTCCACGCCGACGCCCGTCAGCTCGGCTTCCACCTCGGACCCGACCCCGACACGCAGGAGGCCACCGTCGAGGCCACCCAGCGCTCTGGCGCCGACGTCGCCGACACCTTCATGGCCACGGGCAACATGCCGGTGCAGACGCCGACTTCCGACGCGCTCCGTGCCACGGGCGGCCCGCGGTCGCCCTGGGCGAGCCAGTCCGGCCTGCCGCAGGTGCCCGCGAGCCCCGCGACTCTGGTGCCGCAGATCGGCGGGAAGCTCCCCGTCACCGTGGCGCCGCACAGCATCCCGGTTCGGTCGGTGCTCGACGACGACGAACCGGCGGAGCAGCCACGCTCAAACTCGATAGTCTGGGTGGTCTTGGGCGGGGTGGCGCTGGCGCTGGTGGTGGCGCTGGCGTGGATTGTCTGGGTGAGCGCGCGGAGGGTCGAGGCGGAGAAGGCCGGGCTCATCCCCTCCACGGCCGAGGCGGTCGAGCCCGCTGGCCCGGCCCCGGGCGTCGACCCCGCGGGGGAGGCGGCTGCGGCCCCGGCGGCGGAGGCGGAGGCGAATGCGGCGGAGGTGGCGGAGGCTGAGGCGTCGGCGGATCAGGCGTCGGCGGATCAGGCGTCGGCGGATCAGGCGTCGGCGCAGCGAGCCGAGGCGGAGCGCCAGGCCCAGGCCGATGCCAGGGCTCAGGCCGATGCCAGGGCTCAGGCCGATGCCAGGGCCCGGGCCGAAGCGAGTCGACGTGCCGAGGAAAAAACGCGGAGTGACGCGGCGAAGACCACGGCCACGACCAGCTCCGCGACGGTCAAGCCCCGGGGCACGAGCGCCAAGGCGCTAGCCGATGCCGGTTGGACGGCGATCGACAACGGGCAGATCGAGGAAGCTCATGGCTTCTTCGCTCGCGCCCTCCAGGCCGACGGTGAGTACGGCTGGGCCCTGTACGGTCGGGGCTACGCCAACGAGAAGCTCGGCGACCGCGTGTCGGCCCGGACTGACTACTGCCACGCGCTGGGCCGCAGCCCGGACGATGCCGACCTGGTGCGCGAGCTCAACGGGGGCTTGCGACGGCTCGGGCAGACCTGCGACTAGCTGCGCCCGGGCGCCCCTCCGGTTAGAGTTCTCAAGGAGGACCATCGCATGCCTGCCGACAAGAACCCCACGGAAGAAGGTTATTTCGCCAAGCTCGAGGCCGAGGAGAGGGCCAAGGCGCAGGTGGCGCTCGCCGACGAGAGGGCGCGGGCGGCGCGGGCCGAGCTAAAGGCACGGCACGCGGGCCGCTGCGGGAAGTGTGGCGGCGCCATGAGGCCGCGCGACTTCAAGGGCGTGGAGATCGACGTGTGCGACGACTGCGGCGCGGTGCTCCTCGACCCGGGCGAGCTCGAGACCCTCGCGGGGAAAGACGCTTCCGGGGCGATCTCGGGACTCGCCGCGCTGTTCAAGTTCAAGGGCAAGTGAGGTTCGAGGCGGCGACGGTCCAGGAACTCGCCGGCCTGTCCCGGCTCGAGGTGGCGCCGGAGCGCGCCACGGCGTTGGCGGGGGAGCTGTCGCGGATCGTCAGCTACGTCGAGATGCTGGCGGCGCTCGAGGGGATCGACGAGGGCCGCCCTGGAGCCACGCCGCGCCGCGACGACGTCGCCCGTCCCGGGTCTCCGCGTCTCGTCGAGCTTGCGGCGGGTTGCGATGCTGATGTCGTTCGCCTTCCCCGCGTGGTCGAGACCGAGTGACGCCCCCGGCGATCACCGCGCGGGCGATGGCGGCAGCGGTGCGCGGGGGTGCCGACCCCGGTGCCTGGGCTCGCGTCGCCGCCGATCGTGCCGCGGCGAACCCGTGGAACGCCTTCCGGCCTTTCCATCGCGAGGCTGTGGAGGCGCAGGTCCAGGGCCTCAACCGCGCCGGGCGCCTCGCCGGCGTGCCGGTGGTGCTCAAGGACAACCTCGCCGACGAGGGCCAGCCCTGCGGCTGCGCCTCGCGCGCGCTCGAGGGCTACCTCGCGCCCTACAGTGCCACCTGCGTGGCGCGCCTGCGCGCCGAGGGCGCCGTCGTCGTGGGCCGCTCCAACATGGACGAGTTCGCTATGGGCTCGTCCACTGAGAACAGCGCCTACGGCCCGGCGCGCAACCCGCTCGACGAGCGCCGGGTTCCCGGGGGCTCCTCGGGAGGGTCGGCGGCCGCCGTGGCGGGGGGCGTGGTGCCGATCGCGCTCGGCTCCGAGACGGGCGGGAGCGTTCGCCAGCCGGCCTCTTTCTGCGGCATCGTGGGCTTCAAGCCGACGTATGGGCGCATCTCCCGGCACGGGCTGGTGGCCTTCGCCTCCTCGCTCGACATCGTGTCGCCCTTCGCGCTCGACACCCGCGACGCGGCGCTGCTGGCCGAGGTGATGGCTGGTCACGATCCGCTCGACAGCACCTCGCTGCGCGAACCCGTGGGGGACTGGGAGGGCGCCTGCGACGGGGTCGTGTCGGGGCTCCGGGTGGGGGTGCTCGCGGAGGGCGAGGGCGAGGGCGTGGAGCCGGGCGTGGCGGCGCGGGTGGCGGAGGCGGTGGAGTCCTTGTCGCGACAGGGCGCCGTCGTCTCTCGCGTGTCGATCCCGGCGATGCGCCTGGCGCTGGCGGCCTACTACGTGATCGCTCCCGGGGAGGCGTCCTCCAACCTCGCGCGTTTCGATGGCGTTCGCTACGGCTCACGGGCGGCCGCGTCGACGCTGGCCGAGCTCTATCTTCATGGCCGGGGACAGGGCCTTGGCCCAGAGGTACAACGCCGTATCTTGCTCGGCACCTTCGCCCTGAGCGCGGGCTGGGCCGAGGAGTACTACGTCCGCGCCCAGCGCGCGCGGGCGCGAATCACCGCCGACATGGAGGCGGCGCTCCGGGAGGTCGACGTCCTCGTGTCGCCCACCAGTCCCACGGTCGCCTTCAAGATCGGAGATCGTGCCCTCGACCCGTTGGCGATGTACCTCGCCGACATCCTGACCGTCCCGGCCTCCCTGGCGGGGCTCCCGGCCATCTCCGTCCCCTGCGGCCAGAGCGAGGGCCTGCCCGTGGGGCTGCAAATCACCGGGCGCCGGAACGACGAGGCCACGGTGCTTCGGGTCGCGAGCGCCGTCGGCTAGTGGTCGAGGTTGTACTCGCTCCACGCAAGCAAGTACTCGCGCCGCTCGTAGAAGGCCCCGCGCAGCGCCAGCACCGCCGCGTCGTGATCGGCGATGGTGTTGTACTTGTTCGGATCCCGGTCGAGCCAGTCCCGGATCTGCTCGTCCCAGGCCACCACCTCTTCTTCCATCGTCTCGGCGTCGTAGGCGGCCGCGTACATGGCGATGTACTCGATGAAGCGCGTCTCCCACTCTTCTTCGCCGAGCACGCTGCGCTCGTGGGGCACGTAGTCCCAGTAGATCCCGAATGGATCGTAACTCATGTAGTTGTAATATGAGAATGTCGCGTCGAGGTCCCAGGGCAGGTACATGAAGCCGCGCTCGGGGTGGTCGTAGATGTAGTAGTTGTGGCCCGAGATCCAGTAGCCGTCCCAGTCGGGCATGGTGGCCTCGGCGGCCCACTCTGACACCCACTGGTCGGGGTCGCCGTACTGGCTGATGTGGTCGTAGTTGTAGCTCGACCACCACTCCTCGATGCGCGTGGTGTCGGCGCCCTCGTTGTTCTTCAGCTCGTAGCCGTACTTGTAGAGGTCGCCATCAGCAAAATCCTTGCCGAAGTTGCGCTCGAGATACTCCCGGTCGAGCTGCTCCATGTGGGCGTAGATGCCGTAGTACTCGTCGTTGATGTAGATGATGCCGTTGTTCGCGCAGGGCGCGGGGTGGCCGATCCGCCGCAAGAAGCGCGAGGCGGTGCGGTTGTGCAGCAGCGTCGCGTCGTACCAGGTGGCGTCGAAAGCCACGTGGCGTTGCCCGTGGAAACGCTGGTCTTCGTTCACCTCCACGAAGGAGATGACGAACTGCATCTTCGTGCCCACCCAGGAGTAGCCCTCGTTGCCCTTGAGCCGGATCGACACGTCGGGGATCGTCTCGCCGTCCATCTCGAAGGACTCGACGGGCGCGTACCCCTTGCTGCCGTCGCGCATGGAGAACTGGCGCTCCAGGTCGCGCCACACCCCCTCGCTGAGCGTCAGCCGATAGGTCGGGAGGCGGTCCTGCTCGAAGATTTCGGCGCAGTCCCAGAGGTCCTCGTCGGAGCCCTCTACGGGCTCGTCGTCGTCGTCGTCGTCGTCGTCGTCGTCGTCGGGTCCGGGGATATCCTCGAGACCGCTGTCGATGGGCGCGCCGGCCTGGTCGAGGTCGAGTGTGGCCGTCTCTACGCAGGCGACGAGCAGCAGCATCGCGCGATTGTAGCCTCAGTAGAGCGCGTGCTCGTCGGTGACGGCGACGATTTCCTCGAAGGTGGTCTCGCCGCGGGCCATCTTCTTGATGCCGTATTCGCGCAGGGTGAGCATGCCGTCGTTGAGCGCCTCGCGCTTGATCTCCTGCGCGGGCGCCTTCGCCTCGATGAGCTTGCGGATCCGCGGGGTGATGGGCATCACCTCGAAGATACCCACGCGTCCCCGGTAGCCGGTGCCGCGGCAGCGCACGCAGCCCTGGCCCTTCTTCACGCGCAGGCTGCGCCCCTCCGCGCCGCGGATGCGCAGCGCGTCGACCTGCTCGGTGGTGAGCGCCTCCTCGGCGGCGCAGTGTACGCAGACCTTGCGGACGAGTCGCTGGGCCACCACGCCGAGGAGCACGCCCGAGGCGAGGAAGGGGTAGACGCCGAGGTCGAACAGGCGACCAATCGCGCTCGCGGCGTCGTTGGTGTGGACCGTGCTGAGTACGAGGTGCCCGGTGAGCGCGGCCTGAACGGCGTTCTCCGCCGTCTCGGGGTCGCGGATCTCGCCGACCATGATGATGTCGGGGTCCTGGCGGAGCACGTTCTTCAGGGCCGTGCCGAAGGTGAAGCCGATCTTGGGCTGCATCGCCATCTGGTTGAACTGCTCGTTGACCATCTCGATCGGGTCTTCGAGCGTGCAGATGTTGACGCGCGGGCTGTGGACGTGGTGGAGGGTGCTGTAGAGGGTGGTGGTCTTGCCGCTGCCGGTGGGGCCGGTGATCAACACCATGCCGTTGGACGAGCGGATCATCCGCTCGTAGAGGGCGAGCTCGCGGGGGAAGAGGCCGAGATCGGTGAGGCTCTGCTTGAGCACCGCCGGGTCGAAAATGCGCACCACCACCTTCTCGCCGAAGGCGGTGGGGACGGTTGACACGCGGAGCTCGATCTCCTCGTCGCCCACCTGCGTCTTGAAACGACCGTCCTGGGGTCGCCGTTTCTCGGCGATGTCCATGCGCGACAGCAGCTTGATGCGGCTCACGACGGCGGGATGCACCGTCCTGGGCATGCGATGCACCGTGTGCAGGATGCCGTCGATGCGCATGCGCACCACCGCGTCGTCGCGCTTGGGCTCCACGTGGATGTCGCTGGCGCGCTGGTCGGCGGCGTAGTTGAGCAAGTACCACACGGCCTGCACGACGGGCTGGTCGTTGGCCTCGAGCTCGTTCCAACCGGCAACCTTGTAGAGGGCCTCGAGGTTGGCGATGTCGGGGAGGTTGTTGGCCAGCTCCGCCTCGGCGGCGCGCATCGAACGGCGGAAACCGTGGAACTCGGTGATGACGCGCAGCACCTCATTCTTCGAGGCGAGTACTGGGCGGATCGGCTTCTTCTTGAACTCGACGAGCTGTTGCAGCAGCGCGGTGTTCCAGGGCTCGGCGAGGGCGACGGTCAGTTCCTTAGGTTTCTCCTCCACGGCGATGACGAGGTTTTTCTCGGCGAAGGGGCCGCCGAAGGCATCGACGACGAGCTTGAAGTCGAGCCTCAGGGGGTCGAGCCGGACGAAGGGGAAGCCGAGGTGCTTCGCGACGGTCTCGGAGATGCGCTCCTCTTCGAGGTACAGGTCGGGCGCGTCGAGCCGTTTGAACCGGAAGGAGGCGATCAGTTCCGCGTCGGCGATCGCGTAGCTCACCCGCTGGCGGCCGAGCAGGCGACGCAGCTCGGCACGCTTGTCGAGCAAAAGGTGTCGCGACTGCTCGCGTCCGCGATTGAGAACGTCTTGCTTCTGACCGGGGTGAATCAACCGGTCGGCCACCAGCATGTCGAGGACCTGCGCGAGCGTAGGGGCCGGCATCGCGGGAACGTATCGCCCGGGGGGCGGGGACGGCTAAGTGTTAACTCTTAACCTCCGACACCTTCCGAGGGGTATGAGTCGTATCCGAACGATACTCGCCTTCCTCTTCAGCGTCGTGGTGTTCGGCGCCGTGGCGGTGGTGGCGGCGGTGAGTCTCGGCTTGCTCGCGATGCCGCTGGCCTCGAGTTGGCCCGGCTGGTGGGGCCGGGCCTGCCTGTGGATCGCGGGCGTGGAGGTGGAGTTCACCGGGCTCGAGCACCTGCGGGGCCCGGGCACGCGGGTGCTGGTGGCCAACCACACCAGCGCCCTCGACGTGCCGCTGGTGGCGGCCTTGGCGCCCCGCGCGCCGCTGTGCCTCGCCAAGAAGGAACTCCAGTGGTTTCCCGGTTTCAACTTGATGTGGTGGAGCCACGGCCAGGTGTTCGTGGACCGGCGCGACCCGGCGCGGGCGGCCGCCTCGCTCGCCGACGTCGTGGCCCGCTGCGAGGCCTCGCCTCGAACGATCATCCTCGCTCCGGAGGGCACGCGCAGTCGCGACGGCTCGCTGAGGCGCTTCAAGCTCGGCGCGTTCCGCCTCGCGGTGGCCACGGGCTCGCCGATCGTGCCGGTGGTGGTCCTGGGCGCGGGCAAGCTGATGCCGCCGGGCCAGTGGTTCACCGGGCCTGGGCGGGTGGAGGTGCGCGTGATGCCGCCGGTCGACACCGCTGGGTGGACCGAAGGCGAGCTGCGGGCGCGGGCCTCCGCCCTGGAAGCTGACTACCGGCGCTTCCTGGAGGGGTAGCCCCACCGCGCACCTCGCCCGCGCGAGAGTGACCGTGCCCGCCGGGCTCCTAGGCGAGAAAGCGGGCGCGCTGCTCGGCGCTCGGCACCTGGCAGGCCTCCAGCCGGCCCCAGATGCGGTAGCGCACGGCGGCCACGAGCCGGTAGCCCGCGTCGGTGAACACCAGGGGTAGCAAGGCGAGGAAGCGAGACCACGACCACGGGGCGGGCAGGTGGCGCGCTGCGGCGAAGAGCGCGCGGCTGCGCAGGTACACCGTGCCCTCTTCCACGTAGACCATGGTGTCGAGCTCGACCGGGATCTCCGGGTGGCGCGCCCGCAGCTCGGCGGCGGTGCTGCCCTGGAGCGCGGCGAACTGGAAGGCGCCCTCGCGGTCGACGCGAAGTAGCCACTGCACCAGCCCGTTGCAGAAGCCGCAGACACCGTCGTAGAGGACGATTCGCTGGGCCATGGCTGCAAGCTAGCTCCCGAAGCGCCGATTGACGACAGCCACGGCGTAGCCGGCGTCACGCCCGGCGGGCGTCGCATGTGCTCTCGCGCGCGTCGCGGCGGGTGGTCGTGGGTGTCATCGACGGCGACGAGGCCCTGCGCGCGGCGGCGCTGGCGGCGGGCGCCCTGGTCCGCATGGAGACCTGGCCCATGGAGGGATCCCTCTAGCGGCGCGCGAGGATCTCGCGGTCTACTCGAAGTCGCGACATGGCGACCAGCCAGCGCCGAAGCGGCGAGTCATCGCCGGTGGAGGCGCGGAGAGCGAGGCGACAGGCGCGCGGGTCGAGTCGCCCGATGGCAAATACCGGCGCCGAGCCGGCGGTGACGCTGGTGCCGTCGGAGGCGAGGAAGCCGGTGGCGATCGGGGGCGGGAAACGGGCGAGCCGCGCGGCGGCCACGCGCAGGCGCACGAGGCGCGCGTCGTGAGCGAGTCCCGCCGCTCGCCGAACAGCGGCGTGTCGCTCGGCGGCGAGCCACGACGCCATCGCGCGAAGCACCAGGACGCCGCTGCCGGGTCGCCCAACCACGTCGGCGAGGCCGAGGACGTCGCGAGGTGAGAGGGCCAGGTACAGCGCCCGCGCCTCGGCCGCCTCGACTCGGCCGAGGACCGCGAGGCGACCGCCGACGGAGGCCACGCGGGCGGCGAGGGGCGTCGCCTCGGTGCCCAGTGGGACCGACGAGGCCACGAGCGCGAGGGCGGCGGCGAGCTCCACGTCGTCGTCGTCGCCAAGCGGGAGCTCCTCGAGCAGCCAGTCCGGGTACACCACGCCCCTGGGCCCGGCGAGCACGCGCCGACCCGAGGCGACCTCCACGCCCTCCCAGGTGTCGTCACACAGCCAACGGCGACGCCGCACGCCCTCGACGATCTCGCCGCTCACCCCGGGCTCAGCGGAGCTCGACGCGGCCGTTGGAGATCACGAGGCTGCCGTCGGCGCCGCGCGTTTCCACGAGGTAGCTGCCGTCGCCCTGCTTCCAGCCCCGCGTCGTGAGCGTGACCCCGTTGAGCACCGGGCGAGCGAAGCGCACCGACAGGCGACGCAGTCGCCGCGCGTCGTTGTTACCCACCGCCTTGACGGCGGCGGCGCCGGTCATCGCCATCGTGCACAGGCCCTGGAGGATGATGTCCTTGTGACCCGCCGACAGGGCCGTGGAGCGGTCGATGTGGATGGGGTTGTCGTCGAGCGACGGGACGGCGTAGCGGATGCTCAGGTCGGGCGCGACGGCGATGGCGCGCTCGTAGTCGGGCGCCCCCTTCTCGGGCTCGGGGGTCGGCGGGGCCTTGGGACCGTCGGCTTTCTTCGCCCCCCGGATGAAGTAGGCGGTGCGGGCCTCCAGTGCCAGCTGCCCGTCGACGAAGCCGAACAGGCGCGAGGCCACGAGGATGCCGCTCGACTTCTCCTCGACGCTCTCCAGTTGGCCGCGCACCTGCACGAGGTCCCAGGGGCGGATCGGCCGGTGAAAGGTGGCGTCGTGCTCGCCGTGCACCAGCCGCAGCAGGTCGAGCTCCAGCTCGGGGTCGGTGGCGATCTTGAACATCATGCCGTGGAAGAGCCGCACGTGGAACATCGGCGGCACGACCGCCTCGCCGCCCACGTAGGCCGGGGAATCGTCGCCGGTACACTCGGCGTACAACGATGCGAACTTGGGGTCGGCAAGCTTGGCGCCGTCGTCCCAGGTCTTGCCGATGGGCCAGACCTTCGGCTTGGTTTCCACCACTGGCGCGGCGGCGGGCGCCTCGTCCTTGGAGGGCGGGCGGCGCGAGAAGTCAAAGTACATGGCGAACTTCATCAGCACGCCCATGTTGTCGGCGGTGATCTTGCCCTTCATGAAGGCCTTCTGCGCGTCGACCGTCTTGTTGAAGATGCCGACGATCGTCTCGGTGTCGGTCTTGATGGTGCAGTCCGGCGAACCGGCGAGACCGTCCTCGATCCAGGCCTTGCCCTCGCCCACGCACAGCGTCTGCGAGGAGCCGTCCTTGATCGCGAAGTGGATCCGCGCTTTCCAGTCGCCCGCCTTCTCGGCCACGAAGGCCAGCGGCACGTAGGAGAAGGCCTCCTTCACCGGGTCGGGGCCGGCCTTCGCGTCGGCCGCCATGACGGCCTTGCTCTCCCACGCGCTGATCTGCGGCCACGCGGCGGCGATCTCCCCGGGCGTCCAGAGGTCCCTCGACTTCTTCTCCACGCCCTCGTTGACCTTCACCTCGTAGAGGTGGATGCGCTGGCCCTGGATGCCGAGCACCGCGCCGGTGACGGAACGTCCCAGCTCCGAGGCGAGGAAAACCACCGGGGGAC
>Ga0194131_10012079_pt1 | contig 10146 bp, 10 predicted proteins | sample TA2KigO120mmetaG_FD_148631 | JGI IMG/M metagenome (GOLD analysis project Ga0194131, IMG submission 148631) | Freshwater microbial communities from Lake Tanganyika, Tanzania - TA2015053 Kigoma Offshore 120m | ecosystem: Environmental > Aquatic > Freshwater > Lake | place: Tanzania: Lake... | reverse complement strand
TCCTCGTCCGTCCCCGCAAGGTCAAACTCCATACCCTCCTCGCGTCCTGCACGCCGAGCAAACATCTCGTCGTATGTCGACCGTATCCGCTCTATTTCTTCATCGGTCGTAATGCGGTCGATGGACAAAAACCCGTTGGCATGAAAAAAAGCGACCTGTTCGTCGGAAACGGTGATGGTAGGGAAGGGCATTGGAGATTTTGGATTTTGGATTGGAAAGATCTGGGGCGACTTTGCAAAAGTACACCGCCGCTACGGTAAATCAAGCGTTTTTATCACGGGCTGACAATTGCATTGACGGTGTAGCAAACCTTGCTACCTTACTACCATGATCGCATCCTTTACAAGTAATCGCTCTTTGACACACCCGCCGATTTATTCGGGAGGATGGTAGGGCGTGATTGCGTCGCTTGTCTTTACCGAAGGGGATGTCGCCTGACTTTGTCCTATTGCGGGGTATTTCTTTCTCAGGATGGTCTCTATGTCTGCATGGCGGGAAGAGTGGCTTGTCGGATCTCGCGGAGTATATCACGGTCGTATCGGTGGTGTATGGGATTGTGTAGGTGCGCAGGAGGATAGCGTTTCGGATATTCTGCGTCTGCCCGACCGCTTGGTGGCCGCCGCATCCGGAGGCAGTGGGCTGTGGGAATGGCGTTTTGAGACGGACGGATGGGTACAGCTTCACGACGAGACACTTACCGAGGTATTGGCTATCGCGGCCATAGAGGGGGATCCGGGGATTGTGGCCGGGTCGCCCTTCGGTGTCGCCGTTGCGCAACGCGACCAGCTGGGCGCTGTGCGGTGGACCCACCTGTCGGACAAACTGCACGTCGCCGAACGGTTTACCAACGCGATCCTGGTCGATCCCGGCAACCCGTCGTGCTGGCTCGTCGGAACCGAGACGGGCGTGCTGGTGGCGCACGACGCCGGGACAACATGGGAACGCACGAGCCTCATGGATACCCCGGTGCGCACGCTGTTGCACGCCCATGGCCTCTTCTGGGCCGGAACCGACCGCAAGGGCGTATGGTGTAGCCAGGACGGTCTGCGCTGGGATCCGGCAGGTCATACGATAAAACACAGCCCCGTCTATCGTCTCATTCCATGGGAAGATCGTCTCATCGCCGCGACCGGGGACGGCGTCGCTGTGATGGACGGTCAGGGCGGCTGGCCGCTGACCGGCCCTGCCATGCTGTGTTCCGGCGTGGCCGTAGACCCGTGGCATCCGTCATGCTGGGTATCCGGCGGCGCACCCGGCGGTCTGTGGTACACCGAAGATGCTGGGATCATATGGCGGCAGATACCCGGGTTTGCCTTCGTATGGACGGTTCTTCCTCCCGAAAGGCGCAGGAGGTGAACGAAGAAACGTACCGCCGCGAGGTGGACGAACGTGCCCGCAACATCGTCGAACATGCCGCGCAACGCCCAGCCTTCGGCATGTGGGACGCGCACGCTCCGCTGATGCTCGATCTCCATGCGGACCGGGTTACGGACGCCATACGTCAGGGGTTGGAGACCCGCACCTCCGGACCTGCCGGACGCCGTACCGGTGGTCCGTTTCATATCCTGCCCTGTATGGCGCTTTTGGCACGATGGTCGGACAGAATTTCCGAGGAAGGCGTAGAAATCGTCAAGGATTTCATGACCAAGGGGGTGATAGACCGGGGCAACACCGAAAACCACTGGCTTATGTACTATACCGGAAACCTGCTCGCTGCCGAACGATGGCCGGATGCGGAGATGTGGAACGGGCTTTCTTCCGCCGCCATGCGTGCCGAAGCGACGCGGTGGATTCTCGGCATCATCGACCGCACGGCGCGTTGCGGTCATCACGAATACGACTCGCCCCAGTACCATATCGAACACATGGTTTCGATGATTCTTCTGGCGGACCATGCAAACGATCCGCATACGCGAAGACAGGCCCGCCAAGTACTGGATCTTTTTGTGGCCGACATGGCGCTCGAACATTTTTACGGCACTTGGGCGGGCGGTCACAGCCGAGAGGGCTACCGCGAAAACACGTGGACGCGGACCGGCACTTCTCCTGTTCTCCACTATCTGTATTTTGGGGGCGAGGCGTTTGATCCGCGCTATCATACGCACGGGTTCGGCCTCATCGCCGCTACGGCGCATTACCGTCCGCCGGCGCTGTTTGCCGATATGGCGTGGGACCGTTCCACGCCGTATGTCGTCAGAAAGACGAAAGCGCCGCGCACCCTGTACCGATGTGTGGAGCGCGACCCCGATCCGGTGCGCAAATACACCTACATGAGCCGGTCTTTTGCACTCGGTACGACACAGACCGGCCTGCCTGGTCAGTACGGCGGTCCCATCGATCTGGTGTCATGGGATTTGAGTTGGCGAGGCCCCCGCAATCAAGCCAAGATCGTATGCAACCATCCGTATCGGCACGCCGACCGGTTTAGCGCCTTTCTGGTTCCCTATCAGCAACATGCCGGACGGCTGATCGCTACGGGAAAACCGTATCTTCAATGGAGCGACCGGTTGTTTGGCGCCTCGCCATACGAACGTCTGATGCAACACGAAGGTACAGCGATCGCCGCGTACCGGATTCCGGCGGATGACGAAACGCCTTTTGTCAATCTGTTTCTACCCAAAGGAACCGCCTATGTGGAGCAGGGCGGCTGGCTCATGGGCGACATGGGCGATTTCTACACCGCCTTATACCCCGTAGGCCCGTACACTTGGCATGAAATCCGAGAGGCAAACAATTCGAGCATCATGGTGGTGGGCGAAGGCGATCAGATCGACGGCTGGCTGTTGCGGATAGAGACGCGGCTGCCGGGGCTGATACTCGAAGCGGTGGAGGCGTCGGATGTGGCGTCGTTCGAGGATTTCCGCGTGCGGCGTGCGGCGCTTCAGCCCGATCTGAGCCGATGGGTCGAGGCGGGCCGTATTGCCATCGAGACGATTGTGGGGCATCGGTTGGAGATGTTTTACGACGGTCCGCATCGTATAGACGAAAAGGTGATCGACTATGCCGCGTATCCGCTGTACGACGCGCCCGGCGTAGAAGCCAAACTTTATACCGGAAAAATGACGTTCAGTCGTGGCGACGAGAAAGCGGAACTGGATTTTCGCGTCGATCCGTCGGCTCCGTTGCTTCCGATGCGGGTGATCGGGTAAGAAACGAAATCCCGATATCGTCCTTGCCGGGCAGTAACTATGAACCGTCTTTTTATCCTCTCATGGTTTTTGTTGGTCTGGTTTGCAGATGTCGGTTTTGCGCAGGATGCATCGGTCGATCTTGCCGGAGGGTTTACGCATGCCCCGGATGCAAGACGTCAAGCGCTTACCGGGGTCCGGATTCGTTTCGGAAGACTCATATTGCGTCCGGAAGCCCGCTATGCCGATAGCCGGGACCATGGCCCCATGGTCATTGCCGGAGTAACGGTCGGGTTTGCTCCAACGATGGGCGCTGCCCGTGTGCGGCCTTATTTGTTTACCTCTATCGGCTATGCGGTTGCGCCGGAAGAAGGGGATGAGTCGCCGTTGATCGGGGGTGGGTTGGGGATCGGAGTCGGGGGTGACGTTACGTTTTCGCAGAGGCGCGCTATGAGAGATTTACCGCACCAAGATACAGTTTCTACAACTCCAGTGGCAGCCGTGCTTGGCTTGGGTGGGTGATAGGCATCAGATTGGGCGATGGGTAAAGAGGGGGTCTTCGCTGCCATTCACCCTACGGAGTCAGGTCGTCCCACTCGACATCGGCACCCAGCCGTTGGAGATTTTCGACAAAGCGCGGGTGCGCCCGCTGGATCGACTCCGCTCCTTTGATAACGCTCGCGCCCGGAATACTGGCGGCGACCATGTACAGCGCCACCGCCGCCCGGATGATATACGGCGCCTCCACCACGGCCGGACGTAGCGGACGATTGCCAAAGACGATGATCCGGTGTGGGTCGCAGGTCACGACATGTGCGCCGTATTTGGTCAGTTCGGGAATCCACGAATACCCGCCGTCATAGACCTTGTTCCAGAACATCATTATCCCATCGACTCGGGTAGCCAGCGCGATCATGAGCGGCAGCAGGTCCACCGGAAAATACGGCCACGGGGCCGCTTCGATACGCGGCAGCAGGTTGGCCGTATAAGGCGCTTTTACCCGAAATGATTGATCCGGCCCGACGATTGCGGTATGGCCGTCGTATCGGACATGGACGCCGAGTTTGTCGAACGAGCGGTTTATAAGATCGAAATGATGAGGCAGTGCGGTCTCGACCTTTACCTCGCCGCCGGTGATCGCGCCAAGCGCCAGAAACGTGGTTATCTCGTGGTGATCGGGCGAAATCGACGTTTCCGTCCCGTGAAGCCGGTCCACCCCCCTGATCCGCAGTAGGCTCGACCCGACGCCTTCCACATCTGCCCCCATACGTATCAGAAACTGACACAGATCTTGTACATGCGGCTCGCTGGCTGCGTTGATAAGGGCCGACTCGCCTTCGGCCAGTGCGGCGGCCATCAAAAAATTTTCGGTCGTCGTCACCGACATGTAGTCCTGCCAGAGCCGCCCTCCTCGGTAACGTCCGGACATCGTCAGTCGTATAGGCTCTCCGGTGGAGACCGTCGCGCCGAAGACGTGTAGGGCTTCCAGATGCGGATCGAGTTCGCGCGAGCCGAGCGCGCACCCTTTGGTATTCGAACACTCGAGCGTTCCGACACGGCGGAGCAGGGCAGGAAGCAGCAACACGGCGGACCGCATGCCTTCCGGCAGCGCGACACCTTCCAGTGTATCGCGAAAATGGCTATGATCGACCCGGAGTACACCCTCTTCCCGGTCCCATTCGATTTGCGACCCCATCGTCTCAAAAAAATGCACCAGCTTCTGGACGTCCGTAATGTTCGGTACGTTGCGTAATATGACCGTCTCGTCGGTCAAAAGTGTCGCGCAAAAGATCGGCAACACCGCGTTTTTATTGCCCGACGGCGTGATACTTCCGGAAAGGGGCTTACCCCCGTGTACGCATAAACTGGCCATATAGCTTATAACTGTTCCGTCGTCTGTTTTTGTCTCTGTTCCGAGTCTCCCGCCAGATCGAACGCGCGTTCGGAACAGGTTTGACGCGCGTTTTCCAAGGCCGTCTGCGTGATCTTGACAAAATGGCTGCCCGGTTCCGTACTCCATAACCGGTTGTAGGCAGTCATCTCCTCGTCCGAAACGTCCCGAAAGACAAACAGTGCATCGATCAGAAAAGTGGCGGTCAGTCCCTCGCTCAACTGCGCCTCCATGGTGGCGAGCGTAATTTCCAGCACATCCACATCGATCGAATCTTATTTCAAGATAGTCGGAACAAGGGTCAAATACGTTCGCATCGTATTGGCTACCAGAGCGGAGGCCGTTTCCATCTTGCCGGTCACCGAACCGCATTCCTGCATCAATTCCAGACGGGTGTCGGACGGTGGTTCCCGTTCCAGTCGAGTGGCAAACGCCTCACGCGCCGCCTCCGCCTCGCGCGTCCTTGCGGCCCGCTCCAGCGTGCGCATTCTGTCCGCCGTCGGTGTGTCGAGATTTTTTAGCAGTGCGGCGGAGGCGTCCGGACTATAGCTGGCCATCAAACGCGACCGGATTTCGGAGAGAATATACTCTGCATCGTATGCTTTGAGCAGGATATCGGCAAGCTGCCGCTGCTGGACATCCGTAAAAATCTTTTGGGGTTCGGACGTTTCTTCGCGTATATGATCGGGAAGCTGCAGGATCTCCTCGCGAAGCCCCGACATTTCCAACAGCCTGTCGATCCGGCGTTCCGGCGTTGCGGCCTGTCTACCGCAACCGGCAAGCGCAAGCATGAGAACACAAAAAAAAGCATCCGTCCGAATGAGTTCATATTCGTCTATATGGCGTTTCCGGCCTTTATAAGTCAAGACATTCTACCCTTGGTAAAGAACAGACATTACATTGAAGCCTCCCACGCAGCCTTCCGAAGGCAGCTTTACGCCTTCCACCTGCGGGGAGTCTTCGACAGTAAAATATTTTGATTGTTTGGAGTGAGCTCGTTTACCTTGCAGCCATTGCTGCGCAATGGCTGCAAGGTATGCACTCGCTGTTCTGTTCATTAGTCCATTGACATTTCCTATCTTTCGGAGGCGCTGTGCATATTCTCCTTACCAACGACGACAGTCATCGCTCCCCTTTGCTCTCCCTTTTGCTCGAGTATCTCAAAACCCTCGGCGACGTCACCATTGTCGTTCCTATGGAGGAACAAAGCTGGACGGGAAAGAGCATGACTCGTTTTCGTCCCCTGTATGTGGATGAAATCCTGCTGAATGGCACGCGTGCCTTTTGCGTAGATGGAACACCGGCGGATTGCGTCAATCTGGGTCTGCATCATCTGGTTCCCCAAAAACCGGACATTGTGGTTTCGGGTATCAATATCGGACGCAATACGGGGGTGGGTTTCGCCCTATCGTCGGGAACGGTGGGCGCGTGTTTGGAAGGCAACATCGCAGGAATACCGGGGATCGCCATTTCTCAAGATCTGGAGCATGAGGTCTTTTCTGCCGGAGACGGTCGAGCGACTCGGAACCGGTCTTGTCCCTCTGTTGCCCCGTCTTGTGGATCATCTGCTGAGCGGTCGTCTGGAGCCGTTTGTCACATGGAACGTCAACCTGCCGGTCGATCTTTCGCCCGACTGCCCGCTGGTCCACACCGTTTTGGGACATTCGTTTTACGATTCGTGTTTTGAAAAACAGGGCGCCCGGTATCGGCACAATTTGAAGGTTTACCATGCCGACGAACGCCCTATGTCTGACGGGGTAGTCATTCGAGAGGGAAAAGCAAGCTTGACTCGGATCGACATGAGAGATTTAGGACAACAGATCGAAGGATAAATATCCCGTATATCGCGTAATCCGGGGGTGTAACGTTCCGTTTCGGTTCCACGGGCGATCCAGCAACGCTACCGGTGTCGCCATGCTGTAGGCAAGAAACGTCGCCATGTCGAGCGAATCTTCTATGGCCAGACGAAATCGGCGGTTGGAAAATTCTTCAAGCGAAACCGCCCGACGGTCCATAACAAATCGACGATATTTATCGACGACGACAAACTCGTGGTACGCGACCCTGTGCCTATCGAGCCATGCGACGGATGCCTCGATGGCGCGGGTGGGGCGGCCCGTGACGACGGCGATCTCAACCCCCCTCGATGTCCATTGTCTCAGCGTTTCGATGTTTTCTCCGATAGGCGGAATCTTGAGCAGTTCCTCCGACGAGTGAAACATTCCGAAAACCGTATCGAGTTCTTCTCGGCTCAACCCACAGGACACGCCAAGATCGAAAGTCGAAAGCGACTCATAGGCGACGCACCGACCCAACCGCCGCTCGACCAACCTCAGAAACGCCCGTGTTGAATGACAGAGCACATCATCCATATCGACATAGACGGCGTGGGCATCCATGAGATCGGGGGTCATGGGCTTATTTCAGCAACGTCATACGGTACGTCGCGGAAAAACCCGTATCCGTGACGATCCGATACAAATAAAGACCGCTCGATACGTTTCGTCCTTTCCCGTCTATCCCGTCCCAAGCTACCCGGTATCTCCCCACCGTTTGTACACCGTCCACCAAACGGATCACCTCCTGTCCGAGTATGTTGTATACGATCAGCCGTACATGCGTCCGGCGCGGCAGATCATAGGAGATTTCCGTAGACGGGTTGAAGGGGTTGGGGCGATTCTGTTTCGCAAACACGACGGGTGGAGCGGAAACCCGGCGTGACGTTCCCGACAGACGAACGGCGACCGCCCCACCTTGACCGGCGGCCAGTATGGCCTCTTCGATCCGCACTTCGGCATTTTCCACTTCGGGGTCGATTTCTATGGGCAGATACAGCAACGGACTTTGACCTGTCCGGACAACGCGGCCTTCGAGGCTGTAGACCAACAGGGTCAGTCTTCCTTCTCGGTTCGCGTACTCCATCTTCATGTCGGCCAGACGCTCGCCCGGTTCAGGCCCAAGAAATCGTATCCCCTTTTCCGGATAGCGTATCCCGATCTGCACACCAGCAAGATTTCCCTCGTTCCGTACAAACACCGGAATCCTCAGTCGTCCGTCTTCCCCGTTTTGCTCCTCTCCCAAGGTCACCTCCGCTACAGCCGCGTCACCCGCTACCGGGCGAGTCACCAACCCCAGAATCCGATGGATCACGGCGATTACGTCCAACACATCTAACTTATTATCTGAAAAAAGGTTAGATCGGAAAAAAGGCTGGGTTTCGGGTATGGGAGCCGTCTGGCGTCCGAGGATAACGTTAACAAGCAAGACGACGTCTCGTACGTTGATGACGCCATCACCATTGACATCCCCGACCGACTGCCCGATCGCCTGTACAATCACATCGAATACCGGCGTGGATGGATCACTGCTCGAAATGGAAAGTGTATCCCTAACTGCGCCGATGTCCGGCGGTTCAAACGTAATCGCAACTTTACCGGTGTCACCGGGAGCGAGCGTGAGCGTCACATCCGGAACCCCGAACAGCGGGCTGTCTTCTATACCGGTGACGTGAAGACTTTCCGCTCCTGTGTTGACGATCCACAAAGTATCCGAGATCGTCGTTCCAAGCACCGCTCCACCCATGTCGAGCGTCGCAGGTAATACCGTAATCTCCGGTTTATCGGAATCGGCATGGATGACGACATGCACCGTCGCGGTAGACGTGGAAATCGTGTCGCCTATCGTATAGGTAAACGTATCGACTCCATTGAAGTTCGGGGCGGGCGTGTAGGTAACGGTCGTGTCCCCCGGATCAATAGATACCATCCCATGCATACCCTGTGTAACTTCCTTGATCTTCAAAGGGTTCGTGGTAAAGTTATTGTCGTTTTGCCCGGGAAAAAGGGTCACCGCTTCGTCTTCGTCCGTTTCAAGATCGTCGTCTATCGCTTCCAAGGTGGACAGCCAATCTACGATAAATCCGCCGGTAGCGGTCGTAAACCCACTCCCATCGCGGGGCGTGGCGTTTAGCAGGGTGATATGCGCCGGGGTTCCGCCGTTTGTATCGTTAGCGACAAGATATTTGCCAGAGGTAGGAACGACCTGAAACTTCAACCCCGTAAACGTCGCATCCAATGCAGTGTGATTGATCGTAAACGCCGCACCCGCCGGAGAGTAGTTTCTGAATACGACACGGTCGAACCGCGTGATCGTTCCTCCGTTGATCGTAAGAACAACATTGTCCAATGTCATGCGACCCACATTTACACCCGTGGTCGTGATGGTACGACCGTTTCCGAAAATCGTCGGTGCAACGGCTCCGGACGTAATCATCTGTCCCGTGATCACCATATTGCTGTTCAGTATGATGCCGCCCGGCGAATCGTTTTCAAATGCCACATTCTTGAAAAAGGCGTTGTTTACACCCGGAGAACTGAACGTCACCGTCTGAGGGTTCACCCCCACAAACTCAAACCGCGCACCCGGTGTGCCCGGCTGTATCGTCGCTCCGTTGAAATCCTCGGTAAAATTGCCATGTAGACGGATCACACCCTCGGTCAACGTGTTACGCGCGCTCGAAACAGCACGTTGCCAAACACCGTCAACGTATCGGCGCTGTTGGTCAAAATCAGATGAGGAGCCGACGAGGAGTTCGCCTCCACCGTAAGGTTGCCCTTCATTCTCAAATCATGACCGTTCAGCGTAAGCGAAGTGTTCGCCGCGATAAACAGGTGGTTGGTAGACGACTCGAGCGTAAACCCCTCGATCATCGTCACAGACCCGTTGATCCGGGTGTTGACCACATTGTACGTCCCCTCGTCGATATCCGGCAGACGAACGCTAAAGTAGACCTCGCTTGTGCCCGTCTGTGTAAGCACCGCGTCCTCTTCGAGTTTTAGCTGACCCTTGATAAACACATCGGTCGCCAACGTAACCCCTGCCGTATTGAAAATGGCCACATTCTTGAAAAAGGCGTTGTTTACACCCGGAGAACTGAACGTCACCGTCTGGGGGTTCACCCCCACAAACTCAAACCGCGTACCCGGTGTACCCGGCTGTATCGTCGCTCCGTTGAAATCCTCGGTAAAATTGCCATGTAGACGGATCACAGCCTCGGTCAACGTGTTACGCCCTCGAAACAGCACGTTGCCAAACACCGTCAACGTATCGGCGCTGTTGGTCAAAATC
>Ga0194131_10012076_pt1 | contig 10150 bp, 2 predicted proteins | sample TA2KigO120mmetaG_FD_148631 | JGI IMG/M metagenome (GOLD analysis project Ga0194131, IMG submission 148631) | Freshwater microbial communities from Lake Tanganyika, Tanzania - TA2015053 Kigoma Offshore 120m | ecosystem: Environmental > Aquatic > Freshwater > Lake | place: Tanzania: Lake... | reverse complement strand
CCCACGCTTCTACGACTGGCAGCTCACCCAGACCGCCGAAGAGTCCTGGCGCGAGTGCCACCTCCACGCCCGCAACCTGCTCGGCGACGCGGGCTACCAGAAACTGCTGGCCGACATAGAAGCTGAGAAAAACGGCACCCAACCCGCCGCGGAGGCCGCCCCGCCCGACGCATCGAAAGCCGCGAAGAGCGCAGCACAGAACAGTCAACAGCTCAACCTTTTCTAGACAAGAACCCCCATGGCCCTGAACCCCATCGTCTACACCGAGAAGGTGGTCCGCAGCTTCCTGCGCTACCAGCTCACGGCCTATCCGTTTGCCGACGAGCGGCTGCTGGCGCAGATGCGCAAGCTCTTGTCGCTCGACGCGACGCGCAACTCGCCGCTCTTGAAGGGACCGTTCGTCAGTGTCTCCCGCCCGTTCCGACGCGGCTCGGCGGTGGATGCGCTGGTCAGCGAAGGTGTGTTCCACCCGCACATGCGCCAGCGGATTCCGGCTGAGATCACGCATGTGTACGGCCATCAGGACGAGGCCATCCGTGCCATCCGCGCCGGGCGCACGACGCTGGTCTCCACCGGTACCGGTTCGGGCAAGTCGGAGTGCTTCCTTTACCCGATCGTCAGCAAGTGCCTGTCACTGCGTGACGAGAGCGCCGCGCCGGGCATCTCAGCGGTCATCGTGTATCCAATGAACGCGCTGGCCGAGGACCAGCTCGGCCGTCTGCGTGGCTTGCTCGCAGGCACCGGCATCAGCTTCGGCATGTATGTTGGAAAGACGCCGGAGAAGGAGTCGGAGGTCGCGGGCGTCCGCCTTCCCCGTGGTGCGTCGCGCGCCGATTACGAGGCGAGGGTCAAGGCCGTACGCGACGAGAAGCGCAGCGACTCGGTCTATCCGCCAGAAGAGGTCTGCTCGCGCGAAGCGATGCGCCGCCCGGGCGGGCAGCCGCGCATCCTGCTGACGAACGTGAAGCAGCTGGAACTGTTGTTGACGCGCCAGCGGGACACGGAGCTGTTCAACGGCGCTCGGCTCGACTTCCTAGTCTTCGACGAGGCGCACACCTTTACTGGCGCGCAGGGTGCCGAGACGGCCTGCCTGATTCGTCGCCTGCGCGCCTTCTGCGGGCGCGGGGCGCAGGACACGGTCTGCGTGGCCACCTCGGCGACCATCGTCGACAAGGACACTCCGAATGCCGCCCGCGAGTTCGCCTCGCGCTTCTTCGGCGTGGATGCGGCCGCGGTGACGACCGTGGGCGAGGCCTACGAGCGCGAGGTCTGGGCCGAGTCGCGAAGCGTGCCGCCCGCCGCGAAGGAATCGCCGGCAACGCTGTTGGCCGAGGCGGTGGCCGCGGTCGAGGACGCCACCGGGGCGAAAGTGCAGGCGGTGTACAAAAAACTTGCGGGTGCGGTGTTGCCCTCGGGCGAATGGACGCAGGCGCTGTACGAGGGGCTCTCGCGCAACGAGATCGCCTGGCAATTGGCCGAACTGCTGGCTGTGCCAACGGAGTTGTCGGCGCTGCCCGCGCAGCTCCAAGAGAAGGTGGAGCGACCGGTGAGCGAGGAGGAGATCCTCGCGTGGCTCACGCTCGGCGCGGCGGCGCGCAGCGACAACCGTCCGTTGCTTCGGCCAGTGGTGCACGCCTTCATTCGCGGCATCTCCGGCGCGGTGGTGACTTTCCCCGAGGGCGAGCGTGGCCCGAAGCTGTGGCTGGCCGCCGAGGACGAGATCGCCGATGGCGGCGAGGGCGCGAAGCACGCGCACTTCCCCGTCACCACCTGTACAACCTGCGGCCAGCACTACTTCGTCGCGTTTCTCAAGGACTTCGAGTTCACGCGCAGACAGCCGGGCGGAGGCGAGGCCGCGGGCGAGGCCGCCTTCTGGGAGCCTCTGGCCGAGGCGAATGGCGGCAAGCGCGTTGTGCTGCTCGATCGCATCATCGGCGGTAGCGGTGACGATGACGATGACCAGGATGCGGACGACAACGACCTCGCTGCTCACGACCGCACCGCGCCAATCTTCTTTTGCCGCTCTTGCGGCGCGGCGCACCCAGAGGCCGGGCATCGCTGCCTGCACTGCGGCGCGCAGGGCGATTTGGCCAGGGTGTACGCCGTGCGGCAGAACAGGGACAATCCGGGGCACCTGACGAGCTGCCTGTCATGCGGCGCGACCGGGCGGCGCATGGGTAGCAACTACCGTGAGCCCGCCCGTCCCGTCCGCGCCACCAATGTGGCCGATGTGCACGTGCTGGCGCAGGACATGGTGCACCACTCCGAGCGCCCGCGCCTCCTGGTGTTCTGCGACAACCGTCAGGACGCCGCATTCCAGGCCGGCTGGATGAAGGATCATGCGCGGCGCTTCCGCCTGCGCGCCTTGATGGCTGATGCGCTGGAGGGCGGGCCGGTCTCTGTGGGCGACCTTGCGCGCCATGTAGATGACGCGCTGGAGCGCGACGAGTCGCTCTCGCGCGCGTTGGTGCCGGAGGTCTGGCAGGTGCAGCGCAAGGAAGGTGGCGGTGGTCGCCACGAACAGGAGCGACGCAAGTTCCTGCGCATCCAGGTGCTGCGGGAAGTGACGCTGTCGTCTCGCCAGGCCATCGGTCTCGAACCATGGGGCCGCATGAAAGTGGAGTACGAGGGGCTTGAAACAGGGCTCCCTTGGATCCAGCAGACGGCGGCCGAGCTGGGAATGCCGGCCGAGGACCTGCGCGACGGCGTGGCCAGCGTGCTGGACTACCTGCGCCGCAAGCGCGTGCTATGGGACGCCGAGCACGAGATCTTCACGCATTACTGGATGGATGGCGACCTCGAGATTCAGCAGGGATACCTGCCACAGCTGGGCGGACCGAGCGGTACTAAGTTGCGCCGAGAGCCCACCGAGCAGGCCCAGTTGGTCACGCAGTGGTTCAGCGAACGCGGCGATACCGTGCTGAAACAGGTGGCGAAGAAGTGGGGCGTGGACGGCGGCCACATTGAGGACTTCCTCGAGCGGCTGTTCAAGTTTCTGGTCGATCGCAAGCTTCTCCGGCCGGTCACGCTGAATGGTGCTAGGGGCAAACCGCTGCCCGGTGTGAGCGGCGTCTATCAGGTCGATGCTGACCGCCTGCGCATGCAGGCGAATCACGGTGTCTGGCGCTGCGCGAGCTGCCGCCGCCGCAATGCGCGGCGCACGCCGCACAACAAGTGTCCAGCGTGGCGCTGCGACGGTGAGCTGGAGTTCATCAGGGACGACCCGGACAACTACGACCTGCAACTGCTCGACGAGGGCTACTCGATGCTCCGGCCCGAGGAGCACACGGCGATGGTTCCGCACGAGGAGCGAGAGCGCCTCGAAAACCTCTTCAAGGGAGACTCCGATGCGCTCAATACCTTCGTATGCACCCCGACGCTGGAACTGGGCGTCGACATCGGCCAACTCGACGCGGTGTTGATGCGCAATGTGCCGCCGCTGCCGGCGAACTACTGGCAGCGTGCGGGTCGCGCAGGGCGGCGCCATCGAATGGCGGTGGACATCACCTACTGCCGGCCGGTGTCGCACGACCGTGCCTACTTCAAGGAACCTCCGAAGTTGCTGGCGGGGCGCGTTGATCCGCCGGCGTTCAACTTGCGCAACGAGTTGATGGTGGCCAAGCATGTTCATGCCACGGCCATCACCCGCCTGCATCAGTACACCCGCGATCCTGGGCGATCTGAGGCCGATCGGCAGTCGATCGACGGAGTGCTCAAGACCTGCCTACCCGACCGCATCGCTGCGTGGCTCTTTGACGGTGGCGCGCTGCGCACGACGCGCTTCGACCTATCGCCCTTGCGGCAGGTGATCGATGCCAACCTCGATGACCTTTGCTGCTATGTGCAAGGCGCCTTTGGCCAGGGCTGGCCCTCGGCGGATGCGGCAGTGGTCACGCCGGCGGAGTTGCGGCGTCACGTTGCCGATATGGTGCCGGGGTTGGAGCAGGTACTGGTGCGGCTCAACAGGCGGCTGCGCTGGGCGCGTGACCAGATCAGGCGTCTGAATGCCGTGCGCGAGGCGCAGGGGACGCTCGAACCCGAGGACGACGCGCTGTTCCGCCGCTGCGATGCCTTGGTCAAGCGCCTCAAGGGCACTGCGCGGCGAGGACGCCGAGAGGCCGAGGGCTACGACGACGTGAACACTTTCGGCGTGCTGGCGGCAGAAGGCTTTCTGCCGGGGTATGGGCTCGAGATTGGGTCGGTGCTGGGCACTGCGGAGATCCCGTTCTGGCGCACGGGCGCGAAGGAGTTCACGCTGCCGCGGCCGCCGAGCGTCGCGCTGCGCGAGTACGTGCCGGGCAACCTGATCTACGCCAACGGTAATCGTTTCGTCGCCCGGCGCTTCCATCGCGACGCCGACGAGCAGACCGCGGAGGTGCCGGTGTTCGAGGTGATGGTCGAGCGCCAAGCGGTCAAGCCGACCAACCTGACGGCGACGTCGGCCGGGCTGGGCACGCAGGTCGTCCAGGCCATCTCGGTCTGCGATGTGGACCTCATGCATCAGTCGCACATTTCTGATGACGAGGAACTGCGCTTCCAGTTGCCGGTGGCGGTGTTCGGCCTCGAGCGCGAGCAGCACAACGGCGGCCGGGCCTATGGCTGGGGCGAGCAGCCCGTGCACCTGCGGCATGGCGTGCGGTTCCGCCTGGTCAATGTGGGTGCGACTCGCGCCATCGAGCGCACACCGGGGCGATTTGGTTTTCCCGTCTGCACGGTCTGTGGCCAGAGTGTGTCCCCGCTTTCAAGCGACAAGCAACGCGATGAATTTGCGCAATCGCACGAGGAACGCTGTGGTCGGAAGGTGCTGCCGATCGGCTTCTACGCGGATGTGGTGGCCGATGCCATAACACTTCCGGGCTGCCAAGACCAAAGGACCGCCTACAGCGTGCTCGAGGCGTTGCGGATGGCCGCAGCGCAGGTGCTCGACATGACCCTAGAGGACCTGCAGGTCCTCGTGCTTGGCCATGTGGACCGCGACGAAGTCGACGCGGTGCTCTGGGACCCCATGCCAGGCGGCTCCGGCCTGCTCGACCAGCTCTGCGCGCGCTTCCCCGAAATTGTGGCGGCGGCCCGAGCGATCGTCGACGGCTGCCCCTCGGCCTGCGACGCATCGTGTGTGGACTGCCTGCAGACCTTCCGCAACGGCTTCTATCACAAGTATCTCGACCGAAAGCTGGCGTTGGAGAAGCTCGCCGTCTGGGGCGAGCGCCTTACGTTGGCGCATGACATTCCTCCCAAGCAGCCATCGCAGGCGCCTACGGAGGGCTCGCACCCGGTCAATGAGGCTGAGCGACGCCTGCGTCACCTGCTGCTTGCGGCTGGCTTTGAGGAAGGCATCCGCGGCGAACAGCTACGGCTCGATCGCGCGATCGGCACCACCACTCCCGATGTCATTTACCGCACGGTCGACCACGCGGCTGACGAAGGCGTGTGCATCTACATGGATGGCCTGAGCAAGCACATTCATGGCAACCCCGAGACGGCCGAGCGCGACCGCCGCATCCGCGACTGGTTGCGCAATAACGGCTACGAGGTGATCGAGATTCCGGCAAGTGAGCTTTACGACGAAGGTGCGATGACCCGGCACTTCCGCAAGCTCGCGGGCTATCTCAGTAAGCCCGAGTTGAAGGAGCGGTTGCGGTCCGACGCGACCTGGTACGGCGCATCGGCGCCCGAGGTATATCCAACCGGAGGTACGACATCTGCGCCTCAGCCGAAGCGGGCAGTACTGCGCTTCGTGCAGCCATCGGCCACCGAGCGCTATGTCACCTGCCTCCCGCTCATCCCCTTGAAGGCGGCGGCGGGAGCGTTCAGCGACCCCCAGCGAGTGCCCGAGGACTCAGAGTGGGAGGATTGGGTCGCCGTTGACCTCGGCCGAAGGCTGCGTCGTGGCATGTTCGTGGCGCAGGTCGTCGGCAAGTCGATGGAGCCTCGGATCCCCAACGGTTCCTACTGCGTCTTCGCCGCGCCGGTCGAGGGCACGCGACAGGGCAAGACCGTCCTCGTCCAGCTCCGCGATACCACCGACCCCGAGACCGGCCAGCGCTTCACCGTCAAGCGCTACGAGAGCGAGAAGGTCGAAAGGGGCGACTCTTGGCGCCACGAGCGCATCACGCTCATACCAGTCAATCCGGAATTCGAGCCGATCCCGCTGAAGGGCAAGGACGAGCTGCAGGTGATTGCGGAGTTTGTTGGAGTGTGCGTTTAAGTGAGCAGCATCTGAAGAATGCGATGGACTAGCGGCCCTCGAGCAAGCGTATGTGTGCTTTGGCGGTCTTCATGGTTGCAGGGCGAGTCTGTGCAACTCCAGCGAACGGCGGGAATGACTTGTAGCCCACCGTCATCGAAAGCCGACACTTTGTTCTCCGTCACAAAGATCATCGTTAGAACTGTGTGCAGAAGTATGAGGTCAACCCAGTCTGCGAAACCAAGTCGGCGTGCCGTTGGCTGGATTCCCGATCCTAAAGCCGCATTTAACCCGCGAGGAAGATGTGGGTGCCGTGCCAGTCGAGCGCGTCGGCGCTAGGGCGCTGCGCCGCATCGTCCGGCAGTTTCGCGAGTGGGCGACCGTCGAACGGGTAGTACCGCCGACCGTTGTTGAACTCCGCGCGCAATCTCGGTGATACGCGGATGTTGAAGTCAGGCGTGACCGTCACATAGCCGCGGTCGAAGAGTGCGTGGAACTCCTTGGTCAGCAGCAGCCCGTTCTGAATGTGATTGCTGCGCCGTCCTAGGTACGGTTGGATGTGCGCCGCATCGAGCACTGGTCTTGTGTGTTCGCCTGTGATCGCGCACTGACTCCCGTATGCATCGATGAGCCGCAGCCGAAACGATGCTTGGCCTTCGCGCACCGCACTATCCGCCTGCGCGCGCCATGCGCGCTCATCCGTATCCACCAGTCGGAAGTGTTCGGCAAACTCGGTGTCATTCATGGCACCAGAAGTGCCGATCGCCGAAAGGAGTCGTGCCTCGTTCGCTTCGTTGCGTTCGTACTTACCGGTGACGATGTTGTCTGCGAACCCCTGCGCACCGCTCCATGGCAGCCATCGCTCCTCCTCCCAGAATTCGACCGAGCGAAGCACCATGCACGCGAGCGGGCGTTCAAGCACTTCATCGCCTACCGCTGTGCGCTCGCGGCCCAGGCTCCTGTTGCGATACCCGCGGATGCGTTCGCTGAATTGCATGCGGTTCGGATCACCGTTTGCGGTACCGAAGTATTCCCACGCATCATCGAGCGACAGCATGCAGTACGACGCGAAGAAGCCGACGCCTGCGATCGCTTTAGCGGGGCTCTTCAGTCGAAGGAAGACGGGACTCCCAGCGGTTGTCCCGGTGAGATGCGGTTTCTGGGCACTCGGGAACCAGAAGTTCGCCTCGGGTACAGCTGGTCTGTCTGGCGATGCGACTCGCGCGAGTCCCCGGAGGAAGTCGAACCATGCGCGGTCGGTGTTGGCGATGTAGATCGGAAGGCCCATCGTGCAATACGCCATGAATGTGCGCGGCAGCGGGGAGGGTACTGGTGCGCGATGACGTCATCGGGGAGGTATCTTGCACGATATGGGGTGTACCGATGACCTGAGAAATCTCTGGCGGGAGGCGATCGAGCAGGAAGTCAGGGCGATGGTGCAGGAGGGTTGGGAGGCGCAACAAGACGACTTTCGACCGTCGGTTGTGCGTGCCCTAGGTACTCCGCGTGGATTTCGAGATCCGTGCGCCCTGACATGGACACGTGCTCAAGGAACAGTCAGTCGTGCGATTCAGGTTTGTGATCGTGGGCGGCTCGCGAAGGCGCTGTTCATCTGCTTCACAAGCAGCCATCGCCCACTCTGTGCAAATTTCTATCGTCTGCTCGGCTTGAGTAACGCAACCGATACCGACGAAGATGTTCTGGAGAGGACTGATGTTCCGCCGACTGACACGCAGTACTCAAAGGCGTTTGAGTCTGCCCTACCCGAGGATCGGGTTCGCTTCATCCTCTTCGTTGCCACAGTTGCAGATCGAGGCATCCAAGAGTGGCAGGCGGGAGCCCGAAGGTTGTTTGTTGAGACCATACTTCCGTACATCCGAGCAACGGTGCAATCAGCGACGGCTCTGGAGAGTCCCCGGAACGGACAAGCCGATACAGCCGCGAGCGTTATCGAAACCAAGGGGGATGGGGAGACAGAAGACCATTGTGAGCCCGACTTTGAGTCGTACGAAGATGAGGATTTCCTGCCCCCGCCCCCAGCAAGACAGTCCCGCGTGCTACTGTCACCACTTGATCATGCGATGATCGATCTGATTGTCCAGTCGGTGGCAGCGCAGCATGGCGTTCCGAGCCCCGACATCGTGCGGCTGATCACTGATGAGTTGGTTCATCTCAATTCAAAACGAGTTCAGTCGCGTTTCCATCTCGGACTGTTGGCCGCACTGAGTGACGAGGAGTTGCCTGCACGAAAGGGGGATGAGAACGATCAGCGCCGTGCATGGCTTCTTGCTGGGTGGCTCATGGGGCATCATCGGCGTGATCCAAACGCATCAGTCAGTAAGTTTGATGATCTGTCATTGGCCGATCGCGAGTCGCTCCGTAGTGTTCCAGATGCATTCCAAGATCTTGCCGATGCGATCACGGTCCACTGCGTCACCCATACAGTGTTGGCGCAGCGGTGGTCTGACTGGGTTGATCATGCGGGTTACATTGGGATTACGGCGGTGGTTCGGCACGGCTATGAGATGCTGGCTGCGAAGGATCTTGCGGGAGCCCTGCTTGTCGCCGATCGGGTCAGGAAGCGATGCGCGGCTCTTGTTAGCAGCGGCGATGTTTCTAAAGTCGCGAAACTACTTCCGATGGTGACACTGCTTCGTGCACGTGCGCTTCGGCTTGGCGGAAGCTTTGAGCAGGCCAAGTTGGCACTTGAGGATCCTCGCACGGTTTCGATGTCTCATTCATCCACTTCTCGCACGGAAAAGGGTTCGACAGTTTCGATGCCCTCCGTATTGGGCGGCGCACAATCGCCTGAGTTTGCGCCGATGTATTTGGAGTATGCGCTATGTGAATTGCGCACAATCAACGTGACAGACTTGTGGATTCCAGATCGTTCAACCAATCAGACAACCCTCCAGCGTCTGGTACAGGTAACGCCAGCCCTTCAGGAGGCTTTATCTGCAAAGCCGCTTCTCGAGACCGCGTACCTGCTCGCCCTCGGGTGTCTTTTGGGGGGCGATGGCAAGCGCCCCGCGACACTTACCGCTCTACTTCCTCAACTGTCGGATGCTCGGAGTGCGCCCTGCGCTACCCTGACTGTTGAGGAGGAGCAGGTCGTGCGCCAAAGACTTGAAGTACTCCTCACTCTGTTAGGCACGGATGATGCGAGCGTGCTTCCAACAAATGCAGTGGCCACAGTCGCAGACTACGAGAACCAGTTTGGGCTGATTCCGTTTTATGCAGTTCGACCACTGCTTGAGCGAGCGCTCCTTGAGCCGACGCAGGAAGCGGGTCGTCTCGCCTTGCCGAGGTTGTCAGAGTCGTTGATGGAGCTCGAGAGGGCAGGATTCGTGTCCATCTGCTTTGACAATCCACAATTGGTGCAGAAGTTGGTGGATGAGCGAGCAACGTTTGGTGACGCGCTCGGTGGTCGCCAACGCATTGAACTTATGAGCCAGTTGTTTTCCGCGGCGGTGCGGCAACCGCTGCACCGCGATGTCCTCGTTGAGTTAGCAGATGAGTTGATTATGCGAGTGAATGAGTTCACAGACGGGGCAGCATGTGCTCTTGATGCAATGCTTGCCAATGAGGGATGGCAGCGTGTGTGGGATCAGACCGCCTTCACTGCGGTGCGCGTAGGGCTTGCGAGATGGTGTAGTGAAGACCGGAGGCTTGTGGAGAGGTCTCATCTGATGCAGAGGGCGCGTGCCCTTGCAGAGAGCAACCCAGACGAGAGCCTTGAGCTGCTGGATTGCTGCGAGATTCTCGGGGAGCCGTCGGAATCCACGATCGAGCCTCGCGCCCTTGTTGAGCGTCTGGCGCGTGCGGTGACGCCAAAGACGACACCGTCCGCGGTCATGTCTCGCCGAGTGCGAGTTCTGTTTGTGGGTGGCGATGAGCGGCAAAAGGCCTGTCAAGAGTCGGTCGTGGAGCGAGTGCTTGCATCAAGGCCAAATACAACACTGG
>Ga0194131_10012075_pt1 | contig 10150 bp, 9 predicted proteins | sample TA2KigO120mmetaG_FD_148631 | JGI IMG/M metagenome (GOLD analysis project Ga0194131, IMG submission 148631) | Freshwater microbial communities from Lake Tanganyika, Tanzania - TA2015053 Kigoma Offshore 120m | ecosystem: Environmental > Aquatic > Freshwater > Lake | place: Tanzania: Lake... | reverse complement strand
CCGAGCAGCAGCTTTCGCCGGAGAAACACCGATCGACAGATCATCTCACGCCCCCAACAAACGTTCGCAAATCGCCATTCCCGCCTCACGATTGTCAGCGCAACCAACGCCGACGACGCGAGAACGACTCCCACGGACTTTCATTGGTTTCGACACCCCGACTTTGTCGACTTTAACGATTGTGACGCACGCACCCCGCGTGCGTCTGTTTTACGAACCAACGTCTCACGCAAGCCGCGTGCATCACGACCAAAATTTCTGCATGTCCCCGCACGGCATCACTTTCGACGGCACTCGCTTTTGGGTGACACATCGCCGCCGCGACTACGGCCCGTTCGACTACGAATGGAACCGTGACTTCGACGGCGTCGAACTGCACTTCCAAGGTCGAAAATTTGGGGAGTTCTGCAGTCGCGAAGAGGTCTTCTGCGACCTCAAACCGTTCTCGCTGCCACAGCGAGTCGTCGAAGTCGCCGTCATCACTCTGGGAGCAATCCTGTTTGGAGTCCTCAACGGACTCGACGAAGCCCATAAACGCTGGGCCATCTACGACCAACTCACGCGGCACGGCCTCGACCGCTTCGCCAAACAGATTCGGCGAACCTCGTAGCCTCTTGAGCAAGCACGACCCGCAAGCCAGTGGTCAGCGCTTACAGAAATGCACCCGCGATTCGCGCGTCGTGGTGGCTTACGACTTCTTCGCTCGCAGCGCATCGGGCGGTTTCGGTGCCGTTGCGCTCAACGGCTGACGCTCCAGTTCCGACGCACAACCCAAGCGGCCTCGATGAGTTCGGATTGGATCGCGCGGATTGTCCTTCGTCTGATCGTAGATGCTCAACAGCTTTTCTTTGTCGAAAGTCATCTGCTCACGAGTTTGGCCTGTCAAATCGTAGATGCTGGTCAACTCGATCGCGTCACAGGGACACGCCTCTTCGCACATGCCGCAGAAAATGCATCGCAGTTCGTCGAGCACAAAGCTCTGCGGACGCTTGTCCCGATCCGGCCAGTCCTTGGACGCATCCTCGGCGACGATCGAAATGCAATGAGCCGGACAGGCCGTCGCACACATCATACACGCGACACAGCGCACTCGCCCTTGTTCATCGCGGTTCAACCGATGCACGCCACGGTAATTCAGTGGCAGATCGGGCTTCTCTTCGGGGTATTGCTGCGTGACCGAGTGCTGCTCGACCGTGTGCTTCACGGCGACCTTCAACCCACCAGCCACAGCAGGCAGAAACGTCTGCTCCCAGAAATTCAACTCCGGCTCTTCGATCCAGGCAACTTCTTTTTCTTGGATGGGCATCTTGTCGTCTCATTTCGTTTTATCGCACGCCGCAGGCACGCGCGTCTTCAGTCATTCAGTCGCTCAACGCGCACGCCTACGGCTTGCGGGTTAAACGATTGTTGTGTGCGCTAGTGATGACCTGCGATCAACTGCTCCACCGACCTTGATCTTCGCGCAGTCACTGGAGCCGGCTTGAAACCAAGCACTCCGGCTGTACAGAACAGTGCGAACGAACTAACCGGCAGCCAGAACCAACTCAGCTCAAACTCGCGGACGATCATCACGCAGACCATGTTCCCCAGCGACAACGGAATCATCGCTTTCCAGCACAGTCCCATCAGTTGATCGAATCGGAATCTCGGCAAGCACCAACGCAGCAGCATGATGACCACGATGACCGCCAACACCTTGGTCAGCAGCACGCCGATCTTCAGCACGGTCGCCAGAATGCCGACGCTCTCGAGCTCGGCGATGTACGGGAAGTGCCAGCCTCCCAGGAACAACACCGAACACAGAAAGCTCACCGTGAAGACGTGCGTGTACTCGCCGAGAAAAAACATGCCGAACTTCAACGCCGAGTACTCCGTGTGATAGCCGCCGATCAATTCCTGCTCGCATTCCGGCAAGTCGAACGGCAGACGATTCGATTCCGCCAGCGCCGCCAGAAAGAAGATCAACGCAGCCAGCGGCTGATACCAGATGTTCCAACCGAAAAGTCCACTCTTAGCCTGAGCGTCGATCACCGTCTCCAGATTCAGCGACCCGGCCATCAATGCGATGCCGATGACCGACATCCCCAGCGGTATTTCGTAGCTCACGACTTGAGCACTCGAACGCAGTCCGCCCAGCGCGCTGTATTTGTTGTTGCTCGACCAGCCGCCAAGAATGATGCCGTACACCGCGAGGCTCGTCACCGAAAACAGAAACACGATCCCGATGTCGATCTTCGGAGCGATGATGAAGCTGAACCCTTCTCCCAGCGTCGTCGGCCCCAGCGGTACGACGGACAACGCCAGCATTGTCGTGAAGACCGAGATCGTCGGAGCGATGACGAACAGGAACTTATCGACATGCGCCGGGATGATGTCCTCTTTCAGCAGAAACTTCGCCCCGTCCGCAATCGGCTGCAACAGCCCCGCCCAACCGACTCGGTTCGGCCCGACGCGATCCTGAATCCACGCCGCCAGCTTGCGTTCCAGCCAAATCGCATACGAACACGCCCCAAGGATTGTGCCCAACGTCGCCAGAATCAATATCAGCGGCACGCCGATTTGCACCGGAATGCCAACCAATCCGCATAGCCAATGCAGCAGATTTTCAACCGCATCTGAACTGCCTTCAGCCAGCAGCGGGGAAAAGTTCATCGAGTTCATCGTGTGAAATCTTTCTGATCCTTCAAAATCACCAATGCCTTGAATTACTTCAACAGCACTCCGGAACAAGACAACTCCGCTGTTAACGCCGCGAGTGCTGGAATCTCACGAGCGATCTCATGGCGAAAAACCGTCGCGTTGAACAAACCCTTGCGACCGCTTAAATCCCACAGGATGCGTCCATCGGGCCGCGCTTCCTCCGGCGAGCGGATCGAGCGTTTGATCCCCTGAGCCAGTCCGGCGTGATTTACAAATGTGCCGTCTCTCTCCGCGAACGAACCACCTGCAAGAACAATGTGTGCTCGCGCCGAGACCGGGGACGGCAGGATGTCTTGAACTACGAGCGTTTTGACTTTTGCCAACGCGACTGCTCGTGATTCGTCGAGTCCACCGCGTGGATCTCCACCGACAAAGTACAGCGTATCGATGCGGCCTTCGGCCGCGTCGCCAAGAATGTCGCCGATGTTGATGATCGAACCTTGGAAGTGTTGAAGGACGAGCTCGACGCCTCGGCGGTTCGGGCACTTCTCGGCTCGGATCGTGAATTTGATTTTCTCTTGAGCGTTGCCTCGGACGTCTTTCGGGTAGTGGTCGTCTTGGCCTTCGACTCGGACAGGGCCGAGTGCCAAGCGGATGTCGGGGCTGAGCGACTTGAGATACTTCGCCAGCAAGTAAGCCTCTTCCACTGTCATCCACGGCGAGAAGACAGCAGCGACCGCTTTCGGATTCTTCGTTGCGGCATCCTTCAGAGCATTGCGAGTCGCGGTCAATGCGGTGTCCCAATCGACAGCGACTCGGCGGTCTCCTTGCGACATCTCTGGCTGCTTGAGGCGTTGGTCGGAATGGATGTACTTCCAACCAAAGCGGCCGTCGTCGCACATGAAATGGCCTTGAGCTTGCGGGTTCTCGCGTGGCTTGAGGCGGTACACGGTCTCGTTGTTTTGATCGACCTTGATACTGCAACCGGTCGAGCAATCGGGGCAGACGCTGTCGGCGGACTTCAGCCACCAGACTCGTTGCTTGTAGAGGAAATCTTTCGAGCACAACGCTCCGACCGGGCAGATATCGACAACGTTCCCCGCCAGTTTGTTGTTGATCGGCATTCCCGGAAAGATGTCGATCTCTTCGTGGCTGCCGCGGTTGATGACTTGCAGTTCGCCCGTACCGCTAATTTCGCGAGTGAACCGCACGCATCGCGTACACATCACGCAGCGATCAGTAAACAGCGTGATCTGGTCGCCGATGTAGTCCTTGTCCGGCTTAAGTTCTTTCGGCTCCATCAACCGGCTCTGCATGTGGCCGAACTTGAACGTGTAGTCCTGAAGAAAACACTCGCCCGCCTGATCGCACGTCGGACAGTCGAGCGGATGATTGAGCAGCAAATACTCCAGCGTCGCCGCCTGAGCCTGCTTGACCTTCGCCGAGTTCGTGACGATGACCGTCCCATCCTTCACCGGCGTCTGACACCCCGGCACGACCTTCGGCTGCATCGCGACCGAGCCGTCCGGCTTCTTGTCGCCCACCTCAACCAAGCACATACGGCAGCTCGCTACGACCGACATCGCCGGATGCCAGCAATAATGCGGAACTTCAATTTCCGCCCGCTTCGCCGCCTGAATGCAATTCAGCCGCTCACCCTCGCCGAGGGAAACTTCTTTGCCGTTAACTGTGACTGTCGCCATTTCGATCTGTTTCTATAGGGAACACTCATCGCCGCTGATTCTCACAAAACAGAAACTTCATCAGCGGAGATTAGCGTATATCCGTGTTCCGGTCGCCTTCCGTGCTTATCCCAAAATGTCCCAAGCGGTGCGGATGCACCGCACTCCAAATCTCAGTGCCCCGACTTCATCTTCAAACTCACGAGAGTGCTTTTTCTTCCGCTGTTGATCCACTCTTCGAAGTCGCTGCGGTATTTGTTGATGGCGTTTTTGACGGGCCAGGCGGCTCCGTCGCTGAGGCCGCAGATCGTCGTGCCGGGGATGATGCCGATGCCGTTGGCGACTTCCAGCAGCAGGTCGATGTCGCGGAGCACTCCGCGGCCGTCGAGGATGCGTTCGAGGATTTTCGTCATCCACGCGGTCCCCTCGCGGCAGGGAGTGCATTGGCCGCAGCTCTCGTGCGAGTAGAAGCGGCAACTGTTGTAGAGTACCTCGACGATGTTGGTCTGGTCATCGACGACCATCACCGCCGCCGTGCCGAGACCCAGGCAGCCGACTTTGCCAGGGCCGTTGAAGTCCAGCGGCGTGTCGAGTTCCTTCTCGGTGAGGAAGCCCATGCTCATGCCGCCGGGGACGACCGCTTTGGCTTTGCGGCCTTTCCAGACGCCCCCCGCGTGTTCGTCGATCAGTGCGCGAGCGGTGATGCCCATCGGCAGTTCGTAGCAGCCCGGTTTGTTGACGTGGCCGCTGACGCAATACAGCTTCGGCCCGTAGCTGCCAGCGTCGCGCGGATTGGCCGGGTCCGGAGGCACGCCCATCGACTTGAACCACTCGACGCCCCGATCCAGGATGTGCGTCACACAGGCGAGCGTCTCAATGTTGTTCACGATCGTCGGCTTGCGGAACAGCCCCTCGATCGCCGGAAACGGAGGCTTGATCCGTGGCCACGCTCGCTTCCCTTCCAGGCTTTCGATGAGGCCCGTCTCTTCGCCGCAGATGTAAGCTCCCGCCCCGCGGTGCAGATACACGTCGAGGTCTTTGCCGCTGCCGAGAATGTTTTTCCCCAGCAGATTCGCCTTGTAGCAGTCCTCGACCGCCTGCTTGAGTGCTCGATAGCTGCGGCCGAACTCGTACCGCAAATAAATGTACGCCGTGTTGCACTTGATCGCATGACACGCGATCGCGATCCCCTCGATGATCTGATGCGGGTCCCCTTCCATGATGATCCGATTGTTGAACGTCCCCGGCTCGGACTCATCCGCATTGACCGCGAGATACACGGTGGTCGCATCCTTCGGCAGAAACGTCCACTTCACGCCGGTCGGGAAGCCGGCTCCGCCGCGGCCTCGCAATCCCGACGCCTTCACGGTCTCCGTGACCTCCGCCGGAGCCATCCTGAGCGCCTTTTCCAACGCTCGATAACCGCCGTCGGCTCGATAAGTCTCCAGCGAAGCACTCTTCGGCTTCCCGATCCGTCTCAACAACACTGGTTCAAAAGTTGGCACTGATTTGTCCTTGGTCCGTTGTCAGTTGTGTTTTGGCGTTTGGTGTCGTTCGTTGTCCTTATCCCAAAGGGATTTCGTCACATAGCCCAGGGTTGCCGCGCCTCGCGGCTACCCTGGGTAACGGGTCCAACGATTGTTTCTACCCCAACGGGGTTGCGTCATCCGTCGGATCGTCGTCGTCACGATCAATCCCAAACGTATCGCTCATTGAACTCGATCTCATGTCGTTTCAAAAACTCGCGGAACTCCGTTTTGAAATCCTTTTGTCTGTGATGCTCTTCCTGCTTCTGGATGTACTCGATGACGTGGCTCAATTGTGATTGGCTGACCGAGAACGCTCCGTATCCGGCTTGCCACGCGAAATCCTTGAACTCCGGCCCTTTGTCTTTGAACCAAATTGAGGTGACTCGCTTCAGCTCCTTGATCCAATCGGCCAATGTGATCGTTCGTGATTGCCGAGCCAACAAATGGATGTGGTCCTCAATTCCTCCCACGATGACCGGTAGGCAATTCAATGTCTTCGATGTCCCTCCAAGTTCCGCGTGCATTTGTTCTCGAATGGCCTTGTCCGCGAGGAAGGGCTGACGATCCTTCGTCGAGAAAATGATGTGAATGATGACATTCGAGAGGGATTGCGACATGACGGAACCCCTTCGGGGTACAAACTGTTTTCGGTATCGCCTACCCAGGGTAGCCGCGATGCGCGGCAACCCTGGGCTATGTGACACAACTCCTTCGGAGTAAAGGCAAACATTTCAGCCCAACTTCTCAATCGCCTCGCTCGCCGTCTCCGTCGTCAAACACACGTGGCACTCGTCGTTGATCAACATGCAGGGGGCTCCTTCGCAGGCTCCGAGGCATTCGGCGAATTCGAGCGTGAACTTGCCGTCGGGAGTCGTGTCGCCCGGTTGCAGGTGATACTTCTGGCAGAGTTCTGCGAGTAATTCCTCGCCGCCGCGCAACATGCACGACAGGCTGCGACAGACCTGCAGCCGATTCTTGCCGAGCTTGTGTTCCGGGTCGCGGAAGAAGCCGTAGAAGCTCATCGTGTCGTGAACTTCGGCCGGATGCAGTTCCAGAATCTCGGCGATCTCCTTGATCGCTTCGAGCGGCACGCACCGCAGCACGTCTTGTACATGATGCAACGCCGGCAAGGTCACCGCCTGCTTCGTCGGATATTTTGGTAACTCCGCGATGATCTTCTGCCGGAGGTCTTCACTCAAAAAACTCATTGATCTGCTCCATGATTTCTCCGTGCCCTCTGTGTCTCTGTGGTGACTTTGATTTTTACCACAGAGACACAGAGAACACAGAGAAGGCAATTAACGATCTAGTTCCGCCGCGATAATGTTGAGGCTGCCGAGGACCGCGACGACATCGCTGAGCATGTGACCGGGGATGATGTGCGGGAAGACGGCGAAGTGGATGTAGCTTGGCGGGCGGCAGCGGGCTCGGTACGGCTTCGAGCTGCTGTCGGCGGTGATGTAGAAGCCGAGTTCGCCGTTGGGGCTTTCGGTCGCGGCGTAGATCGATTCGGTCGGGGTCGCGAAGCCGCGGTTGGGCATGATCACCTCGAAGTGGTGGATTAGGCCTTCGATCGACTGGTACACGTTCGACTTGTTCGGCAGGACGGCCTTGCCTTCGGGGTCCACGTTGATCGGGCCAGCGGGAATGTTCTCGACGGCCTGTTCGATGATCTTGATGCTTTCGAGCATCTCGTGCATGCGGACGAGATACCTCGCGTAGCAATCGCCGCCGGTCGTGCAGATGACTTTGAAGTCGAGGTCCGGGTACGCGAGATACGGCTCGTCCTTGCGAAGGTCGCGGACGACGCCGGAGGCTCGCGCGACGGGGCCGGTGCAACTGAAGTTGATCGCGTCCTCCTTCGACAAGACCCCGACTCCCTTCGTGCGGTCGATGAAGATGCGGTTGCGAGTCAGCAGGCCATCGACCTCGGTATGAACGGCTCGGAAGCCGCGGCAGAAGCTGCGAACCTTCTCGACCCACTCGTTCGTCACGTCGAACAGTACGCCGCCGACGCGCGTGTAGCTGGAATGAAACCGCTGCCCCGACGCACATTCGCTGATGTCGTAAATCAGCTCGCGTTGCTGGAAGAAGTACAGAAACGCCGTGAACGCCCCGAGGTCGAGCGCACTGGTCCCGGTGTTGAGCAAATGATCGTGCAGCCGCATCAGCTCGGCGATGATCGTGCGGACGTACTTGCACCGCGGAGTGATCTCAATCCCCAGCAGCTTCTCGACCGCATGATGCCACGCAATCTCGTTGGCCAGCGGCGACAGATAATTCATCCGGTCCACGATGGTGACGTACTGGTTGTAATCCAGGTCTTCCGCCAGCTTCTCGAACCCGGAATGCAAATATCCAATATCCGGCACCGCCTTGACGACCTTCTCGCCATCGAGCGTCAGGATCAACCGCAACGTCGTATGCGTCGCCGGATGCTGCGGCCCAAAATTGAGTGTCCACAAATACTCCTTGTCGGCATACTCGCCCGCAGCGGCATCCACATCCGCCGACAAATCAGAAACTTCAAACGGCATATTGTCTCACATCGTCCTTTGAAAACATATTGCCCAACCCCGACTGGCTTCAGCCAGTTGGTATGTCTTTTGTCCGAATCAGTCGGCTTCAGCCGACTCCCCATTTGCCACCAGCTTTAGCTGGTGGAGAAGATCCAAAGCCAAACCAATTGAGCCGGCTTCAGCCGGCTTGGTGGCAGGTCTTTAGACTTTTTGCTCAATCAACTCAAAACCAATCCCTTCAAATCACACCAACAAACTCACTGCCCTTCATCCTCCTCACACTTTTCCAACCTCAGAATGGCCTTCCCCTTGGAATGATGTTCCTTTTGGTTGGCAATGTACTCCAACACCCAAGGAAGATTATTCTTTCCAAAGCTGACAACTCCATAACCGCGCTGCCATTCCAGAGTCTTCTCGCCCAACTTCTGATTGGTGTCAAAGGAACTGCCACCCTTCAACTCCTTGACCAACTCGCTGATGCAAACCTGCGGCTCGATGTTGATCGCCAGATGGATGTGAGTTTCAGTCCCATTGATCGCATGCAGCCAAACTCCATTCGTCCGATGAATCCGGTCGGTGATGATTTGATGAACTACCGGTTCGACCTTCTGATTCAAGACCAGTTTGTCATCCTTCACATGCCAATTGAGATGCAGATAAATCTCGTGATAGACATGGCTGGACATGACAAGCTGCCCCTTGAAGTTGTTTTGTTGCTGCCTCCCTGAAGTCTAAAGACCTACCTCCAAGCCGGCTAAAGCCGGCTGTTTTGTTTTCTGCTGCCCTCTTCCCACCAGCTAAAGCTGGTGGCAAATGGGGAGTCGGCTAAAGTCGACTGATCCAGACAGCGGCCATTCGCTCCCAAGTCCTCTGGTTCTGTCCTTCCGTGAGTCTCTTTTTTTCCGAGTGGGTTCTGTCTTTTAGTTTTCCTATTCGACTGAGTGGCTTCCTATTGAGTGGTTCCCATACCAAATGGCTCCCATGCCCATTGATTTCCTTATCCAGCGGCTTCCTAGTCCAATGTCTTCCTAGCCCGAATCAGGCGGCTTCAGCCGACTCCCCATTTGCCACCAACTTCAGTTGGTGGAAGCCAGACTGACTCCCACCGAACCGAGCCGGCTTCAGCCGGCTAGGCGACCGGTCTTCAGACCTTGTATGGGATTAGTAACCAATCAAAAGTATTCCCTTCAAAGGCAGTGTCAGACGACTGCTCACGTACAGAGTGTTGAAGAATCGAACTACAATCTCAAAGTCACTGTTGGTTCTGTAAATGTTGCGAACTGCGATCGCCAAGAAATCCACGTCTTGCATCATGCAGGCTTGAAACAAATCTTTGAGGAATTGGTTGTTGGTCACACCTCTTCCTGCTTCGACTTCCAAGACGAACCTTTCTTGTTCGTGATAGCCATCTGCCTCGAACGCTTTTTCCAATTTGCCATTCATCCCGAATAGGACTGGCACTCTGATTTTCTCTGTGGCTTTCTTTCCCGTTTCAACTCGAAATCCAATTTTCTCCAATCCAGTGGCGACTTCCGCAAGTACTTCATTACTCGACAGCTGGTGTGAGTCAGAATCAATTCTCGATGCGGCTTCTTCAAAAATCGAAACGACAGCGGTGACTGTTGCGCTCGGCTTGTCGGACTTCGGGAAGTAAATCCAGTTGACCATTGGCTGTCCCACTAGCTCTCCGCCCGTGTGATGACCGGGAAATTGTGGCGTTCGCCTCGGCCGCGCAATGGGTAATCTTTGCGGAGCGGGTATTCGGTGAATTCTTCGGGCA
>Ga0194131_10012073_pt1 | contig 10152 bp, 8 predicted proteins | sample TA2KigO120mmetaG_FD_148631 | JGI IMG/M metagenome (GOLD analysis project Ga0194131, IMG submission 148631) | Freshwater microbial communities from Lake Tanganyika, Tanzania - TA2015053 Kigoma Offshore 120m | ecosystem: Environmental > Aquatic > Freshwater > Lake | place: Tanzania: Lake... | reverse complement strand
TCGAGTGCCTTTTTGAATTCTTCCACGGCTTGCTGGTGCGTCGTAGGATTTTCATAGAACGCTTTGCCAAGATTCCGGTGATGCCAGAGTTGTGTGTCGTCGGCTCCGGCCCCGTCGATGAGAAACAGCAACACAAGAGCACAGGGCAACCCTCGAAAGATAGCGGAAAACCGGACCTTTTTTCTTCGAAACGCCTTGCCCGACAGGACCGAATCGTCATATATCGTCTTCACGTCTTGAACTTCTCCTTTTAACCTTTGCTTCCAATATGGAACCAAACAAGAGGTAACGATGTTAAAATTTCTAACAGTGTCAAGATATGAGCTGTATATTGACCCTGTCAAGCATTATCCCGGCACAAACGGTATGCTGGCGGGGAAGATAAAATGAAAATCTTGGGTGCGATGTGTTCGTGGTCACATCGGAAACGATTTTTGAGTGTATATTACAAAAGTTCGAAGGGGCGGGTTTTACAAACTCGCGCTCATCATGGCTATGAGAAGACAGCGCATGGACGGATGGAACGAATTGGCGGAGATGGACGGACTGGCGCAGGCCGAGCGCGTGCGACGGGGCGAGGTGACGTCCGTCGAGTTGGTCGAAGCGGCGATTGGGCGTATCGAGAGACTGAATCCCGTGCTCAACGCCGTTGTGACCCCCATGTACGACGAGGCGTATAGAACGGCCCGAGCAGGAACGGCGACGGGGCCTTTTGCCGGCGCACCGTTTCTACTCAAAGACCTCGTGGCGGCGTTTCGGGGTGTACGTCTTGCAGCGGGGTCTGCTTTGCTTAAAGACCATGTGCCGGATTACGACAGCCATTTGGTGCAAGGGTTTAAAAAAGCAGGGTTGATTACGGTAGGCAAGACCAACACACCCGAACTCGGCGGTCATATCACGACCGAGCCGGAACTGTTCGGCCCCACCCGTAACCCATGGAACGTGGAGCGAACGACGGGTGGGTCGAGCGGCGGGGCCGTGGCGGCGGTCGCTTCCGGTATGGTTCCGGCGGCGCACGCCAACGATGCGGCCGGTTCCATCCGTATCCCGGCTTCCTGTTGCGGCGTGTTCGGGCTGAAACCCACACGGGCACGCAACTCGCTCGGACCCGATTTTGGCGACTGGTGCAACGGTCTGGCCGAGGAACATGTCGTATCCCGGTCGGTACGTGACAGCGCCGCTATTTTGGATGCCACCGCCGGTCCCTTTCCCGGCGATCCGTACTGGCCCGCACCACCGGCACGTCCGTTTCTGAGCGAGATAGACGCCGATACGGGGTGTCTGCGCATCGCTTTTACGACACGCGCACCCAACGGTGTTCCCGTACACCCGGACTGTGTAGCAGCGGTGCAGGACGCGGCGGCGCTGTGCGCGTCGCTCGGCCACGAGGTGGAGGAGGCCGATCTGCCCATCGAAGGAACAGCTTTTATCGAAGCCTTTGCCCGCGTATTTGCCTGCGGCGTGGCCTCGAACATCGAAGCCATTCTCAAGGCAGTGGGACCGCCGCACACCGTCGGGGATCTGGAACCGCTCAATCGGTATATGTACGAGGTGGGAAACGCGCACAGCATCCCGGAATACATGGCCGACATTGCCTTGATGCAAAAGATGACACGCGACATCGCCCGGTTTTTTGCCACCTACACGCTTTGGCTGACACCGGCGGTGACCGAACCTCCGATGCCGCTGGGCTCGTTCAAGGTGACGGAGCAACAGCCCGCCCAAACAGTATACGAGCGGATTTTCGCGTTTATTCCCTTTACCCCGATCGCCAATGCAACCGGACAGCCTGCCATGTCGGTTCCGCTATACTGGAACCGGGAGCAACTACCGGTCGGCGTTCATTTCACGGGCCGCTACGGCGATGAAGCGACGCTGTTTCGTCTCGCAGCACAGCTTGAGCAGGCTCGGCCCTGGCGGACACGCAAACCCCCGGTGTCCGTCTGATATGCGATTTTATCCTTTGAGGAGGCTATGTCGAAACTGAAGAAAAAACTCATCATCGCAGGTATTGCCATCGTCGCGGTCGCGGCGACGTCCGAATTGATCATGCAGATGTTTCTCCGGCAGGGAGAAACATTTTTTCTGCAAGGCAAAGAAGTGGTGGAAACGCTTAGAGGTTTTGCCGCCGCCGTAAAATCGCGGGATGCCGCCGCCATTGGCGCGTACTACGATCCGGCTTTTTCCGGTTTCGGTCTCGACACAGACCGCATGGAGCCGACAGGGGAAAAGGACGGCATTCGGACATACCGTTTCGGCAAGGGAGAAGCCGCGCTCAACGCCGACGGCGCGCGCGCGGCATGGAAAGCGTACGTAGAATCTTTCGACGCCATCGAAGAAGCCGGACTGCATATCCACCATCTGGAAAACGCAAGCAAAGAAGAACGCATCGCCACCGTGCGTTTCGAAACCATCGGAACCCCGAAAGGATCGCTCCGTCCCGGTATCGACCGTGCCCTGTTCCGCATGAAATTCGTCTCCACCTCCGGTGGTCTCAAAATCCGCGAGGCGTCATTGCTCGAAAGCGAGCGCGTCATCGCCGACACCCCGCACTTTACCGACGTGGCCGAATCCGCCGGCGTCGCGTTTACCAACACCTATTACCCGCGTTTTCTTTCCGATCCGCTCAAATTCAAAATGATCCGCTACGGTCCCGGCGGTATCACGGCGGTGGACTACGACAACGACGGATACTACGACCTGTATGTTCCCGACGGTGAAAAATCACGTCTGTTTCGCAATCTCAAAAACGGCTCCTTCGCCGACGTAACCGACTCGGCCGGACTGAGCGGGCAGGACGGCGTCAGCGTGGCTGTATTTGCGGACTACGACAACGACGGATACAAGGACTTGTTTGTCAGCCGTACCTTCGAACCCAACCGGCTGTTTCGCAACAACGGCGACGGCACGTTTTCCGATGCAACGGCAAAATCCGGCATCGGCCCCGACGGGTGCACCACAGTCGCCTCGTTTGCCGACTACAACAACGACGGGTATCTCGATCTGTACGTAGGACGGTATCTGGATCCTCGCACCGACATCCCCACGACGTTCTATGCCCGCAACGGTCTGCCCAATCAGTTGTATAAAAACAATGGCGACGGCACGTTTACCAACGTCACCGAGCAGGCGGGCGTAGGCGAAGTAGGGCTATGTCTTGGCAATGTCTGGGGCGACTACGACGACGACGGGTATTCCGATCTGTATGTCGTCAACGACTTCGGGCGCAACACGCTCTACCACAACAACGGCGACGGCACGTTTTCCGACGTCACCGTCACTTCCGGGACGCTGGCCTACGGCGCGGGCATGAACGCCTCGATGGCCGACTACGACAACGACGGCAAAATCGACATCTATGTCACCAATATCCGTTCCGAACACGCTTGGTACGCCGAATGGCCTACGGTCGCCAAATACATGGTCAACACATGGAAACAGGATGTATGGCAGACCGATATGCCGCTGTACTGGGAGATCTTCAAACAGTCGGGTTTTGACTTTGTCACCGTGTTTCAGCAGATGGCATCAGGCAACAACCTGCTACGCAACCGGGGCGACGGCACGTTCGAGGACGTGACGATCAAAGTCGGCGCAAGCCCGTATGGATGGTTCTGGGGCGCCAGTTTTGCCGATTTCGACAACGACGGCTGGCAAGACATCTACATGGCCAACGGATGGGTGTACAACGATCGGGGTACCGAAATAGAACTCGACTTTCTCAACAACGTGGTAAGCCGTCAGGATATGTACAAACAGGGCACGTTGTTCGACCCCGCGTATTTCGGACGCACCTCGTGGCACGGGTGGGAACGCAACCGGCATCTGCGCAGCAACGGAGACGGCACGTTTTCGGAGATCGGAACCCCTGCCGGGACCGATCTGATAACCAACAGCCGGGGCGTGGCCGCCGCCGACTTTTGGAATCGCGGTGTGCTGGACATCGCGGTGGCCGCCTCCACCGGAAAACACGCGCTGTTCCGCAACGACATCGGCGCAAAACGCAACTGGCTGGGTGTCGAACTCGTAGGCACACAGTCGAACCGGGATGCCGTAGGCGCTAGAATCACCGCCGTGGTAGGCGTCAAACGGCAAACCCGCGAAATCACGCTCGGAGACGGATACGGGTCGCAAAATTCGCTACGTCAGTATTTTGGTCTGAGCGACGCCGATACGGTGGACGAACTAACCGTCAAATGGCCCAAGTCGGGCATCGTGCAAAAGTTTACGGGCGTAACGGGCAACCGGATCGTCGAGATTACCGAAGGCAAGGATATGCTCATTGAGAAAAATTACGGGGAGACCGCGCCATGAAGACCTTTTCGCTTATGGCCGTGGGCATCGGTCTGGCGGGCGTAGGGCTTGCCACACTGGCCGCTCCCAACGGAGAACGCTGGTTTGAAGATATAACGCAAAAGGCCGACCTTTCGGCCCCGCACACCAACCGGTCGTTCAAAAACCCCTATGCCCACATCATGGCCGGATACACCGCGCTCGGCGCTTCCGTAGCCGTGGGCGACTATGATGGCGACGGTTACGAAGACCTGTTTGTAACCGACTCCAAAGAAGACGGCAAAAACCGTCTGTATCGCAACAACGGCAACCTCACGTTTACCGATGTCGCCGCTCAGGCGGGCGTGGCCGACGGCAACGACGCCCAAAACGCCTCTGCGGACGCGCTCTGGTTCGATGCCGACAACGACGGTATGCTCGACCTGCTGGTGGTCCGCTTTGGACATAATCAACTGTTCCGGAACATAGGCAAAGGCCGGTTCAAAAACGTAACGGCCTCCTCCGGTCTCACCCGATATGCCAACGCCATCGCGGCCGTGGCGTTTGACCACGACAAAGACGGGGATACGGACCTGTTTATCGGTAGTTATTTCCAACCGGTCAACATCTTTCAACCGGAGACACCTCGGTTTTTCCCCGAAAGTTTCGAAACGGCCAACAACGGCGGTGGTGTTACCGTGTTTCGCAACGACGGCAACTTCAAATTTACCGACATCACCCAGCAGACGGGTATCGACCTCAAAGGCTGGACGCTCGATCTGGGTCATGCGGACGCGGATAACGACGGGGATGAGGATTTATACGTCGCCGCCGACTTTGGGACCGATCGGTTTTTTGTCAACGACGGAAAAGGCGTGTTTACCGACCATACCGAAACCGCCATCGGTATCGACACCAAAAAGGGGATGAATGTAGAGTGGCAGGACTACGACAACGATGGGCTGTTCGACATCTACGTCACCAACATTACGGACGACTATATGCGGGAAGGCAACTTCCTGTGGCACAACAACGGCGATCTCACCTTTACCGACATTTCGCGCGAAACCGGCACGCACAACACCGGATGGGGCTGGTGTGGCAAGTTTTTCGACTATGACAACGACGGCTGGCTCGATCTCTACGTCATGAACGGGTGGGTGTCGGGCAACGAGCAGAGCTACGTGCCGGATATCTTCGAGATGATCGTGCGACCCGGCATCGACTTTGCCGATGCACGCAACTGGCCGCCTATGGGGGCCAAATCGCTAAGCGGATATCAGAAAAAAAGACTGTTTCACAACGAGCGTGGGCAGATGTTTAAAGACGAGGCGGCTCGTCACGGGCTGGATTCCATGCGCGACGGACGCGGCATCGGCGTGGCGGATTTCGACCACGACGGACGGCTCGACCTGTTTGTCACCAACGCCAACGCGGCGCCGTTTTTTTATCGCAACCTCTTGCCACTCGACCACCATTGGGCTTCTTTTATACTGGAAGGCAAAATCTCCAACCGGCTTGCCGTCGGAACCCGGCTCTTGATTACCGCCGGTGACAGGACCTACCATCGCTATGTGAACGGCGGCAACGGATTTGCCTCCCAAAGTTCGTACCGTGTCCACATAGGGCTTGCCACCCACCCGACCATCGACCGTCTTGAAGTGATCTGGCCCACCGGCACCCGGCAGACGTTCGAAAATCTGACTGCAGACCGGATATATCGTCTTGTCGAAGGCAGTGCCCATCCCGTACCCTTTGTCGTCAAGGAAGAAAAAAAATGATCCGACTTCTCTCTCTGCTCCTTCTCGTTGTCGCTCCGGCGGCATTTGCCGCCACCGCCGAAGACCATTATCAGAGCGCGCGCAAAGCGCTGACCGCACGCAACTACCCGGTGGCGCTCGACGCCTTCGAAGCCGCGCTCAACATGGAGCCCGACAATATCCGCTATGCCAGTGAATACCGACAGGCCGTCATCGGCGCGGCGCAGTACGACCGGTGTATCGCCTTTTTCGAAAAACTGGTCGCCGTGCATCCGATGGCGTCGAGCGCGTTTCTCAATTTCGGATTTGCCTATGTGGACAAAATACCGGCGGCCGGATCGATCACACAGGTGATTCTCGCCAACACCGCCCTTACGTATTTTAGCAAGTCGATAGAAATCAAACCTTCGTGGATCGCCCTGTATACGAGGGGTAACAGCTATCTTTACTGGCCTAAAATCTTCGGACGCGCCTCGCTCGGCGTTTCCGATCTGGAAAAAGCATATCAGATGCAAAAGATGGACCGGGTAAAACGCAGCTATCATGTCCGTGTGTATATCTCGCTTGGTGACGGATACTGGAAGACCGACGACATCGACAAGGCACGCGCGATCTGGCAGGAAGGGCTTGCCCAATTCCCGGACAACGAACAACTCAAGGCCCGTCTGGCCCGCGAAGGCGACGCACTGGCCGAATACATCGATTCCGTCCTCGACCCCAACAAAAGAGTAGATACCAATTTGCAGGAGATCTGGACAAACCTATGAAAAGATTGATCCTTCTGACGCTTTTTGCCGCTGGCCTTCCGCTTTCTTCCCATGCCGCCGGTCCCGGCGAAACGGTCATCCGTTTTGAAGAAATCGGCGAAAAAGCAGGCGCACGGTTTGTTCACCAAACCCGAAAATTTAAAGGGGCCAAGTCGGACGTACTCGAAATGTTTACTTCCGGCGGCTCCGCCGTCGCCGTCGCCGACTATGACAACGACGGGTTCGACGATATCTTTCTCGTCGATTCCGACGAAGGTGCGTCGCATCACCTGCTCCGCAACAATGGCAACATGACGTTTACCGAGGTGACGAAAACCGCTGGCGTAGGCGGCGGAAACGACCCGCTTTCCATCTGCGCCGACGCGCTCTGGTTCGATTACGACAACGACGGCTGGCAAGACCTCATGATCGTCCGTTTTGGCACGCCCCTGCTTTACCATAACGAACGCAACGGCAAATTCAAGGACGTCTCTGCCGGAACGGGCATGACCCTATTTACCAACGCCATCGCCGCCATCGCCTTTGATTACGACAACGACGGGGATCTCGACGTGATGATCGGCAACTATTTCAAACCCGTCAATTTGATCGAACTCAAAACCCCCCACGTCTTGCCCAACGATCTCGACAACGCCATAAACGGTGGCGGTGTGACGTTTTACGAAAATGTCGGCAAGGGCCGCTTTATCGACGTGACGGACAAATCCGGGCTGGGCAGGCAAACCGGATGGACGCTCGACCTGGGGCACGGTGATTTCAACAACGACGGGCTTCAGGATGTATACGTCGCCTGTGACTACGGAACCGACCGGATTTTCTTTAACGAGGGCAAAGGCGTGTTCCGCGAGACGACCGAAACCTCGCTCGGTTTCGATACCAAAAAAGGCATGAACGCGGAAGTAGGTGACTACAACAACGACGGGTGGATGGACGTGTACGTCACCAACATCACCGACGAGTATATGAAAGAATGTAACATGTTGTGGCACAACAACGGAGACGGCACGTTCACCGACGTTTCCAAAGAAACGGGAACCTGCGGCACGCTGTGGGGATGGGCGGCCAAATTCGGGGATTTCGACAACGACGGGTGGCAGGACATCTTTGCCGTCAACGGACTTCGCTCTGCGGGCAAAGACAATTACATCCCGGTCGTCGTCAATATGATCACTACCCCCGGTATCGACTTTACGGATGTCAACAACTGGCCGGACATCAAGGACATGACGTGGAGCGGGTATCAGAAGAAAAAAATGTTCCGCAATCTCGGTAACCAGAACTTTAAAGAAATCTCCGGCCCGGCGGGTGTCGACAATGTGCTGGACGGGCGAGGACTGGCGCTGGCGGATTTCGACCGCGACGGTCTTCTCGATATGTGCCAGACCAACGCCGATCAGCCGAGTCTGCTGTATCGCAGCGTTACCCAAAATCCGGGGAACTATGTGGAATTGAAACTGGTGGGAACCCGATCCAACCGGGACGCCATAGGCGCGCGGGTAAAGCTCAAGGCCGACGGTAAAACGATGGTACGTGAAGTCAACGGCGGCAACGGCTATGCCGGGCAAAGCACGCTCATGCTTCACTTCGGTATCGGCACGGCCACCCAAGTCGATGCTGTCGAAATCCGTTGGCCAAGCGGAAAAATACAGACGGTTTCCGTACCGATCAACCGGCTGACCCGTATCGTGGAAAGCAAGTAAAGACAGGATGTTTCGATGACCGCCGCCCGTATGGTTCGTCTTTCCACCGGTATCCGGATGTATGGCGAACAAACGGGCACCGGCGCGCCGGTGCTGGTCTTTCTGCATGGAGGGGGCGGATGGCTGGAACACTGGCGAAGCCAGATCGACCGTTTTTCCAAGACCATGACCGTCGCCGCGTGCGATCTGCGCGGACACGGACGAACCGAAACACCTTTGGGGCGGTACGACATCTCGGTCTTTGCCGATGACGTCGCCGCATGGCTCGAAACCCTTGGCATCGAACGCCCCGTACTCGTAGGACACAGCCTCGGCGGCACGATCGCGGTTCGTTTTGCCTTCGATTATCCCGACCGGGTATCGGGTATCGTGGTCGTGGATTCCACTTGCCGGACCGCCGATCTGGCGCGAGACGACTGGCGACGCACGGTCGTTGCGCGCATAAACGATCCCGAAACGGCAAAAGCCCAAGCCGCACGATATACCCATTCGCCCGAAAGCGGTCATGCCGACACGGTAGACGCGATGCTCGCTGCCACGCCTCCACCGCCCCCCGGCGTCATACATGCCACTCACTACGGTCTCCTCACCCACAACAACGCCGCCGCCGCCTCGTTTGTCTCTTGTCCCACGCTGATCGTCGGCGCTTGCGACATGGACTATTGGCCCTTAGTGCAATCTTTTTCCGACTATATCCCCCACGCCCGTGTGACAGGCATCCCGTGTTGCGGACACTATGTTATGATCGAGCAGCCAAAACGTTTTGACGAAGAACTGTCCGTCTTTTTGGATGCCGTACGTCTCGGAACCGCCCCGCGCGGCAAGTCGGGTGAAATACCCGCAGGAAGATGGGAAGGGTGATTCCACCATGCCTCATTTTGACCCCGAACACACCTTTGGCCATACCTTTTGTTTTGGAGAAGCGTATTACCACGCCGCGGTGCGTCTGATAGACAAAGTGGCAGGTGAAGCCGGCAATATCGCCGAAGTGGCGAGCGTCGCCGTACACGCCCTGAGATCGGGGCATCACGTATACGCCAACCTCACCACAGGCCACATGCCTCCGTATGAGCTGGTAAACGAACGCGAAGGCAACCCTGCGCCGTTTCGATTTATCGAACCGCGTTTTATCACACCGGAGCATGTCACCGACATGCGTGCCTGAGATGTTCTGCTGACCCACTGTGTCAACGAGGCCGTGCGAGCCGCTCACGACAAAGGCGTATATGTCGCTGTCTTTACGACTTATTTTTTTAACCATCGCAACGTCCCTCCCGGCAAAATCTCCCCCAACCCCAACGGGTGGATGCCGGAGGATGTCGCTTCGCGCGTGATCGACACGCATATTCCTTGGGATCAAGGGCTGGTCCGCATACCCGAAGTTCCCGAAATGCCCGTGTTTCCGGGTTCCTCCATCGCCACATGCGCCATACACTGGATGCTGACCGCCGAAACGGTCGCCGCGCTCGCATCAAACACCGAACCCGACGGACAGATCGGACACCGCTATCTCGGTATTCTGCTGGACAGGCTAACTCAGTTTTACACGGCGGATATGGACCGGGTAAGAGATACGGCAAAAACGATCGCGCGACGAATCATAGACGGCGGCCGGTATTTTGTCCGAAGCCGGAACTTTGGCGTACAATCCGA
>Ga0194131_10012067_pt1 | contig 10157 bp, 8 predicted proteins | sample TA2KigO120mmetaG_FD_148631 | JGI IMG/M metagenome (GOLD analysis project Ga0194131, IMG submission 148631) | Freshwater microbial communities from Lake Tanganyika, Tanzania - TA2015053 Kigoma Offshore 120m | ecosystem: Environmental > Aquatic > Freshwater > Lake | place: Tanzania: Lake... | reverse complement strand
TTGGCTGAGCCGGATGACCCGAGTCTAACGAAGGAGGCTAGTCTCTATAAGTCATTGAATAAAAAAGAAAATTTCTTTTTCCATTTAATTCTACGAGATCGGGATTTGCGAGGTCTGGAGGGCCGTAAACACAACCCGAACGGAAAAGCAGGCAGACACGCTCGGTTACGCCAAAGCACTCGCGGTACCCAAGGCACGAATCGAAATCGAAGCGGTCGCCGCGCAAGCGACGAAGTAACACATAATAAAAGACCGGGATGGCTGGGCCACCCCGGTTTCATTGACCGATCAGATCGAGGTAATGATCAGCGACGGCGAGCGCCGAAGTTATACTTGAACGTCACATTCCAGCTGCGCGGCGCCTGGATGTAGGCGAGATCCGACAACACCGACACCACCTGTATTTCATCGGTGCAGTTGCGACAGTTCGCCTGCACCCGCCAACCTCCCGAGGCGTTTCCGAGCGTAACGCCAGCATCAATTGTATCGTACTTCTTCACGAGCCCTGTCGGGGCACCGCTGGTGGCGACGTTGTTGTCACCCGTGTAGGCCCACAGGACGTTTGGCGTCAGACGCAGGCTCTCACCGATATTCAAGCTATAACTTGCACCCAGAGCTAGCGTATCCGGTGCGCGAACGGGATCGGCAAAGTTACCGGACGGATTAATGATGCCCGCATTGCAATCACCCGCACGACCACCCGCACCAGCGATGAAAGCCTTGCACGAGGCCTGCTGCGCAATAATTGAGGCGGCAACATCCTGATACTTGGCATCCTGCGACCCGGCGAAAAGAAACAAATTCAAATTTTCCGTGGGGGCGTAAATGAGCTCCGCCTCGACCCCCGTATTCTTCATGCCCGCAAAGTTACGGGTGATAAAGGAAATGGCGCCGGTCGGAGCCACAAATGCCGACGGTGTCTGCAGATCTTCGACGTCAAGGATGAATCCCGTCAGGTTCAAGCGCAGCGTGCGATCGAGCCATTCGGACCGTAGACCGAACTCGTAGGACCACACAGTCTCAGGGGCAAAAGGTTGATTTGCGACCGGCGCCGTACCGCGAGCGTTCCAACCCCCTGACTTGAAGCCGCGAGTGGCCGAAGCGAAGACGTTCATGTCGTCGCTTACGTCGTACTTGAAGGCGATACGCGGCGTAAAGAGCGTTGTGTTCAGCTCCAACGGAACGCTGTTAGCAATCAAGTTCGCCGTGTTAACGCGCGTTGTTGCCGTTGGCGGTGGCAATACCGGAGCCGCATTCGCTGTGAAAGCCACCTTCTTGGTTTCGTCGGTATAACGACCGCCCAAAGTGAGCGTCGCCTTCTCGAACGGCGTGAAGTCCCACTGCGTGTAGACCGCCATCGCATCAGCGCGGTTGTTAAGGATGCGATCCTCAAGCACCAGCGTCAGCGTCGGCGAAAGGCTGAAAAGATCTGCAAAGTCCGTCACGTTCTTTTCGTCGAAGAGGTACATTCCGGCCACGTAGCGGGTGCCCTCGCCGAACTCACCCGTCAGCTTGATTTCCTGGCTGAACTGCTTGTGCTCACCATCGTTGGCGATGGTGAAACCGCCGACCGGGTTGGTCGGCTGCGTGCCACCCGTTGCAGTCTTCACAGCCGTCCCGTTGAAGAAGTCGATCGCAAACTTTTGTGACATATCGACATAACCGGTGATGAAGCTGAACTCACCGACCGACGACTGCCACTTGATATTCGAGGTGATCATCGTGCTCTCGACGTCGTTGCCGAGGTTATAGAAGCGCTTCTCACCCGTAATCAGATTCGCAAGTGGCGTACCCGTCTGACGCAAACCCGTGCACGTGAAGCGATCGCTCGTGACATTGCCAAGACATCGCGCCTCAACGCTCTGCGCACCACTTGACGTCGGCGCCAAGCCGACACGCTGCGGTAAAAGCGCGACCTGCGGGCCGGCAGCCGGGATAGGCACAAGTACGTTCGCCGGTACGTTATTGCCGCGGTAAGCAGAGCCCGAACCGCGCGCGAAGTTGAGAATATTGAGCCCTTTATCTTGCGAGTGCTGGGCTGCGAGATCCCAAGTCACCGCATCAGAGACGAGTACGCGCATGGAGCCACGCACGCCCATGGTGTCAGTGGCGTTGATATCGTCCTCTCCCGTTATCGGATTAGAGACAAAACCATCGTCCTTGACCGCGTAGACCGAGAGCTTGGTCAACACAGTATCCGACACGGGCAGATCGATCGTGCCGCGGAGGCTGCGTTGGTTGTACTCGCCGAAGCCCGCCTCGACGTAACCGCCCATCACTTCGCCAGGCGCGCGCAAGATAACGTTCATCGCGCCACCGGTGGTGTTACGTCCGAACAGCGTACCCTGCGGGCCACGCAGCACTTCGATGCGCTCGACATCGAACAAGCCGAGGTTATTGGCGTTCTGGCGGCTCAAGAATACGTCGTCAACATACGTGCCGACGGGCGGATCAAAAGTCGCAATGGATTCGGTATTACCGATACCACGCAGGTAGTAACCGTTGGCGGTACCGAGGCCGGTGTTGTTGAAGCCGAGCAGGTTCGGAATCAACTTGACCATATCGAGGGTTTCGGTGACGTTCAGCTTCTCGAGCTGATCTGCAGAGAACGCAGAGATAGCGATCGGCACATCCTGCACGCGCTCTTCTCGGCGTTGCGCCGTGACGACGATTTCATCGAGAAGGCTGCCGGAAGCTTGTGATTCTTGCGGATCAGGTGCCGCAGTAGCCGTCCCGGCCGCACTCGCGATCGCGAGAGCTACGACCAAACAGCTCAATCCCTTCTTGTTTTCGATCATTGGCTATCTCCCCGGTTAGAGCACCTGACGTCGGCGCAAGCCTGATACGCTAACGGAAGTCCGAAGCGGTTTCCAGGGTGTTGCTTTAATCTAACATTTCAAAGATGACCTCCGCGCTGGAGACTATCTGACGCGGTTTTCGACCGCCCACCCGTCGATTCGGATTTGCAGCGGGATTAGGAGTTCACGCCCAGTGATTGCTACATTACAAGTGTGAGCCAGCGTCCTCGGTCACCTCTGGCAGACCTCCAAGTTGAAATGCGTCGTGACGATCTTGCGCGAGCCGCTTTCGTAAGAGATCTACGCCGATGCATTCTCGATCAGGGCGCCGATTGGATTAAGCGCGACTATCGTGATCACATCGAGATAACTCTCGGCGATAAGCCCTCCGCACGCGATATCCACACTGCCATGCGAGGGCGAGATTCGTTTCGGTTTTACTCAGCTCTCCGCACTACATCGCAGGACCTTCTCTACCAAACAGTGCAACCGGGGATCGAACGAGCCGCCACCAAAATCAACGAGCGAATACGTCACCTCGCGCGTCGTAAACGACCCGGCAGTCTGAGCTTGGATGCCACACTCGAGATCCCCCGCTCGGTGTCAGCAATCGACATCCACTTGATGCCGGGCAGTTACCACACTGAGTACGAGCCTGACGATGCCACGATGGGCCTCGTCTACGATCAACGATTACGCATATCGACATTCGGACTTTTTGGGCCAGACCTCGGCGATATCGGTAGATCCATCTCTCACTATGTCGCCGCGACGATGCCAGATGTGAACGTCCATCGCGTGCTCGATCTCGGCTGCACTGTGGGACACAACACACTGCCGTGGAAGGGAACCTTTCCGGACGCAGAGGTCTTCGGCATCGACGTGGCAGCGCCGTGCCTACGTTTCGCACACGCACGGGCGCGTTCGATCGGTGTCGCACTCAATTTCCAGCAGATGAATGCGGGACAGCTGCGTTTCCCCAACGAGTCGTTCGATATCGTTTTCTCATCGATGTTCCTGCACGAGATTCCAAAGAAGGAGATTCCGCAAATCTTGCGCGAGGCCTATCGCGTGCTTCGACCTGGCGGCCTCATGCTGCACATGGAGTTACCACCGGATGATCAGCTCTCCGCATGGGACTCGTTCTATTTGGATTGGGACGGTCACTACAACAATGAACCGTTCTATCAAGCCTTCCGCGCCTTAAAACTACCGACTCTGGTGGCTGCCGCCGGTTTCGCGCCCGATGATTATCTGCAGGCGGTGGTACCATCTTGGTACGCTTTGGGCGAGACGCGCTGGCTTGAGGCTCTCTCGCACACGCATGTGGTCAACTCCGACAAGACGGGTCGGTTGACTACCGGTATTCGCTGGTTTTTCTTTGGCGCTCGGAAGTGAGCTTAAGCTTAAGCCGCCTTGCCGGTTTTACGATCACGGCAGTCGACCCTACAGCTACCGCCGCTAGCTACGCGGCGCACTTGGGTTATATCGTTTGCGATGAGGGCATCATCCCGCCCGTGAGGGCGGCGCAATGGCGTACGCCAAAAATTACCGGTCGTCGCTATATAGAGATGCAAGTACCTGACCCAACTGGGCCCGTTTGTTTCGTACGATTTATCGAGCAGACGCCCCACCCCGGACTACCGCTACTGGGGTACGGCTGGAATGCAATGGAATTGCTCTGCCAAAACCCGTACGAGCTCGCTAAGGATTTCGCAGGCAGTGCGTTTAGGGTCGTCATTCCACCAAGGCCGCTGCCCTTCAATCCGGATCTGCACGCCATGCAGGTAATCGGTCCGGCCGGCGAGCTGATCTACTTCACGTCACTGCCCAGTGATAACGCTTTGCTCGATCTGCGTCCGGCAGAGCGGCGAGTCGACCAGCCCTTTATTGCGGTCCTCGGTGGTCCCAACATTGAAACCATGCTCGGCTTCTATCGAACACAGCTCGCGACGCCGACGCTACCGCCGGCACCAGTGAACATACGCATTATCAATGATGAATTTGCACTCGGCGATGATACCTGCGTGCCGCTCGGCATCGTCAAGCTACCGAGATTTCAATTGATCGAGGTCGACGAACATCCAAGCGCATCGCAACCCCGTCCGCGGCGCGAAGGCGAGTTACCGCCGGGCATCGCCATGGTCAGCTTCGACGTCGCAGGGATTCAATCCCTAGATCGAGTTCACATCGTGATCGGTGCCGCCGGTGAATGGCTCGAGTTACCAGCACCGAACTGACCGAAGCCGACCGAGCATGGCACGTCACCCACTAAACGCGAGTCAAGGAACTCCCACCACTCGCCCTGACTCACGCGGATACGCTCCCACTCGTTATGTTGCTTACGCGTCGCGAGGCCCGATCGATACCGACCGTAGTCAGCCTCAGACTCGAAAGCAGCCCAACACTCAAGCGTGTAGATCTCACCAATCACGGTGACGAACCAACGCACGCCTCGCACCATCGGTAAATCCCGGTAGAACCAGCTCTCGCGCTGCTCCAGCCACCTCCAGAAAGCGGGCATGTCTTGTTGAGCTTGAGGGCTGAGCCGCATCCGGTAGACGAGATAAATCATTGTTACTCCGTGTGTGGCGGTTGATCGCGATCACCCAGATGGGTCTGAGTCTAACAGTGCGTTACAGTGAAGCTCGTTGGCATTGGAGCGAATAGCGATGATCGAGCGCCGTTTCGATGGTTGGCGCATCGTATTGGCCGCGACCGTGGGTCTCGCCTGTGGTATCGCCACGCTTGGCGCCTCAACATTTAGCATCTTCGTGGGACCCATCCGGCTGGAAACGGGCTGGTCACAGAGCGCGGCCTTCGCTGCATTGATCGCCATTACCTTCACTGCGGCACTGATGTCACCCTTGATGGGCGCGATCGTCGACCGATTCGGTGCGAAGCGGGTCATCCTCATCGGCTTTGTATGCGAGATCGCCATCTTCGCCTCCTTTGTGTTGCAAGGGCCCGATATTTGGAGTTTTTACCTTCGCTACTTCTTGCTGTCGGCGTTCGCGCTTGGTACAACGCATGTCGCGTTCGCAAGAGTAATCACACTCTGGTTCGACCGTCGCCGTGGCCTTGCGCTCGGCATCGCCCTCTCCGGCGTAGGTATCGGCGGTTTCATTTGGCCGCTGTTCGCACAGGCGATGATCGAAGCCTACGGCTGGCGGATGGCCTACCTGCTACTCGCAATCGCCATCGGTGTCATCGCGTTGCCCACCATCGCGTGGCTACTGAGTGACAATCCGACGAGTCTGGGCCAACGACCCGATGGGGATATCGACGACTCATCCGACTCAGCGATCGCTCAGCCGGTCACGGGAGTCACGCTCGGCGTGGCAGTTCGATCCCGAAACTTCTGGAGGATTCTACTGACGTTTTTCGTTATCGGCTTCGCCATTCAAAGCGCTCTGATGCACCTCGTGCCAATGCTTACGAGTCGCGGTATCTCACCGATGGCTGCAGCCATGGCGCAGTCGATGATGTTTCTCGCCGTTACGACAGGACGACTCGTCACCGGTTGGTTGATGGATCGGTTTTTCGCACCCCATGTCGCATTGGCATTTTTGCTAGCACCGATCGCTGGGCTAGCCATACTCGCGATGGATATTCCCGATCAGTTCGCCGTTGTTGCTGCGCTTATGATTGGCCTCGCCGTCGGCGCTGAAGTCGACGTGTTGGCGTATCTCAACAGCCGATACTTCGGCATGTTGCACTTCTCGAGAATCTACGGTGTCTTCTACGGAATTTATTCTTTGAGCGGAGGTGTTGGACCACTTGCTACAGCCATGGTTATCGAGCGCGGCGGTTATTCAGCCGCCATGTTTACGCTCTGTGGTCTGTTAGTGTTGAGTTGCCTCGCTCTGCTGAGCTTTCCGTCTTTCCCATCCGCATTAAGTACAACGAAACCGTAAGCCCAAGTCCGAAAAATACAGGATCCGCGATAACGTTAGCTGAAGCGTCATCGCAAGGCTCGGCACACCACACCGGCACGTACGGCAAGCATCAGACAAGAGTCTGACACGAAACTGCCATGAGGTGATGCCACGGAAGACCGACGGCGTAGCGCCGCCAAAGCCAGTGGACAACGAGTCCCTCGAGAATCACAGGGATCACAATCTACCCGAACAAGCGGCCGCGCCGATTATTGTCGGTTTCGGGGCGCTGACGCCCGGCGGGATGTGGCAGCTGATGGAGACCGACCGCGGCGGACGTCCTGGCGATGGTCGGTCAGCACGGATCCCGATCGATGCGCGCGGCCAGGCGACCATCGCAACCGCGATCGGTACGGATATGCGACGCTTCCGCCTTGAGACGATGGTCTGATCGGAGAGGTCGATCGCCAAATCCTGAGGAGAGTTCATGTTCGGTGAATATGGATGGGTACTAACGGAGTCATCTGAACCGGTATTTTTTGATCCAGTGTAACGGTCATAGTCAGCTTCATAGTCCTGACTGAAACTAAATTCGAGGGGGCGTCGAGACCACACGCATCACCCGCGTGTCGCTTGTTTTTTAATATTACTCGCCAGAGGAAAGGGTTGATGTTGCTTGTGTACGATCTGGAAGGGGCAACCCCTCAGCGATGGCAACGCGTTCGAGCGCGGTCTCAAACAGCATTCGTGCGGCGCCGGCGGTACGTTGTAAAAACGCGTGCAGACTAGCGTCTGTAGGACTTCTATTGACGCATTCGCCGCTGTAGGTTTCGAAGTTGGAGATCTGAATAAGTAACTGCGCCAGATGACCGGGACACTCGCAAGAAACAGCTGAGGGTAAGGCAGCAAATTCCGTCAACTCTAGCTCTGCGAAGCGTGGCGCTGATATCAACCGGTGTGTGAGAGCCATTTCAAAAGCAACGGTAGCGTCATCGGCTCCGCTATCCTGACCGGTATGCGTCGAGGATTGGCCCAGACTCTCTAGCCAAGCGCCGAGGGTCTCGTCGTTTGCTGGCTCAAGGAGAGCCACAGCACCAATGCCCTCCAACTCCTTCCGACCTGTAGTATTCGAAAATCGGTAAGTCACTGCTGCGACCCGTGCACGCCACGCGGTTTGAGCAAACCGTAATTTTTGTCCTATACCTGGCTGAAGACCAGAAGATTGCCAAAGGAACACATCAATCGAGGGTTCCGTATTGTCCCGGGGTCTATGCGTGGCGCTCTCCAGCGAGTCGAAAACACCGATGAACTGAAATACGGGTCCATTGGGCGAACGATCGCTCCATCGTTGCAGCCGACGCGCCAAGGGCTGGCCTACCACTAAAATCTTTATCGGTCCCGACCTCTTAGTCGGGCGGATATCTTTGGCGGGTCTCGATCCCTGAATCGAATAAATGATCTCTCGCAGGCGATCGGTGCTCAGCATCGCGAGCAAACTAATTGCCTGACCCTGCCGGGTGAGCTGTCGCAATAAGGTGGCTCGCTCGGCATCTGCTGTGGAGTACAGGCGATGGCCGGAAGTTGTCTTACTGGGACGCACGGCTTGATAACGCTGTTCCCAGATCCGCAGGGTCGCTACCGGCATACCGGCCATCCTTGCAACCGCACCAATGCGGAAACGGGGCTGCAACTGTTGTACCGACCCGGTGGGATGAGCAGCTACGTCAGAACTCGTCATACTTTTTCAATTTGAGTCATTTATGAGTCGTTTTTAAGGAAGAAATACTCTCCAAATACGATACCATTATGTGCTGCAACGTATTTAAAGACCTGTAAGGTCTACTCAAAATGTACACATAAGTCATGTGCTTTGGCTAGATAAGAGTGAGTTTTTGCAGAATTTGTGTCTTTGGGGGGGGTCCTCGATAAGCACTTCGCACTCCCGCGTGGGCGTCAAGGAATGGGAGTTCGAAGAAGGAAGCGGTGTTGCTTGTCGGCGTTCGGGCAAGGGGGTTCTAAACGCCCGGCCGGCCGCACGACGTTGTACTTAGTATCGGAAGGTTGAAGGAAGGGAATTGCTCAATGGCCATTTCACAGGATGTAGTTGGGAAGAGTGGGGTTCGCGTTTGGCTCAACAAGCGTCTTCCGGTTGACGAGTTTATTGACTCGCAGCTGATTGGCTACTTCGCGCCAAAGAACTTCAACCTTTGGTACTTCTTCGGGGCGCTAGCACTGCTCGTCTTTGTCATCCAGATTTTGAGTGGCATTTTCCTCACGATGCACTATAAGCCGAGCGAGCAGGCTGCCTTCGATTCGGTTGAGTACATTATGCGCGAAGTCGAGTTCGGCTGGCTCATTCGCTACCTGCACTCGACTGGCGCGTCGTTCTTTTTCATCGTCGTCTACCTGCACATGTTCCGTGCGCTGATGTACGGCTCGTACCGTGCGCCGCGCGAGTTGCTGTGGATTCTCGGTATGTTGCTCTACCTCGCCCTGATGGCTGAGGCGTTCATGGGCTACGTACTGCCTTGGGGCAATATGTCCTACTGGGGTGCGCAGGTGATCGTGAACCTCTTTGGCACTATTCCGGTCATCGGGCCCGGGGTCGTCGAGTGGATTCGCGGTGACTACGGTATTGCTGACTCCACACTCAACCGTTTCTTTGCGTTACACGTCATCGCCGTGCCGTTCGCGATCGCGTTCCTGGTGGTGATGCACCTGGTGGCGCTGCGCCAAACGGGCTCAAATAATCCGGATGGCATCGAGATCAAGGCCAAGCTCGGCACGGACGGTAAGCCGATCGACGGCATTCCGTTCCACCCCTACTACACTGTCAAAGATACCGTCGGTGTCGGTGTATTCCTGACCTTCTTCTGCGGCGTCATTTTCTTTGCCCCGACGCTCGGGGGTCTTTTCCTCGAGAAGCCGAACTTCGAGCCTGCGAACGTGCTGTCGACGCCCGAGCACATCGCACCGGTGTGGTATTTCACCGCCTTCTACGCGATGTTGCGTGCGGTGCCCGATCAGCAGCTTGGCGCATTGCTCATGCTGCTCGCCATCGTGGTGCTGTTCTTTTTGCCGTGGCTCGACCGCTCGCCAGTGAAGTCGATCCGTTACAAGGGCTGGATTTCGAAGGTGGCGCTCGCGTTGTTTGTGGTGGCGTTCGTGGCGCTGAGCTACCTCGGCCTGCAGCCGGCGGATGGGCTCTACGTCACGCTAGCCCGGGTTTTTACCGCGGTTTATTTCGCCTTCTTCATCCTCATGCCGTGGTACACGAGCATCGAGAAGTGCAAGCCCGCTCCGGAGAGGGTCTCGTACCATGCGTAAGTCCGTTGTCATCGTCGCCTTCGGGCTCAAGCTTGCGTTGACTAGCTCGCTCGGCCTCGCGGCCGGTGCCGGTCCGCACGCCGCCTGGATGGACTGGAAGCCGGGTAACGACGTCAGCAACGTCGCGTCGCTGCAGCGTGGTGCGGCCAACTTT
>Ga0194131_10012065_pt1 | contig 10158 bp, 8 predicted proteins | sample TA2KigO120mmetaG_FD_148631 | JGI IMG/M metagenome (GOLD analysis project Ga0194131, IMG submission 148631) | Freshwater microbial communities from Lake Tanganyika, Tanzania - TA2015053 Kigoma Offshore 120m | ecosystem: Environmental > Aquatic > Freshwater > Lake | place: Tanzania: Lake... | reverse complement strand
TGGTCGCGCTGCCGCCGATGCGCTCGATCGACTCGGTCGGGCAGTTCGACTTCTGGACCTACGGCGGCGCCGCGTCGGGACTCGAGCCGCAGCCGGTCGCGAAGCAGATCTGGTTCGACGTGATGGCGATGGACCTCGCTCGGCGGGCGCTCTCGCTCGATCCGGGGAACTCCAAGGCGCTCTCGATCTACGTCGCCGCCAACCTGCGGCGGGGGCTCGCCATGGCGTCGGACGGCGTCGAGGACCCGATCTTCGGCGGTCTCCGCTACACCCCCGCGTTCTTCGCCACCGCCGCCGGTCCCTCGATCGGGCAGTCGGTGACGTCGCTCGCGGTCTCGACGAAGGACGTGCCGCTGATCCGCGCGGCGATCGACGTGCTCGCCGAGATCGCCGGCAGCGGCTCGATGATTCCCGCGGGCGGTCCCCAGCCGGTCCTTGACTGCCTCAGCTATCCGGGCCGCCGCGTGCGCCTCGAGGCGGCGCTCGCCATCGCGGCGGCGATGCCCCGCTCCGCGTTCCCGGGCGACCATGCGGTGGTGCCGCTGCTTGCGTCGGCGGTGCGGACCGACGCCGCGTTCGCGGCGGTGATCGCCGCCGACGCGGAGGAGAGGCGTCAGGTCGCCGGAGCGCTCGCCGCCGCCGGGTTCACGATGCTTCCGGGTGGCGGGTCCTTCTCCGAGGCGGAGCCGGGAATCCTCTCGAACGTGGGCGCCGACCTGATCGTCGTCCGCGGCGGCGGTCAGCAGGTTGCCGAGCAGATCACGGCGGTCCGCGGGGTCGCGATCACCTCGGCGACGCCCCTCGTCGTGGTGACCACGGCGATGGACGCGGACTCGGTGCGTCAGGTCGTGCGGGACGATCCCGCCGCGATCGTGATGATCTCCGCCGCCGACGAGTCCGTCTTCGTCGCGGACGTCAAGGGCTTCCTTGCGGCGACGCTCGGCAGCCCGATGTCCGCGGACGAGGCGCGGGAGTACGCGATCCTCTCCCTCGAGGCGCTGCGGTCGATCGCGATGAGCGGCACCACCGCCTTCTCGATCCTCGACGCGGAGACCGCCCTCACCGACGCGCTCGCCAAGGAGTCCGGCAGCCTGCAGGTCATGATCGCCGAGGTGCTCTCGATGATCGCGACCGACACCGCGCAGCAGACCCTGATCGAGACCGCCCTCGCGGGAGCCTCCGATCCGGCGCAGCAGGTGCAGCTGCTTGATCAGGCGACCGCATCGGCGCGGCGGTTCGGGAACCGCAGTCACTCGAGCCAGGCGTCGGCGCTGACCGGACTCATCCAAGCGTCGAGCGGCGAGGTCGCGGACGCCGCGGGTCGCCTGTACGGGGCGCTGGATCTTCCGACCTCGCAGACCGTGCGTTGGATCCTCGACTGATCGGAGGTCTCGCCCCTGCGGGCGACTATGCTGTGCCTCGGATCGAGGGACCTTCGGGAACCAATCGAAGGCGACCCCCCGGTTCGGTCGATGACCGCAAGGTCGCGGACGAAGAGTCCGCGAGTCCGCCACGCCACCCTAGCTCAGTTGGTAGAGCGGAGCTTTCGTAAAGCTCAGGTCACGGGTTCGAGTCCCGTGGGTGGCTTTCCGCGCGCCCGGAGCTTGGATGCGTCGAGGCGTCGAGTCGGTGCGGTATGCTCGCCGCTGGCGTTCGATCGCGGGATCCTCGCCGACAACGCAGGGGAGGCGGGCGTCGCCCGCGGTCCGCTCGACGATGAACTCCAGCGCCGATGATGTAAGGGAAGCATTTCCGCTCTTCCAGGCGGACTGTGGCGGTTCGACTCCGACCTCGGCGCTTGAACTTCGCTTCGATCCCTGCGACATGCGCCTCGCGCAGGAGCTGAACCAGCACTGGCACAGCGTCCTGCCGAGGACCGTGCATGGGAACCTCGTCCGCAACCGGCGGTGGATCGCCTACGCCGCGGAGCATGGCGGTCGGTACTACGCCTGCGCGATCTGGACCGATCCCGTCGCGGCGAACCGCATGAGCCACGGCGACCGGATCCTCGAGCTGCGGCGGATGGCGATCAGCCCCGACGCGCCGAAGAACACCGCCTCCCGCATGATCTCGTGGATGGTGCGGGACCTGCGGCGGCGTTGGCCGGAGCTCGTGAAGCTCGTCTCCTATCAGGACACCAGCGTCCATCGAGGCACCATCTACGCCGCGTCGGGATGGACCATGGTGGACACCTCGGGCAGCCTCACCGCATGGAGCGTCAACGGGCGCGTGCGGGCGAAGGAGCAATCGACGGCGCCGAAGCTCCGCTGGGAGAAGGTGCTCCGCGAGCCGGGACCCGACGAGCCGGCGCTGCCGCGCCGATCTTCCGCCGGCTCGTCGTCACCCGACCTGCTGGAACCGGAGCCGACGCCGGAGACGGCTTCGGGCGAGGCGACCGACGCTCGTCCCGACGCCTGAACGGGCGAGGAGATCCCCGGGATCAGCCGCCGCTCGCGGCGCCCGCCTCCTGCTCGCGGCGGGCGGCGTGGAACCGCAGGAACTCCTCGGCGCCCTCCTCGCCCATGTACTGGTTCATGATCCGGCGGTCCACGTCGAGCAGGTCGGCGAGCATGAGCCCATCGAGGCACTCGTGGAAGTCGGGGTCGATGTTGAAGCCGAGGAGCTTCGCGTTGAGCTTCAGGTACTGCCGCAGCAGGACCGGCACCGTCCGCTGGTTCGCCTCGATCTCCCTGACGAGCGCATCGACCTCGACGAGGTCGGCGGCGACCCGGCGGAGCTTCGCCTCGTTGAAGTCGGTGACCGGCGAGAAGGAGACGGGATTCCTCGGACGGATCAGGCGACCGAGCCCGGAGAGCCGCGGCGCTGCGCTCAGGAACGCGATCAGCAGCCGCCGCGACATCGATTGATAGGCGTTGCTGATCGAGACCGGTCCGAACATCATCCGATAGCGGGGGTTCCGCGCGAGGAAGCGCCCGATCCCCTTCCAGAGGAGCATGAGCGACGCGGGATGCCGCTGGTACTCCGGTCGCACGAACGAGCGTCCGAGCTCGAGCGCCGGTCCGAGCTGCCGCATGAGGTCCGCGCCGTAGTCGAAGAGGGTGTGGGTGTAGAGACCCTCGACGCCCTGCGTCGGCAGGATCTCGTCGGTGGCACCAAGGCGATAGGCGCCGAGCACCTCGCGGCGCTTGCGGTCCCAGAGGAAGAGGTGCAGGTAGTGGTCGTCGAAGCGGTCGAGGTCGAGCCGCTTGCCCGAGCCCTCGCCGACCGCGCGGAAGGCGATCTCGCGGAGCCGACCGATCTCCTCGACGACCTTGGGCAGCTCACGGCGCCGTCCGACCGCGACCATCCAGTCGCGGTGCTGCATCAGGATCGACTCGGGCGGCACCGCGTCGACCTCCTCGGCGAACCGCGCGGGAGGACAGGTCGGATGCTGCGGCACGGGCTGCTGCGTGGGGACGGGGCGGACCCGCGGGCGAGGTCGCGGCGCCGACGAGGCGGGCGCCGTCCGCAGCCGCTCGATCAGGTTGACCGTGCGGGCCGGGTCGATCGAGCGCTCGCGGAGGAGATAGGTCCGCGCCCGCAGGTACTCGATGAGCTCCGCCGGATCGGGATGCCGCTCGATCGTCGCCCACGGGATCGGCGAGCCGACGACGAGACGCACCGTGCTTCCCCGCGCCCGAAGGAACTCCCGTGCGAGGAGCGCCGTGCGAAGCCGCGGGTGCACGAGTCCGGCGACCTGGAAGCGCCACGTGTTGCGCCCGTGGAAGAAGACCGGCACCACCGTCGCCTTCGCGCGGATGATCAGCTTCGCGACGATCGGATCCCACCGCGGATCGCTCACGCTGCGGCGATCCCACGTCAAGTGCGCGACCTCGCCCGCTGGGAACACCGCGATGCAGCCGCCGCCAGAGAGGTGATCGAGCGCCTGCCGCAGACCGCGGGCGCTTCGCCGCGCCGCGTCGGGACCGCCGAATGGGTCCACGAGGAACGACCGCTCGGCGACCTCCGGGAACACTCCGAGCACGCGATTGATCACGAACCGGGTGTCGGGTCGGACCTGCTCGGCGAGGGCTCCGATGCCGACCGCCTCGGGACCGCCCATCGGGTGGTTCGCGATGAAGACGGTCGGACCCTCCTCGGGAATCTCGGCAAGTGGCGCGGGGTCCGTCTCGACGCGGATCCGCATCGCCCGTCCCCAGGACTCGCCGGGACCGCGGGGATTCGGGACTCGCTCGACGACCTGCATCGCCCGCTCCATCTCCCGGAGTCCGAGGAGGCGATGAACCCCCATGAGCACCGGGCCGAGGAGACGTCCAGCGAGACCACCCCACGGGTTGGGCAACGCGAGCGGCGACGGCTGGTGAGAAGAAGCGTCCATGCGGCGGCGGTCCCGAACGCCAGCGGATCGTAACCCGCCCCCTCAGCCGCCGCCCGACCTCCGCGCAAGGAGATCACCCCGAGATCGGTTCAGGCTCGCCGAGGAGGCGGTCCGCTGGTGCAGCGACCCCGCCAGTTCCTCGGCAGCCAGCGCGGCGCCGTCTCCGCCAGCACGACCCCCGCGACCGCCCCGAGCACGCCGCCCACGAGGGCATCGCCGAGGTAGTGCGCCCCGACCACGACGCGGGAGAGCGGGATCGCCACGCCCACCAGCGCCCAGAGCGGTCGAAACCGCGGCAGGAGGATCCAGAGGACGCCGGCGATCGCCCCGCCGGTCGAGGCGTGACCGGAGGGGAAGCTGTTCCAGTCGTAGGTCGCCGAGAGGGGATCGAGGTCGAAGATCCCAGACTCGCGAAGCATCTTCGGTCGCGAGCGACCGATCAGGAACTTCGCGAGGTTGGCGAGGATCCCGGCGAGGGCGACCGATGCCGCGAGCACCACCGCGCCACCCGCGAGCCGGGCGCGTCGGGTGAGCAGTCCCGCGACGAGGAGGATCGCCGCGAGGATGAAGGTCCAGGTCGAGCGACCGAGCTCCGTCACCCACTGCATGCCGTCGAAGAGCCACGCCGGCTCGTTCGCCTCGCGATGCCGCGCGAGCCACAGCTCCGCGGGGCGATCGATGAGGAAGACGAACGCGGTGCCGAGGATCGCCGTGCCGATCGCGGTGGGAAGCCAGCGTCGCCGCCACGATGCGGCAGGCGCGTGTGGCGGAGGCACGGAGCCGGCGGGAGGAGAGCTCATGAGGTGCGGCGTGGGGTTCGTCTCGATCGACGCGTCACCGTATCCTCGCGGCGATCGTCCTGCCTGACGCCCTCCGAAGGAGTCCGCCATGCACCATGCCGCGCCCGACCATCCATCCGACCACGATCACCATCGCTCCTCGTCGAGCCGCCGCGAGGCGATCCGCCTGATCGCGACGGGCGTCGGCGTCGCGGCGGTCGGTCTCGGCGGCGTCCCGAGTCTCGCCCAGGAGACTCCTGCCGCCGACCCCAAGGATCCCGCGGCGCTTCCGATCTCCCTCGCCCAGTGGTCGCTCCACCGGGCGATCTTCGCCGGCGAGCTCAAGCCCCTCGACTTCCCCAAGGTCACCCGCGAGGTCTATGGGCTCGGCGGCTGCGAGTTCGTGAACGCCTTCTACCGCGACGCGCTCGACGACGATGCGACCTTCGCGGAGCTCCGCCGCCGCGCCGAGGGCTCGGGCGTCCGGAACCTCCTCATCATGATCGACGGCGAGGGCGACCTCGGCGATCCCGATCCGGCGAAGCGCCGCGACGCGGTGGCGCGCCACCTCCGCTGGGCGACGCGATGCCAGGAGATCGGCGGCTCGATGATCCGCGTGAACGCTGGCTCGAAGGGAACCCGCGAGGAGCAGGCGGTGCTCGTCGCCGAGGGGCTCTCGCAGCTTGCCGCGCAGTGCGAGCCGCTTGGTCTCTCGGTGATCGTCGAGAACCACGGCGGGTTCTCCTCGGACGGCGAGTGGCTCGCGGGGGTGATGCGGAAGGTGAACCGCCCGAACTGCGGGACGCTGCCAGACTTCGGCAACTTCCGGATCAACCAGGACCTCGTCTACGACCGCTACGACGGCGTGCGGCTCCTGATGCCCTTTGCGAAGGCGGTCAGCGCGAAGAGCTACGACTTCGACGGCAAGGGCGACGAGACCACCATCGACTACGCGAGGATGCTCCGCATCATCCGCGAGGCGGGCTATCGCGGTTGGATCGGGATCGAGTACGAGGGCAACCGGCTCTCGGAGAAGGACGGCATCCTCGCGACCCGCCGCCTCCTCGAGCGGCTCGGCTGCGTCGCCGCGGCGCCGGTGCCGATCTGATCGCCCGCACGACTCAGCCCGGCTCCCATCCCGCTGGCTTCATCTCGAAGGTGCGGAACTCGAACGCGGGGACGACGGTGCAGCCGCAGAGCGTCCAGCGATCGGTCGCCCGCGCCGCCTGCCACGCGCCGGCGGGGATGATCACCTGCGGCGCCTCTCCCTTCGAGGGGCGGTCTCCGAGGATGGTCTTCCGCACCGTGCGACCATCCTCGCTGAGGCGGAGCTCGAGCGGTCCGCCCGCGTAGTGGTGCCAGATCTCGACCGCATCGACGCGGTGCCAGCGGTTCGCGACGCCCTCGGGAAGCAGGAAGTGGATCGCGGTGCCGAGCGATCGCCCGTCGGATCGCTGCTCGCTCCTCCACGTCTCGCGGTAGAAGCCGCCCTCGGGGTGAGGCGCGAGCGAGAGCGTCCGGACGACCTCCTCGATCTCGCGTCGGGCGTCGGGCGGAAGATGGGCGAGTTCAGGCGGCGTCGCGTGCATGCGTGGCTCGGGAGGGAGCGGCGGTTCGCGGGTGGTGGAGTCGGGTGGGAGAGACCTGAGGGAGAGGCTCGCGGTGGCGGGTTCGAGGTCGCGCCTCCCGCCCGTGCATCGAGCGGCGCCACGCATGCCGCTTCCTATACTCGACGCCTCGCAATCGTGGGCGCCGCGGCGCTGGCGCCGAGAAAGAGGTCGAACTCTCGATGGCTACCGGTTCCTCGGGCGTCGTGATCGTGACGGGTGCAGGGGGGGAGATGGGGCATGCGCTCATCCCGCATCTCCTCGCCGCGGGGAAGCGGGTGGTGGCAGCCGACCTTCGGGCGCCGACCTCGCCCTGGCCTGACGGCGTGCGTGCGGCGACCGGCGACATCCGCGACCGCGCCTTCGTGAAGACGCTCGCGGATGCCTGGGGCGAGGGACCGATCGAGGCGGTCTATCACCTCGCCGCGGTGCTCTCCTCCGCGGGCGAGCGCAACCCCGAGCTCGCCCACGAGGTGAACGTGATGGGCACGATGCACCTCCTCTCGCTCGCCGCGGAGCGGGGGACGCCGGGGCATCCGCCGCTCGTTCTCTTCCCGAGCTCGATCGCGGTCTACGGCCTGCATGACCTCGATGCGAAGCGGAACGCGGGCGCCCTCCACGAGGAGGAGCACCTCGATCCCCGCACGGTCTACGGACTCGGCAAGCTCGCCGGCGAGGAGCTCGGCGGCTACTACGCCCGCTACTACCGCCAGCTCGATCCGCAGGGACCGCGCCGCGCGGTCGACTTCCGCTCGATCCGCTTCCCGGGCATCCTCTCCGCCGACACGCTGCCCTCGGGCGGCACGAGCGACTACGGTCCGGAGATGCTCCACGCCGCGGCGAAGGGGGAGCCGTACCGCTGCTTCGTCCGCCCCGACGCCCGCATCCCCTTCATGACGATGCCGGACGCGATCCGCGCGATCGAGGCGATCGCCGCGGCGCCGGTCTCCCGCCTCAGCCGCCGCGTCTACAACGTCGGCGCGTTCGCCCCGAGCGCGGCGGAGATCGCCGAGCTCGTGACCCGCCACTTTCCGAGGGCGCGGATCGACTTCTCCCCGCACCCCGCGCGTCAGGCGATCGTGGACAGCTGGCCGGAGGACGTCGTCGATCACGCCGCCCGCCGCGACTGGCACTGGACCCCGACCCACGACTTCGAGTCGGCGTTCGCGGAGTACCTCGTCCCGCGGATCACCTCGCGCTACGCCGCGGCGGTGCGGTGACCGTGCGTTTCCCTGACCCCGACTCGACCTGACCTCGACGCTCGCCCCACGCCGACCTCTCCTCGCGCACGCCTCGCCGGATCCACCGCCATGCCCGCCGCTCCCGCCGCCGCGCCGACCTTCGCGCCCCGCACCCGCGCCACGCTGGAGCAACTCGCCTCGAGCGGGCAGCTGAAGCTCCTGCAGATGATCGAGGGACCGATGGATGCGACCGTGCGCCTCCGCGGCAGCGGCACCGTCGCCTGCTTCTGCTCGAACAACTACCTCGGGCTCGCGAACCATCACGAGGTCGTCGAGGCGGGAATCGAGGGGCTCCGCCGCTACGGCGCCGGCACCGCGAGCGTCCGCTTCATCTGCGGGACCTTCGAGTGCCATGAGCGCCTCGAGAAGCGGCTTGCGCACTTCACCGGACTTCCCGCCGCCTACACCTTCACGAGCTGCTGGAACGCGAACGAGGCGGTGTTCCCGACGCTCGGCGAGCCGGGCGACCTGATCCTCTCGGACGAGCTCAACCACGCCTCGATCATCGACGGCATCCGTCTCGCGGTGAGCATCAAGAAGGGGCTCCTCCGCGGGGTCTACCGCCACGGCGATCTCGATGACCTCCGCGCGAAGCTCGCCGCGGCACGCTCGAACCCCGAGGTCACCGGCACCATCTGGGTCGTGACCGACGGCGTCTTCTCGATGGAGGGCGACATCGCCGACCTGCCGGCGATCCGCGGGCTCTGCGACGAGTTCGGGGCGATGCTCGTCGTCGACGACAGCCACGGCACCGGCGTGATGGGTCGAACTGGTCGCGGCACGCACGAGCACTGGAGCATGCCGGCGACGCGGATCGACTGCCTCACGAGCACCCTCGGCAAGGCGCTCGGCGGCGCCGCGGGCGGCTACGTCGCGGGCTCGCGGGAGATGATCGAGCTTCTCGTCCAGCGAGGTCGCCCGACCCTCTTCTCGAACGCGGTGCCGGCGACGGTCGCGTGCTCGGCGGAGAAGGCGATCGCGATCCTCGAGCGGGAGCCGGAGCGGGTCGCGCGGCTGCGGGCGAACGTCGCGGCGGCGCGAACGGGGATCGTCGAGGCGGGCTTCTCCGTCCTCGACTCGCCGACGGCGATCTGCCCGATCATCGTCCACGACACCGCGAAGGCGATCGCGATGAGCAAGCGGCTGCTCGAGCTCGGCGTCTTCGTGATCGGCTTCGGTCATCCGGTGGTGCCGGAGGGTCACGCCCGCCTGCGGGTCCAGATCTCCGCGGCGCACGGGCAGGAGCACATCGATGCCCTGATCGGCGGGCTCCGCACGCTTCGGCGCGAGTTCCCCGCCTGAGTTCATGACGCCTCCGTGAGCCCGCGATGACCGCGACCCCGCCGCGAGCGCGACGCGACGACGACGCGGTCCGGACCGCGTGGGCGGAGATCCGACGTGGCGCCGCGTCGCGGGCGCCGAGGGCGGACCATCTCATCGCGGCGTACCTGCACGGGGTCTTCCCGATGTCGCGGGGTCGGCGGGGACCGATCGACTGGGTCGAGCCCTCCACCCGCGGCGTCTTCGACCTCGACGCGTTCCACGTCCCGAAGAACCTGGCGCGCGAGGTCCGCAAGGAGCGGTTCGTGATCCGAAGCGACCGCGCCTTCGAGGAGGTCATGCGGGCGTGCGCGACGCCGCGAAGCCCGAGCAACGGCACCTGGATGTGCGAGCCGCTCCTCGAGGCGTATCTCGAGCTCTTCGGGCGCGGGCACTGCCACAGCGTGGAGGCGTGGCTCGTCGAGCCGCGGCACGGGCGGAACCCGCCGAAGGAGACCCTCGTCGGCGGTCTCTACGGCGTCCACCTCGGCGCGGCGTTCTTCGGGGAGAGCATGTTCAGCCGCCCCGAGCTCGGCGGCAGCAACGCCTCGAAGGTCTGCCTCGTCCATCTTGTCGAGCGACTGCGCCGGCAGGGATTTCATCTTCTCGATGCGCAGATGACCAACCGGCACCTTGAGCAGTTCGGTCTCGTCGCGATGCCGTCGGTGGCGTTCCATCGCCGGCTCGAAGCGGCGCTCGCGGTGGACGCCGCGTGGGGGTGAGCCGCGTGCGGGGTCCGTTCTCCCGCGGGGTCCGCGGCGGAGGTCCGACTAAAGGTCGGCGGCGGATCCCGGAAGTGGACCGCGGGCGTCCCGCCCGCACCGTCGAATGTCGTGGTGGACTCGATGCGGGCAAGATGCCCGCGGTCCACC
>Ga0194131_10012064_pt1 | contig 10159 bp, 14 predicted proteins | sample TA2KigO120mmetaG_FD_148631 | JGI IMG/M metagenome (GOLD analysis project Ga0194131, IMG submission 148631) | Freshwater microbial communities from Lake Tanganyika, Tanzania - TA2015053 Kigoma Offshore 120m | ecosystem: Environmental > Aquatic > Freshwater > Lake | place: Tanzania: Lake... | reverse complement strand
GGCACAACTGAGGACAACGAATTATAGGTAGTCAGATCAATGATATATGTCGCTGACGTTGAATTGCCCGCACTGTTCACCTTTGATATCGTTTTTGTGTAATGATGAATTTGATTTTTGGCTGCTGCTATCGACCCATATTTATTGATAATATATGATTGCAAATTTTGATAAGTCTTTGGCCAGTCAACAATGGGGTCTACAATATTGTTGAAGAGAGTCACCACCCAATAATAGTCTACACTGCCATACAATTTATCCGCAATAATTTCTGGCAAATCGCTCTCTTTGATATTATACGGATAAAACAGTTGAGCGTTTTCAGTAACAGTTTCGAGAAACCCGACACGACGAAAAATATTCGTGCGCAAATCAGGAGTGTCTGTGGCTGATGGATCCAATGAATATGTAATAATAGGAAAATTTCTGAAATATCGAATAGACATTAGAAGCCTTCCTCCACATCCTCTTTTGTAATAAAAGCTATCTCTTTAAATGACAATTGCAATTGAATATTTGTTGGGGTGCCGTCTGCAAAAACTGCAAATTTCCCACTTTGCCCATAATTTACATTTACGTTTGTTAGCGCACACTGAGACTTAATTTTTCCTAATTGCCAAATCTGTCCATCACGCCCATAAAATTCAATATCGAATTGAGATGGTGGGATATAATATCTTCCTATGTCGCCTCCGCTTAAAAATTCAGGCGCCGAATGAAACTTAAACATTTGAATAATCTCGATAGCAGCATCCGCTTCTTTTTTATTGCGAGGAGCAAAAGTGAAATCAAATTGCAATTCGCGTAATTTGGGGCTTTGGTATAAAACTTCAACTCCTGGATTTGAAGCAAATCCAAACGCAGCAACACCCAATTCCACGGAACCCAGCTTGCCGCCAATGGCTTCTCCGATCACTGCCCCTGCGGCACCGTTCGCAGAATTTTTTACCGCATCCATAGCCTGATCCGCAGAACCCGCCGCTGCAGCGGCAACCGCATCAGAAACCAGCTTCCCGCCCGCCGCTATGGTTGCTAAGCCCAGCCCCGCTTTCCCCATCTTTTGTTGAACATTAACGTCGCCCCAACTATTTTGAAAATTCCAATTCAACGTATCTGGCATATATAAACGAATGCTTTGCTTAGTTTTAATAACTTGAGGTCTGAATACTCGACTAACATGATTAGCCCCAGCGTCATGCGACTCGGTTGAATCGGTGGGGGCAGCGCCTTGAGCTTTGTCTTTTACTTGTTCATTCTTTACCACACCTGTTACTATGTTTTTGACTTTAGTGATTCGACTAGACAAGAACTCTGCTTGTTTTTGTTTCATTCCCTCGGCAACACTCTCATTTCCAAAACTTAATTGTTCAGCATATTTACTGCGCATATTCATTAAAACATTAAACTTCATATAGTAGCGATAGCGAGCATTGGAATCAATATCAAGTGGATATTTGAGTTCAGTATACTCAAACTTACTTTCTTCTAAAGCACTCAGTGCCCCTGTACCTTTTTGAGCAAACAGCGGATTAATTGGATTGGGTTCAGCCATTGTTGAGTCCTTGTAATAAATACAACTAAGAGTATTTATATGACCTATCGTGGTAAATTCGTCCCCAAGCATCCTCAAAAGTATCGAGGCAACCCCCACCAGATTATCTATCGATCATCTTGGGAACAACGAGTCATGCGTCAGCTGGATCTACACCCCCAGGTGGAGTGGTGGGCGTCAGAAGAACTGCCCATTAAATATGTCTCACCTGTTGACCACCGTGTGCATCGGTACTTTCCTGACTTCATCGTCAAAGTGAAGAGGCAAGACGGGTCCAATGTCACCTATATTCTAGAGGTCAAACCCCTTGCTCAGACCACCCTACGGACCCCCAAACGACAGACGCAAAAGTTTCTACAGGAAGTCAAGACATATGCAGTCAACCAAGCAAAGTGGCAAGCAGCCGACGAGTTCTGTAAGGACCATGGTTGGGAATTCAAAATAATCACTGAAAATGATCTGGGACTCTAATAAATACTTCTATGGTTCAAACACTACTTCAGCGACTTGATGCGTCCCTAAAAAAAGAGGGATTGGCGCCAGGGACTCGAAAGGCTCAAGCATGGTTGGTACAAAAAACCAAGAGTCTCAAACCAAGTCGTCAGGCTCTCATGAAAGATCGTGAACAACAACGAAACAAAACGATTGTAGGCAGAATGTACCATTTCTTCTATGATCCTAAACTCAAAGAGACGTTGCCATACTATGATCGATTCCCGCTGGTCATTCCTATTAAGCGATACTCAGATGGATTTCTGGGGCTTAACCTACACTATCTTCCACCAAAAAGGCGAGTTCGTCTACTAAATAAATTGAGTGCCTATTTGACAAACGACGAATATGATGAAAAGACACGGTTTCGGTTGTCGTATAGTATACTTCAACGAGCAACCAATCTTCCTGAGTTTGAACCCTGTCTGAAACGATATTTGTATCTTCATGTGGAGTCGCGCTTTCTGGAAATTCCCGCTGAAGAATGGGATATTGCGTGTTTGTTGCCAACTGAACAGTTTGCCAAAAAGAGCAAAGACTTTGTACAACGAGCATCAGTGGAGAGTATCTAATGTCTGGTAATATTAGTCAATTTTTAGCAGATATTCGCGAACGCGGAATAGCGAAAACCAGTCATTTTGATGTGCGATTGACTCCACCAGTGGTTATTAGCGGAGGGGGATCAACAGGCATCGCACCACTTTTAACACTTCGGTGTGACACAGCTGAATTGCCTGGACGACAGATCGGTGCAACAGATAATAGAATCTATGGACCAATCTATAAGACACCCTTTGATTCTAGTTATGCTGAGATTACGCTCACATTTATAGACACAGCAAAAATGGACATTCGTCTCTTTTTTGAAAACTGGATGAACCAAATCTTTGATTCTGAAACCAACGAAATAAATTACATTGATAATGTCGTAAGTAGTATTTTTGTAACACAGTATGATGTTAGTGGTAGTGGTGTCACCGAGTCTCTGAATAAGATTCTTGAGTTTACATTATTTCGAGCGTTTCCAACTAATTTGAATTCCTTAACTACATCGTGGAGTGATGATGCACCCCACAAACTGGCCGTGGCATTCTTCTATGAATATTATACTATTGAAGCTTATGAACCACAGAGTTTAGCGACAGTTAACGATTTCATAGATGACACCGTGCAGGAAGGACAAGGACGAAAAGAAGAAAGAATCGCGCAGATTGAGCGTGAATTACCTGGATACGAAGAGGACCCGCCGCGCTTCAGTCCCGCCAAACAAGCGATTAATGAGGGTGGTCCAAATAGTGGTCCAAAACAAGAGGGAGTAGGAAGAGTAATTGTAAGAGATGCGCTAATTGAACAGGAATTACCAGGGTATCAAAATAAAAATCAAGCCACTCAACCGGTGAATCCACGTCATTTACTACCAGTTAAAAATGTTGATGAGGCTACAGAAATCGCAAAGGATGTTCAAGAGAGCAGAAGCGATGCTGGTGCGCCTTTTGCTGGTCCTCCGGATCCAGAACATCAAGAAGAGATTCAGAGTATCAAACAAAAAACTGAAGAAGGACGAGGCGACACAGATGTTAGTATCTATTCAGGAGCCGATTGAAATTTATCGGAGAAATTATTAATCTTTAGCGTGAGGTGAATTATGACATTACCAAAATTAGATGTGCCCATTTACGAAACGACGCTTCCATCTGGAACAAAAGTCTCGTTTCGTCCATTTCTTGTCAAAGAAGAAAAAATTCTTTTAATGGCAGCGCAATCAAAAGATGACGCTGCTGTTTTAAAAGCGATCATTCAAATTTTAACGAATTGTGTTCAAGAATCAATTAAAATAACTGCGTTGCCAATCTATGACATCGAGTTTCTGTTTCTACAACTTCGTGCCCGTTCAGTGGGGGAAATAGTTGATCTGCGTTATCGATGCAATAAAAAAGATGAAACAGGAAAATCTTGTGGAACATCATCAGAGTATCAAATTAATATGTTAGAGATTCAACCAACAAAGAATCCTCTACATAATAATAAAATTCAATTGACTCCGCAAATTGGAGTGATTCTGCGACCTCCAAAATTTGATCTTGTTAACAAATTCGATAAACAAAAAGATCACAATGCTGCTGAATTTTTAATAACAATGTTGGAAGATTGTATTGAATCTATTTTTGATCAGGATACGGTGTATTATACTAAAGATGTGCCAAAAGAAGAAGTGCAACAATTCGTTGATTCCTTGAATCCGGCACAACAAAAACTTATTAGTCAATATTTTGAAACTATGCCCAAAATTACATACACGCTTCATTTTAGTTGCCCAAAATGTGGGCATAAAGAAGATATTGTCTTGCAGGGCATAAACCATTTTTTCAAGTAACTTTCGTACATGAAACCTTGGAAAATCATTACCGAACTAATTTTGCTATGATGCAGCACCACAAATACTCTTTGAGTGAATTAGAGGGAATGATTCCATGGGAACGCATGATTTATGTGAGTATGCTAAATGCGTTCATTAAAGAAGAAAACGAACGAATACAGAAAATGAAAAGTAAAGGAAAATCCGTATGGAAATAGGTGGCGGCGCAGAACTTAAAGAACTAAACGAGACTGTTTCTCGTTTGGTGGGAGTTCAAAAAAATTTCTTTGATTTGAGCCGCACGATTTCTGTTGAAAGAGGTGATTCGTATGAACAACTTTCCAATTTGTTTGATCAAATATTACAAATAAAAAGCATATTAAAATCATCTGATTTTCACCTTGACAGATTAGAATACGTTGCAGAATCTCAATGGCGCCAAGTACAACAAATTGAAATATCCACACTAGCTATTGAGAAAATATTAGGTGGAGTTAAAGAAGAGCCTTCATCCGAAGAAACAGCACCAGAAGAACTGGCACCAGAAGAGCCTTCATCCGAAGAAACAGCACCAGAAGAACTGGCACCAGAAGAGCCTTCATCCGAAGAAACAGCACCAGAAGAACTGGCACCAGAAGAGCCTTCACCCGAAGAACCCTCATCTGAAGAACCCTCATCTGAAGAAACAAACAAACCTTCAGCGATGAAATTGTTGGGAGCAGCAGGAGAGGCAATGAAACATATGCTGGGGTTTGGTGAAAAAGAAACTGATGAGTCGGCGTCATCGCAGGGCGTTTTACCATTTACAGATGTTCCGTCTGAAGAGCCTTCGCGTGACGTTTTATCACGTATGGATTCTCCATCTGAAGAATCTTCTTCCGAGGATACATCTATTAAAAAATTTGCGTTCGGAGCTGAAAATTCATCAAAAAAGTTTTTTGAAAATATTGAAGTTATTCGTGAAGACGTTCATCAACTGAGAGCGTTTTTGCTCGATGAAGAACAAGACGAAGAGGAGGATAAAAAGAAAGAAAAAGAACAATCTCTTTTATCTTCTTTTAAAGGAATGTTTGGGTTTGGCAATGAGAAAAAAGAGAAAACAGAAAAAAGTAACAAAAAAAGTAAACGTGAAAAACCAGAAGAACCAGAAAAAAAATCTTTAGCTGCTGGCGCAGCAGATATGTTTGGGATCTCTGATTTATTGGGCCCACTTATGCCGATGCTAGAGGGCGCCATTAGCAACATCATCATGCCGATGCTGAAGAGTTTATTTGGTGGTCCGTTAGGTATTATTGCATCAATTGGGTTGTTAATCAATGATTTCTTCAAAGGGTTAGAATTCTCCGAAGTTTTAGGTGTTTCAAAAGGTGCGGGAATAGTTGGAGCGATATTTGGCGGTGACATGGAAGGTGGGATGCTCAATGCGTTCAAAAATGCTGGAAAATGGGCGATATTTGGCGCCACAATAGGATCGTTTGTGCCAATCGTAGGTACAATTATTGGAGGAATTATTGGGGCAGCACTAGGTGGTATTATGGGGTGGTTTGGTGCAGGTCAAATTGCAATTTGGGTGGAACAAGCTGTAAATGGAATTGCTAATTGGTGGGACAGCACAATTGTTGATCTGTTAGATTTCACAGATCAACTTGCAGATGTGCCAAATAAAATTGGGCAACTTTATACAAAAGTCATTACTGGGCTTGTATCTGGAATTATGAATGTCATTGGAGATATAATGACGGCACTGGCAGACTTTGAAATTTCTGTGCCAGACTTTCTTCAAAAATTCGGTTTACCTGCCTCTATAAAACCGTTAAGTTTTTTGGGCGGTATTGCTGAAACGGTAAAGGGTGCTGCCAGTACTGTACAAGAAGCAGGAGAAACTGTAAATGCAAAATTACAAGAAGGTATTGATGAACGCGCAGCTGCAAAAGAAGAAAGACATGCTGAATTAGATGCAAACATCGAACGACGAGCCAAGCAAGAGGAAGCAGCTAAACAAAAAGTAGCAGAAGCGAAAGGTGAAACCCCGACTCCAGCAAATGTTCCTCCGACAGAAGGAAAAAAACTAGATGAGGGGTCCAAAGAAAAAGAAAGATCGGAAAAAGAGAAGAATAACACTAATGTTGTGAACGCACCAACAACAAATGTCAACACACAAGGACCTACGAATAATAATATTATCGCAACTAAACCCAACTCTCGCGCAGAAGAATCAAGTTACACAGCAACGAGAAATAAAAACTACGCTCCTGCGTAAGGTTCATAAAGCCGGTCAAACAGTTCTGGTTTGACCGGCATATAAAATCCACTGAACGTCTTCACAATCCAATCTCCTGGGCACACCTTAACCACTCCATGTTCAGTATCTACTTTTCCATGATCAAGATATGGGCGCTTACACTCCATGCAGTCACCAAGGTGGTCGGCATACACACCAGCGGGGCTGATGCGATACCGACGTACCACCTTGCCGTCACTCATCCTTGGAGTGTCATTAATAATTGTTGTTTCACAATGATCCAGAGGATGATCACCATTCTTGAACCACTGTACGGCTTCAATCACGATGGGTCGATGACGATACTTCATAAATCACTCAGTTAGACATTATTCGCTGTCCGCCAACTTCTGAAAATAATCTAGATCATCATCACTGACGGTCGCTGGGGCAGCCGCTTTGACGGATCGCAGATCATCTTCAATTGTCGCGGTTGCCTTCATCTTCGCAGCTTTGGTGCTCACTGCTTTCGAGAGATCAGCCGCTTTAGGAGGAGCCACTTCACCCAGCACCTTATCGAGTTTTGCCTTGAGAACATCATAGGATTTATACTGACTCACCGAAGTGAACTCAGTCAAGGAATACTCCTCGCGCCAAATCTTCTCCAATTGAGCATCATCGGAGAGCAACGGAGCAATGCCATCAAATTCACTCTTATCATAGTTTCGATAGCCTTCTACATTGCGAACCTTCAACTTCAGATTAGCACCCTCATACAGATGAAACGGATTCACGGGCTTCTCATCCTGAAACTGTGGATTCATCGCTTCGTTAATCTTATCAAAAATCTTCTTGCCAAATCTGAACAACTTAACTTTCTTATCGTGTTCCGGCATTGCGGAATCAGCCACGACATAGATGTTAGAAACATAGACAACCTTTCGCTTCTGCTTGCGAACGATGTCCTTATTGGATTCAATGCCCGTTTTCCAAAGACCGTTATTGTACTGGCACACAGGGCAGTCTTTACCGATTGTGGTGGGGCACTCTTCAATGTACCAACCGCCAGGACCCTGAAATCCATGGGAAAACTTACGAATCCACGGCAATCCATTTTCACCGTCTTTTTCTGGAGACGGTAAAAACCGAATCACCGCATAACCATTTCCTGCTTTATCTACGGTGGGTTGCCAGAATCGCAAATCCTCTGAGGACGATTCTCCCTGACCGCGACTCAGGTCCTCAAGGGCTTTGGTGAGTTTGGTGAGATCATTACGTTTAAGTGATGCAAAAGATGACATAGAAACCTCCTATAAAAACCCAGTATTAATTTGTCCACAATAATACCATAACGAATAACATATATTAGTATATAGTATTACACTGTCACTGTCAAGTTTTTACGCAACAATTGTTTTGATTTTCCAACATCAACTGCGACAAATGGATCATACTTCTCGCAGGTAAATAGAAACTCTGGTGCGCGAATAGTGTCTCGAATCTTACTTTTCCACATTGGTAAGAAATTCAAAACACGATTTAATACAATAAGTGTCTCTAACGCGATTCGATGTGACCACACTGCAGTTAACAATAATGGATATTCCTGATGCACATAGATCCATTCATTGAGATTGGGTGTTTGATCGTGGAGCCAGCGCGTGTCTTGTTCCACTTGATACATGAGCGATTCATGGACTTTTCGATATGCCAAATACCGATCATATGCTTCTGAAGCGACTAACATGCGGCTATACAAATGAGGATCAAATAAACAATTCGCCACTAATAAATCTTGATACTGTTCAGGAGTCTGATATAGACGAGCCAATTTAGCAAAAACAAACCGATCAGGGCGCAATTCAAACTTCGCCTGTGTGAGCGTGGTTTTCCCATGATACTTGAAATAATCATAAGACGCACGGGTGAAATGCAATCGTATGGCAAAAAACATTCTAGCTGCATCAAACGGAGACATCATAAAGGCAAACGTCCATATCGAGGAATCAAGTGTAAATCTTCAGCATCCTGTGCAATCAATGCCTTCAATCTGTCATCCATCAACAACAACGCAGCCTCCATTTCCATATCAATCTCTTCACAGTAATGCACCACAGATTCGATGTAGTTCAAATTGTGTAGCTGTGAAGTTGACACAATCGCCTTAAAGAAAGTTTCTTTTTCCTCTCTTGTGGGCATTAGCTAGCTTTCTTGACGACAGTTTGATACAGACGTTCAAACTCCTCATGTTGTGCAACCTCTTCATCAAAGTTCTGTTTGTAATGAACCTTGACGAGTTTGGAGACAAGCTTCTTTGGCAACTTAAGATCACCAGAGACTTTCTTGATAGCCTCTCGCACGTATTCCCGCTCACCTTCTGCGCGAGCCAGACTCTTAGATGTTTCAGTCAATGCAGTAGATAATTTCTGCTTCTCTTCTGAACTGAGTGCGGGGATTTTAACTGTTGACACAGTAGACATAACGAACCTCCATAATAAAAGATGATGAACTACAACTCGCGATCACGATAAAAAATATGATCGCCGATTTTTGCGACTCGCAACTTTTCTCGCGCCCAACTCGGACTCACATAGACGGCATGAAAATATTGTGCGCGTCCCAATAGAATGAGTATATCGCGATCAAAGACATTTTTCAAACTTTTTTGCGCTATGCGTTTAGATTCTGCCCATAATTCAGGATTAGGTGGATAATACCGCATACAATGATAGGAAAATTGGCAAATTCGTTTACTCCCTACCATAAGGGACTGATGCACTACTCCACAAACAGTTCGCGGGTACTCTTTAATCGCAGTACGATTAAGAATCACCAGTGCAACGGCTTGTTTTCCTATATGCGATTGATTTGCAGCTTCATAGTAAATGGCTTGAGTTAAACAAACTTCTTCCTGTTTCGTGTATCTGGGTGCAGCTGCCCAAGGTCGCGCATGCTCACTATCCGAAAACTCCATTACCTGATAACTTGCATGCCCCATCGTAGTAGGAACGATGACGTTCATACCAAATGCAGCAGTCAACAGAAATGCCACGACCGCCATTAGAAGACGACGACGAATCGGCGCACTCGATTTTGGTAATGCGCCAACAGGACGATGCGTTCTCGTTCGTGTACGTTTCATATGTGTGGGGAAAAACGAATGGGTGGAGGACAGAACATCCTCCACCCAAAGTTATAGGACTACCAACCCATCCAACGCATGCCGTAATGAGCAACAGCGCAGACAACCGCAACAGCGACTACCCACTGCCACTCTGTTAGATATGAAAGAATATCGTGCATACCGCCCTCCTGGTTGATTTTAACTGCATCAATAAAGACACACATTCACTCACTGTCATCTCCAATAGCCAGAGCATGGAATTCTTGAATTCGTCTGTGGACTTGTGTACTATATTTATACTTTGGGAAATGCCAAATCTGTGGTAGTTGACCCGTTGAGACACCAATAAGAATAGCGATAGATGGGATCTCCTTTCCAAATCGCTCTTCAGCGAGAAGCGCATAGGTTGTTGCT